>ATLU01000054.1_pt1 | contig 50273 bp, 52 predicted proteins | sample 178751 | NCBI WGS metagenome assembly ATLU01 (sample SAMN02211837, study PRJNA209200) | bioreactor metagenome | isolation source: day 23 sample from continuous culture bioreactor inoculated with sediment... | place: Germany: Wadden Sea | collected 2011
AAGGGGCGGTTCAGAATGGATATGGGCAACTGGAATGTCGCCGGTGTTTGCAATCAACATGTTTATGTTGCGGCGGTACTTTTTTTGAGTCTCTGTTTTGATGCCGTTCAGTTTGAAATATCGCTCTGAGACAGCAGTAATGGTGTCAGGTTCAGGTGAAGCCAATGAGATTTTTCGTTCGATCTTTCGCTTTACAAATTCATATTCGTCTCGCTCGTCGGGATCAGCCGGTGGTGCTATCTTTTCCGAAAATGCAAGTTCATACAGCTCTTTTAGTCGATCGAGGAACTCATCCTCATCCACTAATTCGGGGATTTCCTTAAGAAAATTGATGTTTGGTAGACTAGGGTCATCTTTGTGTTCTTCCACAATAGCAATGAGTTCAGGATATGGTGCCAGCGTTAGTGTCTGATTGCCATGGATTGCGTCCGTATGACGTTCGATCCGGGCGCGTAACTGATTGATTTGATACTCAGGTGCTGCACGGTTCCGGTGTTCAATTTCCAGTTCTTTAAGCATGCCAAGTGACGTTTTCCATGGATGAGGAATGTCCTCAATCGGTGCTAGGGACAGGCCGCCGTCTGTTTCTTCAATGTGAAGTCTCTCTCCGCCACCAACCAATTTTTCATAGGCGGCTTCTGCAGCTCTACGATTGTTGGTTTTTAGTTGTTGTCGGACTGAAGGTGATTTCAGTTTTTTGATGAAATCATCATGCTCTTCTGACCAAGTAACCACTAACTGTATGGCCTTCGCGTAATCCACATCTCCGCATGGTCTTCGCCACATGATTTCGCCCAATATATCCTGTAAATCATTTGGAACCCGGCGTTGATAGTAATACCGCCCGCGATCCTTTTTCAGGTATTTAATGCGCTTCAACGATGCCATTTGTATCGAAATCTACCTGTATTGTATCGAAAACCAACGAATTACGCGTCCATTATAGGTGCGTTCTTCAATAAATACAAAATCTTAGGTGAAGTGGTGGGCGACCCTGGAATCGAACCAGGCGTGCGTCTCCGCGAGGGAGTTACAGTCCCCTGCCACACCTTGCGGCCTGTCGCCCACTTCTCCTGCGCCTAAGCGCCGGATTGGGGCTGATTAAACCGCCCATCCGGTGGGGTCAAGACGAAAAAGACGCGGAAATGCACTTGTCTCGCCACGCTGGACAGAGCATTGTCCGGGTCTTGTTGTTTTACAGGTGGATCAGGGCATGAAGAAACCAAAATGGGTGGTTCAAAAAGAGAAAGCGCGGCGCGATGCTGATGCGGAAACTGTATGGCTTTTTGGCCTTCACGCGGTGCGTGATGCGTTGATGAACCCCGAGCGTGAGAAATTGCGCCTGATGGTGACCAAAAATGCGGCCGACAAGCTGGCAGAGGCGATTGGCATCAGCGGGATGGAACCAGAAATGGTCGACCCGCGCAGCTTTGCAGCCCCCATTGATCCGCAATCCGTGCACCAAGGTGCCGTTCTGGAAGTGAAGCCCCTGAAATGGGGCAAGCTGGCGGATCGCGCCGTGGACGCAGGCGAGGGGCAACCGATTATGGTGCTGCTTGACCGTGTGACAGATCCGCATAACGTTGGTGCCATTTTGCGCTCGGCAGAAGTGTTTGGCGCCAATGCTGTGGTCGGTACGGCCCGTGGATCGGCCCCAGAAACCGGTGCGCTGGCCAAAACAGCGTCTGGCGCGCTGGAACGCCAACCCTACGTACGCATTCGCAATCTGGCCGACGCGATGGAAGAGCTGAAAGCCATGGGCTATGTGGTGTTTGGTTTGGACGGTGAAGCAGAGGTGACAATTGAAGACGCTTTGGCAGATGCCCCCAACCGCCCGGTGGCCTTGGTGCTGGGCGCCGAGGGGCCGGGGCTGCGCGAGAAGACCAAAGACACATGTGATCAACTGGTGAAAATCCCGTTCGCCCGCGAATTTGGCTCGCTCAACGTGTCTAATGCCGCGGCGGTGGCACTTTATGCGACACGAAACACGCGCTAATCACACCGTAGATCACAAGGCCATCACTTCCCGTTGAGGTGGGGTGAAATTGGCGCGAAAGACCGTCAGATTGTGGGAAACAAAGGAGACCCACATGACCGACCTTATGCTTTCGCGCCGCCATGTACTGGCCGGCCTCATCGCCACCCCAATTGCGGGGGCGGCACTTGTCAGCCCCGCTTTGGCCGCATCTGCCCCCATCTATGCCGAAGAGGGCATCGCCTGGGATGGCCACGACCCTGTTGGCTATTTCACAAACGGGGCACCCACCCCCGGAACGCCTGAGTTTTCGTTTGATTACAAAGGGTCAAAAGTGCTGTTCGCCTCGGCCGAGAGCCGCGATATGTTTGTGGCAGACCCTAACAAATACGCCCCTCAGTTCGGTGGATATTGTGCTTACGCCGCCAGCAAAGGCTACATCGCCCCAACGGTGCCCGAAGCCTGGACAATCTATGAAGGCAAGCTTTATCTGAACTTTTCGCTGCGTGCGCGTGAACTATGGGCAAAAGACATTCCTGGCAACATCGCCAAGGGTAACAGCAATTGGCCGGGCATCCTCGAGGCGTAAGCTCACAGGGTTTCACGGTGACGTGTGATCCTCTTTTATTCTGCCAGATGGGACATATCTGTTGATCAGAGAGCGGGATGGAACCCCGCTGTCGTTTACACTGTCCCTCGTTCCAACACCTGCGCCCGAACCTTTGGTTCCGGGCGCTTTTTTTGTCGCATGTTGAAAGATGCCCAACTGGTGTTATCTGTGGGCTATGACAGAGCAAAACAATGACACCCGCATCGCCCAAATCCTGACATCGACCAAAGTCATTGGTCTTGTGGGATTGTCGAACAAGTCCGAACGCGCCAGCCATCGCGTGGCGAATTTTCTGGCAACAAAGGGGTATCGCGTCATCGGCGTGAACCCCGGCCTCGCGGGGCAGGAGATGTTCGGAGAGGTGGTGGTGGCTTCTGTTTCTGAGCTGCCAGCAGCGACCGATATGATAGATCTTTTCCGCAATTCCGACGCGGTTGGGCCCATTGTGGATGAGGCGCTGGGCGCTTTGCCGGGTCTGAAAACAGTTTGGATGCAGCTTGAGATTTTCAACGCTGGCGCGCGCGTGAAGGCCGAGGCGAAAGGTATTGCCGTGGTTGAAGATCGCTGTCCGAAGATTGAGTTTCCGCGCTTGTTTGGGGATCAAAGCTTGGCAGATCTTCAAAAGGCGAGCGTGTAAGGGGCGCTGCCCCTCGGCCTGCGGCCTCACCCCGAGATACTTATGACAAGAAAAAGTGGGGGCTAGCTGCGGCTGGCCTTTTCTTCGATGCCAGACAGCCCCTGGCGGCGGGCAAGTTCGTTCAGAACGTCATCAAGCGCCACATCGCGGGCGGCGAGCATGACCAACAGATGGTAAAGCACATCGGCGGCTTCATAGGTCAGGTTTTCACGGTCATCTTTGGCCGCAGCGATGATCGCTTCAATGGCTTCTTCACCGAACTTTTCGGCGCATTTCTCTGGTCCCTTGGACAGCAGTTTTGCTGTCCATGAGCTGTCAGGATCTGCGCCTTTACGTGTGGCGATGACCGCCTCTAGATCTTTAAGTACGCTCATTTCACCCATCCACTCGCATTGGAATTCCGGCTGCAATCATGTGGTCTTTGGCTTCGCGGATCGTATAGTCGCCAAAGTGGAAAATGCTTGCGGCCAATACGGCCGAGGCGCCTCCTTTGGTCACGCCTTCGACGAGGTGATCAAGATTTCCCACACCACCTGAAGCGATCACAGGAATATGCACCGCATCAGAAATGGCGCGGGTGAGCGGCAGGTTAAAGCCCGCGCGCGTGCCGTCCCGGTCCATGGATGTAAGCAGGATTTCCCCAGCGCCCTTCGCCTCGACCGTACGGGCAAACTCGACCGCATCAATGGGTGCGCCGTTTTCATCCAGCGCGGGTTTGCGTCCGCCGTGGGTGAAAATGCCCCATTTGATGCCATTGCCATCGGCGTCATATTCCACGGTTTTGGCGTCGATTGCGACGACGATACATTGCGACCCAAACCGGTCCGCAGATTGTGCAATCACATCAGGATCGGCCACAGCGGCGGAGTTGAATGACACTTTGTCCGCGCCTGCCAACAAAAGGTCGCGCACATCATTGGGGGACCGCACACCGCCGCCAATGGTCAGCGGCATAAAGCATTGCTCAGCGGTGCGGGTGGCCAGATCAAACATGGTGCCGCGGTTTTCATGGGTGGCGTGAATGTCCAGAAAACAAAGCTCATCTGCGCCCGCCGCATCATAGGCCCGCGCGCTTTCTACCGGGTCGCCAGCGTCAACAAGGTCAACGAAATTCACGCCCTTGACCACTCGGCCATCTGCTACGTCAAGGCAGGGGATGATGCGGGTTTTGAGCATGTGGGATCCTTGGGGTTTGGTCAAACCGGTTTAGGCGATGCACGTATCAAAGGCAATGTACCGCAGCCCGAACATCGACGATCTGAGTGTTGTGAGATTAAGCTTTCAGTGCCGCCAGCGCCTCAGCCAGATCAATCGCCCCGTCATAAAGCGCTCGGCCCGAAATGGCCCCATCCAACGTCACCCCACAATCGCGCAGGGCAATCAGATCCGCCATGGAGCTTACCCCACCTGAGGCAATGACAGGGATCGACACGGCACGCGCCAAATCCGCCGTGGCCTCAATGTTTGGCCCTTGCATCGCACCATCGCGGTTGATGTCGGTGTAGATGATCGCGGCGACGCCTGCGTCCTCAAAGGATTTCGCAAGATCGGTGACCATCACATCGGTTTCTTCGGCCCAGCCTTTTGTGGCCACGCGACCGTTACGCGCGTCAATACCGACGGCAACCTTGCCGGGGAACTCACGTGCCGCTTCGCGCACCAAATCGGGGTTTTCAACGGCCACCGTACCAAGGATGACACGGCTTAGGCCCTTTTCGATCCAGGTTGAGATTGTCGCCATATCGCGAATGCCGCCACCCAATTGGGCCGGCACGTCGATTGCCGCCAGAATACCCTCAACTGCCGCTGCGTTCACCGGTTCCCCTGCGAAAGCGCCGTTCAGATCCACCAGATGGATCCAGTCACAGCCCGCATCGGCAAAAGCTTTGGCCTGGGCGGCTGGATTGTCGTTAAACACCGTCGCTGCCTCCATCTCGCCACGCAACAAGCGTACACATTGGCCGTCTTTCAGGTCGATGGCGGGGTAGAGGATCATGGGGCTCTCCTGTAAATATCGGTCTGTGATCTGCGGCCCTTTTGGCATGTCATCCTTTGTTGGGCAAGGCTCGGCAACGGTGCGCCAATTGCGCCCTTTCGCCACGTCAATATTGCCAGACTGGGCAAACTGCGGGCAGGATGGAAAAAAAGAATGCTCAGGGAGAGAAAGATGAAACGAGTTTTGGCCGCAGTTGCGGTGACATTTGCGATGGCCGCCCCCGCATTGGCGGATCCGGTTTTGGGTGTTTGGAAAACGCAGGTGGACGATGGGCATTATGCGCATGTGACATTCTCAAAATGCGGTGGCGAAAAGATTTGTGGCGTAATTTCAAAGGCTTTTGATGCAAGCGGTGAAATCACCACCCCCAATATCGGCAAGCGTTTGGTCTGGGACATGCAGGCACAGGGCGATGGGTATTACAAAAATGGCACCATCTGGCAGCCCTCGACCGGCAAAGAATTCAATTCAAAAATGACCATGTCCGGCAGCACCTTGAAAGTGTCCGGATGCGTTGCGCTGTTTTGCAAAAAGCAGACCTGGAAGCGTGTGAAGTAACACAAAAGCATTCCTTGGCAGCCACCACAAATGGTGCCACTCACGTTAAAACGCCGGGGCGGGGAGGCCTCGGCGTTTTTTTATGGCAAAACTGTCGGAGTGCATGCTGCCGCTATGGCTTCCAGTTCAGGAAGTTCCCAATCATGCGCAGCCCCGTGGCCTGGCTTTTCTCCGGGTGGAACTGCGTGCCGATGATATTGTCGCGCCCGACAATGGCGGTGATGTCGCCGGCATAATCACAATGGGCCAGACGTTGCGCTGAATTTTCCACAAGCATATGGTAAGAATGTACAAAATAGACATGCGCGCCGGTTTCAATGCCGTCAAAAATCGGATGGGGATTGTCGATGATCAGGTCATTCCAACCCATGTGAGGCACTTTGAATGTCGGGTTGTCCGGGGTGATTTTCACGACCTCACCGGGGATCCAATCAAAACCAGCCGTGTCTTGATATTCGCGGCTGACGGTGGCCAGCATTTGCATGCCGACGCAGATCCCCATGAAGGGGCGCCCTTTTTGCATTACTGCTTCATTCACCGCTTCAAAAATTCCGCGATGATCATCAAGCTGTTGTTTGCACGCGGGAAAAGCCCCGTCACCGGGCAGGACGATACGGTCCGCGCGGGCGACATCTTCGGGGGATGAGGTGACAATCACCTCTCCGGCCCCGGTTTCCACGGCCATGCGTTGAAACGCTTTTTCGGCCGAGTGCAGGTTTCCGCTGTCATAGTCGATGATTACGGTCAGCATGAGGGTCTCTCCGGGTGGTGGTGATTGCCTGCCTGAATTCGCGCAATTCCTTGCGGGCGTCAAGTCTTGCCGGGAGATCGTGCAGGGGGCAGGGCCAGATGGTCCAATATACCCATGGCCGCATCAACTGGGCCCAGCGGGTACCCATCTTTGCCTTTTGGGCCAAATTGGCCCGAAACCGCAATGTGGGTATAGCCGCGTAGAAACGACCGTACTTGGAGTTCGATGGTTTCCAACGAAAGGTCCTCATGCACAAAGGGCAGGCAAAAGGATCGAAAGTTCATATAGATCCCCTGCAGCTCTTCTGTGACGTTCCCTTCAATTATATCTTTTGCATTGATGGAAAACATCTCATCAAAGAGCGCCGGGTGGGCGACGGCGAATTCGATGTAACACAGGCACATGGATTTCAATCGCGTCAGGGCATCGGGATTGGTACAGCCGTCACAGCTTGTCATTAGTGCTCGAAGTTGGTGGAACCCTTCCAAAGCAATGGCGTGTTTCAAGCCCGCAAGCCCATTAAAGTGATGGGCCGGGGCCGCATGCGACACGCCAGCGCGCGCCGCACATTTGCGCAGGGTCAGCGCCTGCGCACCACCCTCGGTCAGCAATGCAATGCCCGCATCGACCAATGCATTGCGTAAGTCCCCATGATGATGGGGTCTTTTCGTCTTATCCTGTTCGCTCATTGAACTTAGCTTAGTCGCCAATTTGACACTGTCAACAAACAACTTGACAGTGTCATGGACCCTATGATCTCTAACACAAAGTTGACGCAGTGTGAGCGTCAGGATGGTAACGAGTGTTCGATCATTTTTTCTGTGATCCAGTATTTTGTCTTCCGGCGTCCTGATCGCTTTTGGCGTCATCCGTTTAGGGCCGGATTTTGCCGGTCTTAGGCATCGCCGGAGACTTGGCTGACCCCTTTGACCTGTTCCCGGTCAATCCGGTCATATCCCCAAGATAAAGGGCTTGGGGGTCAGTCGTTCCAGTGGTTTTCTAATCGTCACAGGAAGGTCTCTGTTCGATCATGATGGCAAATGAAAAACCGCGCCCAAGAGCGCGGTTTGTGTTGTTTTTGACTGGTATTTCGCTGCGCTTAAAGCGCACCTTTGGTCGAGGGCAGGGCGTCTGCCATCCGCGCATCCGTCTCAACCGCCATCCGCAACGCTCGTGCAACCGCTTTAAAGGCAGCCTCGGCCACATGGTGGGCATTGAACCCGTGGATCTGGTCGATGTGCAACGTAATGCCGCCGTGGGTCGACAGGGCCTGAAAAAACTCGCGCACCAGTTCAGTGTCGAAATTGCCAATTTTGGGCGCGGTGAAACCCACATTCCAGATCAGAAACGGACGCGCAGAAAGGTCAAGGGCGGCGCGCACCTGTGCGTCATCCATCGGCAAGTGACATTCCCCGTAACGACGGATGCCTTTCTTGTCGCCAAGCGCCTGGGCCAGCGCCTGACCGATCGCAATGCCGGTGTCCTCGACGGTGTGGTGATCATCAATGTGATAATCCCCTTTGGCGCGCACGGTCATATCAATCAACGAATGGCGCGACAGTTGATCAAGCATGTGGTCGAAAAACCCAACACCTGTTTGATTGTCGTACTGGCCTGTGCCATCAAGATTGATCTCAACGGTGATATTGGTTTCCGCGGTTGAGCGGGTGACCTTTGCGCTGCGCATCGGCGTGTCCTTTTGCTGTCTGGCCTGCTTTATAGGGCGCTGGCGTGCGCCAGAAAAGCAGGCATTTTCAAGTTCCTGTCTGCCTGTGGCATTCTGGCAGGCGTCCAGTGGTATTCAGACACAGAGTGTGGCAGTTTGCCGAATAAGACAGACCCGAAAAAGGAACCCGCCTATGTCCACCTGTGTCTTTGTTCAATTGCGCTGCCGCCCGGGCGCGACGTATCAAGTGGCCGAAGCCATTGTGCAGCGCGAAATTCACTCGGAACTCTACTCAACGTCAGGCGATTTTGACCTGATGCTGAAACTCTACATCCCCGACGGTGAGGACGTAGGAAAATACATCAATGAACAGCTTGTGGCTGGCATTGATGGGATTGAACGGTCTTTGACAACACTGACCTTCAAAGCCTTTTGATCACGCGGCAAGCGCAGGCAGGGTTTCGGATGTAGGCAGCTTGAGGATAAAGCTAAGATCCTCGTGGCTCATATAGGTCATAAACCCGCGCAATGGCGTGTCTTTTCCTTTGATGTGCCACGTCAGCGCGCCGGGGTCGGAATGCATATAGCCTTCACGTTCCATCAGCCCGCGATAGGCCAAGCCTTCGGGCATAAAGCCAAAGATGTGATCGGGTGACCAGCGCAATACGCAGGTGGCCATCGCAAAGCGTGCCAGCGCGCCGGGCAAGCCCGTCCCACGAAACCGTGGGTCTCGTTTCACCCAAAGCTCACCATGGTAAAAGACCTGTCCGCCGATGCGCCCAGCTCCGGGGCCGGGCCGGTAAGTCGAGCGCTCCATGTCCAAATCCAACCCTGTTGGTGGGAAGTCGCGAAAGTTATGGGCAAGATAATCTGACAGGCGCAGCCCGCCCAAATCAAACATCCGCATGGCCTGAGTGTGAATCAACTCTCCTTCACGGGTCCAGCCAAGGATCCAGAACGCATTGCTTTCGTTCATGGTGTGAAGCGCCGGATCAAACGGTTTGCCGACGGCCTGTTCCGGGCGGTGTTCGGCCAAAACCGCGCTATAGTGTTGAAAATCCCAGCCAATTTCCAGCACGAGGTTGTGCTGTTCTGCCAGATCAAGAATGGCCGACACATATTGAGCGCCGGCAAAGGTATCATGGATGGTCATTAGAATCTCCCGTGCAACCAGTGATAGGGAGAAGGTTAACCCAAGGGTGTGTACGCGTCCCTGATTCGTGGAAAATGACAACCAGTGATAGAAATGTGCCTGTTTGGGTAGTGTTGCACCGGGAAAAGAGCGGCAGGGAGCCGCTACTTTGGTGGCGTAATATCCATGATCATTGCCTCTGGCATCGAGGTGCGCAGCTCTTCGGGCAGATCTTCGATCAAGATTTTATGCGTGCGGTCCACCAAAGTGGCGAGGGCAAAGCTGCCGTCGGGGAAGCGGCAACCTAGGGCCAGACGGTGATAACTGATCGATTCCAGCTCTGCCTCGGGGGTGCGGCGCACCTTGGTAAAAATATGGTCCAGACGCACGCCTTGGTCGGCTTGCACCATGCGAAAGGGTTCGGTCAGAAGCCGGGCAAACCCTTCGCCCCCCGGCAGATCCGCAATCCCGCGCCCAACTGACGAACGTTCCCATTTCCAACCGAACCAAGTGGCAAAAGACGATTGTTCGCCCACTTCGGTACAGACCCAACCATCCTCATTGGGGCGAAAGACCATCAAATAGGGGCGCAGGGGGGCAAAGGCCTCGCTTTCAATGCGCCCTTCGGCGCTGGCCCAGATGTGAAACCCCCAGCGGATCAGTGGCGCCGAGCTGCGCCAGATCTCTGACAAAGGGTGCTGCTGCAGCAAATATGGCACGGGGCCGTCCTGAACCGCCAATCGAAACAAACCGCTACGTTGGCTGGTTTCATTGTGCAGCCATGCTTCGCCGCGGGCGAGCAGTGTATTGGCCTCGCCCAAGCTGTCGCGCCCCATTTGGGTCAGGCGATACTGTCGATCCTCCAGATCAAACAGGGGGGCACCTTTAAATTCTTCAAGCAACGCGATGTGGCGTCGTACGGTTTGGCGTGTGCTGCCCAGCTCGCGCACCGCCACCGACAGGTTGAGCGTGCGCGCCAACGTTGCAAAGGAGCGCATCATCTCAAATAACAGGGCTGGGGCTTGGTCGGTAGACATATGGGTGAGCTTTTGACCGTGTGGTTGTATTTTGATGGGTAAAGGTTAACGCATGTCACCGTAGTTTACGGAAGGAACCCCTTGTTTTACAAGTCATGTAACGTCTGAATGGTAAATAAATCACCCATTAGCGGTAAAATTTTACACATTTTTGTTCATCGCTCATCAATTGCTTATTCACGGGCTTATGGCACTCTCGCTATACGGGAAACAAATGAAACGGTGAGATTATGGTGCATCCAGTGGACGCCCATGTGGGGCGAAAAGTAAGAGAAATTCGACTGCTGCGTGGCATGACACAGGCCAATGTGGCCGAAAAATTAGGTCTGTCCTTTCAACAATTGCAAAAATACGAAACGGGCCACAATCGGATTTCGGCAAGTCGCATGTATGAAGTGGCGCAATTGTTAAGCGTAGAACCTTCGTATTTCTTTGAAGGGTTTAGTGACACGAAACAGGCGGTGGCGGCGCATCTTGATGAACGCACCGCACGTGCCGCAAAGGCGTTGTCCTCAATCAGTGACGATGCCGTGCGCAACCAGATCCAGACCATGATCATGGAGCTGGCATCACGGGAAACGGGCGAATTTCGCCAATCAGCCTGATAACCGACCGGAGCGTTTGGTGCGTCGGGCCGGTTGGCTGACGGTCAAACACTCTGCTTGCGAAAAACGGATGGGCCTTGCCCGTCCGTTTTTTTATGGGCAGGCGATTTTTATGGGCAGGCGATATTGGGGCCGAGGTTCCGAGGCAACCAACAAAAAAGCCCCCGAAAAACGGAGGCTTTTTTGATTGGAGCGGGCGAGGCGATTCGAACGCCCGACCCTAACCTTGGCAAGGTTATGCTCTACCCCTGAGCTACGCCCGCACCGTGTTCGTGATCTTGCGATCACTGGGGTTTGTCTGCTGTGACGGGGCCGATCTTTCGATCTTGTCACACCCTGACGAGGGACCATTGGAGCGGGCGAGGCGATTCGAACGCCCGACCCTAACCTTGGCAAGGTTATGCTCTACCCCTGAGCTACGCCCGCTTCCTTGGTGAGGCGTGATGTAGGAAATCCAGCCGCCCCCTGCAAGTGGAAAATGCATATTGCCCCGTCTTTTTTGCAGAAAATGCAGATTGGTGCGGAATTACGGGTCAGAACAGCGCGTGGGCAATATTGGCCAGTCCCGCAAGCCCGATCATGGCCAGTGTCAGCAACATGCCGGTTTTGCGCAGGGGAATGATCTGTGGCGTGCGGCCAAAGCCAACAGCATGCATGACACGCCCCGTGAGCAGCATCAGACCCAACAGATGCACCGCCCAGATCGGCGCGCCCTGAAGTTCGGTTAATAGCAACAGCAACACCCCAATCGGCACATACTCCATACAGTTTGCCTGGGTGCGCATCGCCTTGATCATCAGTTTATTATCCGCATCCCCAACCGAGATTTTTTCGGTCTGGCGGGTGCGGATCACCTTGCTGCTGAGATACAGAAACAAAAGGGCCAAAAGGCCGGCATAGATGGGGGTCGCGATGAGAGTCATATCTAGTCCTTAAGCGAAAACACCCGGCCAGCATGGCGGCTGACCGGGTGTTTGAAAAGGGGGATGTCGCGGCAGGATTATTCCAGCTCGATCAATAAATCCTTTGCATCAATCTGGCTGCCAGCCGCCACATGAACGGCCTTGATTACGGCGTCGCGTTCGGCGTGGATGCCGGTTTCCATTTTCATGGCTTCGATGGTCAACAGAAGATCACCCTCATGCACCTCTTGGCCAACCGAAACCGCAAGGCTGGCCACAACGCCGGGCATTGGGGCGCCCACGTGGTCTGGGTTGCCTTCGGTGGCTTTGGGGCGCGCTTCGGTGGTGGCTTTGACCAGTCGGTTTGGCACACGGATCACGCGCGGCTGACCGTTCAGTTCAAAGAACACCTTCACCTCGCCTTTTTCGTCCGTTTCACCGACAGCTTGCAGTCGAATTTCCAAGGTCTTGCCCGGATCAATTTCCGCCGCGATCTCTTCGCCCGGCTCCATGCCGTAAAAGAAGGTTTTGGTGGGCAGGGTCCGCACGGGACCATAGGCACGGTGACGGCCCATATAATCAAGGAACACTTTGGGATACATGAGGTAACCGTTCAGATCCTCATTATCGACTTTAAACCCGTTGAGTTCCGATGACAGATCTGATCGGGCGGCTTCCAGATCAATGGGCGCTAAGCCTTCGCCTGGGCGGGCCGTGTCGGGGGCTTCGCCTTTCAGCACTTTCTTGACAATCCCATCCGGGAACCCCCCGGGGGGCTGGCCCAGATTGCCCCGCATCATGTCGACCACAGAATCGGGAAAGGAGAGATCGGTGTTTGGGTCCTCAACCTGATCACGGCTCAGGCCCTGGCTGACCATCATGAGCGCCATGTCACCCACCACTTTCGACGACGGGGTCACTTTGACAATATCGCCAAACATCTGGTTCACGTCAGCATAGGTCTGGGCCACCTCGGACCAACGTTCCTCAAGCCCCAAAGACCGGGCTTGCGCCTTGAGGTTGGTAAATTGACCGCCGGGCATTTCGTGCAGGTAAACTTCGGACGCAGGTGATGCGAGGCCGCTTTCAAACGCCACGTATTGCCCGCGCACATGCTCCCAATAATCGTTGATCTCGCGGATCGCCTCAATCGACAGGCCGGTGTCGCGATCAGTGTGGCGCAGGGCCTCGACAATCGATCCCAAGCAAGGCTGCGACGTGCCGCCAGAAAACGCATCCATTGCCACATCCACCGCGTCCACACCAGCCGCAGAGGCCGCCAAGATGGTTGCGCCAGCGATGCCGGATGTGTCATGGGTGTGGAAATGCACCGGGATCGAAATCTCGTCCTTCAGCGCCTTGATCAGCACCGAGGCAGAGGCGGGTTTCAACAGCCCTGCCATGTCTTTCAGGCCCAGAATATGCGCGCCAGCCGCTTCCAGCTCTTTGGCCATATTCACATAGTATTTCAGGTCGTATTTCGCCCGGTCCGGGTTCAGGATGTCGCCGGTGTAACAGACCGTGCCCTCAATAATCTTGCCGGACTCGCCGACTGCATCCATCGCCACGCGCATGTTTTCAACCCAGTTGAGGCTGTCAAACACCCGAAACACATCCACACCGGTTTCCGCCGCTTGGCGCACAAATTCTTTCACCACATTGTCCGGGTAATTGGTGTACCCCACGCCGTTTGAGGCGCGCAGAAGCATCTGCGTCAGCACGTTCGGCATGGCGGCGCGCAGATCGCGCAGACGCTGCCACGGGCATTCCTGCAAGAACCGATAGGCCACATCAAAAGTCGCGCCCCCCCAGCATTCAACCGAGAACAGCTGCGACAGGTTTGACGCATAGGCCGGGGCTGCCTTGATCATATCAATTGACCGCATCCGGGTGGCCAACAGCGATTGGTGCCCATCACGCATCGTGGTGTCCGTCAGCAAAAGTTGCTTTTGCGCCAGCATCCAATCGGCCACAGCCTTGGCACCTTTGTCTTCAAGCAAATTGCGCGTGCCCGCAGGAATAACTGTCCCATGGGCCGGGGCTTTTGGGGCCTTCAAATCCATTGGCGGGGCCGCGCGACCTTCGGTCTCGGGGTGGCCGTTCACGGTGATATCCGCAATATAGGTCAGCACCTTGGTGCCGCGATCCCGGCGTTTTTTAAAGTTAAACAGGCCGGGCGTTTCGTCGATGAACTTGGTGGTGTATTCGTTTGACAGGAAGGTCGGGTGCTTCAGCAGGTTTTCCACAAACGCAATATTGGTCGACACGCCGCGAATACGAAACTCGCGCAGCGCCCGGTCCATCCGTGCAATTGCGGCTGATGGAGTTTGCGCATGTGCGGTGATTTTCACCAAAAGACTGTCGTAATAGCGTGTGATCACGCCGCCCGCATAGGCCGTGCCGCCATCCAGTCGAATGCCCATACCGGTGGCCGAGCGATAGGCCGTGATGCGGCCATAATCGGGGATAAAGTTATTTTGCGGATCTTCGGTGGTGATCCGGGTCTGCAAGGCATGGCCGTTCAGGCGAATTTCGGATTGATCGGTTTTGCCCGTTGCCTCGACCAGCGATTTGCCTTCGGCGATCTTGATCTGAGCTTGCACGATGTCGATGCCAGTGACCTCTTCGGTCACCGTATGCTCAACCTGAACACGCGGGTTCACTTCGATAAAGTGGAAAGTACCGGTGTTCATATCCATCAGGAATTCAACGGTGCCAGCACATTCATACCCAACATGGGCACAGATCTTGCGACCCAACTCGCAGACTTCGGCGCGTTGTGCCTCAGACAGGTAAGGGGCAGGGGCGCGTTCAACCACTTTTTGGTTGCGGCGCTGCACGGAGCAGTCGCGTTCAAACAGGTGGTAAATCTCACCGTGCTTGTCGCCAAGGATTTGCACCTCTACGTGGCGGGCGCGGGTGATCATCTTTTCGAGATACCCTTCGCCATTGCCAAAGGCGGCTTCCGCCTCGCGACGACCCTCAAGGATCTTTTCCTCCAACTCACCTTCGGACAAGATCGGGCGCATGCCACGCCCGCCGCCGCCCCAGGATGCCTTGAGCATCAAGGGATAACCAACATCAGCGGCCTCGGCACGGATCACATCCATGTCGTCACCCAGAACCTCGGTGGCTGGGATAACCGGAACCCCTGCCTCAATCGCTACGCGGCGGGCAGAGGCTTTGTCCCCAAGGGCGCGCATCGTGGCGGCTTTTGGACCGATGAAAGTAATGCCATTGGCTTCGCAGGCATCCACAAAATCAGGGTTTTCCGACAATAGGCCGTAGCCGGGATGGATCGCATCCGCGCCACATTCAAGGGCCACCCGGATGATTTCGTCGATCGACAGATAAGCCGCAACCGGCCCCATGCCTTCGCCGATTTTATAAGCTTCATCCGCCTTGAAACGATGAAGACCCAACTTGTCTTCTTCGGCGTAAATCGCAACAGTTTTCTTGCCCATCTCATTGGCGGCACGCATCACGCGGATGGCAATTTCACCTCGGTTGGCAATTAGAATTTTCTGGAACTCGCGCATCGGCATCTCTCCCCGGTGTCGATGGTGGTGTCTGGATTTCGTGGGTGATTGGTAGGGAATGCTGCATCGCAGCGCAACCGTTTTGTAACGATTGCGCAAGAATTATGTCAAAATTGGTTATTTTTTATTACCAATCGCCTCACCTATTGCGTGCAAGCAACCCGCCAGCCCCACGTATGATATGTCCATCAAGCTCCAGCGTTACGATTTCCGCCGAAAGCTCATGCGCCGGATGGCCCAACTCCTGGATCAATTGATCTTCTGCCAGGGGACGTGGGCCCAGACGCGCCAAAATTTGGTCGTGCAGCTTTGATGTTTCAGTCAGACTGCGCGCCGGTTGTGGCGCCGAAATCGGCTTTGGGGCCGAACTCGGTTCCACAGCGCTACACTGGCGGGATTCGACGGATGAAGGGTGTGAAAATGCGCCGCTGATCGCCTCGAATACGTCATCTGCGTGGCGAACCAGGGTGGCGCCATCGCGGATCAGCATATTGCATCCCGCGGTGCGGGCATCAAAGGGGTGTCCGGGGACCGCCAAGACGTCGCGCCCCTGATCAAGGGCATTGCGGGCTGTAATCATGGTGCCGGATTTGGCGGCCGCCTCAACGATGACCACGGCTTGTGACAAGCCTGATATGATTCGATTGCGGAGAGGGAAATGGCGGGCCTGCGGGGACAGGCCCATCGGCTGTTCCGACAGACGCAGCCCATTTTCAGCAATAGCTTTGCCTAGTTTGGTGTTTTCAGACGGGTAAATCAGATCAACGCCGCCGGGCATGACGGCGATGGTCTGACCATGCTCCAATGCGGCCTCATGGGCTGCGGTGTCGATCCCGCGGGCAAGGCCAGAAACAACAACATAGCCGTCGCGGGTCAAATCTTTCGCCAATCGCCCGGCCATACGCAGCCCAAGCGAGGACGCGTTGCGTGCGCCAACAAGGGCGACCATCGGGCGCGCCAGCAGCGAGATATCCCCCATCGCCCACATCAATGGGGGCGCATCGGGAATTTCAGTCAGCGACGCGGGATAATTGCGGCTTCCCCAACAAATCAACTGTGCGCCTATCTTTTGGGCGCGGCGCATTTCCTCTTCCACAACAGCCAGAGGACAGGGTTGATACTCATTGATGCCAGCCGCCTGCGCAACATCCGGCAAGGCGTCCAGCGCCGCTTGTGCCGTGCCATGTTCGCGGATCAGCTTGAAAAAACTTGTCGGGCCAACGCGGCGTGACCGCAAGAGACGGAGCCAAGCACGCTCATCTTCCGCACATTGGGGTGAGGGGGTGGGGTGGTTGGAAGGGAAAAAATCCTCGGCCATGTTTGTATCCGTCTCTTGCCGGTTAACCATGCGCGGGGAAAGGTTAACGCCGTCCTAACGGATTTGAGAAAGTTTGAACTCTTTTGGAAACACCTAAGATCTGACCCTGATCAGGATGTTAGGCTTGTGGCCCCAACTTCTTGCGCGTGCGGCCCAATGTGCGCCAAAATACCAGCCCTGCAAGGGCGCCGGGGATTGCAAACAAAAAGAGATGTCCTGAAACTGTGTGTAATGTTTCTGTGTCGCGCGTCAGGGTAAGCCACAGCCCAAACGCCTCAGCACTACCAAAACCAATCAAAACTGCCAACCTTCGGCTTTGCCCGACTTTGCGCCCGATTGCCACGAACAGAGCAATCGCAAGGGGCATCAACGGAACAATCGCGACTTGGCCGACAGTGAGGGCTGCGGCAACCAAGACAACGGCGCTCATCACGCTGCCCATTTGCGCAAAGTCTGCGTCACCTCCGCCAAGGGTTTGCACGCCATAAATGACCGCCCAAAACACAAGGCCAATGACAAAAAGTAATACGCACGTGATTAACGCGGAAATGGCGTAGATCACGAGGGGTGGAAATGTGGGGCGGGACGTGTCGGTCATGCCGCTGATCCCCCCACGGTCAAACCGCCGATCAAAAGCGTGGGTTGCCCAACGCCAACCGGCACAGATTGCCCGGCTTTGCCACAGGTGCCCACGCCCGGATCCATGCGCATATCGTTACCAATCGCGCGGATTTGTTTCATCGCTTGTGGCCCGTCGCCAATCAGCGTGGCGCCTTTCACAGGCGCGACCACTTTGCCACCTTTCACAAGGTAGGCTTCAGTACAGCTGAACACGAATTTCCCATTGGTGATATCCACTTGTCCACCACCAAAGCCCACCGCATGAATGCCGTCTTTTAACTCTCCCAACACGTCCTCTGGCGTGGCGTCGCCACCTTCCATAATGGTGTTGGTCATGCGTGGCATGGGGGCGTGGGCATAGCTTTCGCGGCGTCCGTTTCCGGTGGGCGCGACCCCCATGAGCCGCGCGTTTTGGCGGTCTTGCATGTATCCCACCAGCACGCCGTCTTCGATCAACACGGCGCGGCCTGTGGGTGTGCCTTCGTCATCGACCGACAGCGATCCTCGCCGGTCGGGCAAGGTGCCGTCATCCACCACCGTGACACCCCTGGCCGCGACTTGTTGACCGACCAGACCAGAGAACGCAGAGGTGCCTTTGCGGTTAAAATCCCCCTCAAGCCCGTGACCCACCGCTTCGTGCAGCAGGATGCCTGGCCAGCCGTTGCCCAACACAACATCCATTTGCCCAGCCGGTGCGGGAATGGCCTCAAGGTTCACCAGGGCGATACGCAATGCCTCACGCGCATGCATTTGCCAGTTCTGGGCCTCAATCAAACCGGTCAACCCAATGCGGCCGCCCCCGCCGGACGAGCCACTTTCGCGCCGCCCGTCGGTTTCCACGATGACTGAGACATTTAGTCGCGTCATCGGGCGGGTGTCAGACACCAACCCACCGTCCGGACGTAGGATATGCACCTCTTGCAACGACGCTCCCATTGAGGCCGAAACCTGCACCACACGGGGATCCAGATCGCGGGTGAAGGCATCAATTTCGCGCAACGTGTCAATTTTCACCGAAAACGCCGCATCATTCATCGGGTCAGCATCGGAATAGAGCTTTCGATTGGTCGGTGTGGGCGCATCCGCCCATGTGCCACCGCCATCACCCACCGCCAATTTTGCCGTGCTCGCAGCACGTTGCAGGGCGGCTTCGGAAATTTCCGTGGAATGCGCATAGCCCGCGGTTTCATCTTTGACCGCCCGCAAACCAAACCCTTCAGAGGCGTCATAGCTGGCATTTCGAATGCGCCCATCGTCAAAGACCAGCGATTCTGATCGGCGACGTTCGAGAAATAACTCGCCATCATCTGCGCCACGGGTGGCGTCGGCCAGAATCTCAGTGGCGTTTTCGAGGTCAATATGGGTGTCGAAGGGGCGAAACTGTGTGGCGTCGGTCATTTGGTCCTCGAAATCGTCGATTTGACATGGATCATTGCTTAACCTGAGAAGGTTTTCCTTGTTCCTCTCGTTGTAATATGGTTTCAAGCCAAAGAGAAACAACGGAATCTTGCGGGATACCTCTTGGGTTTGATTTCAGACCAAAAAAAGAGGAACGCTGTCAGGAATTGCCGTTGAGATGGAGATGATCCGGGGGAATGTCGGGGTGACTGCCGACGAACCCTCCGCGGACAGGGATGAAAAGACGATATGAAGCGTTTCAGCAGCGTAATTGCAACTGCAACTGCCATTTTGGCCGCCACCGGTGCCATGGCCCAAGATAGCTTGGGCAATTTGGAAGTGAAAGGTGCGCCCGTTGATGGCGGTATGGGCTTTCAGCCCGCGGCCACCTCAATCGCCGAGGCGACTCAGGGCTTGGACCAGATGATCTTGATCATCATCACCGCGATTTCGTTGTTTGTGACGGGGCTGCTGATCTGGTGCATCGTTCGGTTTAACCGACGCGCCAACCCAACGCCGTCAACCTTTTCCCACCACACCCCGATTGAGATTGCGTGGACTTTGGTTCCGGTTGTGATCCTTTGCTTCATCGGGGCGTTTTCGCTTCCGGTACTGTTCAAGCAGCAAGTGATCCCTGAAGGGGATGTTGTGATTAAGGCGACCGGATACCAGTGGTACTGGGGCTATGAATATCCCGAGCATGAGTTTGGCTTTGACAGCTTCCTGTTGGACAAATCCGCACTTGTTGAAAACGGCTATAAAGAAAGTGATTATCTTTTGGCGACGGACACCGCTGTTGTGGTGCCTACCGGCAAAAAGATTGTTGTTCAGGTGACTGGTGCTGACGTGATCCACAGCTGGACCATTCCCGCCTTTGCTGTGAAACAGGACGCCGTGCCCGGCCGTCTGGCAGAACTGTGGTTCGAAGTCGACGAAGGCAAAGAAGGCATCTATTTCGGCCAGTGCTCAGAGCTGTGCGGAAAAGACCACGCCTATATGCCGATCACTGTAAAAGCTGTGACCCAAGAGCAATATGACGCTTGGCTGAAAGGCGCGATCGAAGAATTTGCGGGCAACCCCGCTTCGATCCCTGCTGTTCAAGTGGCATCTGCCAACTAAACCCTCTGGTGGGGCGACGGTTTCCCGACGCCCCCTTTTCGTACCCCATCCGCCAGCCCCGGCCCTGATTGCCCCGGCAGCCTGAGTGAGGACATATGAGCGACGCCAGTTTTGATACTTCCTGCGACACCCGCGAGGCGGAGTTCGGCGATTATTTTGCCCTTCTTAAGCCGCGCGTTATGTCGCTTGTTGTGTTCACCGCCCTTGTGGGGCTTGCGGTGGCGCCTGTTGGCGTGCACCCGCTGATCGCGTTTGCCTCGATCTTGTTTATCGCCGTCGGCGGCGGAGCTTCTGGCGCGTTGAATATGTGGTGGGACGCTGACATTGACCGGTTGATGAAGCGCACCCAGTCGCGCCCGATCCCATCCGGGAAAGTGAGCGAGGGCGAAGCGCTGTCGCTCGGCGTGATCCTGTCGTTTTTTGCCTGTGTGATGCTGGCACTGGCCGCCAATATCATGGCTGGCGCGCTTTTGGCCTTTACGATCTTTTTCTACGTGGTGATTTACACCATGTGGCTGAAACGCTGGACCCCACAGAATATCGTGATTGGGGGCGCCGCGGGTGCCTTCCCTCCGATGATTGGCTGGGCGGTTGCGACCGGCGGCGTGTCGATTGAAAGCATCTTGATGTTTGCCCTGACATTCGCTTGGACCCCACCGCATTTCTGGGCCTTGGCGCTGTTTACCAAAGGCGACTATGCCAATGCGGGCGTGCCAATGTTGACTGTGACCCACGGGCGCAAAGCCACCCGTGCGCATATCCTTGGTTACTCCTTGGTGCTGGCGCTTGTGGCCATCGCGCTGGGCGTGACATCCATCGGCCGACCTATATGGTGGTTGCCGTGGTGCTGAACGCATGTTCATCAAAGGTGCGTGGGATGTGTTCCGCCGCAATGATGACGCCTCTGAGGCGGACAAACACAAAGCGGAGCGCGGGCTGTTTAAACTCTCGCTCGCTTATCTGTTCCTTCACTATGGCGCGCTTTTGATTGAGGCGGGTCTGAAACCATACGGTCTAGGAGGCTGGGGTTAATGGCGTTTAAAGAAGATCACGAACTGCACAAACGCCGCTTTGGCCGCAATCTTGGCCTTGGCCTTGTGCTGATTGGTTTTGTCGCCCTCGTCTACGGGATCACCGTGGTCAAAGTCGGCGAGCTTTACAAACCCGCGGCGGAGGCCTCTGAGTGAGCTTAAGCGCCCTTCATAAAACAGCGCTTCAGGCGGTGGGTGTGGTGATCGTCATGGGATCACTCGCCTGGGCATCTGTGCCGTTTTACGACTGGTTCTGCCGGGTCACAGGCTTTGGCGGCGCAACCAGCGTTGCGGCCAAGGGATCGGACGTGGTGCTGGATCAAACGGTGTTGGTGCGGTTTGATGCCTCGCTGGAACGCGACATGCCGTGGGAATTTAAACCCCTGCAGCATGAAATGCGCATCAAGATCGGCGAAACAGGGCTGGCCTTTTACGAGGCTTACAACCCCACCGACCGGGTGATCGCCGGCACCGCAAGCTATAACGTCGCCCCCTATGCCGCCGGCGGGTATTTTACCAAAATTGACTGCTTCTGTTTTGAAGAGCAGGTGCTCCAGCCGGGCGAACGCGTCACCATGCCGGTGACCTTCTATGTCGACCCGGAACTGATCGACGACCGTGAGGCGAAATTCGTCAAAGCCATCACGCTGTCATATACTTTTCACGAAACAGACCTGCCCGAAGAGGTTGCTAGACTGGCAACCACTCCGACGGCAACTGCTAACTAAGGGCCTGAAATCAGGCTGGAATACAGGGACCTAACGCAAAATGGCACACGCTAAGAACCACGATTATCACATTCTGCCCCCGTCGATTAACCCCCTTCTTGGGGCGCTGTTCGGCTTCATCATGCTGTTTGGCGCCGTTAAATGGATGGCCGAAGGCATGCCTTGGATCTTCGCGATCGGTCTTGCGGGTGTCCTTTACGTCATGTTCGCCTGGTGGTCGGATGTGGTGCACGAAGGGGAAACCGGCGATCACACTCCGGTGGTGAAAATCGGCCTGCGCTACGGCGTGATCCTCTTTATCATGTCGGAAGTGATGTTCTTTGCGGCGTGGTTCTGGTCCTTCTTCAAACATGCGCTTTACCCAATGACCGAAGGCTCGCCGAAAATCGACGGTGTCTGGCCTCCTGTTGGGATTGAGACCTTTGACCCTTGGCACCTGCCGCTGATCAACACGCTGATCCTGCTTCTGTCGGGCGCGGCGGTCACTTGGGCCCACCACGCGATTGCCCATGAAAACAACCGTAAAGACCTGATCAACGGACTGGCCATCGCGGTGCTTTTGGGCGCGATCTTTACCGTGTTCCAAGTCTATGAATACAGCCACGCGCAATTCGGTTTTGCGGGCAACATCTATGGTGTGAACTTCTTTATGGCGACAGGCTTTCACGGCTTTCACGTGATCGTCGGCACCATCTTCTTGGGGATCTGCTGCCTGCGCGCCATTCGCGGTCACTTCACCCCTGAAAGCCACGTGGGCTTTGAAGCCGCCGCTTGGTACTGGCACTTTGTGGACGTGGTTTGGCTGTTCCTCTTTGCTGCTGTCTACGTTTGGGGCGGTTGAGCCTGACCCAAATTCGGTCCTAATAGGGGGCGTGGGGGAAACCTCGCGCCCTTTCTCCTTTCCCCGACCCATGTCCCGGGCCAATTTCCAAAGGTTGTTCAGATGAACTGGAAGTTCCTTGTCACCGCCGTCCTGAGTGTGATTGTCTTGGCGATCTTTATCGGTCTGGGCACATGGCAGCTTCAGCGGATGAACTGGAAGGCGGGTGTGATTGCTGAGATTGAGGCCAAGATTGCAGCAGACCCCGTGGATCTGCCAAATGCACCTTCACCCGAGGCAGACAAGTTTCTGCCGGTACAGTTCTCAGGTCAGATCAACGCGCCCTATATCCGCGTGCTCGCCTCGCACCGCGATTTCGGCGCGGGCTACCGGATAATCTCTCCTGTGACTTTGACCGATGGGCGCCGGATCCTTTTGGACCGCGGCTTTATCAGGCTGCGCCAAGCTCTGGCGCATGCGCCCGCCACGTCCCTGTCCCTTATCGGCAACCTGCATTGGCCCGAGGATCGCAATTCCTATACACCCGAAGATGATTTGGCAGACAATATCTGGTTTGCCCGCGATGTGGAAAAAATGGCCGCGCATCTGGGCACTGACCCGGTGTTTGTGATCCTGCGCACGCAAACCGACCCGGCCCTGCACCCGATGCCCGTGACGACCGACAGCATCCCCAACCGCCATCTTGAATATGTCGGCACATGGTTTTTGCTCGCCATCACATGGTCGGTGATGACAGGCTTTGCACTTTGGCGTATGAAGCGCCGGAACGCTTAAATCCGCACGCTTAAAGGATGACCCAAATGCGCTATATTTCGACCCGTGGACAGGCCCCGGTTCTGAGCTTTGAAGACGCTATGCTGACCGGTCTTGCCCGTGACGGCGGCCTTTATGTGCCCGAAACCATCCCGACCATGACCAAGGGTGAGATCGCGGATTTGGCGGGTGTGTCTTATGAGGAAGCGGCCTTTCGCGTGATGCGTCCCTTTGTCGAAGGCAGCTTTTCGGACGAAGAATTCCGCGAGATTATCGCCAAGGCTTACGCAGGTTTTGGCCACGATGCTCGCGCGCCCTTGGTGCAACTTGAACCCGGTCATTTCCTGCTGGAACTGTTCCACGGGCCGACCTTGGCGTTCAAAGATTTTGCAATGCAACTGATTGGTCAGTTATTTCAAGTAGCACTCGCCAAACGTGGCGAGACGGTGACCATCGTCGGTGCAACCTCTGGCGATACAGGCTCTGCCGCGATTGAAGCGTTCCGTGGTTTGGACAACGTCAACGTCTGCATCCTTTACCCGCATGGCCGTGTGTCTGAGGTGCAGCGCCGCCAGATGACCACGCCTACGGAATCAAACGTACACGCATTGGCCGTGGATGGCGATTTTGACGATTGCCAAGCGCGTCTGAAAGACATGTTCAACGATTTTGAGTTCCGAGATGAGGTGAAACTCGCCGGTGTGAACTCGATCAACTGGGGCCGGGTGCTGGCGCAGGTTGTGTATTATTTCACCTCTGCCGTGGCCGTTGGTGCGCCGCACCGCAAGGTTAGCTTCACCGTGCCAACCGGCAACTTCGGTGACATTTTTGCGGGCTACATCGCCAAGCAAATGGGCCTGCCGATTGAAAAACTGGTGATTGCTACCAACCAAAACGACATTCTGCACCGCACGATGGAAACCGGTGCCTATACCAAAGCGGGCGTGACCCCGTCGATTTCACCGTCGATGGATATTCAGGTCAGCTCCAACTTTGAACGCGCGCTGTTTGACGCTTACGGTCGCGACGGCAAGGCCGTGGCGGGACAGATGGATGATCTTGCAAATGGCGGATTTTCCATCAGCCAAGGGGCGATGGAATACTTGCGCGAACAATTTGACAGCGGCCGCGTGTCTGAAGATGAAACCAAGGCAGAGATCAAGGCGAGCTTTGCCCATTTTGGCGAAGTCCTGTGCCCGCATTCCGCCGTTGGCGTGAAAGTGGCCCGCGATCACTTGGGAGCAACCCCGATGATCACACTGGCTACAGCACATCCCGCCAAATTCCCCGCCGCCGTAAAAGAGGCCTGTGGTCAGGATGCCCCCTTGCCCCCGCGCATGGCGGACCTATTTGAACGTGACGAACGTGTGACGCGCGTCGGCGGCGAGCTTGAAGCGCTTAAAACCGTGATCCACGAAAAGATTGGACAATAACCTAAATGACAGTGCAAATCGGGCGACTGCCCAACGGCTTTCGTGTGGCGACAGAACAGATGCCGGGGCTGGAAAGTGCCAGCTTGGGAATATGGGTCATGGCCGGTGGGCGCCATGAGACCGCGCCGCAAAATGGCATCGCGCATTTTCTGGAACATATGGCCTTTAAGGGCACTGAGAAGCGTTCCGCGCTTGAGATTGCCGAGGCGATCGAGGATGTGGGCGGATATCTGAACGCCTATACCTCGCGTGAGGTCACGGCCTATTATGCGCGGGTTCTGAAACAGGACGTGGCGCTGGCGTTTGATGTGATTTCCGACATCGTGCTGAACCCGGTGTTTGATCTGAACGAGATCGAAACCGAACGAGGTGTGATCTTGCAAGAGATCGGCCAAGCGCTCGATACGCCGGACGATGTGGTGTTTGATTGGCTGCAAGAGGTGGCCTTTCCGGATCAACCTTTGGGCCGGACCATTCTGGGCCCTACGGAACGTGTGCGCGCCTTTAGCCGCGAAGATCTGGCTGGGTTTGTCGCACAGCATTATGGCCCCGAACGCCTGATCCTGTCGGCTGCCGGTGCGGTCGATCATGATGAGATTATGCGCATGGCAGAGGCCACATTTGGCGGCCTGACCCGTGGCAGCGCGCAGGAAGAAGTGCCGGCGACATGGGCCAACGGCGAACGGATTGAGCTGCGCCCCGGATTGGAGCAAGTACATTTCACGCTGGGGCTTGAGGCGCCGGGATACCGCGATGATGCGTTTTACGCAGCACAGCTGTTCAGCTCGGGTCTCGGTGGCGGCATGTCCTCGCGCCTGTTCCAAGAGGTGCGTGAAAAACGCGGCCTGTGTTACTCGATCTTCTCGCAACTGGGGTCTTATGACGACACCGGGATGATGACGATTTATGCGGGCACCTCGGGCGAAGATATTTCCGAACTTGCCGGGCTGACGATGCGCGAACTGATGCGCAGTGCCGAAGATATGTCGACCCGCGAAATGGAGCGTGCGCGCACGCAAATGAAAGCGGGGCTTCTGATGGGGCTGGAAAGCCCATCCTCGCGTGTGGAACGTATGGCACGCCTTGTGGGTATCTGGGACCGGGTGCCGGACCTGACCGAAACGGTTGAGAAAATCGATGCTGTCACGCTGGATGAAATACGCGCGATTGGCGCGAAAATCGCCGGGGAGGCAGCCATGGCGATGGCTGTTTACGGCCCAGCAGAGGACGCCCCAAGCCTGGCCAGCCTGTCTGAGATGCGAAAGGCGGCATGATGATTGGCCCGTTCTCGTCCCGGTCACGCAAGAAACTGCGGATCGAAACAGAGCGTTTGACGCTGCGCCCGCCGCAGCATGGCGATTATCGCGCCTGGGCCGCTTTGCGCGCGGCCAGTCAGGATTTCCTAAGCCCGTGGGAGCCCACTTGGGCCGGGGATCACCTGACGCGCAAAAGCTTTACCAACCGGGTCTATTGGGCCAACCGATCGGTGGCGGGGGGAACCGCATTGCCACTCTTCATCATTCGGCGCGAAGATCAGGCGCTGATCGGGGCAGTGACGCTGGACAATATCCGCCGTGGTCCTGCGCAGGCGGGCACCACAGGTTATTGGGTGGGGGAGCGTTTTGCGCGGATGGGGTATATGCGCGAAGCGCTTGAGGCGCTGGTGCATTATGCGTTTAACGAGCTTGATCTCAGCCGGTTAGAGGCCGGGTGCTTGCCAGAAAATACCCCTTCGCGCGGGGTGCTTGAAAAGGTTGGCTATAAGTACGAAGGCGTGGCGCAATCCTATTTGCAAATCAACGGACGCTGGCGCAACCATGTTCTCTATGCCAATCTCAGATCAGACCGGCGTGGCCGTACGATGGTTGGGTGACAGCGGGTTATGTTGCGGGCCTCGCGCCGCTCGGCTGCCTCCGGCGGGGATATTTTTGACAAGAAAAAAGAGGGCGTGATGCGAAACGTGGACGGGAATTTTGAGACGCAGTTGCGGTCTGAATTGCCGGAGGATGTGTTTCGGGATCTGGACACGCGCTATTTGGAGGAGCCGCGCGGGTTGTTTCAGGGGGCAGATGGTTTGCTGTTGGCACCCAGAAATGTCGGCCAAGTGTCGAGTATTTTAGCGGCCTGCCACGTGGCGCGTGTGCCGGTGGTGCCTTACGGTGGTGGGACGGGGTTGGTGGGCGGGCAGGTGATGCCGTCAGAGGCCTGCACGCGGCCGGTCATCTTGTCGCTGGAGCGGATGAACGCGGTCCGTGAGATTTACCCAGATGAGAATGTTGTGGTCGCAGAGGCCGGGGTTATTGTTGCCGAACTGCAAGCTGCGGCTGAAGGCGTGAACCGTCTGTTCCCCCTGTCCTTGGCCTCTGATGGTTCTTGCCGCATTGGGGGATGTCTGTCGACCAATGCGGGTGGCGTAAATGTGTTGCGCTATGGGAATGCCCGCGCGCTGTGTCTGGGGCTAGAGGCGGTGATGCCAGACGGGCGGATCTGGCATGGCCTGAAGCGACTTCGCAAAGACAACACCGGGTATGATATGGTCAACCTATTGTGTGGGGCCGAGGGCACTTTGGGTGTGATCACCGCGGCCTCACTGCGGCTTTTCGCACGCCCGAAATCTATGGGAACAGCGCTTTTGGTGGTGCCGGACCCGGCTGCGGCTTTGGATTTATTATTGTTGGCGCAAGAACAGGTCGGCGAAGGGATTTCGGCCTTTGAGCTGATCTCTGGCACCGGGTTTGCATTTCTGGATGAGGCGGGGCTGGGCGGCCCTCAACCGTTCGAAGACCGCCCTGCTTGGTCGGTATTGATTGAGCTTGGACTTGGCGCAGGCGGGAGCGCTGAAGAGGTGTTAACAGATCTGTTCGCGGCCGCCCTTGAGGCTGATTTTGTGGTGGATGGGGTGATTGCCCAAAGTGGCGCGCAGCGCGACGCCCTGTGGAAGCTTCGCGAGGAAATACCGTTGGCCAATCGCCAAATAGGCGCAATTTCCTCTCACGACATTTCGTTGCCTCTGTCGGTGATCCCGGCGTTTTTGCGTCAGGCCGATGCGGCATTGGCCGCGATGGCAATGTTCCGGGTGAATGCCTTTGGTCATTTGGGGGATGGTAATCTGCATTACAATGTCTTTCCGCCGAAGGGGCATGAGACGCAAGATTTTGCCGGGCAGGTCGCGGCAATCCGCGAAATGATCTATGACTTGGTACATCAATTTGGCGGGTCATTTTCCGCGGAACATGGTGTGGGTCGGTTAAAACCAGCCGAGCTTGAACGCTACGGCGATCCGGTTCGTTTGGCCGCGATGCGGTCGATCAAATCTGCGCTTGACCCAAACGGGATTATGAACCCGGGGGTGATGTTTCGCGCGCCGTAACCATCCCCTGAGCCACAGCGCGCTTTAACCGCGCAAGCGTTAGGGCAACGATCAACTTATGTGCGGGGGCCACCGGCCACATATAAACTTTTCCAAACCAGTTATGTGTCAGAACGGATGAGGTGATTGTCACGCGGCCATCCTGTGCTGTGACACAGGTCATCACGTCCAGATGTGTGTCGCGTTCGGTGAGTGTCAGCCGGTGGGGCGTGATGTCTTCTATAAGAAAGAAATCAAGCTTATCCCCTACTTCAACATGGGTGACGGGCGTGTTGGAAAAACCGCCGATGCGTTTCACCCCAAAGCGCGCGGCGATGGCATCGCGAATTTTGAACGCGGATTTAAGAAAGGGGACGGGCTTGGACATCGCGAGGGTCCAGGCCTGAAGGGCGGTAAGCGGTGGCGCATTTGGACCGAGAACAACCGAGCGGCTATCGTAAAAACTTAGCTCATGGCGCGGCGCCAAAGTTTGCGCGGCAAAGGGATTGTCTCGCAGTGGCTTTGATGGCTGGGGCATGTGATGTCATTTCTTGCTTGTGTCCGTTAGACGTAGGTGGAAACGCTCTAGATCAGCAAGGGCGCCATCACAGAATAATTTTCCGCAAAACGCGTTGGGTTAGGCAAAAAATGACGCCCCACCGTGGGTGCAACGGGGCGTCACACTATGAGTTACATGTGCACAAGCAGCGTCTGTTGCTCCCAACAGACAGGATCTGTTTAGCGATCATTGGTTAACAAGCGGTTCATGTACATGGTTTTTTGAAGGGACCTTAAAGCCCGTCAAACTCGCACAGAACATGCACATCCATGCCCAGATTTTCGAGAACTTTGCGCCCGCCAAGCTCCGGTAAATCCACGATAAAAGCACAGCCAATGATCTCGGCGCCAACGCGCTCCAAAAGTTTGATCCCAGCCCCTGCGGTGCCGCCAGTGGCCAGTAAATCATCCACCAAAAGCACCCGTTCACCGGGTTGAATAGCATCGGTATGCATCTCTACAACGGCTTCGCCATATTCCAAGGTGTAGGCTTGCGAATGGGTCTCGCCGGGCAGTTTGCCTTTCTTCCGAATAGGAACAAATCCGGTGCCCAATTGGTGCGCAATGGCCCCCCCGATGATAAAGCCGCGCGCTTCAAGTCCGACAACCTTATCAATGGGTTGCCCCGCATAGGGGTGCAGCATTTGGTCAATCGCCATGCGCATCCCGCGCGGGTCGGCAAACAGCGTGGTGACATCGCGAAACAGGATCCCTTCGTGCGGGAAATCAACGATGGTGCGGATATAATCTTTGACGGTTTTCATGTCTTTCCTTCGGTGACGATGCGCATCAATGCTTCAAGCGGCCCTCGGCGGAACTTACGCAACCAGAACAAGGCAAACAATGCGGCACAGGTGACAAACCCCACAGAATAGGCAAATATTTCGAAACTGCTCAATTGCCCGCTTAGCAGGTCCATGCTTTCCAACAGGCCCATTCCGATCAGAATATGCGCGGCATAAAGGGTGAGCGTCATACGCCCCGGTGCGATCAGGATCTGGTCGAGGCGCAACAGGGTCAGCAGCGGCGTGAGGAGCAAGATGCCCCCTAAAACAGCCGTCGCCGTGGCCGCAGATGCAACCATATACAATACGCCGGGCGGAATGGGCGTGGTGCCCAAAAGCTCGCCCAGCTCCGGCAGTTCAACCAACAATGTGCTGGCCCATTGGGTAACAAAGGCGACGGTTACGCCCACAATCAACATCGTGATTTGCACGGGTGCACGGCTAAGGCTTTGCCGCCCCAGCCAGATGCCAAACAAAACAAATGCAGCCCATGGGAACACCGGATGCCAGCCGTTGTAAAATGTGTGGCGCAGAAACCCGGTGAGGGTCCAAAAATCGGCATAGACCAAAGTGTCCCAGTTCCAGCCCTGGTCATAAGTCAGCATTGCTTGGGCAAGTGCGCCGATCACGACGAACCCAGCGACGCCAAGCAGAAGGACACGGTTTGAGGCCCCGATAAACAGCGCACCAACAAGAAAGTACAAGGCGTAGAAATGAAGGATATCCGCGTCGAAAATCAGCATGTCCGCCATGCCAACTGCAAATAAAAACAGCGCGCGGCGCAGGGTCAGGTGCCAGGCAGGGTTGCCCAGCGCAAAGCCAACGCCAGCCAGAATGACAAAAAGCGCCGCCGCGCGCCCCTCGGTCAATCCCGTGATCAAGGCGGGCCAATCAACAACTGATCCCGCATCCACATTTGCGCCGCCCCATCCGCCTTGGGTTGTGACCTCCGCCGCGATGCGAAAATTAACCAACACCATGCCGAAAAAGGCGACAAAGCGAGCAATATCAACGCCCTGAAGCCGCACTACAGCACGCGTCCTGCAACGGCATCAAGCTTGGCCAACAGGGCGGGATCCCGTTTTTCTGGGGCGGTCATAATGGCAAATTCCAGCGCGCGGTCACAGCCATGCGGGCAGGGCGCGCGCGTGGTGCCCAACGCGTCTGGCAGGCGCGCCACCAGATCGCGGGCCTTACTGGCATTCCCGGTCAGGGTCGCAATCACCTGCGCCACATCGACATTGTCGTGATCCGGATGCCAGCAGTCAAAATCGGTGACCATCGCGACCGACGCGTAACACAGCTCTGCCTCACGGGCCAGTTTGGCTTCGGGCATATTGGTCATGCCAATCACATCCGCGCCCCAGCTTTCGCGGTACATCCGGCTTTCGGCCAATGTGGAAAACTGCGGGCCTTCCATCGCGAGATACGTCCCGCCTTTGTGCACGGTAATCCCAGCGTCTTTGGCCGCTTGATAACAGGCATCACCCAAGCGCGGACAGGTGGGATGCGCCAGCGCCACATGGGCCACACAACCAGTGCCAAAAAAAGATTTCTCGCGCGCAAAAGTCCGGTCGATAAACTGATCCACAATGACAAAGTCACCCGGCGGCATGTCTTCGCGAAACGACCCACAGGCCGAAACGGAAATGACATCGGTGACCCCCAGCCGCTTCATCGCATCTATATTGGCGCGGTACGGAACTGAAGTTGGGGAATGCACATGACCGCGCCCGTGACGGGGCAAAAAGGCCATCTTCACGCCGTTTAAAACGCCGGTCAGGATCTCATCTGACGGGCGGCCCCATGGGGTGTCCACCGCTTGCCAGCGGGCATTTTCCAACCCGTCGATGTCATAGACGCCTGATCCGCCAATCACGCCAATTACGGTGCCCGTATCCATGCTGCTCTCCTGTCCGGTTTTGTTCGGACTTTGGGGGTATGGGCGGTGGCTGGCAAGTGGAATTACGAGGCGACCCTTGCCGTCGGCGGCCTACGATTGGCGCATATGTGGCGCATAGACCAAAGTTCTGGTGCGCAGGGAAATGCGGAACGGACACCAGAAACTCGGACCTGTGATCTTGGACCTGTGATGATGCCAAACATTCAGCGCGGCCATGTCCCAGTGGGGTGATCATCATCAAATCACGATGCGACAAGGGGTAAATTCGGGCTGGACCCTTCACAGGTGTTTCTTTTTCATGCGAGACCCGTTAGGAACCGGGCTTGCGAACAACCCCTCCTGCAAGGTGAATTTATGCCCCGAGCCCTTTTGGCACGCTATGCCGCCCGTATTGAACGCCCCGATTACCGGCTGTCGCCGAATAATGCGCTGACGCCTGCGCGGATCAAAACCGAAATCCTTTCAGGTCTGACCGTGGCCTTGGCGCTGGTGCCCGAAGCCGTGGCCTTTGCGTTTGTGGCCGGTGTACATCCGCTGGTGGGGCTTTATGCGGCGTTTCTTGTTGGATTGATCACCGCGCTGATTGGTGGTCGTCCGGGGATGATTTCCGGGGCCACGGGCGCGCTGGCTGTGGTGATGGTCGCGTTGGTGGCGCAACACGGGGTAGAATATCTGTTCGCCACGGTGGTTCTGATGGGGCTGTTGCAGGTGTTTGCGGGCGTTTTGCATTGGGGCAAATTCATTCGCCTTGTGCCGCACCCGGTGATGCTTGGCTTTGTGAATGGGCTGGCGATTGTGATTTTTCTGGCCCAGCTCACCCAGTTTAAAGATCCGGACAACACCGAAATGTGGCTGTCGGGTATGAAGCTTTATTCCATGCTGGGCCTCGTCGGGTTGACCATGTTGATCATCTGGGGCCTGCCCAAAGTCACCAATCTGATCCCCGCCCCCCTGGCTGGGATCGGCGTTGTCGCGGCGATTGTGATTGCCTTTGGCATTGATGTGCCAACTGTGGGCGATTTGGCTTCGATCAAGGGCGGGCTGCCCAGCTTTCACTGGATGTTTGGCGAAGGCGAAGGGCTTTACGGCACCGCCCTTGCACCGCTTACCTTTGAAACCCTGCAAATCATCTTTCCCTATGCCGTGATCCTGGCAGCAATTGGCTTGATCGAAAGCTTGTTGACGCTGAACCTTGTCGGTGAAATGACCGGCCAACGGGGCGGCGCCTCGCAAGAATGTATCGCACAAGGGACCGCCAATGTGGTCACCGGGTTCTTTGCCGGCATGGGCGGTTGCGCGATGATCGGCCAATCGATGATCAACGTGAAATCCGGTGGGCGCACACGAATTGCAGGTATTGCCGCGGCGGTGTTTTTGCTGCTCTTCATTGTTGCCGCCTCAAGTTGGATTGAGCAGATCCCACTGGCGGCCCTTGTGGGCGTGATGTTCATGGTGGTGATCGGCACATTTGCTTGGAACTCGATCCGCATCCTGACCCGCGTGCCACGACTGGATGCTTTTGTGATCCTGCTGGTGACCGCCGTCACCGTCTACGAAGATCTCGCGGTGGCCGTGGTTGTCGGTGTGATCGTGTCTGCGCTGGCTTTTGCTTGGCAAAACGCATCGCATATTCATGCGCGCACCCGGGTTGAAGGGGATCGCAAGGTCTATGAAATCGAGGGGCCGCTGTTTTTCGGTTCGGTCGAGGGGTTCATTGAACTGTTTGATGTCGACGGTGACCCTGATGAGATTGTGGTCGAATTTGCCGACAGCCGCGTGGTGGATCAATCTGCCCTGCAAGCGATCGAAGCAATTGCGACCAAATATGAAGCTGCGGGCAAAAAGATCCAGCTTCGCCATTTGTCGCGTGATTGCCATCAGTTGCTGAACAAAGCAGGGCACCTGATGGTCGACAGCGATGATGACCCAGATTATGAAGTGGCTGCGGATTACTCGGTCAAAACCGGGATCTTAGGATCGCATTGATCTGAAGAACCAAAGACATAAAAAGGGGCGCCACATGGCGCCCTTTTTATGCGGCGACGCGCCCTTAAAGCGTTTCGGGGTAAACTTGAGACACATGTTTATCCCGAAACGCCCACGACATTGATATCTCTTACCGCGTTTCGGATTTCCCCTGTGTCAGGTTAAAACCGAAACGCTTTAGATCGCACCGTTGAAAATCCGGTCCTGAAACCACAAAAGCGACGGATAGGCGCTGATCCAGATCCAGAAAAACCGGTTGAGCCCAAAGAAGATCGCGTTTGCGAGATGAAACAGGGCGGCAATGCAGAGCGCAAGGATCAGCCAGGATTGCGCCAGCAATGCGATCGGAAACAGCACTTCAAACAACATAACAGCCCAGGACATACCCCATAACAGTCGGGGCCAATTGGCAAAATCGCGCAACCCTTCGCTGACCGGATAGGCGGAAAACCGAAACACATCTTGCAATGCACGGCCGCGGCGCCATTCTGAATTGATGATCTTAATTTCGCCTGAAATGAAATAACACAGCACCAATTGCACCGCGAGATATCCCAGCATTCGCTCTTTCCACACCGGGTCAGGGACAAAATGGGCCAGTGTGAGACAGGTCAGGACCAACAGGCCCATCTTGTCACTGCCGCCATTATATGGCCCTTGAAACCGGTGCAAAATGATCAGCGCAAGCAGGCAAAGTGCGGCCAGAACCCAGGGCACCATGACGCCCATCAAAAGCAGCACCGACAGAATGATCCGAACGCCAAAAAGCATGCGGTCACGGGGCGGGCCGGCCAGATGCTCTGAACTTGCTTGCAAAAATGCGAGCGCCATCAGGATCTCGGTCAGGCGAAGGGCGGTTTCAAAACTCATGGGGGTGCAATCTGATCAAGTCGGATTGATAGGTGATGTGACGTGTCACCTGATCGCCGTCCCGATCCATAAAAATCAGTCGAAATTGCCAGAAGGTTCCCATGGGAGGGGAGGGGATTTGCGCGGCAATATCACGGCTGATGCGCTCGGTCAGCTCGGTCAGGCTGTGCTCACTTCCGGTCCCCATCAACCGTTCTGACAGGCTGACCAGAAACAGGCTTTCATTCCATGCCGCGTTCCAAAACATCCTCCGCACCATCTGCATCGCGTTCAATTGTGCCGGGCGGGGGCGATATTCCTGCCAGTTTTCAACCCTTTGGGTGGAGGAGGTGATCCCCCATTCCACCCGTGGCGAGGGCTGTACCGCCTTGAAAAACCGCCAAGACGGAATGAGGGCGGGCAAAAGCAAGCTGAGGCTGTGGAGGATCGCATGAAACATGGACCAAATTACCGCGCCGCTCGTTACATTTTTATTAAAACAGCGCGGGATCTGTTGGGATGACCCCGGTTATTCCCCCTGTTATTCCCCCGGGCGGGTCAGGCTGAAAACATCTTTCACCACGGTATAATCACGATATCCAAGGCGCGCGAGCGGGCGAAAACGGGTGACGTCAAAGATCCCGTCCACCAGGCAATCATCACGCAGATGCACACCAACCACCTCGCCAAAACAGACCAGGTTCTCTTCACCCGGCAGCCGGGTGATCTGGGTTAGTTTACATTCTAAAGCGGCAGGGGCCGTGGGCAGACGAGCGCACTCAATCAGCTCGCAGGCAACCCGATCAAGACCTGCATGGGTGAATTCATCCACGTCGCGCGCATAGGCGCCTGACGTGGCATTCATCGCGTCCATCATGTCTTCAGCAACAATATGGATGCAAAACACACCGGTTTTATCAATATTGTCCAAACTGTCCTTGCCTAGATTCCGATCAGATTTGCCCGAAGTGCTCGCAAACATCACTTGCGGAGGGTCATAGGCGACGCCGTTGAAAAAGGAATACGGCGCAAGGTTGTCACGGCCATCCGGCCCGCGGGTCGAGATCCACGCAATGGGGCGCGGGGTGATCACCGCGTTAAATGGGTTATGGGGCAGGCCGTGGCCATTTTTTGGTTGATAAAACACGCGCTTCTCTCTTTTCTCAGTCCGCTCCTTTTGCTAGCAGCATTGGGGGAGTGAGGGAAAGAGGCAGTAGGGAAAACACCGTTGTATACGCTTTCGGTAGAGACAGACGAGGATTGGTGGGAGGTTGAAGGCCTTTATGACACCTGCTTTGCGCCGGGGCGCGAAGCGCTTTCGTCGTATAGGTTGCGCAATACGGTGCCGCCGGTAAAAAGCTTGTCGTTGGTCGCGCGCGACGGCGATGGGATCTTGTCAGGTGCCATTCGCTATTGGCCGATCACAATTGCGTCGAACACGGATGGTTTCACCGAAACCCCCGTCGCTCCGACCGCGTTGTTGCTTGGCCCCGTTGCGGTTCATCCGACCCGGCAAGGCGAGGGGTTGGGAGGGCTTTTGATCCAAGGCAGCTTGGACAAGGCAAGATCAGATGGGTGGGCTCGTGTCATGTTGGTGGGGGATGCCCCCTATTACCGCCGGTTCGGCTTTGTGATCTTGCACGGGGTGATCATGCCGCCGCCCACCAACCCTGACCGCGTTTTGGGGCTGGAGCTGCAACCAGGTGCCTGGGCCGGAGTGACGGGCCGTGTGGAGCGATTCTCGGGGTACTTGTGACGCCCCTGTCACCGTCTGCTGCAGGACAGAGGCGCGGCGCAGCAGCCATGACAGTCCGGGAATACGGTGGGGAATATTAGATTTAGACCGCGCCAGATGGCGTCGATTGTACCCTGTTTTTTGTGCACTTAACGGAATGTGATGCGGCGCACGCCCATAAGGGTCTGCCTGCCGTAACCGGCTGCGGTTACGGGTGAATTGTCGCAATAGCCCCATCAAAACAACCGAGCTAAGCAGGGTGAGCATTGTCGCCAACATGAACCTCTCCTTTTCAGAGCTTCATGTTGGTGGGAAAATGCTAAACAAACGGTTAAACGTCGTGAAAACTCCGTCGATTTCGGGATAGCCAATTGACAACCTCGGGGCGCACGGATTGTTCCCCTGACAGGCGCGCATCGTCAATGCAGGCGCGCAGCTCTTGCACATTGATCCGGCGGATCAGGTTTTTCACCGGACCAATTGAGGCAGGGCGCATAGAAAGGTTGCGCATGCCAAGGGCGGTGAAACAGGCGGCCTCGATCGGACGCCCGGCATCTTCGCCGCAAAAACTCAGCGGCGTGCCCACTTCGGCACAGCGCATCACGATCTCTTCGATCAGGTTCAAAAAGCTGACATTCAGCGTGTCATACCGGCGGCGCACCCGTTCATTTTCGCGGTCCGCCGCATAGAAAAACTGTTTCAGGTCATTGCCGCCGATGGAAATAAAGTCTGCCATTTCAAAGAATTGACGCGGTGCAAACACCATGGAAGGGGTTTCCAACATCGCGCCGATTTCCACATCGGCCGGCAGCTTATGGCCAAGCTTGCGTTCACGCTCTATCTCAGCCAACAGCATTTCGCGGGCGTCCCTGAACTCGTCCTGCTGAGCAATGAACGGGAACATGACCGAGAGATTTCGCCCGGCGGCGGCCCGGATCAAGGCCTGTAATTGCATCCGCATCACACCGGGTTTGTCCAGCCCGACGCGGATTGCGCGCCAGCCCAAAGCGGGGTTCGGTTCGTCCAGCGGGTTCATGTACGGCAGCACCTTGTCGGACCCGATATCGAGGGTGCGAAACACGATGCGTTTGCCTTTGGCGGCATCCATCACGCGCGAATAGGTGTTGACCAATTCGCCCCGGCGCGGAATTTTTGAAACCGTCAGGAATTGCAGCTCGGTGCGAAACAGTCCAACCCCCTCAGCGCCGGAATTTTCCAGGCTGGGCAGATCGGCCATCAGGCCCGCATTCATATGCAGCTTTACTTCGGTCCCACATAAGCCCACCGCAGGTTTGTCGCGCAGCGAGTGATAGCGTTCCTGTTGTTCCGCCTCCATCGCCATCTTGTCACGAAAGGCACCGATTATGCTTTCTTCGGGACGCAGATGGATGGTGCCATGTTCGCCGTCGACCAGCACATGGTCGCCATTCAGCGCCTCGGTTGCGATACGGCCCGCTTGCACCACAAGCGGGATGGCAAGCGCGCGCGCGACAATGGCAGCATGGCTTGCAACCGATCCTTCTTCAAGGATGATCCCGCGCAGCCCACGCCCATATTCCAACAGCTCGCCTGGGCCGATATTGGTGGCCACCAGAATGGGGTTTTCCGGCATTTCGGCGCCCGTTTCCCCCCCTTGCCCGGTGAGAATGCGCAACAGCCGATTGGAAAGATCATCAAGGTCATGAAGGCGTTCGCGCAAGTAGGGGTCCGGCACCTGGCTCATGCGGGCGCGTGCGGCGGATTGTTCTTTTTCCACAGCCGCTTCGGCGGACAGACCCCGCGCGATGTCCTCTTCCATCCGGCGCATCCAGCCTTTGGAATTGGCAAACATCCGGTAGGCTTCGAGCACTTGCATCTGCTCTTTATCTTTGGGTTTTGCGGTGATCTGCGCCGTGGCCAACAGTTCATCCACCTTCAGGCGCAATTCTTCCACCGCTTCGGTCAGGCGGGTCAGTTCCACATCCGGGTCGTCTGCCACCGGATTGGTGACAACAACACGCGGTTCATGCAGCCAGACATGACCTTCGGCGGCGCCCTCTTGTCCAATCATGCCTTGAAAGGTTGCGGGGCGTTGGTGCAATGCCGACATGGCCGCGCCTTCGCCAACAAAGGCGCCCAGCTCGGTCATTTCGGCCAACACCATGGCCACCACTTCGATGCCATAAAGCTCGTCCGCAGAAAATTCGCGCGGGTCGCGGGATTGGATCACCAAGACGCCCAGATTTTCACCAAGACGCTGGATCGGGACGCCGAGGAAGCTGGAAAACACCTCTTCGCCGGTTTCGGGCATATAGCGAAACCCTTTGGTCGAAGGCGCATCGGTGGTGTTGATCGGTGTACCGCTTTTGGCCACACGCCCCACCAGCCCCTCGCCAACGCGCATCCGGGTTTGGTGGACCGCTTCGGCGTTCAGCCCTTCGGTGGCACAAAGCTCTAGTGTTTCTTTGTCGCGAAACAAATAGATCGAACAGACCTCAACCCCAAGACTATCGGCAATCAACGAGGTGATGCGGTCCAGGCGTTCCTGACCTTCCGACGCGGCGGCCAAGGTCTCGCGCAGGCTGACCAGCAGTTTGCGGCTGTCGCTTTGTTGGCTTTCTGCCATCCCTATGTCCCCCGGTGCCCATTGGGCGATTTACATGGCGCACGGAACACCGCGCGCCTGATCCTTTTGGACCTTCATTAGACTAAGCGCTCTGGTGTTACATTGCCAGATGGGGGGGCGTGATTTACCCCCGATTTGGGTACATCATGGCGGGTAAGCTGCGGAGCGACCAGAGCAATTCCACTTAAAGGGGAAAATTGGCCGTATTTCCCCGGATCTGCATGAGATGCACACAACGACCGGGGGGATTGATTAGGGTTTGGGCAGATCAGAATCCATGTTGCGGCGGGCCGGACCAATGGCGCCCAGATGGGTGTGATGGAAACCCTTGCCGGTTTTCAGACCATAACCAAAGGCGCGATCTGCCCCGGAATGGGCCAACCAAAGCGCACCAATGGCAATGAGTGAAGGGGTGCCAAGGATGAACCCCATGGCCAAAAGGCTCGTGCCAAGCCCGTATAAATGCATCAGATTATACACCGCGGCGCCCACGCGCGCGCCGGCCCCATAGGCCAAAAAGCTCAGGTCGGGCATCAAAAACAGCCCCGCCACACCCCACCATGGGTAATCCGCCCCACTGAAGGCATAAATCGCGCTGCCCGCCGCCGCGACCAACGCCCCCTCTGCCCGTTGCCATTGCACCGCTTCTGCCATGATATCCTCCCAGACTCCTCCTTACAGTTGGGCGTTTGATGTGAAAAGAAAAGGGCGCGCGGGAAATTGATCTTAATATTGCGGGCAGGTGGTTCTTTTGGCGGGCGAGGCCTAAGTTATTTACATCCCCAGATGGCAGATCGCTTTGGAAGAAGGAATTGAACAATGCAAATCAGACAGACAAATGGGCGTGGCAAACGGTTCGACAGCATTCTGGACACAGTCGGCGACACCCCGGTGATCCGCATCAATCGGATTGCACCACCCCATGTGAATATGTTCGTGAAGTTTGAGGCGTTTAACCCGGCAGGATCGGTCAAAGACCGACTGGCATTGAACATCATTGAGGCGGCTGAACGCGAAGGGCGCCTGACGCCGGGGCAAACCGTGGTCGAGGCCACATCCGGCAACACCGGCATTGGGCTTGCGATGGTTTGCGCCGCCAAGGGGTACCCTTTGGTGGTGACCATGGCGGAAAGCTTTTCCGTGGAACGCCGCAAGTTGATGCGGTTTTTCGGCGCCAAGGTGGTGCTGACCCCCAAAGGATTGAAAGGGTTCGGCATGTATTCCAAAGCCAAAGAATTGGCCGAGGAAAACGGCTGGTTCCTTGCCAGTCAGTTTGAAACCAAGGACAATGCTGACATCCACGAAAACACAACGGCGCGCGAAATTCTGGCTGATTTTGCAGGTGAAAAACTGGATTACTTCGTGACAGGTTATGGCACAGGCGGAACGGTCGCTGGCGTCGCGCGCAGCCTGCGCCGCGACAGCCCGGACACCAAGATTATCCTGGCTGAACCGGCCAATGCGGCGTTGATTGCGTCCGGCTATGTGAACACCCGCAATGACGCGGGCCAACCCACCGAAAGCCACCCGTCGTTTGAACCACACCCGATCCAAGGCTGGACCCCGGATTTCATTCCCTATGTGTTGCAAGAGGCGTTGGACAAAGGCAACTATGACACGTTGACCAAAGTGCCTGGCCCGGATGGGGTGGCATGGTCGCAACGTCTGGCCGCCGAAGAGGGGATTTTTACCGGGATTTCCGCAGGCGCCAGTTTTGCCGCCGCAATTGAGGCTGCCAAAGACGCGCCAGAAGGCGCCAATATCCTTGTTATGTTGCCTGATACGGGCGAGCGCTATCTGTCGACCCCACTGTTTGAGGGGATAGCCGAAGGGATGAGCGATGAAGAACGGGAAATTTCCAACTCGACCCCTTATGGACAGATGGAGGGGTGAGGTTTCTCTGATTTGAGACTGGACTGGTGTTGACGGTCCTGCACCAGTCTTTTTCTTGTGGGTGTCTTGACGGGGAGGGATAGGGGAATACTAGTTTTCTAGTTTTGCTGAACTCACGATTTCCCCCACGGCACCGAACCCGATACAAAAAAACACCCGCCATAGGGCGGGTGCTTCAAATATCATTGAGTTATAGAGGTTTACGCCTTTTCCAACTCAAACGCGTCATGCAACGCCTGAACTGCAAGCTCCATATATTTACGATCAATCAGCACCGAGATCTTGATCTCTGATGTGGTGATGACCTTGATATTGATGCCTTCAGCCGACAACACTTCGAACATTTTGGCCGCAATCCCTGTGTGGCTGCGCATCCCAATGCCCACAACCGAGATTTTGGCCACATCCGTGTCCGCCACCAGATCGTGGAAATTGATCTCGCCCGCCGCCTTGGCATCCGCCATCGCTTTTTCCGCACGCGCCACCTGATCAACCGGGCAGGAGAAGGTCATGTCGGTGCGACCTTCTTCGGAAATGTTCTGCACAATCATGTCCACATTAATCCCGGCATTGGCCAGGGGGGTAAAAATGGCCGATGCGATGCCGGGGCGATCCGCCACCGAAATCAGGGTCATTTTGGCCTCATCGCGTTGATAGGCGACGCCTGAAACAACTTTATTTTCCATGATATCCTCCTCGTCGCAGACCATTGTGCCTGCTTCCGGGTCATATTCTTCAAAACTCGACAAAACGCGCAACTTGACCTTATAGCGCATCGCCAATTCCACCGACCGGGTCTGCAGAACTTTGGCCCCTAGGGATGCCAGCTCCAGCATTTCTTCAAACGCGATCTTATCAAGCTTGCGGGCCTTGTCGGTCAGGCGCGGATCGGTGGTGTAAACACCGTCCACATCCGTATAAATATCGCAACGCTCCGCTTCAAACGCGGCGGCAAAAGCCACGGCGGTGGTGTCTGACCCGCCACGCCCCAGCGTTGTGATCCGACCCTCAGGCGACACGCCCTGGAAGCCGGCAACAACCGCCACGCGCATGCCTTCGCCGAACTTTTCCATGATATTGTCGTTCGGGATCTCTTCGATCCGCGCCGACGAATGCGCCGATGTGGTTTTCACCGGCACTTGCCAGCCTTGCCAGCTGCGCGCGGGAATATCCATTTCCTGCAAACGGAGCGCCATCAGGCCCGCGGTCACATTTTCACCCGAGCTGACAATCGCATCATATTCGCGCGCGTCATACATCGGCGAGGTGTCCCCCACCCAGCCCACAAGCTCGTTGGTTTTGCCGGACATCGCCGAGACAATGACAATCACGTCATAGCCATTGGCCACTTCGCGCGCGACACGCTTAGACGCGCGTGCGATCCGATCGAGGTTGGCCACTGACGTGCCACCGAATTTCATCACCAGAATTGGCATGGTGATCCCATCCCCTTGTTTTTCACGCGCCCGTCTTACGCAGGGGGCGCACAAAGGGCAAGATCGGATTGACGTATTGTGCTGTGTGCGTGGTGAAAACGAAAGGTATTGTCGGTTTGATCGTGGATATCCACGCAGGCATTGTCCAATCTGACGAGAACATCAGTTGGTCTTGCGCGTCGGCATGAAAGGCAGGGGCAGGACCGGCACGCCTTCTTCCAGCAACTCCCGCGCCTCCTCAATCTTGGCCTCGCCGTAAATTGGCCGATCCGGGCGGTCTCCCAGATGCATCGCGCGGGCCTCGGACACGAATTTATCGCCGACATAATCGCTTTCCGCTTCAACCTTGGCCTTTAACTCTGCAATCTGGCGCGCCAGTTCAGGGTCCGGTAAGGCGGCTGGGGTCTCCCGCGTTGATGCGGGAACCGCGGCGGTTTGAGGTGGTGTTTCGGGCTGTGTGGCCAGATTGCGTGACGGGCGCACCTTGGGCGCCATCAGCGATTTCACCACCATGCTCGACCCGCATTCCGGGCAAGTGATTCTTCCTGCCGCCGTAAGACTGTCAAAAGCCCCCGCGTTCTGGAACCAGCTTTCAAAGCTGTGGTCATTGTCACATTTCAGCGCATAACGGATCATTTTGGTTTCCGTGATTGGGGTCTTTAGCCGTGCAAATCAGGGCTTTTTGGCGGTGGCTCAGTGTAAGCGGTAAACTGTAAACCGGAAAGGGGTTAGCTGTGCAGCACTTTGGGATCAAACTGCTTGATCATCTGGCGCAATTCCGGTTCAGACACCATTTGCGAGGCTTTTTTCTGGCTCACCCATTTGCGCCGCCGTTGCCCAGCCTCGCGGTAATTCTTGACCAGTTTCTTGACCTTAAGCGGGAAGACCGCGACCACACAGGGCAATTTCTCGCCCGCATGGCCCTTGTCATAGGAATAAAACCCCAAGACCTGATTGCTGAGCTTGCCCAAGGCCCCCGCCTCTTCAAACGCTTCCGTCGCCGCCGCCCCAGCCGGTGTTTCGCCATCCATCGGCCAGCCTTTGGGAATGATCCATCGCCCGACCCCGCGCGAGGTGATCAGCAGAATTTCGACCTTTCCGTCCTGAATACGGTAGGGCAGCGCGCCAAATTGGGTGCGCACCGAACGTTTATCCGACAAGGACAGCCGGATCGGCTTTTGTTTGCCCTTCGCAATCGTCACTTTCTTTAGGCCTTTGAGACTGAACTTACTGCGCATCCTACCCCCGAGAGTGCTGGGGAAATCTTTTCTTTTCCTTAAGATAGGACGGATTTGTAGAAAATCCAAGGAAAACAGCAGATGTTGTGGCCTTCCCGTGAGCATCCGCCAGATAGTGGGGCGGATGGAAGGGGTTTGTTGGCTGATGTGAAAATGGCCGCATCAAAAGCTGCGGCCAAATCCGATAAACTAAGTCGTGTATCAATCACGGATGCCGGCAAATCGTTCCTGCCAACCTTCGCGATCTTCATCCGCGATTTTCGAAAACACGTTCTCTGGTACGGTGAACGCATGACCTTCTTTTAACAGACCCAAAGCGGCGGGCACATCGTCGGGCCAGCTGTCATCCTTGGTGCCCATCGCATCGAGCATGGCTTTGGAGGCATCGGGAATGAACGGGGCCGACAGCACCGCGTATAGGCGGATCAGGTTCAGCGCCAGACGGATCTGGGCGGCGGCCTGATCGGGGTCGGTTTTAAACACAGTCCAGGGGGCCGCGGCCTGCAAGTATTCATTGCCCGCAACCCAAATACCGCGAAGTTCCTGCGCCGATTTGCGCACGTCCATCGCTTCCATATGGCCTTCATAGGCGCGGACTTTGGCGGTGACGTCAGCGATCAAGGCGGCCTCAGTCTCGCCATATTCCCCACCCGCAGGCACGTTTTCTGAGAATTTTGAGCGGCAAAACTTGGTCACGCGGCTCACGAAATTGCCCAGCACATCCGACAGGTCTTTGTTCACGGAAACCTGAAAGTTTTCCCATGTGAATTCACTGTCAGAGTTTTCTGGTGCATGTGAAAGCAGCCACCAACGCCAGTAATCCGACGGCAGGATTTCCAACGCCTGATCCATAAAGATCCCGCGCCCCTTAGAGGTCGAAAATTGCCCGCCATCATAGTTCAAGTAGTTGAAAGACTTGATGTAATCCACCAATTTCCATGGCTCCTGCGACCCCATGATCGTGGCCGGGAACGAGAGCGTGTGAAACGGCACATTGTCTTTGCCCATGAACTGCACGTACCGCACATCCTCGGCGCCTTTGTCGGTGCGCCACCAACGCTCCCAAAACTCCGCCCCTTCACCTTTTTCATCCGCCAACTCGGCGGTGGCGGCGATGTATTCGATCGGTGCATCAAACCAGACGTAAAAAACTTTGCCTTCCATGCCGGGCCAATCGGCGTTGCCGCGTTTGACCGGCACACCCCAGTTCAGATCACGGGTGATGCCGCGGTCTTGCAACCCGTCACCGTCATGCAACCATTTCTTGGCGATGGAAGTGGTCAGCACCGGCCAGTCGGCCTTGGTGTCGATCCAAGCGTCCAGCGCATCTTTCAGTTTCGACTGGCGCAGGTACAGGTGTTTGGTTTCGCGCACCTCCAGATCGGTGGACCCGGAAATGGCCGAACGTGGATTGATCAGATCAGTGGGATCCAGCTGCTTGGTACAGTTTTCACATTGATCCCCGCGCGCGCCATCATAGCCACAATTGGGGCATTCGCCTTCGATATAGCGATCCGGCAAGAACCGCCCATCAGCGTTGGAATAGACCTGCTTTTCGCTGACCTCTTCGATATAGCCGTTATCGGCGAGCTTGCCCGCGAAATGCTGGGTCAGCTTGCGGTTTTGCGCACTGGAAGAGCGGCCAAAATTGTCAAACGACAGGCGGAAACGATCCGCGATACCCGCCTGTACCTCGTGCATTTCTGCGCAAAATTCATCCACCGGCTTGCCGGCTTTGGCGGCGGCCAGCTCGGCGGGCGTGCCATGCTCATCTGTGGCGCAAATGAACATCACTTCGCGGCCCCGGCCACGGTTGTAACGGGCATAAAGATCCGCGGGCAGCTGGCTGCCCACAAGATTGCCGAGGTGTTTGATCCCGTTGATATAGGGGATCGCCGAGGTGATGAGGACGCGGTTCATGGTATTTCCCAAGCTTGTTTGCAGGCGTGTTTACGCGCTTTTTCTGATTAGGGCCAGATCTGATTAGGGCCTGTGGGGGCAGGCGACAGGGGCGCTGCCCCTCGCGCATTTGCGCTCACCCCGAGATATTTATGGCAAGAAAAAAGTGCAAAGCCCCGGTGTTACTTATCCCGCATTCGGCCAAACAGGCGGCCCATGGAAAACGAGGTGCGCGGGGTATAGGTATAGGCGGTTTTGTCCAGCATCGTGGGGCGTGCGCGCATACGGATCAAACCAAAGACAATCAGCGCCGCATGTCCCACCGCAATGAAGATGAACAGCGCAGAGGGGCCGTGGTTTTCGATGAGGGTTGAGGCGATATAAGGCGAGGCAATGGCGCCGACGGCATAGAAAAACATCAATGCTGCGGAGAGTTCAACCCGTTCCGTGCTGTCGGCAAAGTCATTTGCGTGGGCCGCTGAAACGGAGAAGATTGGGAAGGTGGTAAAGCCGAAAATTCCAGCGGTCAGGAAGGCCATCTGCGTGCCCATGCCGGTTGACAGAATGGTCAGAGAGCAGCTTGCCATCGCGGCCACAGACAACCAGATCAACACCCAGCGGCGATCGTATTTGTCGGCAACCCAGCCTGTCGGCAGTTGCGCCAGTGCGCCGCCCAGTACAAAAGCCGCCAGGAACCACGCGAGTTGACCGGTGGCCAGGCCCACCTCTTGCCCGTAAATTGGCCCGACCATCCGAAATGCCGCTGACGTGATCCCCGCCACCACGCAACCAGCCGCAGCAAGGGGGGAACGTGTCCAGGCCAGCCCCGGGCGCAGACGCGGCGCAGATGGGATCTCTGGCTGGCTGGCGCGCGTCATGGTGAGCGGCAGGATCGCGGCGCAGCAAATCAGCGCAAGCAAATTGTAGCTGACATAGTGGGCCGGGGTGAGCACGCCGATCAGCAGCTGGGCCGCCAAGGATCCGCCCATATCAACGGCACGGTAGCCGCCCATGGCGCGGCCCCTTGTTTCATTGGTGATTTTTGCGTTCATCCACGCCTCGATCACCGTATAGGCCCCGGCCACGCATAGGCCCGACGCAATGCGCATCGCCGCCCAAGCGATCGGGTCGATCCACAACATATGCGCAAGCAATCCGATTGCGCCCAAGGCTGTGAACACCGCAAAAGCGCGCGAATGGCCCACGGCCCCCATCAATCGCGGCGACCACCAGCAGCCGATGAAAAACCCGATAAAATGCGCTGACCCCAACAGGCCAATTTCCGCTTTGCTAAAGCCCAGCTTTAATCCGGACAGCGCGTCCAGCGGCCCCACACCACCGGAGCTTAGCTGTAACAAGACCACAGACATCAGCAGGGCGGCAAAGGAAATAAGCAGGCGCATGTGGCCCTCGTCTAAAAGTTTTGTTCAACTTGGGCGGTGTTTGCGGGCCCTGCGCGCAGGTTTACGACAATTGGCATGTCGTTTGCGAGGGGGATTGGCTTGCGGGCGCGCGGGCGGGCTGCTATCTCGGTCAAAGCCTGATGTAAATCATCGGAAATAACCGTCTGGAAAGGTCTCTCATGTTGGACAGCACCCTGCAAAAGGCGCGGCTTGAGATCCGCAACCTGGAACGTCAATTCGGCGGGCAGCGGGTGGTGCGTGGGATTTCGCTGACCTTACGGGCCGGGCAAGTGACCTGTTTGCTGGGGCCATCGGGCTGCGGTAAATCCACCACCCTGCGTATTATTGCGGGTGTGGATCAGCAAGACGGCGGTGAGGTTTGGATTGATGGCAATATGGTTGCGGGGCCGGGCGTGTTTGTCCCCCCAGAAAAACGCCATATCGGGTTGATGTTTCAGGATTTTGCGCTGTTTCCGCATCTGTCGGTGGCGGACAATGTGGGTTTTGGCCTTAAAGGATCACGCACCGAAAAACGCCTGCGCGTGCAGGAGCTTTTGGACAAAGTGGGGCTGGCGCGTTTCATCGACAAATTCCCGCATGAACTGTCGGGCGGCGAACAGCAACGGGTCGCTTTGGCCCGTGCTTTGGCGCCGCGCCCTTCGATCATGCTGATGGACGAGCCGTTCTCAGGTCTTGATAACCGCCTGCGCGATGGCATCCGCGATGAAACCCTCGCGATCCTGAAAGAAGAGGGCACCGCGGTGGTTCTGGTCACCCATGAGCCCGAAGAAGCGATGCGCATGGCCGATGAAATTGCCCTGATGCGCGACGGTGAAATTGTGCAACGCGGCGCGCCATATAACATCTACAACGCGCCGGTGGATAAAAAAGCCGCCGGTTTTTTTTCAGATATCAATGTAATCTCTGGCGAGGTGAACGGCGCGCTGACCGAAACCGCCTTTGGCCAGTTTCTAACGCCCGGCATGCCCGATGGCACCAAAGTGGACATTGTGATCCGCCCGCAGCATCTGAAAATCGACTTTGATCGCGATGGCAAAGGCCCGTCCCCGACGCCTGCACATGGTGTTTGGGCGCGGGGCGAAGTGGCGCGTGCGCGGTTCATTGGCAAAGAAAGCCTGGTGGATTTTGTGATGGAGAATGGCTCCAAACTCACCGCTTCGGTCCCCTCGGTGTTTTTGCCGAAGGCTGGCACGCCGTTGTGGATTGCCATTCGACGCGACAGGTGCTTTGTGTTTTGCGATGATATGTGTCCAACCTGCTGATCTCGTGTTATGCCATGATATAATGGCCCAACCACGGATGATCATGGGAAGGAAACCTCATGCCTTACCTCACTCTCAACGGTCATAAGCTATACTACACCGATGAAGGCGCCGGGCCGGAAATCATCGTGTTTTCCCATGGGCTGTTGTTCAGCGGCGAGATGTTTGAGGCACAAGTGGCGGCCCTGAAATCTCAATACCGCTGCATCACTTTTGATCATCGTGGACAGGGCAAAAGCGCGGTCAGTGACACGGGCTATGACATGGACACGCTGGCCGAGGATGCGGCGGCATTGATTACAGAACTGAAGATTGAGCCTTGCCATTTTGTCGGCCTGTCGATGGGCGGCTTTGTCGGCATGCGCCTTGCGATCCACAAACCAGAGCTTTTGAAATCCCTTACCCTGATTGAGACCACCGCCGACCCGGAACCCAAAGAAAATCACGCGCGTTACGGTTTTTTGAACTTGGTCGCCCGTTGGTTCGGCCTGGGCGTGGTCGTGGGCAAAGTGATGCCCATCATGTTCAGCCAGTCGTTTCTGAACGATGACACAAAGGCGGCGGAGTGGAAACGATGGCGCAAGGCAATTGCCAAAGGCGACCGGCATGGCGTCACACGCGCGGTGCGCGGGGTGATTGAACGCGCCGGTGTCTATGAAGAGCTGTCACGCATCTCCCTGCCCACACTCATCATGGTGGGGGAAGAGGACGTCGCCACGACACCCGACAAATCAGACCGGATGCACGCAGCGATCGCCGGGTCCGACTTGATCCCCATCCCCCGCGCGGGCCACTCGTCGACCATCGAACAGCCAGAGATTGTGACCGACGCAATTCGGGCCTTTTTGGCGGGCTCACTCAGTAAGAAAGCCTAAACCTGCCGCGAAACACGCGCCAAACATCATTTGTCGCAGAGAATTTCGCTTTCGGGCTTTGAAAATCCCCCGTGAAAGAATACATATCTGACCTGAATGAGTTATGGACGGCGCTGCCCGTCCGCTGAGGGAGACACCAATGCTCAATAATATCGGCCTTCCGGGCCTTCTTCTGATCGCTGTAGTGGTTCTGGTTCTGTTTGGCCGGGGCAAAATCTCATCCTTGATGGGCGAAGTTGGCAAAGGCATCACCGCGTTCAAAAAAGGCGTGGATGACGGCAAACAAGAGATTGAAGATCAAGCGGCTGATGCGGCGGATGCTGCAAAAGACGTCACCCCCGAGGAAGACAAAGAAAAGGCGTAAGCCGCCTCGCGACATGACCGCCTTGCGGGCTGATCTTAGAATCATCCCCGCATATTTTCGCGAAAACGCTTTTCTCAGGGGGCGCTGCCCATGTTTGATATCGGGTTTACCGAGCTTCTGGTAATTGGGGTTGTGGCCCTGATTGTGGTTGGGCCAAAAGATTTGCCCGGCATGTTTCGCACGTTGGGGCGCTTTACCGCACGTGCGCGCAGCATGGCGCGTGAGTTTTCTCAGGCGATGAATGAGGCAGCGGACAGTTCCGGTGCAAAAGACATCGCCAGCACATTGAAATCCGCCACCAATCCAAAAGGAATGGGGCTGGATGCGCTGAACAAAGCAGCCGAAGGGTTTGAAAAATGGGACCCGGCCAAGGCGCTTCGCGATCAAAAAGCTGCGGACGCCGCCACCAAAACCCCTGAGCTGTCGGAAGAGCGCGCCGAGGTTGCCCGCAAAATTCACGCCGCAACCGCCAAGGCCGCAACGGATCGTAAGGCCGTTGAGGCGGCAACTGAGGCTGCGGATGCGGCCGCGCCTGCGAAAACGACGGCTAAGAAATCCCCGCCTGTGAAGAAATCGACAGGTAAAGGGGCGGCTGCAAAGACGGTTACGGCGAAAGCAAAAGCCACCAAAGCGCCCGTCGCCAAAAAACCAGTAGCTAAGAAAGCTGCTGCAAAAGCGACCCCGGCAAAAAAGGCACCCGCTAAGAAAACCCCGGCCCCAAAGACTCCGGCCGCAAAAACGCCAGCCCCAAAAGCTCCAGCAAAGACAACTGCGAAAAAAGCCGCTGCTAAATCGGCCCCGAAAGCACCTGACGCATGACCAAAACCGACGACATCGAAGACAGCTCTGCCCCGCTGATTGAACATTTGGCTGAATTGCGCACCCGGCTGATGCATGTCGCCGTGGCGTTTATCATCGGTATGATCATCTGTTTCACCGTGTGGAACCCGATCTTTAATTTCCTGACCGAACCGCTGTGTTCAACCATGGCGGAACGTGGCCAGCCGGATTGCGGATTGATCCTGATCAAGCTGCAAGAGGGCTTCTTTGTCGCGGTCTCGATCTCGCTTTTCGGCGGGTTGGTTCTGTCGTTTCCTTACATCAGTTATCAATTGTGGCGCTTTGTAGCGCCGGGCCTGTATAAATCTGAAAAATCAGCCTTTTTGCCCTTTATGATCGCCTCCCCGGTGATGTTTTTACTAGGTGCAAGCTTTGCCTTTTACGTGGTGATGCCGCTCGCTTTTGACTTCTTTCTGGGCTTTCAGCAAACCGGAACCGTTGGCGAAACAAGCGTCGCTGCATCGATTGATTTCCAAGGTTCTGTGCAGGAATACTTGCGCCTGACCATCAAGTTTATCGTCGCCTTTGGCCTTTGTTTCCAGCTTCCCGTGCTGTTGACCCTGATGGGCAAAGCCGGACTTGTGTCTGCCAAAGGCTTGGGCGAAATGCGCAAATACGCGGT
>ATLU01000055.1_pt1 | contig 50232 bp, 49 predicted proteins | sample 178751 | NCBI WGS metagenome assembly ATLU01 (sample SAMN02211837, study PRJNA209200) | bioreactor metagenome | isolation source: day 23 sample from continuous culture bioreactor inoculated with sediment... | place: Germany: Wadden Sea | collected 2011
ACGGACCACTTCGGCAATCGCGATCAGATCGCCCGAGTTGATCTTCTGCTCGTATTCCTGCGCCCGGCGCGACCACATGGCTTTTTTCACCTTGGCCTTGCCTTTGAGCGTATTCATCGCATTGGACACTTCGTCCGGCGACGCAAGGCTGCGCATACCGACTTCGGTCGCTTTGTTGGTCGGAACGCGCAACGTCATCTTGTCCTTCTCAAAGGAGATGACGAAGAGTTCCAGTTTCAGCCCGGCGACTTCCTGCTCCTCGATCGACACGATCTGGCCCACACCATGCGCCGGATAAACGACGAACTCGTTCGGGCGGAAATCAAGCTTCTTGGCTTTGCTCATCTTAGGTTTCTTCCTTTCACCACCGGGGGCGGGCCAATCATCGGCGACAAAAAATCAGGACCCGGGTCACCCCGGCCTGTTCTGCCGATCAAGATCAAAATGTTTACCATATGCCCTCAACGGGCATCCATCCGGTGTCATGTTTCACAGCGGCATACTGTATAACACAGAATCGCCAATTCTCAAAGCGGCAGCGCCGAAACGGGGGAAATCGACCCCATTCCGCCGAAAATCGGCGAATACCGACCGTTTTTCGCCCTGTCGAGACCTTTTGCCCCGAATCAGCCGCCCGGTGCTTCCGAGAAGTACTTCTCCAGCTTGCCCTCTTCGCCGTCATGTTTCTCGGCGTCGGGGAGTTGGTCTTTCTTCTCGATGATGACCGGCCACAACTCGGAATACTTGCGGTTGAATTCGACCCACGACGCAGCGTCCGGCTCGGTGTCCGGGCGGATCGCGTCCGCCGGGCACTCCGGCTCACACACACCACAGTCGATGCACTCGTCAGGGTGAATGACGAGCATGTTCTCACCTTCGTAGAAGCAATCCACGGGGCACACCTCGACACAATCGGTGTATTTGCAGGCGATGCATTTGTCGTTGACGATGTAGGTCATGGATCATCCTGAAACGGGTTGTTTGGCGGACTGCCTACCGCCCAAATTCGGATCAATCAAGTCGGGTCGGGTCATAAAGACGTGCGTTGCGACGATCTTTGCCACTTGGCCGCCCCTTTCCTTCGAAACGCGGCGCAGGTGGGCGTTTTTCCTCAACTGGCGTCATGTCGTCGTAGAGCGCCTGCGCCTCGGGGGCCGGACCACGCCGCTCGGACAGGGCGACCAGCTTGACGACCCGAACCCGCCGCCCTTGCGGGAAGGTCAGAACATCCCCTGCCCCGATACCATGAGACGGTTTCGCGACCTTGGTCCCGTTAACCCGCAAATGGCCCGACGAAATCAACTTTGTCGCCAACCCGCGGGTTTTGAAGAACCGCGCGTGCCAAAGCCACTTGTCGGCCCGCATCACCGGGCGCGGGTCCGACATTACTTGTTGTCCTTGAGCCCCATGAGCGCCTGCGCAAAGGGATTGTCCGGGTCGATGGCCTTTTCTTTCTTCGGAGGCCGGGACGAGAAGTTCTTCGGGCCGCCATCCTTGCGCGGCCCACCCTTCTTGCCTTTCGGGGCGCCCTTGGGTTTGGCGCCACCTTTGCGATCGCCACGCGGCGCACCGCCCTTTCGACCGAACCCGGCCCATGTGAAGGTGTAATAGACCTCCATTTCGGGGCCATCTTCTGCGCCCGCATCTGGTTGTGCCTCGACCTCGGAGGCCCCTTCGGCCTCTGGCTTGGGCTCAAGTGCCTCCTGCGCCTCGGGCGTGGCATCGGCTTCGCTCGGCGCTTGCGGTGCGGGCTTTTCCTTCACCCGTTCGCCTTTTTCGGCCTTGTAACCAAGCCCCTGCATGAGGTCTGCAAATTGCTCAAGCGTCATGCCGGTGATCGACAACATGTCCGGGTTGGCTTCGAACCCGGCCTTGCTGTCCTGCGCACGCACCTGGTCGGCCAGACGCTCAAGCATGTCGATCCGGATCGCGCGGGCCCCTGCGGGACGATAGCCCGACAGGTTGTAAACCTTGACGTCCACGCCATCGACGACCGGGATGGTGACCAGACCCGGCGGCGGGCTTTCCGGGAATTCGTCCAGACCTTCGTAAAGGCTCCAGAGCACCAGCCGCAGCCGCGTCGGCGCGGGCTTCAGAAGCAACGGCATGAAGATCGTGAATTGGCCGAAGCGCACACCGTGCTTGCGCAACATGCCACGGGCGTCCTGGTCCAGGTCCTTGACCTCGCTTGCCACATCCGCGCGCGGCACGATACCCAGCCCCTCGACAAGCCGGAAAGCAAACCCGCGGGCCAGCCCGGTCAGCGCCTCGTCTTTCTGCATGGCAAGCATCGGCTCGAACAACGCCGCCACTTTGCGGTCGATGAAATGCTGCAACCGGCGCGTCACCTTTTCGGTCACATCCGCACCGGCTTCGTCGTCCACGAAGGCTTCGACGCGCGGGCGCAGGATATCGTCGCCCTTGATGAGCTTGCCGACGGCGTTTTCGCCCCACATCAGCCCGCCCTGCTCGGTGAAGTCCAGCTCGGTGTCCGGCGCGTTATAGAACCGGTCGGCCCGCAGGTGAAACTCCGGCGCCAGGGCCGCGACAGACGCCGCGCGCATCGTCTTGGCCTCCTCCGGGCTGCTCGATGCGTCCTGCTTGAACCGGAATCCTTCCAGTCGTCCGACGAACTCGCCCTCGATGGACACTTCACCCTTATCGTTCACCTCAGCCACAAGGCTCTCCTTCTGCTTCAACCGGCGCAAAAGCACTGATGTGCGCCGGTCGACAAATCGTTTGGTCAGCGCCGCGTGCAGCGCGTCTGACAGGCGATCTTCTACCGCACGGGTTTCTCCGCGCCAATGGTCTTGATCCGACAGCCAGCCGTTTCTCTGCGCGACATACGTCCATGTTCGGATATAGGCCAGACGTTTCGACAGTGTATCGATATCGCCTTCGGTCCGATCAATGCGTTTCACTTGCCGCGCGAACCAATCTTCGCGCACTTTTCCATGTTCGTGAAGGTCGCTGAACAGAGAGGTCAACAGTGTTGCATGTTCGGTCTGGCTGATCCCACGGAAATCCGGCACCCGGCAGACATCCCAAAGCAACCGGACCGAAGGCCCGTCGCTGGCCCGCGCGGCGATCAGAACGTCTGAGGACAAATCTTTCAGCGCAGCCAGATCATCCGCCTCACGCGCCTTCACCAGCCATTCGTCCCCCGTCCCCTCCTCCAGCGAAGCGACCAACCGTTCCACCGACCCAAAGGACAGGTCCGAATTGCGCCAGTTGAGCTTTCGGATCGGCGTGAAGGAATGGTTGGTGATCGCCTCGACAACTTCCTGCTCCAGTGGCGGCGCTTCGCCCGTCACGCCGAAACTGCCGTCCGTCATATAGCGACCAGCCCGCCCGGCAATCTGCGCCAATTCGTTGGGTGCAAGCCTGCGCATCCGTCGCCCGTCGAACTTGGTCAACGCCGAAAACGCAACATGGGTCACGTCGAGGTTCAGACCCATCCCGATTGCATCGGTTGCGACGAGGTAATCGACGTCGCCATTCTGATAAAGCTCCACCTGCGCATTGCGGGTGCGCGGGCTGAGCGCGCCCATCACCACGGCAACCCCGCCTTTCTGACGGCGCATCAACTCGGCGATGGCATATAGGTTCTCGACCGAAAAACCGACGATGGCACTGCGCCCCGGCATCCGGCTGATCTTCTTAGACCCGGCATAGGTCAGCTGGCTGAACCGCTCCCGCCGCATGAACTGCACCTTCGGGACCAGCGCCGCAATCGCACCGCGCATCGTATCCGACCCCATGAACAACGTCTCGTGCAGCCCGCGCATATGAAGCAGCCGGTCGGTGAAAACATGCCCGCGCTCGGGATCTGCGCAGAGCTGGATCTCGTCGATGGCCACGAAATCGGCCCCGATCCCTTCGGGCATGGATTCGACCGTGCAGACCCAATACTGGGTCCGCTCGGGAACGATCCGCTCTTCGCCCGTGACCAGGGCGACAACGCTCGGCCCCCGCAACGCGACAATCCGGTCGTAAACCTCGCGCGCAAGAAGCCGCAGGGGCAAACCGATGACCCCCGTCCGATGCGCCAGCATCCGCTCGATCGCGTAGTGAGTTTTGCCCGTATTGGTCGGACCGAGAACGGCTGTGATCCCCGGCATTTTTCCCCCAGACCCCGTGATCGGGTGTCAGATGGCTTTTCCTTCGAGCCTGAACTCGAGACGTTCCACCGCTCTTATTAGGTTCGGTTTGTGGGGATGTATAGCCAAGGCGGCCCGAAACGCGTCCAATGCCTCGGCCTCGTGCCCGGTCTCTTCCAGAATGATCCCGAGACCCGAGAGCGCGCCGAAATGACGCGGCTCCAATTCCAGCGTGCGCGCAATATCTGCCACCGCAGGACCGACCAGCCCCGCGCTGTAATACGCCGTGGCCCGCGCGTTCCACCCTTCGGCAAAGTCTGGCGCGTTTTCAACAAGAGCCGTCAGGTGCTCGATGCTTTCCTGGTAGTCCTCCTCGCCCATCGCATCGCGTCCGCGTTCTAAAAGAAGGTCCATCGCGGCAGACCCGGACTTCGACCATTCACGCCAGATCTTGTCTTCGATCTGGCGCCATTCAGTCTCGTCGGACGTGGCCAGCGCGTCGAACAGCCCGTCGAGCCGCGCGTCATCCGCCCAGACCGGCTGGGCGACGAAAAGAAAGAGAACCAAGAGATATCGCATACCCCCAATGTAACGACGCAAATCCGCCTTCGCCATCACCATCGCGCGAGCACATTCCCACACGTCACAGCATGAAATCCGAGGTTTCCGCCTCCCACGACCGCTGCTAACCTGACCAAAACGTAAACCTGCCAATCGGAGGACTTAAAGGTGAGCGACGTGATTGATGCGGCCGTGGCCGCGCTGAACGAAAAGATGTCTGGCGAAAGCTTCGACAGCACTGCGAAATTCGTCATCGAAGGCGAAGGCGCCGTAATGGTCGACGGCGACGGTGCCCGTGCCGGCGACGACGAGGCCGATGTGACCCTGACGGCCGATACCGACACGTTTGAGAGCATGATGAACGGCGATCTGAACCCGACCGCTGCCTTCATGTCCGGCAAACTGGCTGTCGATGGCGACATGGGCACGGCCATGAAACTGGGCGGTCTCCTATCCTGATGCAAGACGCGCCGCTTTTCGACGAAATCGCGCGCGGTCCTACCGGGGGTCGCGCGTTTTGGCTCGACACCCCCGACGGCATAAAAATCCGTCTTGGTCACTGGCCAGCGTCGGGCGAGCGCGCGACGCGCGGCACGGTGCTCCTGTTTCCCGGACGCACCGAATATATCGAGAAATACGGACCCGCGGCCAGAGTTTTCGTCGATGCAGGTTTCGACGTCATCTCCGTCGACTGGCGCGGCCAGGGCCTCGCCGACCGGGCCCATGACGACCGGCTCTTGGGTCACGTGAACGATTTCGAAGAGTTTCAGACAGACGTGCGCGCGGTCCTCGCGGCCGTCGAAAAGCTTGACCTGCCCAAGCCCTATCACCTGATCGGCCATTCCATGGGCGGCTGCATCGGTCTGCGTGCCCTGCACAACAACCTGCCGGTGAACTCCGCTGTATTTTCCGGCCCCATGTGGGGCATCGGGATCGCCACGTGGATGCGCCCGGTCGCGTGGGGCCTGTCCTGGCTCAACCACACCATCGGCCAAGGGCTGAAACAATCGCCCGGAACGGGGCACGACAGCTACGTCCTGGTGTCCGGGTTTGCGGACAACCAGCTGACCAAGGACCGCGAGATGTGGGACTTCATGGTCGAACAACTCAAAGCACAGCCGGACCTCGCCTTGGGCGGCCCGTCGGTCTCGTGGCTCTACTCAGCGCTCGTGGAATGCAAGCGTCTGCAACGCCAGTCCTGCCCCGCGACCCCCACGCTCACCTTCCTCGGAACCGACGAACGCATCGTGGCGAAAGAGCCGGTGCGCAACATCATGGGACGGTGGCAGAACGGGCAGCTTTTCGAAGTCCCCGCCGCTGAGCACGAGATCATGATGGAAGTCCCCGCCATCCGCGACGACTTCTTCGCCAAAACAATCGCGCATTTCGACGCCCACAGCTAAGCCGCCAAACGAAAGAGCGCCGAACGCTCGCGGCGTCCGGCGCTCTGATCTGTCGCGGGAAACCGCGCTCAGTGTGCAGGCTTGATGAACGTCCCGTTCCGCAGATCACGCATCGCTTGCTGGAGCTCGTCCGGCGTATTCATCACGATTGGCCCGTGCCACGCCACCGGCTCCTCGATCGGGGCCCCGGAGATCAGAAGGAACCGGATACCCTCTTCTCCCGCCTGCACCACGACCTCGTCACCCGAGCCGAACCGCACCACGGTGCGGTTGCCCGACATGTCGCGGATGTTGACCTCTTGGCCCATCACTTCCTTTTCAAGCAGCACGCCCGAGGGATCAGACGCGTCGACGAACGCGCCCGCACCTTGGAAAACGTAAGCGAAAGCACGGCGATAGGTGTCGATCTTGAACCGCTTCTTGACACCTGCCGGGATCGTCACGTCCAAGTACTGCGGATCTGCGGCGACCCCGTCCACCGGTCCGGTCCTGCCCCAGAACTCTCCCGCGATCACACGCACCCTGGTGCCGTCATCATCAATGACCTCCGGGATTTCCATCGACGGGATGTCCTGGTAGCGCGGATCGGTCATTTTCAGGCTTGACGGCAGGTTGCCCCAAAGCTGGAACCCGTGCATCTGGCCCTTGGCATTCCCGGTCGGCATTTCCTGGTGCATGATGCCGGAACCAGCAGTCATCCACTGAATGTCCCCGGCCCCGAGCGTGCCCCGGTTGCCAAGCGAATCTCCGTGTTCAACCGTGCCTTCCAGCACATAGGTGATCGTCTCGATCCCACGGTGCGGGTGCCACGGAAACCCCCGTATATAGTCGTCCGGCGTCTCTCCACGGAAGTCGTCGAAAAGCAGGTAGGGATCGAGCGCCTTCGGATCGTGGAACCCAAACCCCCGATGCAGTTTCACGCCCGCGCCTTCGAGCGTCGGCTGAGCCTCATTGGTCGATATGACAGGTCTGATGGACATGAGCGTCTCCTTTCGACGCTCAAAATAGGCATTCCGCGCCCGCCTCGCAATCGCACAAGGGAAGCCGAAAGGCGCAAGTCATGTGCGCAGAGGCGCAGACCCTAGGGCGCGCAGCCCGCCACGTTCGACCAGCACAGGCGTGGCGCGAACCGCGGTTCCGTGACCACGATATCGTGGAACGTGTTGCGCTTCATGATCCCCCAGTTGATCTGGCGCGACGCACCGTTGTCGTCTCTGTAGAAAACGTTGAGCGGCGGCAGGAACGGCGGCGAGTAATCCACACTGGTTTCGACCACGATCGCATATTGCCCGGACGGCAAAAGCGGAATGCTTCGCAGCAGGCTCTGGCGCATCTCGGCGGTCGTATAGGTCGATTGCCCCGCGGTCGCGCGCGACCATTCGACTTCCAACTCCCGGTCCTCGTTCGATGCGCAATCGTTCACGCAATAGACCTGCGTCACCCGCACCCAGGTGGTGTCACCGCCCTGTGTGAGGTAGCTGAAAACCGAGTCGATACCCGTCAGATAGCTTGAATTGATCGATTGCGTTTCCCGCGACAGCAGGTCCGAGATCGCATAGTTGCCCTTGAGGGCGAGCGTGCGCGCCCGGAACACGTCGAAAATCGTGATAACCGTCAGGAACCCCCACAACAGCAAGGGCAAGATCAGCACCAGCTCCACGGACAGAGACGCATCTTCCTCGTCGAGGAAACGGCGCATGTCGAAGCGCGGCATGTGAGCGATCCGGTCCATCGTCATCCTCATGGCTCGTTCACGAAGGTGGAAGCCGCGACAACGGCGTATTGGCCGGACGTATCCAGCGGGATCAAATCCATGACCCAGGGCGTCGTTGAAAAGAACGGATCGACCTTGGCACAGGCCCGCACGATCATCACGTCGTTGGCCTGACCGAATGTCACGCCCGTCACCGGGTTGATGCCCGCATCCCTGTCCACGCATTGGATGTTCCCGGACGGAAGCGTCCAGGTATTGGTCGGCACGACCACCAGTTCGACCTTCATGGTCTGCGCACATTCCGGCAGGATCGGCGCCCGCTCGCACAGGGTGCTTTTCAACTCCGCAGCGGTGGACGGGTTCATGATCCCGAGCCGCAGTTCCCGAACAGTGGTGTCCAGCGACTTCTCCAGCAGCACCGACCGCAGCAGCATGACGGAGACTTCGAAGGACGACAGGAAAAGCGTCATCACGGCCGGGAACAGGATGACGAATTCAATCGTCGCGTTACCCTCTTCCCGCTTCAGCGCCTGCCAGATTTTTTTTGTTATGCCTGCCCCAAAACTCATGTCAGTTTACTAGCCTCAGTTTGGAAATTTCGCGCGCGATGGACGCGAAGGCGGTTTCGATATTGAGCCCGCTCACATCGTAGTAATATGAAGGGATCGTGGCGCAGTCGCGCATGATGCCATCTTGCGTATAGTCATTCACCTCGAAGCCGATGGTGAAAACGATGATGCCTTCGTCTTTGGCCGCCTGACAGATGTCTTTCAGGTGGTCATTCTTCTCGGTGTAGTTCCAGCGCGCGTTGATGTAGTTCTCGGTCCACGCCCAGCCCTCGTACCAAGAGACGGTTTTCTCTTCCCAGACTTGCGCGAAATCGAGTTGCACGGCAGGACCGCCCTCGTCGACCGTCTGGACAGTGCATTCCTGTTTGTAGATCCAGCCATACCACCAGTGGTAATAGTCCCGCACCCAGTGACAGTCTTCATGCTCGTAGGAGCCCTCGCCGTAGGCATGATCGAACCGCTTATCGAGCCACGGCCAGTAGTAGTTGTCTTGGTCCGGGTCGTAGATCGAAATCCTGCGATCCCAGTCGGTGGAGCTCGTGTCGGCGGGGTTCGTGTTGATAAAAACCCCGGACGGCCCGTTGTGGTAACCTTCCTTGAGGTAGTCACCCTGCGTGTTGATGCCGTCGGTCATCAGAACAATGACCTTTTCGGTGGACCGTTCGTCGTAGTTGAACGGACGGCCGCGGAAATCCTCGACGACGACATTGTCATCAGCCATTTCCTCGACCACGGCCTGCAGGTTCTCGTCCAGGAGAGCCGCGCCCCATTTCATGCCGATGTCGATGGCGGTCCACCCCTCGGGTGACAGGGCCTCGATCGCACCGAAGAGTGTCGGAAGGTCATCCTCCATGAACGTGATCTCGCGGCTACTGTTGTCCAGGCAGGGCTGATTTCCGGCCGGATAAGGGGTTTGGTCCCAACGGCGATAGAAATCAGCGTAGGCTTCGCGCTGGATCGGCTTCTCGCCAAGACCGGTATTCGGGAACGGGTTGGCCCCGGCAAGCACGCTCGTGTAATCGTCGTCATAGAAGACCACGCAGGACCGTTCCTCGTGCTCTTGCGTCGCGTTCAGGTAGTCGAGAAGCTCCTCGCCTGCCACGACCTGCTCCGAGTAGGGAACGACATTGATGGAAATCTTGTTGTTTTCTACCGTGCAATCGTTCGGATTCGGCACGGCGGTCCAGTCAAAGCCGTTGGCGTCTGACCCGGTGGGATTGCACAACATGAGGTTGACGAACTGCTTGGCCGCGTCTTCCAAAGCGTTGATCTTGTAGTCTCCCGCGCTTGACGACCAGGAGCCCATGGAGCCGGAAACGTCGAGCACCAGGGAGATCTCGGACAGGGACGCGACCTCTTGCGCCGCCGAAACGGTCGGGAAACGCAGGTATTCCAAGGACGCCATCCGCAGGAACGTGGTGCCCATGCGAAGATCGAGCGAGACCGACACATGGCGCTCCGTCTCGTTCGCATCCCAAGTGATATCATCCGATTTGACCAAATGACCGAGCCCGGCTTTCGTGAAATAGTCCAACACGACCACATCCGGGTCCAGCGTCTGATCCAGCGCGGAGGCGGCAAGCACGGCACGGTCGAGCGTATTCTGAACCTTGGTTCGATGCGCCTCGTACCGCATGACGTCCACACCAATCCCCCCGGCGAGAACCATCAACATGAAGATCGCAAGCCCGAAGATGATGAACGATCCATCTTCGTCTCGCATAAACCCACGCGTGAACGAGCGCTTCGCCTTCACTGTGGCGCCTGTGCCACCGAGTCGTTTAGTCATCGACCCTTCTCCCGCGCAAATGCGCATTGATTGCAGTAGCCCGAAACGGACTTTTCCACAGGTTAGTAACGACACGCAGGTGGCAAAAATGAGGCGTGATTTCGGTTTTTGGCGCGCACTTATGCGGCATCTCCGAGCAATCCAATCCGGTCGGCGGACGTTGTTTCCCAGCCTCGCCCAATCCGCCACATTTCGATCTCAAGCGTAATGACCTCTTCACCGAGACGGCATCACCACCCCACGGGTGTTGTGACCCCGCCCATCGCCGCCTATGTCTGTTCCGACACAGACGACAGGAGAGACCATGCGAACCATCGAAACCCCCGCCCCGAAGTTCGACGCCGCGACCGAGGCCGGAGGAAATTCGGACGGCTTGGGCACGCTTCCGGATTGGGATCTCACGGATCTTTACACCGCGCCGGATGCGCCCGAGGTCCAGTCCGATCTCGATAAGCTTGAGAAAGCCTGCGCCGAATTCGCATCCACCTACGAAGGCAAACTGACCGATCTGGATGCCGAGGGTCTGCTCGCCTGCGTTAAGGCCTACGAGGATATAGACCTGACCGCGGGTCGCCTCATGTCCTACGCCGGCCTGCGCTATTATCAGAACACGACCGACGGGGAACGCGCGCAATTCCTGCAAAACTGCCAGGAAAAGATCACCACCTTCACAACCCCGCTGGTTTTCTTCTCGCTCGAAATCAACCGAATTCCTGACGCGCAACTGGACGTGCTGTTTGACCACAACGACGACCTCGCACGCTATAAACCCGTCTTCGAACGCCTGCGCGCCATGCGGCCCTACCAGCTTTCCGACGAACTGGAGAAGTTTCTCCATGACCAAAGCTCCGTCGGCGCGGCTGCGTGGAACAAGCTTTTCGATGAGACGATGGCCAGCCTGACCTTCCAGCCCGAAGGCATGGATGAAATGGGCATCGAGGCCACGCTGAACCTGCTCTCCGAACAGGACCGCTCCAAGCGTGAAGCCGCGGCGCGCGAGTTGGCCAAGGTCTTTGGCGAAAACATTCGCCTCTTCGCCCGCGTCCACAACACGCTCGCCAAGGAAAAGGAGATCGAAGACCGCTGGCGTGGCATGCCGACGCCACAGACCGGGCGCCACCTCGCCAACCACGTAGAACCCGAGGTGGTGGAGGCCCTGCGCAACGCCGTGGTGGACGCCTACCCCAAGCTGTCGCACCGCTACTACGAGCTGAAGAAGAAATGGCTCGGGCTGGACACGATGGAGGTCTGGGACCGCAACGCGCCCCTGCCGATGGAGGAGGAGCGCGTCATCGACTGGCCGCTGGCCCGCAAGATGGTCATGGACGCCTACGCGGGCTTCGATCCCAGGATGGCCGAGATCGCGGAACCTTTCTTCGACAAGGGCTGGATCGACGCGGGCGTGAAACCGGGCAAGGCTCCAGGGGCGTTTGCCCACCCCACCGTCACGGATGCCCATCCCTACGTCATGCTCAACTACCTCGGCAAACCGCGCGACGTCATGACGCTCGCGCATGAGCTGGGCCACGGCGTCCACCAGGTTCTTGCCGCGGGTCAAGGCGAGCTGCTCGCGGACACGCCGCTCACGCTGGCCGAAACCGCCAGCGTTTTCGGCGAGATGCTCACCTTCCGCAAACTCCTCGCCGATGCGCCCGATCAAGCCACGAAAAAGGTGCTGCTCGCCGGCAAGGTCGAAGACATGATCAACACGGTCGTGCGCCAGATCGCCTTCTACGACTTCGAGTGCAAATTGCACGACGCCCGCCGCAGCCAAGGCGAACTGACCGTGGACCAGATCAACGCGCTCTGGATGAGCGTCCAGGGCGAAAGCCTCGGGCCGGCGTTCAACTTCATGGAGGGGTATGAAACCTTCTGGTCCTACATCCCCCACTTCGTCCACTCACCGTTCTACGTCTACGCCTACGCTTTCGGTGACGGCCTCGTGAACGCGCTCTACGCGGTCTACGAAGAAGGTGACCCGGACTTCCAGAAGAAATACTTCGAGATGCTTCGCGCGGGCGGGTCCAAGCACCACTCGGAGCTTTTGAAACCCTTCGGCCTCGACGCCTCCGACCCGAAATTCTGGGACAAGGGCCTGAGCATGATCTCGGGCATGATCGACGAACTGGAGGCGATGGAGGACTGATCCACCCCTCTCTGGTTTGAAAATACCTTGCAGGGGGTCGGGGGGATGCAAAATCCCCCCAGCCGCTCCCGGCGGCTTCACTTCAACTGGCTATCCTTCGATCCACGCCGGTTGAACCCGGGCCGCACCTTGAACGCCCCGTCCCGTTCTTCCTGGCAGTCGATGCAGATCTTCACGCCCGGCAGCGCCCTGCGCCGCGCCTCGGGGATCGGTTCATCGCATTCGGCACAATGGGTCAGGCTCTCGCCCACCGGGGCCTTGCGCGCCCGCAGCCGCTCCAATTCCTCGGCCACGCTCGCTTCGATCTGTTCGTTCACCGCGCCATCGCGGCTCCATCCGCCGGCCATCGTCTTTCCCTTCCGTAAGGACTATTCACAACAGATAAGCTGTCCTAGCCTCCTGTCAAAGACGGAGGGCACGACATGCGTACCATCAAATGGGGTCTGGGGATCATCGGTGTCCTCATCGTTCTGGGGCTGGCTGGCTTCTTCCTGTTCGCCCCCGGCATCGCCGAGCGTTCCATGAACGTCGTAAAGGACCACGCCCCCTACCCTGTCTCGCCCGAAGCCCAGGCGCTCCACGACAGCCTCGTCATTGGCGACTTGCACGCAGACACGCTTCTGTGGAACCGTGACCTCAACGACCGCCACGACCAGGGCCAGGTCGACTTCCCCCGCCTGATCGAAGGCAACGTCGCGATCCAGGTGTTCACCTCGGTCACCAAAACACCCGCTGGTCAGAACTACGAAGAAAACGCCTCTGACGCACGCGACAACGTGACCCTTCTCGCCATCGGCCAACTTTGGCCAATCCGCACGTGGAACAGCCTGTTCGAACGCGCCCTCTACCACGCGGAACGCCTGAAGCAGGACGCCGAGCAGTCGAACGGCGCGGTCCGTTTCGTCACGACCCAAGCCGAGCTTGACGCGGTGCTGGAGGCCCGTGCAAACGGCGAAACCGTGGTCGCCGCGCTCTTCGGGACCGAAGGCGGCCACCCGCTCGAAGGCGACATCACCAATCTCGACCGGCTCCAGGACGCAGGCCTCCGCCTCATGGGGCTTCAACACTTCTTCGACAACGCCTTGGGCGGATCGCTCCATGGCACCGGCGGCGGTGGCCTGACCGATTTCGGCCGGGACGTCGTGGCCGAGATCGAGACCCGCCCCATCGTCCTCGACCTTGCCCATTCCAGCCAACAGGTCGTCCGCGACGTGCTCGCCATGACCGACATGCCCGTCATCGTCAGCCATACCGGGCTTCATTCCCATTGCGAAGTCGTCCGCAACTACCCGGACGAGCTGATGAAAGAGATCGCGGCCACCGGCGGCGTCATCGGCATCGGCTATTGGGAAGATGTCACTTGCGACGACAGCCCGGCGGGCATCGCCGCCACCGTCAAGGCTGCCATCGACGCCGTGGGTGAAAACGCCGTGACGCTTGGCTCCGACTTCGACGGCGCGGTCACCACCAGCTTTGACACCTCCGAACTCGCGGCCCTCACCCAGGCCATGCTGGACGCCGGGATCACGGAAAGCCAAATCCGCAAGGTCGCGGGCGAGAACATGATCCGCGTGCTGCGCGCCCGCCTCGACTGATACCGGCACTGCGGGCCGACACCCCATCGCCACCGGCCCGTCTTTCCGGTCTTGAAATATCCCGGGGGTGCGGGGGCTGGCCCCCGCTTGACCCGGCGTGCGGGGGCTCTGCCCCCGCGAAGGCGACCGGGCGTCAGCCCGGGCGCAAGGCCTCAGTCGGGGATGCCCCATTGATCGAACGGAAACGGCCGATCTTCGGTGGCACCCGACACGAACAGGGTCGCCCGCGCCATCCAATCCGCCAGGTCTTCGCCGAACTCGGCGATGTGTCGGTTGCGCTCTGACTTGAACAGCATCCAGAAGAACTGGATCACCGCCGCCACGATCAGGATGCCACGGGCGACCCAAAGCAGGACGATGAAAAGCACCATCCAAAGCCCGCGCAGCCAGACGTCCTCGACCTCGTCGTCGTCGCCCTCGTATTCCGGCTCTTCCAGAACCACCGGATCTTCGTCGTCTTTCTTCGCCATGGTCGTCCCCAAATAGCGTTTCAATATAGAGGTCAGCCGATCTCGACCGCCGCCGCGAATACCTTGTCGATCATCTCCTGCGTGCCGCGGCTGAACTCCAGCGGACAGTCGTAACCGGCACCCGTTTGCGCCGCGCGGGCGAATGCCTCGACCTGGAGCACGTATTGGTTCACGCCGGGATAGCGGAAACTGGTCACCTCGTCGCCCCGGCGCAAAAGCACCTGCGCCTCACCGAAGACGTTGGCGTTGAAGGGCGCGTGGAGCGAAATCGTGCCCTCGCTTCCCTGAAACACCATGTCCTGTCGGTTGGCCATACGGGTCGAGGTGATGCCCGAGTAGGTGAAGCGCCCCAGCGGCCCTTCCATCTCGCAGGACACCTGCGCGAAGGTATCGACCCCGTTCTCGAACCTGGCCCGCGCTTGAAGCTCAACCGGCTCCGCACCCGTCGCGAACCGCACCGAGCCATAGGCATAGACGCCGATGTCCGGGACACCGCCCCCACCCGTCTCGGGCTTGTTGCGGATGTTCGTCATGTCGGGGTTGTTGAAGGAAAATGCCACGTCCACATGACGCAACTCGCCAATCGCACCCTCGGACAGGAGATCGCGCACCTTGTGCCACTGCGGGTGATGCGTGATCATGAAGGCTTCTGCCGCCATCTTCCCGCTTTCGTCCCGCGCCGCGATGAGCCTGTCGATCTCGTCGGCCTTCATCGCAATCGGTTTTTCGCACAACACATGCTTGCCCGCGTTCAACGCCTTCAACGTCCATTCGACATGAAGATGGTTGGGCAGCGGAATATAGACGGCATCAATCTCGTCCGACGCGATCAGCGCGTCATAATCAGGATAGACGATGAGATTCGGTGAAATCGCCTCGAAACCCGCCGCTTTCTCCGGCGACGACGTGGCCAATGCCACCAGGTCATTGCCAAGGGCTGCGTGAATCGCTGGCCCCATGTGATCCTGCGCAAACTTTGCGGCTCCCAAAATACCCCAGCGAAACGTCATGTAACCTCCTGACAGATGAACGCGGCCCGATCCCTTGACCGGACGGCGCTACGTTAACGCTATCAGGCCTCTTCCGCCATGCCCCGTTCGGAGGCAAGCTCCTGCATCCGCTTCTGGAGCTTCTCAAACGCCCGAACCTCGATCTGGCGAATACGTTCACGGCTCACGTCGTAGACGCCCGAGAGGTCTTCCAACGTCACCGTTTCGTCCGAAAGACGACGTTGCTGGAGAATGTCCTTCTCGCGATCGTTGAGCACATCCATCGCTTCGGCAAGCATCTCACGACGCACGGTCAACTCGTCATGCTGCTCGTAATCCGTGGCCTGGTCGGCACTTTCATCTTCCAGCCAATCCTGCCACTGCATGGTGCCTTCGCCATCGCTCGAAACGGTGGCGTTAAGGCTGGCATCCCCGCCAGACATGCGGCGGTTCATCGAGATGACCTCGTCCTCGGTCACGCTCAGATCGTGGGCGATCCTCTGCACATGTTCGGGACGCAAATCCCCGTCTTCCAACGCGCCAATGCGCGCCTTCGCCTTACGCAGGTTGAAAAACAGCTTCTTCTGGGCCGACGTCGTGCCAAGTTTCACGAGGCTCCAGGAGCGCAGGATGTATTCCTGGATGGAGGCCCTGATCCACCACATCGCATAGGTGGCGAGGCGGAAACCTTTTTCAGGGTCGAACCGCTTCACGGCCTGCATGAGACCCACGTTGGCCTCGGAAATCACCTCGGCCTGCGGGAGCCCGTAGCCACGATAGCCCATCGCGATTTTCGCCGCGAGGCGCAGGTGGGAGGTGACCAGCTGGTGGGCTGCATCGGTGTCCTGATGATCGACCCAGCTTTTGGCCAGCATGTATTCCTGTTCCGGCTCCAGCATCGGGAATTTCCGGATTTCCTGAAGATATCGGTTCAGACCACCTTCCGGTGTCGGGGCCGGTAAATTCGCATAATTCGCCATGTTCTCATCTGTCTCCACTGTCGGAGCCCGCGATGTAACGGGCCTTAACATCACATTTAGGGCAGGACCTGCCCCGTTCAAGAGCACGCGACTCTTGAAGGTTGTACGAAGTATGAAGCCGTTTCCGTCGCACTTACAGGGGTGTCACGCCCTTTTGCGCAGTGTTTCAAGCAACGCGGCCATGTCATCTGGTAAACGCGCTTCGAACCGCAGGAGTTCCTTGGTCACCGGATGCACGAATCCCAAGGTCGCGGCATGAAGTGCTTGCCGGTCAAACGCCTTCACCTGACCGGCCGCCTCGGCCCCCAAAGCCGCTTCGGACGGTTTACGCCGCCCGCCATAGGTCGGATCACCAACCAAACCGTGACCCGCATGGGCCATATGCACCCGGATCTGGTGCGTGCGGCCGGTTTCCAGCCAACAGTCGACCAGGGTCAGCGACGGCGGTTGCCCAAAGGTCTCCTCGATCCGAACACGGGTGACGGCATGTCGCCCACTGTCCCAGACCACGGCCTGTTTCTGGCGGTCGTGCTTGTGGCGGGCGAGCTGCGTGGTGATCTTCACGATCCCGCCGTCCTCGAAGCTGACGCCCTTCGTGCCCTTGAGGCGCGGATCGGCCTTGTCCGGCACACCGTGAACCAGCGCCTTGTAATGCCGTTCGACCGTGTGTTTCTCGAACTGCGCGGCCAGCCCGTGGTGCGCCGCGTCCGATTTGGCGACCACCAGGAGCCCGGAGGTGTCCTTGTCGATCCGGTGCACGATGCCCGGGCGTTTGGACCCGCCCACACCCGAAAGCGTCTCGCCACAATGCCCCAAAAGCGCATTGACCAGCGTGCCCGAGGGCGTGCCGGGGGCCGGATGCACCACCATGCCGGCGGGCTTGTTCACGACGATCAGGTCGTCGTCTTCGTGGAGGATGTCGAGCGGGATTTCCTCGGGACCGATGTGGCTCTCGGCAGCCTCCGGCACGGTGATCTCCAGCACCTCGCCCTCGGCCACCTTGGCGCGCGGATCGTCAAGCACGGCGCCGTCCCGCCTGACCGCCCCGTCGGCGATCAGCCTGGCCAGTCGCGAGCGCGACAGGTTGGCCGCCTCTGGCACGTCGCGGGCCAATGCCTTATCAAGCCGCTTGGGCGGATCGGCCTGAATGGTGACAAGGACGGTGCTGGACATGCAAGACGCTCCCGAAAGCGGTGTGGATCAGGGGCTTGTGCGCTACCTGAAATGGCTCGTGACGACGCTCACCGTCACCATGATCGTGGGCCTTGTAGTGTTGATTTCACTGGTTGTCATGCGATTCAACGCAGACCCGGCCCCGGCCTTTCCGGACAGGATCGCCCTGCCCGAGGGAGCCGAAGTCGACGCGATCACGCGCGGGCGCAATTTCCTCGCCGTCGTGACAACCGACGACCGCATCCTGATCTTCAGCCCGGACGGCGCCACGTTCCGCCAGGAGATCGACGTCGCCAACTAGCCGAATTCATCCATGAATTCGGATCGAAATCATCGCGATGATTTCGCCTACCCCGTGGCCTTTTGGAAGGATGGTACCGACACCCCGGCTCGAACGGGGGACCTCTTGATCCACAATCAAGCGCTCTAACCTACTGAGCTATGTCGGCACGCGAAGCAGCGTTTAGCGTCCCCGAAAGACCAATGCAAGAGGTCGGACTTGAAAATCCGCGCGGTCCTGCGTAACTCGGCTGCAACTCGACAGGAGCACATCATGGGTATCAATTCCGAAACCGACCTTAACGCCAATCTGCAAATCGGACCGACCACGCTCGGCATGGTGCGCATCTATGTCGAAGGCGACGGGATCGACCTTCCCATGGACTTTGACCCGGAAGAAGCCATTGAGATCGCAGAAGAAATCAAGGCCGCCGCGATGCAGGCGCAGAAGATGGGCTCGAAGAGCGGCAAGAAGCGCTAACGCGGCTCGCGAAAGGCTGCAACGCCGGGATCACGGTAGCTTTGCAATCGGCGCGCGCCGTCGCGCGCGAATTTCAACGTCAGCTTCTTGCGGCGCGCCGGGGCCAGTTTCGTTTCCGGTCCCATCCGCAGGATTTCCGCGTCATAGCCATCCGCGATGATCAGCCCGGTTTCATCCGGCAAAAGCTCGACCGGGAAGTCCTGGTCCACCGCCCAGAAGAACCGGTCGCAATACTCCAGATAGCCCTGCCATTTGCCATCGGACATGAAATCCGCCCGACTGGACTTGCACTCGACAACCCAGATTTCCCCTTTCGGACCAACGGCATAAAGGTCCGTGCGCAGGCCACGGGCAGGCACGAACTCCTCCAGGCAGAAAAAATCATGCACCGCCAGGTGCCGCGCCACGCCACGGGCCAGGCGTTGTCCGGGTTGAAAGGCCGTATCGTCCATGCTCAAGATATGAACAATCCATGAACAAAACACAAGTATGACGCCCCCTTGCGCGAAGCCATCCAGAGGCCTATTTCGGGGGTTGTGGCGATCTGCCCTTCTCGTCAGACGGGAACATTCCGGTGGCCTTAAGCAAATCCGAGGGAGCTGGCTCTGTCGCGACCGTGGTCGAGTTACCCGGCGCCCACCTGTACATACAGGTCCTCGGGAATGCGCTTCCCAGACGGTCGAGCGCGGTCCCGCCACACCTAACAAAGCGTCGCCTTCGGGCGGCGCTTTTGTTTTTCGGTCCGGGTGGATAGGGTTCGCCCCAACGGAGGATCCCGATGTTTTCAAAAGACAATCTACCGCACGAGGCTTTGCCACTTCCTGACCGCATCGACCTCACGGATGACGAGGCCGAAGATGCAGCGGAAGCGTTCTTTGACCTGATGAAAATGCGGCATACGGTGCGGGAGTTCTCGGACCGTGAGGTGCCGCAGGAGATCATCGAATACGCGGTAGCCACGGCGGGGCGCGCGCCCTCCGGGGCGAACCATCAGCCATGGTTTTTCGCCGCCGTTCAGGACCCGGCGTTGAAGGCGCAGATCCGGGCCGAAGCGGAAGCCGAAGAAGAGAAGTTCTACGACGGTGGCGCCGGCAACGAATGGCTCAGGGCGCTGGAGCCTCTTGGCACCGATGCCTCCAAGCCGCACCTTGAAATCGCACCTTGGTTGAACGTCGTTTTCGCCCAACGGTGGGGCGAATTCGACGATGGCACGCGGTTCAAGAATTACTACGTGCCCGAAAGCGTCGGGATCGCCGCCGGGTTCCTGATTGCCGCGTTGCACAATGCCGGGCTAAGCAGCCTGACGCATACACCTAACCCCATGAAATTTCTGAACAATGCCTTGGACCGACCGGACAGCGAAAAGCCCGTGATGATCCTCGCCGTCGGCCACGCCGCCGAGGACGCAACAGTCCCGGCAGTGGCGAAAATGAAAAAGCCACTCAGCGAGATTTTGAAGGTTTACTGACCGATCCGCTTGGGCGCTTGCGCGGTTGCTTCGACCCGAACCGGGATGTTGGTCGCGACGGGCTCACGCGTGCCGCCTTTGGTATCGTCGTCCTTTTCTTCCATCCGCATCACCGTGATGGCGAACTGGACGCCTGCGAAGACGATTCCGTGGCCCATGAAGAGCATGACGACGGCAATCCAGCCGATGTCGGAGGTCGAAACGAGGTGCCAGAGATTCGCGACGTTCTGCCAGAGCAGAAGGCCCACGAAAACGCCGGAAAGGCCAAATCCGATAAGGACTTGGCGGATATACAGTTTCACCAGTTGGGGCATGATGCACCTCCTTGTCTACATACATATTAACACGGGAATGCGTTTCGCCAAGGGAGGCAACGAGTCGCATCGGCAAGGAGTGGCTGACCCCGAAAACCCGCGTCTGACATCCGTGCACAAAGTGTATGACATCTGTGCATACGATTGTGCAGACGCGTCTCGTTACGAAAGTCTTACCCAGGCGAGCATCGGGGCTGCGGCGGGCTGGCTCAGAAGGCTTCGGGCCGCGCCTCACGCGCCATGTGGTCGAGCACGGCGTTGGTGAACTTCGGCTCCTGCCCTTCGGGAAAGAAAGCCCGGGCCACGTCCACGAATTCCACGATCACCACCTTGGGCGGCGTGTCCCCGATCAGAAGCTCGGCACCGGCGGCCCGAAACAGTGCGCGCAGGGTCGGATCAATGCGGGCGATGGGCCACTTGGCCACCAGTGCCCGGTCGGTCATCTGGTCGATCTTGGCCTGCTGGTTCACCGCCTCTTCGATGAGCGCGCGGAACAGGTCCACGTTGCCCTCTTCGAATTCGCCCTCCTCATAGGTCGCGCCGAACCGGTGGTCTTCGAATTCCACGCGCACCTTGTCCACGGACTGGCCCGCCGCCTCCATCTGAAACAGCGCCTGCACGGCATAGAGCCGCGACGCGGATTTCATGCGGCGTTTGAGATTGCCGGTCATTTCGCGCTTCGGCGTTTCGTCCTCGTGCGCGTCCTGTGGGGTGTCGTCGGTCATGCTTTGGTGGGGCTTTCGTCGGATTTACCGGCGAGCTTGTAGTCCTCGCGCGGGAGGAAGCCAACCGGCTTTTCGCCCCCACGCCACTTTCTGCCAAGCGCCACGAGGTGGAGTGCGGCGGCGGCAGCCCCTGCCCCCTTGTTCATCTTCTCGGGGTTGGCGCGCGCTTCGGCCTGCTCGAAGTTTTCGACCGTCAGGATACCATTGCCGATGCACACCCCGCGCAAGCCCAGTTCCATGATGCCCCGCGACGAGTCGTTGCAGACGGTTTCATAATGCGTGGTTTCGCCCCGGATCACGCAACCCAGCGCGACAAAACCGTCGAAATTCGACGTGCGGTCAGCGATGCCGATGGCGGTGGGCACTTCCAAGGCACCGGGCACCTCGACGAGATCCCAGGTCGCGCCCGAGGCCTCGATCTCCGCCTTGGCGCCTTCGATCATCCAATCGGCGATGTCGAGGTAGAAAGGCGCGACCACGATCAGGAGCTTGACCGGCTTGTCAAACTCGGCGCGCGGGAGGGTATACTCGGTTTTAGCCATGTTTCGCGGTCCCCAGGATCGAATGCGTGCCTTCGATGGACAGGTCATAGGCGTCGAGCCCGACCACTCGTGGCTGCGGGCTGTCGGTCAGAAGCGTCATGCGGTGGATGCCCAGCGCCGAAAGGATCTGCGCGCCAAGCCCGTATTGGCGCAGCACCTGCGGGGCAACCTCGCCGTCGAAGGCAAGCTTCATGCCGGGATCGCGCAGGAGCACGACGACGCCGCGCCCTTCGTCCGCGATAATCTCCATGGCCCGGGTCAGCTCGTTGTGCGGACTGGGACCGATACCGATGGCGTCCTCCAGCGGGTTCAGCGCGTGCATCCGGACCAGAACGGGGTCGTCCGAGGTAATATCACCCTTTGTCAGCACGATATGCTCGGCACCGTGGGTTTCATCCGTGAAGATGCGCAGCATCCAGTCGCCACCGAAGGCCGAGGTCACGCTCTTGACCGCGCTTTCCTTCACGAGGTTGTCGTGGCGGTGACGGTAGGCGATCAGATCAGAGATGGTGCCGATCTTCAGGTTATGACGCTGGGCAAAGGAGATAAGGTCCGGAAGCCGCGCCATGGAGCCGTCTTCCTTCATGATCTCGCAGATCACGCCCGACGGGTTCAGCCCGGCAAGGCGCGAGATGTCCACGGCCGCTTCGGTATGGCCCGCGCGTACCAGCACCCCGCCATCCTTCGCCCGGAGCGGGAAGACATGGCCGGGCGTGGCGATGTCCTGTGCACCGCGCGTCGGGTCGATGGCGACCGACACGGTGCGGGCGCGGTCATGCGCCGAAATGCCCGTGGTCACGCCTTCGCGCGCCTCGATGGAAATGGTGAAGGCGGTTTCATGGCGCGACGAGTTCTGCGAGGCCATGAGCGACAGGCCCAGCGCATCCACTCGCTCGCCCGTCATGGACAGGCAGATCAGCCCGCGTCCGTGGGTGGCCATGAAGTTGATCGCTTCCGGCGTGGCCATCTGCGCAGGGATCACCAGATCCCCCTCGTTCTCGCGGTCCTCGTGGTCCACGAGAATGAACATGCGGCCATTGCGGGCGTCCTCGATGATCTCTTCGATGTTCGAGATCACGTCCGAATATTCGCGTTCGACCGGTCCGGCCTCGTTATAGATCTTACCGTCTGACATCCTGGCTCCTCGCCTCGTTTGTCCCGGGAAATAGCGAGTCGCAAACGGATTTGAAAGAGCAACGTGGCGCACATCGGCCGTGCGCGTCCCCTTTCATCGTTCCGGAAATACCTCGGGGGATCGGTGATCCGGTCCCGGATCACCGACGGGGGCTGGCCCCCGCCTGGGAGACGAGGATGGGGCCTGCCCCATGCGAGGCGATCAGAACCGCCAGAGCGCGGGCACGAAGCGGTAAGCGTCGCCGTCGGCCATCACGTGCCCCACGCCCGGGAAGGGGAAATGGTATCCCACGACCGGCAGACGGTCCGTGGCGGCCATGTCGAGAATTGCTTTGCGCGACGCGACGGTGGCCTCGGGGTCGCTGTCCAAGCCGCCATACCAGTCCGGGTGAGCGAAATGGCCGAAGGCATGGGTGATCGCGTCGCCCAGCACCAGAAGCTGGTCATCGCCGCTTTCCACCATGATTGACATATGCCCTGGCGTATGGCCATGGCTCGCCATCAGGCGCACGCCCTTTGCCACCTCGTCGCCGTCGTTCATCTGGGTCCAGTCCACGCCGTCGACGGCGATGGAATTCGCCGCCCCCAGAACGAATTGCTGCTCTTCCGGGGCGACACGGTCCACGAGCCCCTCTTGTGTCCAGTAGGCATGCTCGGCCTCGCCGATGATGTATTCGGCATCCGGGATGATCGCCTCGTCGAAGTCGTCGCGGATGCCCCAGATATGGTCCGGGTGCGCATGGGTGATGACGACCTTGGAGGTCGCATAAGGGTCAAGACCGGCGGCCTCCATATTGCCCATGAGCCGCCCGGCGGTGTCAAAGAACCGGTTGCCGGAGCCGACATCGACCAGAACCGTTTCGTCCCCCGTCTCGATAAAGACGTGGTTGGTGTGGCCGTAGACCTCATCGGTGGGCAGGAAGTGCGCCTTGAGAAAGGCTTCTTTCGCCGCGTCATCCGCGTTCATGCCGAGCGAGGACAAGGGCTGCGGGAACCAGCCGTCCGAAACGATGGTGATGCGGATGTCACCGACGGAAAAGCGAAAATGCGAGGGCTGCGCGCCTTCGGGGGCGCCCAGTTCGGCACGGGCCGAGAGCGGCATGGCGAAAGCGGGCATGGCTGCGGCGAGTTTAAGCAGATCGCGGCGCGTGGGGCGTAAGAGCGTCATTTGGTCCTCCCTATGGCGGGGTGGCCCCGCCGATCCTGTTCGTTGGGAGGATCATATGCAGATATTCTGTTGCGTTCAATCGGTGAGCGCCAGTGCGGCGCGAGGGTCGCGGGTCAGGCCGCTTCGTAGTCTCCGAGACGCGCCACGTAACGCGCGAGCGTGTCGATCTCCAGGTTGATCTTGTCGCCCACCGCGACCCCCGCCCAGGTCGTGACCTCTTTCGTATGGGTGATGAAATTCACGCCGAAGATGTCGCCTTCCACCTCGTTCACGGTCAGGGAGGTGCCGTTCAGCGCCACCGACCCCTTGGGCGCGATGAACCGGGCGAGACCGTCGGGTGCACGAAACTGCACGCGGGTCGAATCGCCGTCTGGCGTGACCGCGACAACCTCCGCCACGCCGTCGACGTGACCCGAAACGATATGGCCGCCCAGTTCGTCACCCACCTTGAGCGCACGCTCCAGGTTGACGCGCTGTCCCTCTTGCCATTCGCCGAGATTGGTCTTGTCCAGCGTTTCGGCCGAGATAAACACCTCGTACCAATCCGGCCCGATATCCGTGACCGTCAGGCAAACACCATCCGAGGCGATGGAGGCCCCCATGTCGATCGTCGCGGTGTCGTAACCGGTGGTGATCCGGGCGCGCATGTCGTCATGGCGCTCGACGCGGGTGACGGTGCCGATATCGGTGATGATCCCTGTGAACATGGCGCTCTCCTTTGGCTTATCGCTACGCGCTTCCGGCCAGTTTGCCAAGCCGGTGGCCGCACCGCGCGTTCTTGCATCGTCTAAAAATCGCCGTGATTGTATGTATTGTCGAAAACTACGAGACAATAGGCCCGAAATGCCCGCCCTGACAGTCGGGTAAACCGGGACATGAGCAGAGAAAACAGGTAGCTTGACCCCATGAAAGCCATCGACGGCATCGACCGCAGATTTCTTTTCCTGCAAGGCCCGCACGGACCCTATTTCCGGCGGCTGGCCAAGATGTTGCGCGCCTCCGGGGCCGAGGTCTGGCGCGTGGGTTTCAACAAGGGAGACGAGGTGTTCTGGTCGGATGCGGAGAGCTACCTGCCCTTCGCTGGCCCGCAGGACACCTGGCCCGAGCGCATTCGCGCGATCTTCACAGACCATCGGATCACCGACCTCGTGCTCTACGGGGACACGCGCTTCGTCCATGCCGAAGCGGTCATCGCCGCGAAAGAGGCCGGGATCACCGTGCATGTTTTTGAGGAAGGCTACCTGCGCCCCTATTGGGTGAGCTATGAACGCGGCGGATCGAACGGCCATTCGCGGCTGATGCAGATGGGCGTCGAAGAGATGCAGCGCGTGCTGGCCGATGCGGAATTGGACATTCCCGAAGCACCCGCACATTGGGGCGACATGCGCCACCACATTTTCTACGGCGCGCTTTACCATTGGTTCGTGATGTTCGCGAACCGGCGCTATGCCGGGTTCAAGCCGCACCGCGACCTGCCCGTGACCAAGGAATTCCAGCTCTACGTGCGGCGTCTGCTGCTTATGCCCTACCTGGCCATCGAGCGGATGGTGACCACGATGCGGGTGCGCAACGGGGGCTTTCCCTATCACCTTGCGCTGTTGCAGCTTGCGCATGATTCAAGCTTCACCGCACATTCCCGGTTCGCCTCGATGAGCGACTTCCTGGAAACCGTGATCGAAGGCTTTGCCGAAGGCGCGCCGCGTCACCACCACCTTGTGTTCAAAGCACATCCCCTGGAAGACGGGCGAGAGAATTTGCGGCGTAAAGTCAATGACTTGGCCGCGCAACACGGGGTCGCGGACCGGGTGCACTTCCTGCGTGGCGGCAAACTTGCACGGCTGTTAGATCATGCGCGCTCGGCGGTCACGGTAAACTCCACGGCGGCGCAACAGGTGCTGTGGCGCGGTCTGCCGCTCAAGGTCTTTGGCCGCGCGGTTTTCGCCAAGCCCGAATTCGTCTCGACGCAACCCCTGCCCGACTTTTTCGCGCAGCCCACGCGGCCCGACAGCCGCGCCTACCGGGATTACCGGCATTACCTGCTGGAAACCTCGCAAATCCCGGGCGGGTTCTACTCGGCGCGGGGGCGTCGGCAGCTTTTGCGGCAGGTCGTGGACATGATGCTGGCAGTCGACGACCCTTATGACGCGCTGGAAAAAGGCACCGCCGCCCCGCGTCAGCAGTTGCGCATCGTCAAGTAACCGCCAGATCGGGCAGATCGGCGAAGGCCGCCTTCAGGAGCGCTTCTTCGTATTCGCTGGCCGACGTGCTGTCATAGACCACACCACCGCCCACGCCGAACGTCACCGCGCCGTCCGGGAAACAGGTCAACGTCCGTATCGCAACGTTGAAGGACATGCTGCCATCCGGTGCGATCCAGCCCAGCGAGCCGCAGTAAGCGCCGCGCGGTCCGGGCTCCACGTCCGAGATGATCTCCATCGCGCGGATTTTGGGCGCGCCAGTCACCGAGCCACAGGGAAAGAGCGCCTCGAACAGCGTGGAAATGGACAGGTCGGGCACCGCCAACGAGGTGACGCGGGAGGTCATCTGGTGGAGCGTTTCATAGGTCTCGATCCGGAACAGCTCCGGCACGCGGACCGAGCCGAGCTCGGACACCCGGCTCATGTCGTTGCGCAAAAGGTCCACGATCATCAGGTTTTCGGCCTGGTTTTTCTCGGACGCCGCCAACTCGAGGCGGCGCGCAACATCCAGCCCGCGGGTCTTGCCGCGCGGAGCGGTGCCTTTCATCGGGCGCGTGGTCAGGGTGCGATCCGCATCGAGGCGAAAGAAAAGCTCCGGGCTACGCGACAGGATCACGGGGCCGCCAAGATCGAGATAGGCACCGTGAGGAACCGGCTGACGCTGGCTGAGGCGGGCGTAGAGACCCGAGGGCGTGCCGTCGAGCCGCGCTGTCATGGGGAAGGTGAGGTTCGCCTGGTAAATATCGCCAGCCGCTATGAAATCATGCACCACGCGGAAAGCTTCGTCGTAGCGACCGGCGGTCCAGACCGGGGAGACATCGGTCAGATTTGCCGTGCCTGCGCTCAGGGGCGGCGCGGTGCCGGGCGCATCGAAAACGCCGAACTGGAGCAGCGGCACGCGGCGGTCTTCGGGCATCCGCGCGGCAAGCCTCGGTATCAGCGCATATCCAAGCTCATAGGAGGCGAGACCGGCGAGCCAGTGGCCCGCCCCCCGCGCCGCTTCCATCGCGGCGAAGGCGTCGGACATTTCGTCCGGCGTCCACGCGGTGATGATCCGTTTCGGGGTGTCAAACTGCGCCGCGACCCCACCGGGACCATGATCGAACCGAACCTGTGGCATCGGGTGCTCAGAAATCGGCCGCGATACGGATCTCGCGCAGCGGGCGCACGATGTCGATACAGTCCTGGTAGATCGGATGCGCCTTGTAGGCCGCCAAGGCCTCGGCATCCTCGAACTCGCCGTAGACGACCACGTCGATCTCCCCGGACAGCGCGTCCGAGCGGGTGTTCTCGACCACCTCGAAGGTGCGGGCATGCGGGATCGCGGCGAGGCGCGACAACCCGTCGCGGATACGCGCAACATCGGCTTTGTCTTTCGCACTGAAAAAGACGACGTGACGGATGAACGAGCGATCGGTCATGGGGCGATTTCCTTTATCTGTCCTAGGGCCTGTGCCTCCCCCATTTTCGCCCATGGCGCAATGGGAGAATGGGCCGGCACCGTGCATGGCCCAGTGGAGACGAGTCGTGCGGGCAACACTTCCTTGCGCAAAACGCAGCACCCCGCATGCCAAGGCTTTATTTTTCCTTGGGCCACGGATAGGTTATGAAAAAAAGAAACTGAGGCAGAACTCCAAAAAGGAGCCCGGGCAGTGACATTAATGGGCAATTCGTGGGTCCGCAGTGCGGCCCTATTCGTGCTTGTATTCGGTTTGGCGAGCTGTGACGTGCTGCCCCGGGTCGGGCCAAACAAGCAGGAAATCTACGCAGGATCGGTGCAACGCGAGGGCGACGCTTTCGTCGTGGCCGTCAACGACCGCGTGACCCGCGCGACCGCCGTTGTGCCCGCCCTGGGGTTTTCGTCGAATTTCATCAACGCGGGCCAGGTCGGCTCCGACACGATCCGACCCGGCGACGTGCTGGGCGTGGCGATCTGGGAAAACGTCGAACAAGGTATCCTCGCCTCCGCCGGCGCGCCAGCCGCGTTGCAAGAGGTGCAGGTCGACGGATCAGGCTTCATCTTCATCCCCTACGCGGGCCGGATCAAGGCGGCGGGCAATTCGCCCGAAGCGATCCGCCGCATCGTGACCGACAAGCTCGCCACGCAAACCCCCGATCCACAGGTGCTCATCACCCGTGTTGCGGGCGACGGGGCAACGGTGTCGATCACCGGGGCCGTGAACGGACAGGGCGTCTATCCGATCCAGCGCCCGACGCGCACGCTGGGCGCGATGCTCGCCCAGGCAGGCGGCGTTGCGGTGAACCCAGAGGTGGCCGTGGTGAAAATCATTCGCGGCGGCACCACCGGCAAGATCTGGTACCAGGATCTGTTCGAAGACCCGCGTCTCGATATCGCGCTTCGTAATGGCGACCGCATCCTGGTCGAGGCCGACACACGCGCCTTTACCGCGATGGGGGCCACGGGGTCGCAGACCCGCGTGAACTTCCAGACCCAGAACCTGTCCGCGCTGGAAGCCATCGCGCAGGTCGGCGGGCTGAACCCGGCGCTGGCCGATCCCACCGGTATCTTCATCTTCCGCAACGAGGCGGCCGAGATTTCCAACGCCGTCCTGGGGCGTAACGATCTCGTCGGTGACCAGCGAATGATCTACGTGCTCAACCTGACGGAACCCAATGGCATGTTCATGGCACGGGACTTCGTGATCCGCGACGGTGACACGGTCTATGTGACCGAAGCGCCTTACGTGCAGTGGACCAAGGTCATCACGGCGCTCACCGGCTCGCTGGGGGCTGCGGAAAGCCTTGCGACCGCCGCGAGCACCGGGGGCATCCTGCCCTGATCCGGCAATGACCCCGTTTTCGACACATCCAGACGCCGGGAGCGAGCCCCCCTCCTCCCGGCGTCTTTACGTCTACTCGGGTGGTTTCCTGCGGGAGCGCCGGGTCAGGCGCATCCTGTCGCTGGCCGGCTGGAAGGTGAAACTCGGTCTCCCGAAGGCGACCGACCACGTGGCCGTCTGGGGGCAATCTCCCACGGCATCACGGGGCGAGGCCGTGGCGGCAAGACGCGGTGCCGGGCTTATGCGCGTCGAGGATGCGTTCCTGCGCTCGGTCTTGCCCGGACGCTCCGGCGACGCCGCCCAAGGGCTTTTGCTCGACCGCTCCGGGGTCCACTTCGACCCATCCGTGCCCAGCGACCTGGAACAGATGTTGGCCACGGCGCCGCTCGACGACCACGACAGATTGCGGCGCGCGAAGGACGTGATCGACCGGCTGAAGCTCTCGCATGTCTCTAAATACAACGACTTCGACCCGGAGGCTGCACTCCCCCCCGCGCCTTACGTCGTGGTCATCGACCAGACGCGCGACGATGCCTCGGTGCTGGCCTCAGGCGCGACACCTTCGACCTTCCGCGAAATGCTCGTGATGGCGCAGGAGGAAAACCCCGGTCTGCGCGTCCTGATCAAGACGCACCCGGAGACCGAAGCAGGTCACCGCCCCGGCTACTACGGCCCCGAACACGCGGTCGGCAAGGTGAGCCTCGTCACCGCCAAGGTCAGCCCCTGGGCACTGATGGAGGGGGCAGTCGCGGTCTATACCGTATCGTCCGGCATGGGGTTCGAAGCGATCCTGGCAGGCCATCAGCCGCGCGTCTTCGGCAAGCCGTTCTATGCGGGCTGGGGGTTGACCAAGGACGAATACCCGGTTCCCCGCCGGACGCGTCGGTTGACCCGGGCGCAGATCGTGGCCGCGGCGTTGATCGATTATCCGACATGGTATGATCCCTACCGCGATGCGCTCTGCGAGGTAGAGGACGTGCTGTCGAACCTGGAGGCACAGGCGCGGGCCTGGCGCGAAGACCGCGCGGGATACGTGGCGGTCGGGATGCGGGCGTGGAAACGCAAACCGCTAACGCAGTTCTTCGGGTCCGGACGCGGCGTGATTTTCGCCAAGGCGGACACGGCAGCGGCCAAGGCGGCCGAGAGCGAGCGTCACCTGATGGTCTGGGCCAGCAAGGCGGATACACTGGCGACCCCGGCGCTGAAGATCGAAGACGGCTTCGTGCGGTCGCGCGGCCTGGGGGCCGCCTTGACCCCACCCCTTTCGCTGGTGCGCGATGATCTCGGCATCTACTACGACCCCACCGGCCCGTCGCGGCTGGAGGCGCTTATCTCCGCCTCAGTGCGCTTGCCGGATGGCGCCAAGGCGCGGGCCGAACGGGTAATCGAGCGGCTCGTGCGGGCGGGCATCGACAAGTACAACCTTGACCGCGCAGCGATCCCCGACTTGCCGGAAGGCCGACGTATCCTCGTCCCCGGACAGGTGGAGGATGATGCGTCGATCCGGCTGGGCACGCGGGATGTCACGCACAACCACGGTCTCTTGCAGCGCGCGCGGGCGGCAAACCCCGACGCCGTGCTGATCTACAAACCGCATCCGGATGTGGAAGCCGGCCTACGGGACGGCGCGCTGCCTGCCGGGGAAGCCGAAGAGATCGCGGATATCGTCGCGCGCGAGTCCGATGGTGTCGCCCTGATCGACGCGGTGGACGAGGTTTGGACCATGACATCGCTCATGGGGTTCGAGGCGCTGATCCGGGGGAAAAGCGTGACCTGCCTCGGTGCGCCGTTTTACGCCGGATGGGGGCTGACCCGTGATCTGGGCTGGGTGCCGGACCGCCGCGAAGCGCGCCCCGATCTCCTGTCCCTGGCCCATGCCGTTCTGATCGACTACCCGCGATATTTTGATCCTGTAACGGGGCGGGCCTGCCCGATCGAAGTGGTTCTGGATCGCATCGAGGCGGGCGAAACGGCACGAGGTCCCGGGCTTTCTGCGCTGGCAAAGCTTCAAGGTGTTTTCGCGTCGCAGGCCTACCGCTGGCGCTAACGCTTTCGAGCACCTGCCCCTCTTCTGGACAACTTATCGTTTAATATCATATCGTTATGGGAAATCCAGTTTTCTGGTTTTCTGGTTTTCTGGTTTTCTGGTTTTCTGGTTTTCTGGTGAAAGGCGGAATTCGAACGCCCTCTCAGGTCAAGTCGAAATCGCGCGCCAATGGTGAAAAACGTCCCCACCCAGCACACGGGTCTCCACGAGTGCGAGCCGTGGCGCTTCGGCCAACCGGCCCACCCCCATCGCCGCCAAGGACGGCCAGCCCTCGGCTCCAAGCGCGACCCCAGCAGTAAACCCGATGTAGTCGTCCACGAGCCCTTCCGCCAAAAGCGATGCCGCCAATCCGCCCCCGCCTTCGCAGAACACGCGGGTCAGCCCCGCGTCGCCCAAGGCAGTCAACACGGCACCGGGGTCCAGCGCTCCGCGCACGACCGGTGCTTCGATGAGGGTCGCGCCAACGCTTTCCCACGCGGCCCGTGTTTCGGGTTGAGCGCGATCACCATGAACCAGCCAAAGCGGCACCTCGCGCGCCGTGCGGGCCAGGTTGCTGTCCAAGGGCAAATCCAGATGGCGCGACAACACCACGCGCACCGGCTGGTGCCTGGCCCCCACATCGCGCACGGTCAGCGTCGGATCGTCGGCCCGGGCGGTGCCCGCCCCGATCATCACCGCATCATGGCGCATCCGAAGCGCGTGCACGTAACGGCGCGCCTCGGGTCCGGTGATCCATTGGCTCTCGCCACTCGCCGTCGCGATGCGCCCATCGAGCGAGGTTGCGAGTTTGAGCGTCACAACTGGGCGCCCGCGTGTGACCCGGCTGAGAAATCCTGCTTGGTCGACCCGCGCCTCATCCGCGCAAACCCCTTCGCTGACCTCGATCCCGGCCGCCCGCAAGCGGGCAATGCCCTGCCCGTTCACCCGCGGATCCGGATCGCCGAGCGCCACGACCACGCGGGACACGCCCGCCGCGACCAGGGCCTCGGCGCAGGGCGGTGTCCTGCCGTGATGGGCGCAGGGCTCCAGCGTGACATAGGCGGTGGCGCCCTGCGCGGCCGCGCCCGCTTGTGCGAGCGCCACGACCTCGGCATGGGGGCGCCCGCCCGGCTGGGTCCAGCCGCGCCCGACGACGCGGCCGCTCTGAACGATCACGCAGCCCACCGCCGGGTTCGGCCAGGTATTGCCATGGCCCCGTCGCCCAAGCGACAGGGCCAGTCTCATGAGACTTTCGTCGCTCAAGGCAACTCTTCTGGGGGAATGTCCGGGCGCAGCTCCGAGACGAACTTGTCGAAGTCGTCGGCGGCCTGGAAGTTCTTGTAAACGCTGGCGAACCGCACGTAGGCGACGGTGTCGATCCGCGCGAGACTTTCCATCACGATCTCGCCGATGGTCTTGGACGGAATGTCGGTTTCGCCCATGCTTTCCAGCCGGCGCACGATGCCCGAGATCATCTGGTCGATGCGTTCCGGCTCCACGGGTCGTTTCTGCATGGAAATCCGGATCGAGCGTTCCAGCTTCTCGCGGTCGAAGTCTTCGCGACGGCCATTGGTCTTGATGACGATCAGGTCGCGCAATTGCACCCGTTCATAGGTGGTAAAACGCCCACCGCAGGCCGGGCAGAAGCGCCGCCGCCGGATGGCCACATGGTCTTCGGCAGGACGCGAGTCCTTCACTTGGGTGTCGATATTTCCGCAAAACGGGCAGCGCATGCCTGTCCCCTTCTTGTTCTTGCCTGTACCTCGGGTCGTGGGTCTTTGCCCACTTATCCACAGGCACTATAGGGCGGCCCCCTCATTTTGGGTAGGGTCAATTCGTCTCTACAAGATGCCGGGAGACGACCTGTGGCGAAGAAGACTCGTTATCCGGAGATATGCGCCGCGACCTGACGGCGGTGCGGGCGGTCGCGATGTTCGAAAACGTAAAGTCCCTGCCATGTTCCAAGCGCCAAATGCCCATCCATGATCGGAATTTGTAAAGACACCGGAAGCAGCGCCGCCTTGATATGCGCCGGCATGTCGTCCGGCCCCTCGTAGGTATGCGTCAGGTAGGACATGCTGGGGTCGGTCGTCGGCGGCACGAGGCGCGCGACGTAGTTCCTCAGGTCCACCTGCACCTCGGGATCCGCGTTTTCCATGACGAGCAGCGAGGCCGAGGTATGGCAGATAAAGAGCGTGAGCAGCCCGTCGCGCAAGCCCGCGCCGTCCACCCAACGCGTCACGTCGCGGGTGAACTCGTAGGTGCCCTGCCCCCGGGTTTCTATTTCGAAGAAGGTGTTCATGGCCCTCATCGCGCTATTTTACGACGCCGTTCGCTTCACCCCCCACGCATTTCGGCTCGGGCCCCCAGAAAAAAAAGCGCCCCGAAGGGCGCTTTTCCTTACTGGTCCAGGAACGAGCGCAGCTTGCGCGACCGGCTGGGGTGCTTGAGTTTCCTGAGCGCCTTTGCTTCGATCTGGCGGATCCGTTCGCGGGTCACGCTGAACTGCTGGCCCACCTCTTCGAGCGTGTGGTCGGTGTTCATGCCGATGCCGAAGCGCATACGCAGCACGCGCTCTTCGCGGGGCGTGAGCGAGGCGAGAACGCGGGTCGTGGTTTCCTTCAGGTTTTCCTGAATCGCCGAGTCCAGCGGCAGGACCGCGTTCTTGTCCTCGATGAAATCGCCAAGCTGGCTGTCTTCCTCGTCGCCGATCGGCGTCTCCAGGGAAATCGGCTCCTTGGCGATCTTCATCACCTTGCGGACCTTCTCCAGCGGCATTTGCAGCTTGGCGGCCAGCTCTTCCGGCGTCGGTTCGCGACCGATTTCGTGAAGCATCTGGCGCCCCGTGCGTACCAGCTTGTTGATGGTCTCTATCATGTGCACCGGGATACGGATCGTGCGGGCCTGGTCGGCGATGGAGCGGGTTATCGCCTGCCGGATCCACCATGTCGCGTAGGTCGAGAACTTGTAGCCCCGGCGATATTCGAACTTGTCCACGGCTTTCATCAGGCCAATGTTGCCTTCCTGGATCAAATCAAGGAATTGCAGGCCGCGGTTGGTGTATTTCTTGGCGATGGAAATCACGAGGCGCAGGTTGGCCTCGACCATTTCCTTCTTGGCCGCACGCGCCTCTTTCTCGCCCTTCTGGACCTGGGACACGATGCGGCGGAATTCCGGGATGTCGACGCCGACATATTGCCCCACCTGGGCCATGTCGCCGCGCAACTCGGCCACTTTGTCCGAGGAGCGTTCGATGAACGCCTGCCAGCCGCGTCCCGGCTTCTCGGCCATGCGCTCCATCCAGGTCGGATCAAGCTCATAGCCCCGGTAGGCTTCGACGAATTCGCGGCGGTTGATGCGGGCCTGGTCGGCCAGCTTCACCATGGCGCTGTCGATGGACATGATGCGGCGGTTGATGCCGTATAGCTGGTCCACCAGCGCCTCGATGCGGTTGTTGTGCAGATGAAGCTCGTTCACCAGCTCCACGATCTCGGAGCGCAGTTTCTGATAGGCCTTCTCTTCCTTCTCGCTGAACGAATCGTCCTCGTTCAACGTCGCGGACATGCGAAGGTCCTGCATCTCGGAGAGCTTGGTGTAATCGCGGGCGATAAGTTCGAGCGTTTCGAGCACGCGGGGTTTCAGCGCGGCTTCCATCGCGGCGAGCGACATGTTGGCCTGCTCGTCTTCGTCGTCGTCGTCATCGTCCTTGGCGATCGGGTTGCCGTCGGCGTCCAGTTCCGGCTGGTCGTCCTTCTTGGTCTCACCGCCTTCGCTCGTCGCCCCCGTCGCGGCAGCGGCGCCGGCCAGCCCGCCGACCACGACCGCGTCATCCTCTTCCTCGCCCATCTGGCGACCGAAAGTGGCGTCGAGGTCGATCACGTCGCGCAGGAGAATGTCTTCGGACAGAAGTTCGTCGCGCCAGATCGTGATGGCCTGAAAGGTTAGCGGGCTTTCGCAAAGGCCCGCGATCATGGTGTTGCGACCAGCTTCGATCCGTTTGGCGATGGCGATCTCGCCTTCGCGGGACAGAAGCTCCACCGAGCCCATTTCGCGCAGGTACATGCGGACCGGGTCGTCGGTGCGATCCAGCTTTTCGGTGGCCGATGCGGCGACGGTCACGTCGCCTTTCTGGTCCTTGGCGATAACGGCTGTCGATCCCTGATCTTCAGCCTCTTCCGCCTCCTCGTCCTCGATGATGTTGATACCCATTTCGGAGAGCATCGACATCACGTCCTCGATCTGCTCGGAGGAGACCTGATCGGGCGGGAGCACGTTGTTGAGCTGATCGTAGGTGATGTAGCCCTTCTCGCGGGCCTCGGCGATCATCTTCTTGACGGCGGCCTGATCCATATCGCCCATGCCGGCGCTGGAATCTTCCTCGTCAGTTTTCACCTGATCGTCGTCAGTCTGGTCTTTGGCGGCCATGCGGCACTCCCTTACTACGGGTCTCAGAGGGGCTTTGCGGGCAAACCTCGGCTTGGCTTCAACGGTGGGAAAAGCTGCCTGTTACGCGCGAATCGGTCCGCTCTGTGATTCGTTTTTTCGAATCATCCTCTCGAATCGCTGATTCGCCAACCCGATACCCTGATTTTCCTTGCTTTTCGCTCAAAAAGTGAAGACGCGGGTTCATTTCTTGGTCCCATCAAGGTCTTCGATCATCTTCAAAAGCGCATCAAGCGCGTCCTTTTCCTCGCGGGCGACGAGCATCCCGTTGTCGGCACGCTCGAACAGCCCCTTGTCTTCGCCTTTGCCCCGCAGGGCTTCGTCGCGCATCCGGCCTGCTTCCTTAAGCCGGAACGTCAGCCCTTCGTCAGCCAATGCGCCGATATCCTGCGCCGCCTCGTCGGTCTCGCGCCGGGTGGCACGGATCGCTTCCAACTTGGCCATTTCTTCAGCGAGGCAAAGCTCGGCAAGCTCCATATCGTCGGGTCGCCGGATCGGGGGGGCGAGTTGAACGTGGTTCTGCGCGAAGAGTTTTTCAAGCATACGCTGCCCACATTCTGTGAGAATCTTCTGGCGCAGTTCGTCCGCGTCCTCGCCCATGAAGGTGAGCAGGCAGGACTGCAGCGCGCGGTGATCCTCGGTCGCCATGTCGATCCGCTCAAACGCGCTTTCGAATTTGGACAGCAGCGCGGGGTGCGTGATCACGGTGGCGAGGATCACCGCCTCGCGCAGCACCTCTTCGACCGAGCCCGAGGCGGCGGCCAGTAGCGAACCCTTGGTGGTCGCCTGCACCGGATCAACCCGCTTGCCCCAGGGTTTGCGCCCCTGCCACGGCTGAAACGCCGGACGACCGGGGCCGCCCCCGGACTGACGACGCGGATTGAACAGCTCCCAGCGCAGGTTCTTGATCGCATCGCCATAGTGGCGGCGGATCGAAGGGTCCTGAATACGCGAAATCGCGGTGCGCAGGTCGCGGTCCAAAGCGGCTTTGCGTTCCGGGCTGTCGAAATTCTTTCCTTCGATCTCGCGCTCCCACAGAAGGCTGACCATGGGGCGGGCGTCCTCCAGCAGCTTGCGCATCGCCCCCGCGCCCTGCGCCTTGATGAGGTCGTCGGGGTCCAGCCCCTCGGGCATGATCGCGAAACGGAGCGAGCGACCGGCCTCCAGGAGGGGCAGCGCGATGTCGATCACCCGCTTCGCCGCGCGCAGGCCAGCCTTGTCCCCGTCGAGCGCGATGATCGGTTCCGGCGCGATCCGCCACAAGAGCTGCAACTGGTTGTCTGTGATCGCGGTCCCAAGCGGCGCGACGGCGGCGGTGAACCCGGCCTCGCTGAGCGCGATGACGTCCATGTAGCCCTCGGCCACGATCAGCGGCTCGCCCTTGCCCGCCGCCTCCCGCGCCGGCGCATGGTTGAAGAGCGAGCGTCCCTTGTCGAACAGTTCCGTCTCGGGGCCGTTCAGGTATTTCGCCCGCGCGTTTGGGTCGAGCGCCCGGCCACCAAGCGAAATGGCCCGCCCCCGCGCGTCGCGGATGGGAAAGATGATCCGGCCCCGGAACCGGTCATAGGGCTTGCCGCCATCGTCGGGCTTGATGGCCAGGCCGCTGTCCACGATCAGGTCCTCGGTCACGCCCTTGTCACGCAGATGGGTCAAGACGCCGTGGCGATTGTCGGGCGCAAACCCGATATCCCAGCGTTCCTGCGCATCCTGTTTCAACCCGCGCCGGTCGAGATATTCGCGCGCGCCCGTGCCCTGGTTGGTCTTGAGTTGCAGCCGGTAATACTGGACCGCCTGCTCCATTACCTCCGCCAGTTGCGTGCGCCGGTCGGCTTTTTCCTGCGCCTTCGGATCGCGCGCGGGCATCTGCATCCCGGCTTCACGGGCGAGGATTTCGATGGCCTCCATGAACCCCACGTTCTCCGTGTCTTTCACGAAAGAAATCGCATCACCCTTGGCGTGGCAGCCGAAGCAATAATAGAATCCCTTGCGGTCATCGACATGGAACGAGGCGGTTTTTTCCTGGTGGAAGGGGCACGGCGCCCAGAGGTCGCCCTTTGCCTGATTGGATTTTCGCTGATCCCACATGACCTTACGCCCCACCACTTGGCCAAGTGACAGGCGATTGCGTAGTTCATCCAAGAATCCGGGGGGCAGCGACATGAGATCAATATAGGCACCCCGGCGGGCAGGCTCAATTGACCACGCAGTCCTCGGGCGCAGATTTGAACGGGATGACGGCGTATCCACCCGGCGGGCGGCAAAGATCACGGATGAGACCGTCTCAGGCAGACACGGATTTTCGGAGCATATCCCAGTAAAGGGTCTCGACCGCCGCCCGGTCGAGCCGCCCGCCCTCGCGAAACCACGTGGTGACGCCGTTCAGCATGGAAATCGCCGCCTTGGCGGCCAGCCGGGTGTCGGGCACGGCAAAGCTGCCATCCGCCTGTCCCGCGTCCAGGATGTCGATCAACCGCGCCTCGTAAGCATCGCGCAGCCCTTCGACTTTGGCGAAGTTGTCCGGCTCCAGGTTGCGAAGCTCCATGTAGGCGATGAAGATATTGTCCGGACGATCAAGGTGATAGCGGATGTGAAACCGGGCAAAAGCCTCCAGCCGGTCGAGCGGCGTTCCCCCCGTGTCGGCGGCCTCCCAAGCGGCGAGAAGCTCTTCCATGTGGCTCTTCATCAGGTCGAAGAGCAGGGTTTGCTTGTCCGGGGTGTAGAGATAGAGCGCCCCGGCCTGCACGCCCACGTCACCCGCGATCTGGCGCATGGAGACGGCGGCATAGCCGTGACGCGCGAAGAGGCGGAGCGCCGCTTCGCGCACTTTCGGTCCGGTAATCCCGGCGTGGGAGCCTTGCTTGCGCGCCATGGGCCGAGATTAACTGAACGTGCGTTCAGATCAATGCCTTAGGCGGTCAGCCCTTCGGGTTCGTCCAGACCATTGGCCCGGCAGGTCGCGGTAAGCGTATTGGCCAAGAGGCAAGCGATGGTCATGGGACCGACGCCACCGGGAACCGGCGTGATCGCCCCCGCGACCTCGGAGGCGCTGGCAAAATCCACGTCGCCCACGAGCTTGCCCTTGGCGCCCTCTTCGGCGGGCGGCAGGCGGTTGATGCCAACGTCGATCACCACGGCGCCTTTCTTGAGCCAGTCGCCGGTCACCATCTCGGGGCGGCCCACGGCGGCGACGACGATATCGGCCTGTTTGACCACGTCCTCGATGTCCTTGGTGCGGCTATGGGCGATGGTCACGGTGCAGCTGTCGCGCAGCAAAAGCTGCGCCATCGGCTTGCCAACGATGTTGGAGCGGCCCACGACCACGGCGGATTTGCCCGACAGCGACCCGAAATGATCGCGTAGAAGCATCAGGCAGCCCAGCGGCGTGCAGGGCACCATGGCCTTCTGCCCGGTCGCCAGCAGACCGACGTTGGAGATATGGAACCCGTCCACGTCCTTCGCCGGGTCGATCGAGTTGATGACGAGGTCTTCGTTGAGGTGACCCGGCAGCGGAAGCTGCACGAGAATGCCGTTGACCGCCGGGTCCTTGTTCAGCTTGTCGACGAGCGCGAGAAGATCCGCCTCCGAGGTATCGGCGGGCAGCTTGTGCTCAAAGCTCTCCATGCCGACCTCGACGGTCTGCTTGCCCTTGGAGCGCACGTAAACCTGGCTCGCCGGGTCTTCGCCCACGAGCACGACGGCCAGCCCCGGCTTGATGCCCTTCTCGGCCAGCTTGGCCACATGCTCGGCCACCTTGCCGCGCACTTCGGCTGCGAAAGCCTTGCCGTCGATGATCTCTGCGCTCATGCGTCGTCTCCTGTCTTGCCCAATTCCTGTTCTTCCTGCGCGATGATGGCGTCGGTCCCGGCCCGGAATTCGACCAAAGTGGTCAGCGTCCTTGGGTCCGCGCGCGTCATCAGAAATCCGTCTTGTCGTAAGAATCGCGGTAATGCTCCATCTGCATCCGCGTCGCCATCACGGCGTTTTTCATCAAGGTCGCCACCGTCACAGGCCCGACACCGCCCGGCACCGGGGTCAGCCAGCCCGCGACCTCCGCCACGCTGTCAAAATCCACGTCGCCCACGGTCTTGCCATCGACCCGGTTGATCCCGATGTCGATCACCGCCGCGCCCGGCTTGATCATGTCGCCCGTGACCAGCCCTGCCTTGCCCACCGCAACGAAAACCGCGTCCGCCGCGCGGCTGTGCATCGCGACCGAGCGGGTCATGTGGTGACAGACCGTTACGGTTGCCCCCAGCCCCATCATGAGGAAGGCGATGGGCTTGCCCACGATTTCGGAGTGGCCGATCACGGTGACGTTCAGCCCTTCCATCTTCATCGGCAGCGTCTTCAGGATCTCGACCGCCGCGACCGCCGTGCAAGGCCCGAGCGCGAGATCGTTGTAGACGATGTTCCCGATCGACGCCGGGTGCATCCCCTCCACGTCCTTGAGCGGGTGGACCGCCTTTTGCAGCGCCTTGACCGGAATGTGGTCCGGCAAGGGCCGCTGGATGATGATCCCGTTCACGCGCGGGTCATGGTTCAGCCCCTGCAAGATGCCGATGAGCTGCTCCAGCGAGGTCTCTTCCGGGTAGGACCGCGCCTCGAAGGCGACGCCCGCGCTTTCCGCATGTTTCTTCTGGTTGCGCACGTAGAGGTCCGAGGCCGCCTGGTCCCCGACCGAAACCGACACGAGCAAGGGCGCCCAGCCCAGTTCGGTCAGCTCCGCGCTTTCCCTGGCAATCTCCGCGCGCATATCTGCCGCGATGGCTTTGCCGTCGATCAAGGCGGCGCGATGGTGTTTTTCCGACATATCGGCTCCTAACGCCTCGCGCCCCGTTTCATCGTGCCAAAAATATCCATGACCGAAGGTCTTCGCTAGAGCGGGCTCGATGCCCGCTCTAGCGAAGCACGCCCCTTAGAACAAGCCCTGGACGTCGCCCGCCTCGTCCAGCCCGATCGTCAGCGCGGCCGGTTTGGACGGCAGTCCCGGCATGGTCATGATCTCACCGCAGACGACCACGACGAAGCCCGCGCCTGCCGACAGCCGCACTTCGCGGACCGGCACCGAATGGCCCGTGGGCGCGCCGCGCAGGTTGGGGTCGGTCGAGAAGCTGTATTGCGTCTTGGCCATGCACACCGGCAGATTGCCATATCCCGCATCTTCCCAGGCCTTGAGCTGATCGCGGATCTTCTTGTCCGCGAGCACCTCGTCGGCGCGGTAGATCCGCTTGGCGACGGTTTCGATCTTTTCGAACAGGCTGAGGTCGTCCCCGTAGAGTGGGCCGAAGCTGCCCATGTCGGCATCCGCGATCTCGGCCACGCGGGTGGCGAGGTCCTTGGTGCCCTCCGAGCCGTTGGCCCAGTGTTTGCACAGAATCGCTTCCGAGCCATGGCTCTCCACGTAGGCCTTGACGGCCTCCACTTCCGCGTCGGTGTCGGTCACGAAGTGGTTGATCGCGACCACCACCGGCACGCCGAAGGACTTCAGGTTCTCGATGTGGCGGCCAAGGTTCGGGCAGCCCGCTTTCACGGCTTCGACGTTCTCCGGTCCGAGGTCGGCCTTGGCGACGCCGCCGTTCATCTTCATCGCGCGGATCGTGGCCACGCAGACCACGGCGGCGGGGGCGAGCCCACCCTTGCGGCACTTGATGTTCATGAACTTTTCCGCCCCGAGATCGGCGCCGAAGCCCGCTTCGGTCACCACGTAATCCGCCAGTTTCAAAGCGGTTTTCGTCGCGATCAACGAGTTGCACCCATGCGCGATATTGGCAAAGGGACCGCCGTGCACGAAGGCCGGGTTGTTTTCCAGCGTCTGCACGAGGTTGGGCTGCATCGCGTCTTTCAAGAGCACCGTCATCGCGCCATCGGCCCCGATGTCGCGGCAAGTGATCGCCTCGCGCTCACGGGTATAGGCGACGATGATGTTGCCAAGACGCTCTTGCAGGTCGGCCAGGTCCTTGGACAGGCACAGGATCGCCATGACCTCGGAGGCCACGGTGATGTCGAAGCCGGTCTGGCGCGGGAAGCCGTTGGCGACGCCGCCGAGCGATGTCACCACGTCGCGCAGCGCCCGGTCGTTCAGGTCCACGACGCGCTTCCAGGTCACCCGGCGCTCGTCGATTTTCAGCTCGTTGCCCCAGTAGATGTGGTTGTCGATCATTGCCGACAGCAGGTTGTGCGCCGAAGTGATCGCATGGAAATCGCCGGTGAAATGGAGGTTCATATCCTCCATCGGCACGACCTGGGCGTAGCCACCGCCAGCGGCGCCGCCCTTCATGCCGAAGTTCGGGCCGAGGGAAGCCTCGCGGATGCAGATCGCCGCTTTCTTGCCGATGGCGTTGAGCCCGTCGCCCAGGCCCACGGTCGTCGTGGTCTTGCCCGCGCCCGCAGGCGTCGGGTTGATCGCGGTCACGAGGATCAGCTTGCCGTCTTCACGGTCCTGCACCGAGTTGATGAAGTCCTGGCTCACCTTGGCCTTGTCGTGGCCGTAGGGGATGATGTCCTCGAAGGACATATCAAGTTTCGCCGCGATCTCGTGGATCGGTTTCTTGTTCGCCTCGCGTGCGATTTCGATGTCGGATTTGTAAGACATGTATGCATTCCTCCCGGATTCCGCCACTTTCGGCGTTGTCGCGGGTTATGATGCATACATCGGCATTCAATCAACCTGAAACGCGACCTATTCGCAGAGAATTCCGCCATTTCACGAAACCCATGTCGTTTTTTGGAAACCTGTGCTCAGCCCTCGGGCCGCCACGAACGTTGGGCCGGCACGACAAGCGAGAGGCGGTCACCAACCGCAAGCGCGCCGGGCCGTTCGACCCAGGCCACCACGCCGCGCCGGTCCTTGGCCGCAGGTTTGTAGGCCGGCCCTTTGCCGGGATGCTCGGCATCGACCGATTTGCCGGTCACCGTGCAGGGATGATTGACCATCTCCACCACGATGGTCGCGCCGCTGTCGGCCTGTAGCCGCGAACTGGGCGGAAGGTAGGAGAGATCCGGGATGCCGTAGACCACGATCGAGGCCCCCATGTACCCCGGATCGAGATCACCGACGCCCATCTCTTCCGCCGTCGCGGCGATCTCTTCGGCTGACAGGACGGTCAATTGGCGGGTGTTGCGAATCTCGGTGCCTTCGGGGTGCAATGTGCCGACGCGGACGCAGGCCCTGCGGGTCAGCCCGCCGTGGCTTTCCCCCGTGATCCCCTCCCACGTCAGGCTCGCCGCATCGAGCGCTTGCGCCGCAGGACCCGCCGCCCGGTCGGCCACGACACCGAGGTAAGTAATCCGCCCGACGTAGGGCGTTTTTCGGTAAATGTCCGGCATCTGGCCGCTCCTTCAACTGTCCGCGCGGCGGACGGTAAAGAAGACCCGTTGGAAGGGAAAGAGGATGGAGCGATCCGGGTCCGCCGGACCATAGACCTGCGCAAGCTCGGTCTCGTAGGCGGTGAGAAACGCCTCCACCTCGCCCTCGCTCATCTGCTCCAGGAACGGGCGCATGACGGTGGATTGCGTGAACCGGCGCACCGGATGGCTGCCGTCCTTGATCGGGGGGAGGCTCTGGATATAGCGCGTCTCCCAGACCTCCGCCTCGCCCGGCCCCTCCGCAAAGAGCGCGCCGTAGGCTTCGGGCGGCAGGACATGGGGCTGCCAGTCGGTGAAATCGAACCGGTCGGGAAACATGTCCTGCGCGATCCGGCGCAGGAGCGCATGGGATGGCTCAAGGTATTGGCGCGGCATTTGAACCGCGAGCATTCCCCCTGCCGGGAGCCATTGCAGCCAGTGAGTGAAAAGCCGTGCATGATCGGGGAGCCAATTGGCCAGCGCGTTGGAAAACACCAGAGCAGGCATGACGTCCGGCGTGTACTCGTTCGCGTCGATGCGGATGAGACGTGAGTAATGTCCGGTTTCCTCGGCCTCTTCCAGCATGGCGGGCGAGTGATCCAGCCCGATCAGGTCACGCTCCGGGAACCGCGCCTTGAGCGCCCCGCCAACCGCGCCCGACCCGCAACCCATGTCGATCACCGGCCCCGGCGGCAGGTCCGAGACACGGGCCAGCAAGTCGAGCGCGGGGCGCAGACGCTGGCCTGCGAAACGGCCATAAAGCTCGGGGTTCCAATCGGTGGTGGTCACGGGAAGCGTCCTTTTGGTGCGGCGGTCATCCCAGCATAGACAGATTCGACGGCGCAAAGGAACGCCAAGAAAAAGGCCGGGCGTTGGCCCGGCCTTTCCTGGTTCTGTGTCGCGCGTTACGCGGTGGGTTCCGGCTCCAGCCCGCCATCGCCCTTGGGCTTCTTGCGCGGCTTGGTTTTCGGGATCGCGGCGACCGAGGGTTTCTCGTCCTCCGTGGCCCCGGCCCCACCGTCCTCGTCTTCGTCGACGTGTGGCGGCTCGCCCTTCATGACGCGCTTGATCTCTTCGCCGGTCAGCGTCTCGTACTCAAGCAGGCCTTGCGCCAGACGCTCCCACTCCACGGTCTGTTCGGTGAGGATCGCGTGGGCGCGGTCATAGGCCTCCTGCACGAAACTGCGAACCTCTTCTTCGATCAGCTCCTTGGTGTGCGCGGAGACCGAGAAGCCACCGGTGTTGCCGGAGTAGCCTTCCGCCGCTTCCGCGTAGTCGATGTTCCCGATCTTGTCGGACATGCCCCAGCGCATCACCATGGCGCGGGCCAATTGGCTCGCCTGCATGATGTCGCCCGCGGGACCGTTGGACACTTCGTCCTCGCCCCACTTGATGATCTCGGCGGCTTTCCCGGCCATGGTCATGGCAAGCTGCTGCTTGCACTGTTCCTTGTGCCAGTTCAGCCGGTCGATCTCGGGCAAGCTCACGACCATACCCAGCGCACCGCCGCGCGGAATGATCGTCGCCTTGTAGACCGGGTCGCACTTGGGCAACGCCAGGCCGACCACCGCGTGACCGGCCTCGTGGTAAGCGGTGTGTTCCTTCTGCTCGTCGGTCAGGACCATGGAGCGGCGCTCGGCCCCCATCATGACCTTGTCCTTGGCGTTCTCGAAGTCTTCCATCACCACGAAGCGCCGACCCACGCGGGCCGCCGTGAGCGCGGCCTCGTTGACGAGGTTGGCAAGGTCGGCCCCCGAGAAACCGGGCGTGCCGCGCGCGATGATACGCAGGTCCACATCGGGGCCCAGCGGCACCTTGCGGGCATGAACACCGAGGATCTTCTCGCGGCCCTTGATGTCCGGGTTCGGTACGGTGACCTGGCGGTCGAAACGGCCGGGACGCAGAAGCGCCGGGTCAAGAACGTCCTTGCGGTTGGTCGCCGCGATGATGATGACACCTTCGTTCGATTCGAAACCGTCCATCTCCACGAGCAGCTGGTTCAACGTCTGTTCACGCTCGTCGTTGCCGCCGCCAATGCCCTGGCCACGATGACGACCGACCGCGTCGATCTCGTCGATAAAGACGATGCAGGGCGCGTTTTTCTTGGCCTGCTCGAACATGTCACGAACACGGCTGGCCCCGACACCCACGAACATCTCGACAAAGTCGGAACCGGAAATGGTGAAGAAGGGCACGCCCGCCTCACCCGCAACCGAGCGGGCCAGGAGCGTCTTACCGGTGCCCGGAGGGCCGACCAGCAGCGCGCCCTTGGGGATCTGGCCGCCGAGGCGCGAGAATTTCTGCGGGTTGCGCAGGAATTCCACGATCTCTTGCAGCTCTTCCTTGGCTTCGTCGATACCGGCCACGTCATCGAAGGTCACACGGCCTTCGCTTTCGGTCAGCAGTTTGGCGCGGCTCTTGCCAAAGCCCATGGCCCCGCCTTTGCCGCCGCCCTGCATCCGGTTCATCATGAAGAACCAGAAGCCGATCAGGATGATCACCGGCAGAAGCAGGGAAATCAGGCCCATGAAGCTCGATTGCTGTTGGCGTTCGGCCGTCACGTTCACACCCGCATCCACGAGCCGTTCGGACACGTTCGCTTCAGACGGAACGATGGTCGAGTAAACGGAGCCGCCCGCGCCGGTGTACCGGACGTTTTCGCCGTCCAATGTGGCCGAGGTCACTTCGCCGTTGTCGATGGCTTCGATGAATTCGGAATAGCTCACCTGGGTCGAAGCGATCGAGCTTTGACCGTTGGAGAACAGGTTGAAAAGGGCCAGGATCAGCAGAAAAAGCACGATCCAGAAGGCGAAGTTTCGCGCGTTACCCAAGGGTCTCTCCTTTGAAATCTCCGCGCCACATCCTCCTGCGGCGCAAGCTTAGTCTAAAATAGGGATCAACGCCGTTAGTTCAATGCGATAAAAGAGATGCGAAGAAATCGCCCCAGGGATGGACGAGCTCCGCGCTGGCGTTTTCGAGCTGTCCGGCGAGCGGCGCGGCGACCAGGGTATCGCCCCGCCAAAGTGCCGGAGTAGAAAGGAGCGTCCTGCGTGGCAGGCCCGTGTCGCGCCAATCGGGCCGTTGCCCGAGACCTTCCGGGCCGAGGGCGGCCACCTCCAACCCCTTGTCGTGCAGGGATTTCGCGGGTGCAAGACGCCAGCGTCCGTCCCAGACCTCGCCCAGTGGCACGCGCAGGTCGCGCACTGCCGCATACTCCCGCGTGACCCGGACCTCGTCTTTTTTCAGCGTAATCAGGCAGCCTGCGAGCGTGGTCGTCCCGGCGTTATCAAGTTCATCGAGCGCTTGGACGACGCTCGATTGCCGTGGGCGATATGTCGCGGATGTGATCCAGCGCAAGGCATGAGCGAAGAGCCGAAAGCGGGTTTCTTCGGGCAGGCCTGCCCATTTCGACCAGTCGAAAATCACGTCCCCCGCGCAGGTGCGGCAGATGTCGCGCGCCGCGTCCTGCGCGAACCGGCGCAACACCTCGCGGGCCGAGGCAAGACGCGCGGACGTGTCAGCGATCCGCGTGCTGTCGATCCCCAGATCGCGCAGGCCAGCGCGCACCCGCGCCCGCTCGTAGGATTGATCCTCGTTCGTCGGGTCTTCCACCCAGGCGATGCCCCGCTTTGACAGCCAGTCGCGCAGCGCCGCGCGCTCGACTTCCAGGAACGGACGTAGCCAGCGTTGCCCCCGGTCCTGCCAGTCAGCCTTCATCCGGGCCAGCCCATCAACGCCCGAGCCACGCGCGAGCCGCATGAGAAAGGTCTCGGCCACGTCGTCGCGGGTGTGTGCCAGAAGGACGGGGCCATTCGCATTCACGTGCCCGGCGATCAGGTCGTACCGCGCCGCGCGGGCGGCGGCGGGCATATTGTTTTGCGACAGCGTTTCGGGGCGGGTCCAGACGAGCGTGTCGTGCGCCACCCCAAGGCCCGCGCAGGTCCGGGCCACCATGGCGGCCTCCCCCGCCGAGGCGTCGCGCAACCCGTGATCCACGGTCAACGCCGTCACCGCGCAGTCGTTCGCGCGTCCCCAGTCAGCAGCCATGTGCAAAAGCGCCATGGAATCGCCGCCGCCCGAAACGGCGATACATACGGTATCGAAGGGATCGACGGCGCGCGCCCGGCGCAACGCCGTGTCAAGCATCGCCTCAAGCTGCACCGAGCCGCCTACTGGCAACCCAAGGTGGCGCGTTCGTTCTGGGCTTCGGTCGCCACGTTGGAGCCGGGGAAACGATTGGGCACTTCCATCAGGGTCGCGCAGGCCTCGTTCGTTTGACCCAATTGACCAAGCGAGGTGCCAAGCCGCAACAGCGCGTTCGGCGCCGACTCGCCCGATGGATCGGACGAGAAGGACGCGAGATAGGCGCGTGCGGCATCCGCCGTCTGACCTTGCGCGGACAGCGCCTCGCCCCGCAGGAAATGCGCCTGGCCGGTGAGCGGCGAACCGGGGTAGCTGTCGACCAGGATGGCGAGCTTTTCCGCAGCACCCTGGAAATCACCGTCGTTCAGCATGGCAACAGCCGCATCGAAGTCCGCCTTTTCCCCGATGGCCATTTGCGTGTCGGCGGACGGCTCAATCGGGGTCACGGGCGTGACGACCGACCCGGAGGCCGCCGTCTCGGGCAAGGCCTCCTCCCCGCCCAGCGGTTTGGAAATGCCTTCGTTCATGATGTCGCAATCGGCTTCCAGCTCACACAGCCGGAAAGACAGATCGCCGATGCGGTTGGCCCCGTCTGTGGCGACGGAATTGATCCGGAATTCCAGCTCTTCGGTTTTGCCGGTCAGCCGCGAAAGCGCCGACTCGATGGCATCCACACGCTCGCGCACACCGCTGCCCGCAACACCAGCCGGGGCGGAGGTCGTGTTCAATTCGCCCTTGAGCCGCTGGATCTCGACGTTGAGAACCGTCAGCTCCTGGCGCACATCCGCAAGCGTCTGCGCGCGGTCCTGCGCCATCACCGGGGTCACACACCCCATCGCCACCACGAGCGCAACGCTCCACCAGACTTTCACAGCCATTCCCAACCCCTCAAACTTTCGCGCGGGCTTAGCTGCCAGCGCCGCTGGTCAGCACCGTCACCGCGCGGCGGTTCTGGGCGTAGCAGCTTTCTTCCGAACAGACCGCCAGCGGGCGCTCTTTGCCGTAGCTTATGGTCTTGAGCCGGTTGGGCGCAACGCCGCGTTCGATCAAGTATCCCTGAACGGAGCTTGCGCGGCGAGCACCAAGGGCGACGTTGTATTCACGCGTGCCCTGCTCGTCGGCATGGCCTTCGATGATCGCGGCATAGGCGGGATTATTGTTAAGCCAGTCTGCTTGGCCGTTCAGCACCTGCTCGGCCTCGGCGGTCAGCGTGGATTGATCGACGGCAAAGAGGACGCGGTCTCCGATCGTCTGGTTGAAATAGGCAGTGGAGTTCGGATCGGACGCCGAACCGGAGGCGCCTGCCGCATCGGCACCTGCCCCGTTGTAACGGTTGTTCGAACAGGCCGACACCGCCAGGGCGCCGATCAAGAGGGCTGCAATCGTGATCTTTTTCATAGACTTAAATCCTGTCGTTTTCTTGTCGGTGGCTCGTTTGCGGCCAGTTTAGCAGATTGAACGCGCGCCGTCGCGTGGTGTGTCCCGGTCAGTTCTGAAGCGGCCCCCAGCTTGGGTCCGACGCGCCCGCAGGGGTCGGCACGCGGCGCAGGTTGCGCCCCGAGATGTCGACCGAATAAAGCGAGGGCAGACCGGCTTCGCCCTGGCTTTCGCGGGCGAACATGATGACCCGGCCATTGGGCGACCAGGTTGGGCTTTCATCAAGGAAAGACGCGGTGAGAAGCCGCTCTTCCGACCCGTCGATCCGCATCACGCCGATATGAAAACGCCCGCCGTTTTGCTTGGTAAACGCGACCAGGTCGCCGCGCGGCGACCAGACCGGCGTGCCGTAACGACCGGGGCCGAAGCTGATGCGCTGCGCCTCGCCCCCGTTGGCGGACATGACGTAAAGCTGCTGGGTGCCGGAACGGTCGCTCTCGAACACGATACGCGAGCCATCCGGCGAGAAGCTCGGCGCGGTTTCGATCGCGGGCGAGCTTGTGAGCTGGGTCAGGCCAGAGCCATCCACGCCCATCCGGTAGATGTCCGAATTGCCGCCCTGCTCCAGCGAGAAGATCATCGAATTGCCATCGGGCGAGAAACGCGGGCTGAAGGCCATGTTGCCGCCGCCGGTGCCAAGCGCCCGGCGCTGCGCCGAAGCAACCTCGAGCACGTAGATCTGCGGCTGACCGCTTTCATAGGAGGTATAGAGCACCCGCGACCCGTTCTTGGAGAACCGCGGCGCGAGCAGAAGCGAATCGCTGTCGGTCAGGTATTTCACATTCGCGCCGTCGTAATCCATGATCGCCAGCTGCTTGCGACGGGCATTCTTCGGTCCGCTTTCCGAAACGAAGACCACCCGGCTGTCGAAATAGCCGCTCTCACCCGTGATCCGCGAATAAACCGTGTCGGCCACCTGATGCGCGATCCGGCGCACGCCGTCGACAGTGCCGGTGTATTGCAGCCCCTGCCCCAGTTCGGCCCCGGAAAACACGTCGTAGACCCGGAATTTGACGGTGATCTGCCCGCCCGCCTCGGACACGGCCCCGGTGATCAGCGCCTGCGCGTTGATCGCTTTCCAGTCCGCGTATTGCACGGGGGCAGCGAAATTCGTGACGCTGGAGACAAAGGACGAAGCCGGGATTTCCCGGAACAACCCAGTGCCCGACAGGTCCGCCGCGATCACGCGGGTGATTTCCTCGGCGTATGGCGAGGCCGATCCGGTTTCCGCCTGGAACGAGGGAACCGCGAAGGGCAAGGGTTCGATGACACCATCGGTGATCTCGATACGAAGCGGGCCACCCGACTGCGCGTTGGCCGCGAGCGGGACTTGGGTCAGGGCCAAAACGGCCAGACCAAGCAAAAGGAATCTGATACTCTTCATCGCAGCCTCATATTCTCTGGATTGAACGTCATTTCAATCTCGCGCCATTGTTCATACTTGTCGCTCGGCAGGTTATAGCCGTTCGCCCCGCAACGGATAACCGCCCGACGCGCCGCTTGGAAGGCGGTTTGGGTCGCGCCCTCGTTCGGACCGTTGGACGAGACCAGCTCGATCCCCTGCGGACGACCGTCCGGCGACATGCTCACCAGCACGACAACGGTGGTTTTCATCGCGTCGGTCGAGGCCGACCCGAGGTTCCAGCATTGGCTGACCGCCACGCGCAGCCCGTCCCGCTCGGCAGAGGTCAGCGGCGGCCCCAGCGGGGCGGGCGTGTCGGACGCGCCGGTCTCGGGCGTGTCGAGCGCATCGGCCAGCGCATCGTTCACCGCGTCCTCCACCGGATCGCTCGGCGTCTGCGGCTCCGGTTCGGGGTCCGGCTCCGGTTCGGCGGTTTCAACCGGCGGGGTCGGACGCTCGGGGCGCGAGCGCGGGCGCAGTGATGTCTCGGGCGCGGCCGAGGGCGTCTCTGCCTCGGTCACGATCTCGGTCGTCTGGGCTTCTGGCTGCGCCGCCTCTTGTTCTTCGGCCGGTTCGATCACCGGCTCGTCGCTCTCGGTCACGCTGTCCTGCGGCTCCGGCGCCACGTCGGCGGGCTCCTCCGGCGGCGCGATCACCTCGTTGGCCACGCGGTCCGCATCGGGCGGGGTCGGCGTGTCAGAGGTCGTGTCCTCGGTCGGCGTGCCAGGGTCCGGCGCGGGCGGTTCAGGCGTGGGGGTCGGTTCCGGTTCGGGGATTGGTTCCGGCTCAGGTTCCGGCGCAGGCTCAGGTTCCGGCTCCGGTTCAGGACGCGGCGGCG
>ATLU01000056.1_pt1 | contig 49013 bp, 49 predicted proteins | sample 178751 | NCBI WGS metagenome assembly ATLU01 (sample SAMN02211837, study PRJNA209200) | bioreactor metagenome | isolation source: day 23 sample from continuous culture bioreactor inoculated with sediment... | place: Germany: Wadden Sea | collected 2011
ATAAACAACGGCGATTTAAACCACCGGGTACATCTGCGTGAATACAAGACAAATCGTGGTGGAAAAGTCCGCGATTTCGATGGTGAACCAATTCGTAGCCGAATATTTGTCACCCGTTATCAGATTTTTGCCACACCCACGGTTCTCTTTCTCGCCCCTGATGGAGAGGTGATAGGAAATCCTATTGTTGGGTTTAACAATGCTGAAAGTTACCGCCCCCTACTGGACGAAGCGATTAATAAAGCGGCTCTATATCAATCCTATCGCACTCCAGAGGTAGTTACCCATATACAATAAAGAACAATTAGCCACATCCAGAGCATAAAACTACAATCAAGAGACTGATTAGATTAAAATGAGAGCCTAATTTAATTAAAGTTGATGCCATGAAAAAAGCCTACCGTAAATATATTCTTATCGCCGTTTTAGCCACGCTGTTCACTACGCCATTGCAAGCGGATCTTGAAGCTGGTTTGACTGCCTATGCACAAGGCAACCATGCCGAGGCATTTAAGCAATATCAACTCGCTGCAAATTCTGGCAACCCGGACGCCTTTGGTAAACTGGGCGGCATGTACCTCTATGGACTTGGCACAGAAAAAAACTACCCTGATGCCTATTACTGGTTCGGAATGGCTGAACAGTCCGGGGATAAATATGCAGAAAAGTTCAAACTCACAGCTTCATCCATGATGAGTATGGAGCAGGTAAAGCAGGTTGAAGAGAGACTTGCAGCCGACAAATAGCACCTTGTTGGAATAATGGGATTATTCCAAAGGACGGTACGAGATCAGGAATAAAATGGGCGGCCAAGTGGCCGCCCATTTTATTAGCGTGAGGCGTCCAGCGCCTGCTGAAGATCAGCAATAATATCGTCAATATGCTCAATACCAATCGACAACCTGACCAGGTCCCCACTAACACCAGCCCGCACCATCTCTTCTGGATTAAGCTGACGATGGGTAGTCGTTGCGGGATGGCAAGCCAGGGTTTTGGCATCGCCTATATTCACCAGCCTTACAGCCAGCTTCAACGCATCAATAAAGCGTGCACCCGCATCTTTACCACCTGTGATACCAAATGAGAGGATACTTGATGCCCTCCCCCCCATGTACTTTTCAACCAGTGGCTTGTCGGGACTGCCTTCAAGACCGGCATAGCGCACCCACTCCACCTGGGGATGCGACTGCAGATAATTTGCTACGGCAATCGCATTCTCACAATGCCGATCCATCCTGACTGGCAGCGTCTCCAGCCCCTGTAAAACAAGGAAACTGTTAAAAGGTGAGATCGCCGCACCCATATTACGTAGCGGCACCACCCGTGCACGGCCGATAAAGGCCGCCGGACCTAATGCCTCGGTATATACCACACCATGATAAGAGACATCCGGTGTATTCAAACGAACAAACCGCTCGGCATGATCGGCCCAGGGGAATTTGCCTGAATCGACAATAATACCGCCAATAGTTGTGCCATGACCGCCCATGTATTTGGTCAAGGCATGCACCACAATATCGGCGCCATGTTCAAACGGGCGACAGAGATAAGGGGAAGGAACCGTGTTATCAACAACCAGCGGTACACCATGGGCATGAGCCACATCTGCCAGTGCGCCAATATCCACGACATTACCGGCAGGATTACCGATCGACTCACAGAATACCATCTTGGTTCGATCGTCGATCAGGGCCGCCATCCCTTCCGGGTCTTTCGGATCAGCGAAACGCGCTGTGATCCCTAATTGCGGCAGGGTGTGGGCAAACAGATTATACGTTCCACCGTACAAGGTGGTCGTGGTAACAATGTTATCCCCGGCCTCACAGAGGGTAAAAACCGTATTGGTAATTGCCGACATGCCTGAAGCCAGAGCCAGGGCACCGATACCGCCTTCCATAGCTGCCACACGCTTTTCAAGCACGTCAGTTGTCGGGTTCATAATCCGGGTATAGATATTACCCTGGACTTTCAGATCGAACAGATCAGCACCATGCTGGGTGTCATCAAAGGCATACGAGGTGGTCTGATAAATAGGTACAGCAACCGCTTTAGTAGTCGGGTCCGGCTCGTAGCCGCCATGTATTGCCACTGTTTCGATCTTCATTAATGAACTCCTCCGGATTATTATTCGGCATCCCAAACGGGAAAACGATAAGCATCTTACCTGCTTAGGTAACGATCTGTCGAATGCCGATAAGTCTTACCGACACCTTCAGGTCATCGCGAAAAATTCGTGAAAATGACTCCGGATATAGCATTTCATGGGCTAATAAATCGCCAGACGTTCGCAGAACAAGAGACGAGCTGACTAACGGAATGAAGAACTAATTTGGACGGATGGAGAATAAACGGAGTAGGTCTATTGCGGGAATTAGAGAGAGAGCCCCTCTGATGCAATTGCATCAGAGGGGCTAACCCAATCAGTTAAGTGATTGGTAATAGGCCATCAGAATCTCGGCCACTTCTGGACGTGAGAACTCTGGAGGTGGCGCCATACCCTGACCCAGCATTTCACGTACTTTAGTACCAGAAAGCAGTACAAAGTCCTCTTTGCTGTGATCCGGTGCATCACGCATCATGACCACCCGATTCAACTTTTTAGAGTAGGCGGTATGGTCGGCTTTGAAGATCTCGATGGCCAAGGCATCCATAGGCACCTCGTCAAAGATGGTCTGGGCATCAAACGCACCGTAATAATCACCCACACCGGCGTGATCACGACCAATGATGAAGTGGGTCGCACCCATGTTCTGACGGAAGTAAGCATGCAGTACCGCTTCACGTGGACCGGCATAGAGCATGTCAAAACCATACCCGGTGATGCTAACCGTATTGGGTGGGAAATAGAGCTCAGCCATCTTGCGAATGGCGGCATCACGAACAGGGGCTGGAATGTCGCCTGGCTTCAGTTTACCCAACAGCATGTGGATAACCACGCCGTCGGCTTTAACCGCATCCATTGCCATCTTACACAGCTCTTCATGGGCACGGTGCATTGGATTTCTGGTCTGGAAGGCGACGATAGTTTTCCATCCACGCTCCTGAATCTCATTCCGAATCTCTACCGCAGTACGGAAAGTATCAGGGAAATCACTCTGGAAATAGCTGAAGTTCAGTACCTGAATCGGACCTGAAATGGCGGTACGACCCTGACTGTTGAAGGCCGCCACACCGGGATGCTCTGGATCAGCGGTACCATAGACCTTACTGGTCATTACAGCCATCTGCTCATCCGTTACCTGTTCAGTAGCAGTGATATCCATAACAGCCAAAACAGGATTACCTTCTACGTTAGGATCACGCAAGGCAACACGTTTTGCCCCTTGAAGAGCATCAACACTTTCCAGCAGACAGAGCACAGGCACTGGGAAGAAGCTGCCATCAGACATCTTCATGTTTTCAGCACAGCCCATGGCATCCCCAACGGTCATAAAACCTTTAAGAGGATTGAAATAACCAGCGCCCAGCATGACCGCATTACCCGCGGCCTGAGAACTGATGATGACAGAAGGTAATGATTCAGCCTCATGCATCAGCGCATGATGTTTATCAGTGTCATAGACAAAAAGAGGCTGAAGGGTATCGGATCCGACAGGCTTGATCATGTCTCAAGATCTCCTTAGAACAAAAGAACGATTTATCAGAAATTTTACCCGATTACAGATTAATAAATGCAATCACGTAATTGTAATTTGTAACAGAATATTAGCCGCGGATATTCAGAATAAACCCTGCCTCAATGTACTGAGGGGTAACAGACAAATATCCCGTGCAGTTTAAATTCAGGGCATACCCTACCACATGGATGAATGGGTTATCCCAAATTTATACTTATATGGGCAGTAAAAAAAATACTGCTTTGATTTAACAGGAGAAGTACAGCTTTTTATTGCGGGGACTAATGTATATTAATGTCAGGAGACAGCGATGCTCTTAGCCTCTGGTTGCCAGCCACTCATTTCAGGATAACCAGGTGCTTGTTGAGGCTCTTTTCCTGGAATGGCTTCATGCAGCCAATTGATGATGGGTTGCCACTGCTTTCTATCTTTTGAACAGATGCTCTGTTTCATTTCACAGATACCCATTCCAGATTCCATTGCAATGGCGTAGTTTTGAGTATCACGCAGTGAACCAATCAAAGGGATACCCATCCGCTCAGATAGCTCCTCAATCTTTTGATAGGAAGCCGTCTTGAAGCGCACACGATTAATTACCATGGCAATACGCTTACCATGCAGACGATTCTTGGCAAAGCGCATCAACTCATTGATAAAGCCCTCAACCGCATTAAGATCAATGACATTGGGCATTACAGGAATGAGTATGGTATCGGCTTTGTTAAACAGATCGACCAGCTGTCCACCTGTCACACCAGCGGGGGTATCCATGACGACAACTTCTGTCTCAGCCCCCGTATGCAGCTGCCAGGTGCGGGTCATGCCAGTGCGCGAACGCGCTGCATCAATGGAACGAATTTTGGGTTGGGTAGGCTCACGCAATTCCAACCAATGGTGGCTGGAATTCTGAGGGTCATAATCCATCAGTGCGGTCTTATAACCCTGACCGGCAAAGTAACATGCCAAGGTAGTGGAAATAGTTGTTTTTCCACATCCGCCTTTTGCATTGAGCACCATAATGTTGTGCATCGAACCCTATCCCCGTTTTTTATCAATACGCGGAGACTGCCAATCCGTTGACGCACGCCCCCTCATGTCGGCCACCTGAACTCTCTGATCCATTGCTTGTGACCCTGAAATACCGAAACCCAAACCGAACCCAGAGATCACCGCCCCTTTGTGCCTGCTTGAGAGTCATTATATTCTTAGATAGCCGTATGAGTATCAACTGAATTAAAGTGAAAGGCAAGTAATCAGGGGCTGATAGTTGATTTTTAGACACTTTTTACTCTTTTTGAGGTGATAACACTCACAAATCGAACAACTTCATATCAATCCATTGGGCCAATAGTGATAGCTATCACATAATGTATAGTTACTTATCACTCTCCCAAAGCAGCGCCTTAAGTCCTGAACTACGTCTGATTTGTTGTCTTATGGCCACCCCCAGCATCTTCCCGGAATCACAGAGGGATAGCGCCGTGCGGCTGCGAGTCAGCCCCGTGTAGATCAACTCTCGACCCAATAACGGATTCTCTCTCTCAGGCAAGACCAGTAGTACACGGTTAAATTCCGACCCCTGGCTTTTATGTACCGTCATGGCAAAAGCCGTCTCGTGGGAAGGAAGACGTGCAGGACTCACAGCACGGTACCCGTCAGCCGTTTCAAAGTAGGCCATTTTCTGGCCAACTTCATTATTCAGGACAATACCGATATCACCGTTATATAACTTCAGATTATGGTCGTTCTGTGTAATCAGCAGCGGCCGCCCGGCAAACCAGAGTCCCGCCCCGGACACCAACCCAGTCTTTACAAGCCCTTTGAATATTGAATCATTGAGGCCTGACACTCCCTGCTCACCCTCACGCAACGCACAGAGCACACGGAAATCATCAAATGCCTGAAAGATATCTTTCAGTGGAGCCCGTCTTTTTAGCAGTTTTAGATAGGCGCCATATCCGGCAATCGCCAGATCAACAGGATCTTCATCACCTGATAGCAAGTGAATGTCCTCAAAGGCGCCATTCGCCAGGAGTGACAACGCCCCATCAGCATCTCCACTGTTGACCCTGTCCGCCAGTTGACCAATACCACTCTGATGATCAAACCGATAGCTATGGGTCAATTCTATAATGGAATCAGCGAGGTGTTTTTCGCTCACCATCTGTTCAGGGATTTTTTCACCCGTGACATCGGCAAGCCGTTTTGAGAAAGCGGCCGTGAAACCACTACCCTCACTACAGATATCCCCCAGTACTGACCCAGATTCAACAGAGGCCAGCTGATTTTTATCCCCCAGCAGAATAAGACGACCGTGGGAGGGTAATGCATCGACTACCTTCGCCATTAGCGCCACATCGATCATAGAGGCCTCATCAATAATCAGCACATCATAAGGCAGCGGATTTGAGTGATCATGACGGAAGTAGATAGAGTCACGCCGGCTGCCCATTAAGCGGTGCAGGGTCATGGCGCGATCCGGTATGCTTGTAATCAGATCGGCACCCAGATCCAGTTCACCAATAGCCGCTGCAATGGCACTTTGCAGTCGTGCCGCGGCCTTACCTGTCGGTGCCGCCAACGCAATACTGAGAGGCTTCTCAGCGGCCTGTTGCTGCAACAGTGCCAGAATACGCACAACCACACTGGTCTTTCCGGTTCCAGGACCACCGGAAATGATGGTCAGCCGTTTCATGAGGGTCACAACAGCAGCGACTTTCTGCCAGTTGACCGCCACATCCTCTCTCGCGGGAAAGAGTTCTAACAGCAGCTCATTAAATGACGAATTATCAACAGCCATCAGTGCAGAACTGGCGAGTTCCAGCAACCCTGCAGCAAGCTTTTGTTCGTAGTCCCAGTAACGATAAAGATAGAGCCGATCAGCCTGATCCAGTATCAGCGGGGCACGTTGACCCGGCTCCCCTATGACAACAGATTGCTGAAGCTTCTCCCTCCAGTCACTGAGTGAGGGCAAACTGATCATTCCTTTGGTACTTGTATCCGGCAGTTGCTGCCCACTCACATCGGATAACGGCAGGCAGACATGGCCCTGACTACTGGCACGACTGACCAGTGCGGCCGCCAATAGTATTTCAGAACATTCCTTCCCTGAGAGCCGCCCCATCAGATGAGCAAAATGGATATCCAGATCGGAAAACAGACCTTGTGCGTATAAGTTATCCAGTACCTCATTAACAGTGTTCATGCGATGCTCCCAGCCAGGGAGAAATAGCCATCCAATGCGGCAATCAATTCTATTGAAGGTCGATCTCGGAATATGCCATAGCGTGGACCTTCCGCCGGCGACATTCCTCGAAGAAACAGATAGTAGACAGCGCCAAAATGCACATCATAGTCATAGTCGGTTAGGCGCTGCCTCAGATAGCGATGCAGGGCCAGACAATAGAGCAGGTATTGAAGAAAGTAACCCTCACGTGCCATTGCAGATTGAAGATTGATAGGACCATAATCGCTCTGCTGACCACCTAACCAGTTAGACTTGTAATCAAGCAGATAGTAGCGACCTTCAAATTCAAATATCAGATCAATGAATCCTTTCAGATAACCCTGACAATCTCTAAAGCTAAGGCGTGTAATCGCCTGCTCCATCTCTTCATTACAATTCACACCATGCGTCATCAAGATTGATGAGAGTTCCGTTGCCTTCAGATGGTCAATGGGATAATTGAACTCCATCTCAACCAGACACTGTGACCGTTCAAGTCGACCCAGGCTCAAACCACTATTCGGCTCAAGTTCGGTGGAAATCGAATCTCGTACTAACTTACAGACCACCTCCTGCCAGAGTGTATCGATGCCATAGAGCGTGAGTTGCTGTTCCACCAGCTGCTGTAGCTCCAGTTCACTGTGCGCGACAAAATCAAGATTCTCAAATATGGCATGCAGACAACTACCCGGATTTGCCCCTCGAGGAAAACTGAACGGGTTGCGAATCGGCAACACCTCAGGTTCATCTGGCAACATCACCGACAGGCCGTCATGGTCGGGACGCTCAAAATGTTCATGCCCAGAAGCAAGTGCGGAAAAACTGGTTACAGAACGGCCACGACTGAGTTTGTGATCCAGAGAGCGGGCCTGAAGCGATTCAAAATCGAAGGCCTGCTGATGCGCTGTTTGAGATGACACTGACAAGAAATCGATTGTGTCGTTATCGCGAATGACCTGGATGCGCGCATCACCTTCCAGTCCATCAGTCCACTGCTGCAACCGATTGAACAGATCATCCTCCGAAAGCGTTTTAAAATGCGCAGCAAGCTGCTCAATCTGGTTTTTGGAAATATCACCAACAGGGGGATGGAGTAACCAGGCCATAGGCGACTCCCCTGCTCCATTAATCTGACCCAACGTGATATAGCAACGGTATTGTGCACGGGTCAATGCGACATAGAGTAACCGCAAACTCTCTGCCAACGCCTCATTGCGCCCGGTCTCCATTGCCTTACCCCAGGCGGATGAGCCAAAGTCCAGTACCGCCTTGTAGTCCTGATCAGGATCATGGAAACTGCAGGGTTCTCCTGCACCCACTTTTCGTACCCCGCCATCCCAGACAAAAGGTGCAAATACCACCGGATACTGCAGCCCCTTACTCTTGTGAATAGTGACGATCTGAACCAGATTATCATCACTCTCAAGGCGTAACTGGCCGCGTTCATCCTCCGCCCATTCACTGCAACGCAGCTGATTGAACCAACTACAAAGCGCTTCCATTCCCACCGCGTTCTCCCGCTCCTGCTGGTGGAGCAGCTCAGCAAGATGCAGGATATTGGTTAGTCTGCGTTCTCCATCAGAAAATGCCAATATCCGCTCCACTATCTGCTGTTCACGCAACAAATAACGAAACATCCGCATGAAGCCATCCTGTAGCCACAGCTGGTGTAAATTGAAAAACTGTTCCAGGTATGTAGAAAACCCCGTCTCATCATCGGCCAAACGGGCAATCTCATCGCCCGAAATGCCCAGCATGTGGGTGGCCAGTGCAGCAAATATCAGACCTTCGTGCTGAGGTGTCTGGATCGCCAGCAGCAGCCGTTCAATCTCTACAGCCTCATTACTCTTGAAAACATCCTGTTGGGAGCGCTGTACACTGTAAATACCACGGATCAAAAGCGCACGTTTGACCGCCTCTCCCTGACGGTGGCTACGAACCAGAACAGCAATATCACCACCTACCAAGGAACGATCATCAATATTCGTCTTACCAGCACGACCTGATAAAACAAGTCGTGTAATTTCGTCAGCGGTCCAATCCACCACAACAGCCGATGCCTGCTCCTTACTTGTCTTACCTGGAACAAATCCAACAGTTAAATCAGCAGACGTTTCATCATCTGACACCAATTGCTGATGGGGCTTTTCTGCAAGTAATGAAGGGTGGAATGGAATTTGAGGAAACAGAAAGCCCCCGTGCGGTTGATCAAAAAGTGTATTCACAGCCTTTATCAGAGAAGGAACAGAGCGCCAGTTAACATCCAGGGAGTAACAGGCTCCTGCATCACCTCGTGCCCTCAGATAAGCAAATATATCGGCCCCACGAAAGCTGTAAATGGCCTGTTTTGGATCACCCACCAGAAACAGGGATCCATTCTCAAACCTAAACAGCTTACGAAAACTTTCATATTGAATCGGATCGGTGTCTTGAAATTCATCAATCAATGCCGCCTTATATGTGTTTCGAACGACATTAATTAATTGATCGGCCTGGTCATTATGAAGTGCGCGATCCAGATTCAGTAACAGATCATCATAGGATTGGACACGCTGCTGCTGTTTTCTCTTCGGCAGTTCCTCATTGAGATAATGCAGCAGCGCCTCCAGCAAAAAGACCCTCGCCTGATCATAGCTCTGCTCCAGCACATCCAGTGCCGGCAGTAATTGATCGCACTGATTGAACAGCTGATGCTGGGGTGCTTCACCCGATTTTTTCAATGAAACGGCCAATGTCGAGGCAGAGAATTTCTCCAGCTCCTTGAAACGTGGGCCTGGACGGGATTGCAGAAAGAGATCCATGGCAAGCCCCCATTTCTCAATGGAATCGAGCCGATATTTTGACCGATTGAGACCGTCACTCTCTTTCAGCAAGCTGATCACTTCTGCACGGGTACTTGACCAGGTCTGTCGCACTTCAATAAAGATGGTATTGAATGCCAACTCAAGCCGATCCAGGCCAACGGGCATCACTGAGCCACGGATAGTCAAGTAGGGTTTGTTGAGCTTTCCTTGCATCAGCCCGGCAAGTTGATCTGGGGAAAAACCTTTATTCAGCAGATAGGTCTGTAGCCCCGCGGGTATATCCTGAATCTGTATACGCCAGAAATCATCGACTATCTCCTGAACCAGTCTCCGCTCATCCAGAAGCAACTCCGTCTGGAATGGCATGCTGCTTTCGAAGGCACTCTGGGAAAGCAATCGTTGACAGAAGCCATGGATAGTAAACACGGCTGCCAGATCAAAACTGAGAATTGCCAAATTTAATCGTCTTATGCGAATGTCACACTCAGGATGATCAATCAACAGTGCCCTGCAGAGCGGATCATCACCCCTTTTTTTATAGTTCCGCTTCAACTCAACCAGGCGAGAACGGAGACGCTCTTTTAGTTCAGCCGTCGCCGCTTTGGTATAGGTAACAACAAGAATTTGATCAACGGTCAATCCCTGTTCAAGGATCAGTCGAACATAGAGCCCCGTAATGGTATAGGTCTTTCCTGTGCCCGCACTCGCCTCAATGAGGTTCATGCCAGTCAACGGGGTTTCAAGAAGTGATAACCGCAGCATATCAGTCCACCTCAAGCGCTGCTAAAAGCGGGCTAAAGATTTTTTCGCTTACCTTTTCAAACTGATCATCCAGCACTTCACCATCCGGAAATGCCAGTCGGTAATAGGGATTATCATATTCAGCATAACCGGCATAGCCACCAAACCAGCATTCTCGCGCTTTAGTCAGACAGCGATCCTGCGGCTTATCCTGTTGCAACAAGGTGACATAAGCACGGGCACTCTTGGGAAACAGCGGTAAAGGTTGTTGAAGTCCCTGCCAGTAGAGATCCATCAATTCGTTCAGGTGAGATTCAGCATCTTCAACAGGATTGAATGTAGATAACCCATCAAGGCTTAACCAACGTGATATAGGGATAACCTCTGAAGGCGCAGAAACATTCAATACCAGATGACGAATCCAAAGACCCAACAACCGTGTATCAGGCAACTTGTGATAGGAAAAGCCCAAGGTACCGTTTGGCTGTATGTTTTCCAATTGCCCTATTAGATGCAGCTCACCATGCGCATAATTTACAGCCACTGACTCAATCATCGCACCCTGTCGTAGCGGTATTAAAAGTTCATTGAATCGGTTAGCCGTCTCAATCAAACCCTCAAACGTGACATCACCCGTCACCCCATGCGGCAAGTCACCACGGGCACGCTCCACCGCCAGTATTTGTGTTGCATCCTTTCCCTGCTGTACCGCTTCTACCAATCGTTCAAATAACTTACCTTGTGAAAAATAATCCAGTTCAAACGGGTCCCGACTATCGGGCAGCTCATCTTCAGCCGCCAGTGCAATGCCCAGTCGCCTGGCGAGGAGATAACGCACCGGATTGAGGTAGAAACTGATCAGTTGGTTAAGCTCTATCTGTCGCCAGGAGGCGTCCGGCTCTGAAAGGCGTTTTTTAATAAAAGGCTCGGATTCGAATCGCGTGCTCTTTTGTAACGCCAATGCACCCTGACAATTTGATTGTGAATAACTGAACATGCCACTCTCTGACGAGAAATAGCGTGCATTAAAGGCCTGTAAAGGATGCTCTGTCATCAAGTGCTGAACAGCACTTCCCCCATCCTGTGGCTGATAACGGGTATCCAGGTACTCCATCAGTTCACTTACCAGCACGGATGGTGGCAATGTGCTGTTATCTCGAACATCCCGTCCGATATAACTGATATAAAGCTGGGATCTTGCGGATATCAATGTCTCAAGAAACAGATATCGATCATCCGTCCGTCTTGATCTGTCGCCTAAACGATGATCCCCTGCCATCAGATCGAAACCAACAGGTGGCCTGTCCCGGGGGAATGCACCCTCATTCATCCCGATCATGCCGATCACTTTAAATGGCAGGGCACGAAGTGGGGTCAGCGCACAGAACGTCACACCGCCTCCAAGAAATCGACCGTTCGAAGGCAATGAGAGCTGTTGACGTAGCTGACTGATAATCAACTCACGTGATACCACGCCAGTAAAACCCGCCTGCTCGGCCGTCTCAACCATACGGATAATCGCACTACGTAGCGCCTGTATCTGGTAAAGCGTTGTCTCGTCCGGCTCCAGAAAACGATCTATCAGATCATTAAGTCGATTTTTCCAGGCCGGCAGGGACAACGGGTTGAGTACCACATCCTCAAGCTCAAAAAGCGCAGAGAGGAAGCCGTGTAACGAGCCAAGGAGTTGTGCTTCACTACCCTCAACTTCAGCACAGGGCAATAGGCCTTGAAACAGTTCATCACTCTCTCCAGGAAATGCATAACCCAGCAAAAGACGATCAAGCCCGGCCTGCCAGCTGTTTTGCCCGGTTACCGGCAAACCTAAATCAGCCCGGTCTGATCCATCTCTACTCCAACGAATGGCAACTGACTCCACCCAGCGGTGTATTTGGGGAAGATCGTTTGCATCCATGCCAAAGCGCCGATGTAAAACCGGCAGATCCAACAAAGAGAGTATCTGATCAACAGGATAGCGCCCACCCGCTTGCGAGAGTAACTGCAGAAACAGGGTCACGACTGGAGACTCGCTTATCTGGCTTCTATCCGAGAGGGTGAAGGGAATAGTTGAAGTCCCGTTCATCTCACCGAAAACCGCTTCGATATAGGGCGCATAGGCGTCCATGTCCGGCGTCATCACCAGGATGTCACTGGGCTCCAGGGCAGGATCACAACGAAAACGATCCAGCAACTGGTCATGAAGCACTTCCAGTTCACGCATCGGACTGTGGCAGATATGAAAATCAATACTCCGATCGTTCGGATCAAGAGAGAGTAATTCTGCGTCTTCTATATCTTCAATGAATAGAATGTCATGCTGTAGCTGATGCAGAACCGATGTGCTGTCAGGCTCAACAAACAGCTCCTGCGATCCAGAATCAAAGGCTATCAATGCCGAAAAGAAATCTCGCCCCTGTCGACCCAGTGAAGCCAATAGTGGGTTAGCCAACTCCAGATAGAGAGCATCCGTCACTGAGACCAGTTCCCGCTGGCTCTTCTCTTTCTCTGACACCATATCCATCCAATGACCTTCTGCCGGATTCAGAAGGAAGAGATGAATATCCATTAACTGAGCAGCCGTATTCAGGATTTCCAGATAACCGGGAGAGAGTGCCGAGAGCGCAAACAGGCATACCCTCTCAGGCAGGCGTTCACTATGCAGCAATCCCGTCTGCAATGCCGTATTCAACTGCACTTGAAGATCAACCCAGTGCCGACTTTGTCTGGCTGTCTGCAACTCCCGCCAGAGAATCGCTTGCCAGCGATCACCCGGTACAGCCGACTCACCCGCCTGCCACGCTTTTATCCACTCTGGACGATAGACAAGATACTGGTCGAAACAGTTTGCGATTTCACCGGCCAATTGAAAGCGCATCAATTCATCACCGGTGTGCAGATAATTATTCAGCGGTGCAAACGATTTATCAGAGAGGGGTTTTCCAAGCCGCTCAAACAGCCACCATTGCATCAGCAGGGGCTGATACTTATCGCTCTCGGGGACATCGTCCAGAAGCTGGCGAAGCAGCTGCCAGATAAAACCGGCAGGCAGCAGGAACTGCGTGTTGGCACAGATACCCAGGCGCCGGGACAGCTCCAGCGACAACCAGCGCCCCATACCCTGGTGCTGCACAACCAGTGTCTCGGCTGAAAGGGGTTTACCCAGCGGCACCGCCAGGATATCAGCCAGCTGGTCTACCAGCCGTTCCAGTCGATTACTGTGATAGAGATGAAGCATAGGGGCGTTTTCTGTTTTGTAGCCAGGACAACATGCGCTTCGCATACTATGCCACTGGCAGGCTCATCCTGAGAGCCTATGCTGTTTATGGACGCTTAACCACCAGGATAGCCGGCAATCTCCTGCTGTATTTTATTCAGGCTCAGTTGTGGATCATCGGCTGCAGTGATTGGTCGACCAATCACCAGAAGATCAGCCCCATTATTAAGTGCTGCCAGAGGCGTCATAACCCGCTTCTGGTCATCCTGTGCGGCTGATGCTGGGCGAACACCCGGCGTCACCAACAGAAAATCCCGGCCCACCAGTGGCCGTACCTCGGCTGCCTCCAGTGGAGAGCAGACAATACCATCCAACCCGGACTCATTGGTCAGTCGAGCCATTCGTATGACATTGTCAGCGGGTGCTCCCACAAAACCCACTTCAGAAATATCTTTCTCACCCAGGCTGGTTAATACCGTAACAGCAATCAACAGCGGACGATGGGACAGCGACTCCAGCCGCTCTCTGGCCGTCGTCATCATTTTGCGTCCACCCGAGGCATGCACATTAACCATCCAGACACCCAGATCGGCGGCGGCTTCACAGGCCGCAGCGACCGTATTTGGAATATCATGAAACTTGAGATCGAGAAAAACATCGAACCCTTTACCCACCAGCTTTTCGACAAATGCCGGGCCCAATCGGGTAAACATCTCTTTACCCACCTTCAGGCGACATGTCTTCGGATCAAGACCGGAAATCAGATCAAGGGCAGGCGCGGCTGAGGCATAGTCCAGCGCAACAATAATTCGCGGGGTTTTCGTAACAGCAGTCATTATCTCTTCTTCTCTTTAATATGGGGCTATTCCGGTTTAGCCTATATTCAGGTTTCATCCAACTCCTGGAGGGGTTTTATACCACCCCAGGTCTTACAACTGGGACACTGCCAATGCAATGTTTTGGCACTGAAGCCGCAGCTAAGACATTGATAAGCAGGTCGCTTCTCAAGCAATTTTTGCAGAATCTGCTGTAAAATACCCAGGCTCTCTTTTGCGTCTCCCTTACCACTCTCAAGGGATAATTCAACCATCCTGTCCAGGCCTTCAAGGTTTGGGTGGTCATGTAAAAAATCGGCTAAAAACTGGATGGCAGCAGCATCATCCTCATCTTCCCTGATAAAGTCGGTCAGCACCAAAACACTACTTACTGTACGGTGCTTTTGGAAAAGCTGATGCAGATATTTGACCAAATCACTGCGTTGACCAAGATTCTGTTGACATTCAATGATGGATGGAAGCACCTCGGATAGAAAAGCCGGATCCTGTTTTTCGACCTGCCGAAAGCTACGCAAGGCACTCTTTTCATTGCCATTCAACAGTTCAATCTCACCCAACTGTATTGTGGCGCGAACACACCCATCATCTGAGACCTGCGCCTTTTTAAGTAACTGCGAGGCCTTATTCAGATCTTTTCGGAATTGCGCCTCTTCTGCCAATTCACAATAAAAATGCGCGCACTCATTGCGCAACGAACGTCCTGTTAGCTGTTCAAGCCGCTTGGCTATCTGCAGACACTTCTCCCAGTCCTTCTCCTCCTGGTAAATAGTCAGAAGGTTTTCCAGGGCCTGTGACTGGAACATGTTCATCTCACCCAGCTCACTAAACAAGCTCTCTGCCCGATCAAACAATCCTGCCTTCATATAATCCTGGCCAAGCTCCAGTAGTGCTTGAGCCCGTTGTTCACGGTTCAATGTGGGTCTGGCAATCAGGTTTTGATGTATGCGGATCGCCCGGTCAACTTCGCCCCTGCGACGGAACAGATTGCCTAACGCCAGATGGGTTTCCACGGTATCGCTGTCGACCTCAAGCATCTTGATGAAGACGTCAATAGCCTTATCCGGCTGTTCATTAAGCAGATAATTGAGGCCGCTAAAATAGCCTGGAGTGCGATCAGATAGAGTCACTTCCTGACGGGAAGTACTGCGTTTTGCAGCCCACCAACCAGAGGCGGCTGCAACAGGTAGGAGTAACCAGAACAGTTCCATCATAATGGTTCAGTTGGTCACCTTAGCTGAATAAAAGGGATACTCTTCAAGGTGTCTGCGCGTCCCTGTCCTTGGCATAGTATCAACTATCCTTGATCGGTATCGAACGAAGATTGTTCACTTCCTCGCGGGCCACTTTGGCCTTATGTTTCAAACTCATATTTTCTCTTTTTAATCGCAGAGACCCCATGAGTGTGGCAAGCACGCCCAAAACAGCGCCTACAGCAATAGCACCTACCAGAATCACTGAAAGTGGCAGATCCTGTGTACCAAAATAGTAATTCAGTTTTACTGTATCGGCATTCATGACGGCAAAGGCAGCACCAATCATCATAATTAGAATAATGAATATCAGCTTCAGGAATCGCACGGTCTAATCTCTCCCTTCGATCTCTTTGTAAAGCGGGTTCGTGTATAGAGGTATAATAACCAAGAATGATCAGGATACGTAACTACAAATTGTCAGGCAGGTAAAATATTCTATGAATGAATCTTATTCTGCTGTTTTAATACACATTTTCCAGAAAGTATCAAACCAGAATAGATCAACAGAGGGTGTGGACGACTCCACTTGATTGCAGTTATTTACTATTGATAGCGCTGAGAATTAGCCCTGTCAGGCATAATCATCCACAAGCCCGATACCCGATTCAACCTGGAGCGATTCTGAATCACCCTCTTCTTCTCCTGAACCGGCCAGCCCACCAGACTGTCCCGTCGTATTATTTTTATCACCACTCTCACCGAAGCGCTCGGCTGAACGCTGTTCACTCCCCGCTTCACGATGACCCACATCAACATTCACCAATTGCAAGTTACTGTCTGCAAACAGTTCACGCAAACGTGGAATGGCCGCCTCCAGCGCCTCCTTGGTGATGCCATTTTGAGCAACAAAGCTGACGCTGGTCTGGTCATTATGTACTGATACCTGGATATCAATGGGCCCCAGATGACGCGGTGTAATCTGTATCGAGGCCTGCTGCATCTGTTTACCAACCATCCACATGATACGGTTTCCGAGCACGCTATCCCAACCCTTCTCCCCGGTTGGAACGGTGATAGGCGCAGGCGTCATGCTGCTTGAACGCTGTGAAGAGAGTTGTTCCAGGCCGCCTAATAGTGAAGAGAAAGGCGCCCCTGTACCAGCGTTGTTACCCTGAGAAACAAGTGAGGATATATCCGATGCCAGCATAGCCGGTTTCAGGGCTTGCAGTTCAAGCGGAATCTCGCCCTTGGCAAACAGCAGCGCAGCTGGATTAATCGGCTTCCCACCCTGTTCAGCCATTAGTGCCTCACCTTTGGCCCCCACAGCCTGCTGTTGAAGTAGCATGGTCTTCAAGTCCGCCAAGCTCAGTTTTGCACCAAGCAATTTCGATTCGCTATTCATAAGAGGCAGCGAGTCACTGCCTTCAGTTTCAGATGTCAATTGAGAAAGCAACTGCAATAACGCGGGATTCCCAAGCAGCGTACCATCGGCAAATTCTGCCGAATCCGGCAACTGGTTGCCGTTAGCCAACAGCGTCTTCAGTGCGGCTAACTGATCCGCTGATAGTTGTTGTGACAGGCCCCCGACTCCCTCAGCCGATACCATCTCAGTAGAGAATACCTCATTAAAATCAGTTACTTTAAGCCCTTCTGCTGTGATCTCAGATGACAGTGAACGCCCTTTACCTGAGGGAGATGAGATCAAAGAAGGGCCTAAACTTGCACCTGACATCGCACTGTTCATGGTTTACTCCGGCAGCGATTGGACTCGTTTTCAGTCAGAAGCAGCAACTATGCCAACCGCTTCCAGTTACTGAAGAAAATCCTGCATATCGGCCCTTCGCCAACTGGCGCTGCGTACCTGCCAGCGGGATGACTCATTAACCAGTTTAAGGTCGAAGCGCATCAGTTCCGCGCGTAACGAAACTAAATCAGCAGCCGCCTGAATCGGTTGGCCCGCCACGGCAGCATAAACTGTCGCCTCAGCCTGATCTTCTCCAATCAGGGTTATAGACCCAACCTGGGTGAGTAAATGTATCGACTGATGCGCAAGAAAATAACCCGCCATAAGACGCGTCAAGCTCCGATTCTGATTGCCCGCTTCATCACTGTACTGTTCAGAAATATGTTCCTGCACTGCGGTAACAGAACGGGACTCAACCGCCAGCTCACCCGCTGTGAGCATCTGTCGAATCTGTTCTTCGGGGGAAGATTGATCACTGCCGCATCCAGAAAGGAGCGGCAGCAGCCATAGGGCTAGAAAAAGACGGTAACCTGAAGAGAGAGCCAGCATCAGCCTTGCAGCTGAGCAACCACTTCATCCAGCTTGGCTCTGGCTTCTGCTGCCACGGCCTTTACTTCAGCAGAATCCGACAGCCCCAAAACGGCAACAGGATCCATAAAGCTGACAACTGTTTCAGTATCGGAGACAGCACGCAGTATCAGATTACACGGCAGCAGCGTGCCCGCATTTGGCTCTGCCTCCAGCACCCGATCTGCCAGCACCGGGTTACAGGCTCCCAGAATGTGATAGGCGGGGATATCTTTTCCAATTTTATTCTTGAGGGTCGCTTGAACATCAACCTCACTGACAATACCCAATTGATTATCCATCAGCACCTGACGCACACGCTCCATCGCTTGATCAAAAGGTTTATTCAGTGTCAGACCAAATTCATACATAACTACTACTCCCTATGTCTCGTTTAGTTAGGCTGTTCTATGTTTTAGCGTAGACCCAGTACATCCTGCATATCATAGAGACCGTTCTCGCGCTGCATCAGCCAGCCTGCCCCGCGGACTGCACCATTGGCAAAGGTCATTCGACTGGATGCCTTATGGGTAATCTCAACCCGCTCGCCCATACTGGCAAACAGTACCGTGTGATCACCCACCACATCACCTGCCCGTATGGTTTCGAATCCAATGGTTTTACGATCACGCTCACCTGTAATACCCTCGCGACCATAGACAGCGCAGGTTTTCAAATCACGCCCCAGGGCATCAGCCACCACCTCACCCATTCGTAGCGCAGTGCCTGATGGGGCATCAACCTTATGCCGATGATGGGCTTCAATAACTTCAATATCCACTTCATCACCCATGACACGGGCGGCCATATCCAACAATTTAAAACAGAGATTGACGCCCACGCTCATATTTGGCGCCAAAATAATAGCCATACTTTTTGCAGCATCCTGCAGCTCGGCTTTCTGTTCGTCACTAAACCCGGTGGTTCCGATAACGATCTGCTTACCATGCGCCTTACAAACGGCCAGGTGATTCATGGTGACCTGCGGTGCTGTGAAGTCAATCAACACATCAAAACTGTCCGCAACCGCTTCCAAATCATCACTAATAGTAACATCCAGGCGACCAACACCCGCCAGCTCACCAGCATCAGCCCCGACCAAGGAACTACCGGGACGTTCTGTAGCAGCACCCAGGACAAAACCATCACTGTCAGTTACGGCCTGTATGAGTGACTTACCCATGCGGCCTGCGGCACCTACAATAGCTACTCTAATCATTGTTAACTCACTTGAATGATTTTTAATCGATCATGATCAACTGTATGGCGACAGGATCAGAAGCCCATACCTTCAAAAAACTTCTTCACACCATCCAGCCAACCGGCGGAGTGAGGGCTGTGTTTACTGCCCGCCCCTTTCATGCTCTCTTCCAACTGACGTAGCAGATCTTTTTGCTGTTCTGTCAGATTAACCGGGGTTTCCACCATCACTTTACAGAGCAGATCGCCCACTGCGCCACCGCGCACCGGCTTCACACCTTTGCCCCGCATGCGGAACATTTTTCCAGACTGAGTACCGGCTGGAATCTTCAAAACAACTTTGCCACCTAACGTAGGAACCTCCAACTCACCACCCAGTGCCGCTGAAACGAAGCTGATCGGGACCTCGCAGAACAGATGATTATCTTCACGAGTAAAAATATCATGCTGCTTAACCGAGACCTGTACATAGAGATCACCGGCTGGACCACCACTCTCACCCGCCTCGCCTTCACCTGAAAGGCGAATACGATCACCGGTATCTACGCCTGGTGGAACTTTGACAGAAAGGGTCTTATGTTCCTGGATACGTCCTGCGCCATGACAGGCGGGACAGGGGGATTCAATTTCTGTCCCTTTACCACGACAAGTAGGACAGGTCTGCTGAACAGAGAAGAAGCCCTGCTGCATACGTACCTGGCCATGACCGGCACAGGTGGTGCAGGTCTTTGGTTTCGTCCCTTTTTTGGCACCAGAGCCATTACAGGGATTACATTTGACCATTGTAGGCACACGGATCTTGACCGAAGTACCCGCAACGGCATCTTCTAAAGATAACTGAAGATTGTATCGAAGATCAGCACCTCGATGGACACGTGACCCACCGCCTCCACGTCCGCCGAATATATCGCCGAATACGTCGCCAAATATGTCACTGAAGTTACCACCCTGTCCTTGGCCGCCATAACCACCACCCATGGAGTTATCGACGCCGGCATGACCGAACTGATCGTAGGCGGCACGTTTTTGAGCATCTGAAAGCACTTCATAGGCCTGCTTGGCCTCTTTGAATTTCTTTTCGGTCTCTTCCGATGCCTCACCCGAATTCCGGTCAGGATGATATTTCATCGCCAGTCGCCGGTACGCCTTTTTGATTTCGGCTTCACTGGCGTTCTTGTTGACACCTAATACTTCGTAAAAATCACGTTTCGACATATTCAATCTACTTTGTAAACCACTAAAACGCGAAGGCACGGGACGTCATTAACGACCCCATGCCAACGCGCTTCAGCTGTGTAAATATCCGACGGATTAATCCGTCACTCAGATGTTGTTATTTGTCCTCTTTGACCTCTTTGACCTCTTCAAACTCGGCATCAACCACATCATCATCTTGCCCGGAAGCAGCACCTGCACCGGCAGCACCGGCAGCACCCGCCGCAGCAGCGGCGGCATCATCACCACCCTTATCCGCATAGAGACGTTCTGCCATCTTTGCTGATGCTTCGGTCAGGGTCTTGGTTTTGGCTTCAATGGCATCCTTATCGTCGCCTTTGACCGCCTCTTCCAGCTCTTTGATAGCCGCTTCGATAGTATCCTTCTCACCTGGCTCCAACTTCTCATCGCCCAGCTCATCCATGGACTTGCGAATGGCGTGAATCATGTTATCAGCCTGGTTGCGCGCCTGGACAAGTTCGTTGAACTTGCGATCCTCATCAGCGTGCGCCTCGGCATCCTTGATCATCCGATCAACCTCATCATCACTCAGGCCGGAAGAGGCCTTGATGATAATAGACTGCTCTTTATTGGTTGCCTTATCTTTGGCAGACACATTGAGAATACCGTTGGCATCAATGTCAAAGCTCACTTCAACTTGTGGCAGGCCCCGTGGTGCAGGCGGGATATCAGTCAGATCGAAACGACCCAATGACTTATTGGCACTGGCCTGCTCCCGTTCGCCCTGCAGTACATGTACCGTTACGGCTGTCTGATTGTCATCAGCGGTCGAGAATACCTGACTGGCGTTGGTCGGGATAGTGGTGTTCTTGTCGATCAGTTTAGTCATAACACCACCCATGGTCTCGATGCCGAGAGAGAGAGGGGTTACATCCAACAGCAGTACATCTTTAACTTCACCACCCAGTACACCACCCTGGATCGCAGCACCAATGGCTACAGCCTCGTCAGGATTCACATCACGACGCGGGGTTTTGCCGAAGAACTCTTCAACCACTGCCTGTACTTTAGGCATACGGGTCTGGCCACCCACAAGAATGACTTCATCAATCTCAGACGCAGCTAGACCGGCGTCATTCAGTGCGGTGCGACAAGGCGCGATGGTACGGGTCACCAGATCATCAACCAGTGCTTCCAGCTTGGAGCGGGTCAGCTTGATGTTCAGATGCTTGGGACCTGACGCATCAGCGGTAATGTAAGGCAGGTTGATATCGGTCTGCTGACCATTGGACAGCTCGATCTTGGCCTTCTCAGCACCCTCTTTCAGACGCTGCAGGGCCAGCGGATCGTTACGTAGATCAAAGCCTTGCTCTTTCTTGAACGCTTCGACCAGGAAATCGATAACGCGCATATCGAAGTCCTCACCACCCAGGAAGGTGTCACCATTGGTAGAGAGCACTTCAAACTGATGTTCGCCGTCAATTTCGGCAATTTCTATAATGGAGATATCGAAGGTACCACCACCCAGGTCGAATACAGCCAGCTTCTGATCACCACGCTTCTTATCCATGCCATAAGCAAGGGCAGCTGCCGTGGGCTCATTGATAATACGTTTCACATCCAGACCCGCAATGCGACCCGCATCTTTGGTGGCCTGACGCTGGGAGTCATTGAAGTAAGCCGGGACGGTCACAACCGCTTCAGTCACCTCTTCACCCAGATAATCCTCTGCGGTCTTTTTCATCTTCTGAAGAATCTTCGCAGAGACTTCGGGCGCCGCCATTTTTTTACCGTTGGCTTCTACCCAGGCATCGCCATTGTCGGCCTTAACAATCTTGTAGGGCACCATTTCAATATCGCGCTGAACGACATCATCTTCAAATCGGCGACCGATCAGACGTTTGATGGCAAACAGCGTGTTCTGCGGATTGGTAACCGCCTGACGCTTTGCTGACTGACCAACCAGCACCTCACCCTCTTTGTTGTAAGCGACAATAGAAGGGGTGGTGCGATCGCCTTCGCTGTTCTCGATGACACGGGCGCCATCACCATCCATCACTGCTACGCAGGAGTTGGTTGTGCCCAGATCGATTCCGATGATCTTTCCCATTGTTTGTCTCTCCGGTTAACTGTTTCTTAAATGATTTACAAAATATGTGTTTCGGTTGTTATCACAGATGGGGATAACCCCGTACTTTTCAAGGTCAGATCCTTTAGTCTTATGGTTCCGCTTCTGCCTGGGATACTATGACCATCGCTGGACGGACCAGACGACCATTCAGCGTGTACCCTTTCTGAACAACCACCACCACGGTATTAGGTGGTACATCGCCCCGTGGCATCATGCTCATAGCCTGATGCAATTCCGGATCAAAGGGTTCACCCTCAGGGTTAATCTGCGCGACATTAAACTTCTCCATGCTGTCGCAGAGGAGTTTCAGTGTCAGCTCGGTACCTTCGCGCAAATGATCTATCGTAGCGTTCTCATCTGTGGCCGCAGCCAGCCCCATCTCGAGACTGTCACGCACAGGAAGCAGCTCATTTACAAAGCGTTCCAAAGCAAATTTATGGGCATTTTCAAGATCCCGTTCCTGACGCTTGCGCAAGTTATCCATCTGGGCCTGAGTGCGTACCAGTTGGTCCCAATGTGAGTCAGCTTTGGCTCTTGCATCTTCAAGCAACAGCGTTAACTCTTCAGGGGTCTGCACTTCAGCCGCTGTCTGCTCTGATGCCCTTTCCACCTCACCAGTGACTTCGACAGCCTCTTCAGCAACGCGTTGATCGCTGGCCTGGTCCTGATCTATACTCATCCTGTTTCCTCTAACTTTCTGATATCACAAGTAATTTACAAACAAACTGCCATTTAGGCCGCTTGATTGTCATGGCAATTCCTGATTAATCACCACAATCTGGGGATGGTTACCGAGGTTTCAAGCCAAACGGGCTTTTTATTTATCCTTGCGAGACTGCATGGCAGAACTCAGTAGTTTGGCCGTAATGTCCACAATGGGGATAACCCGGTCATAGGCCATGCGTGTGGGTCCCACAACACCCAGAACACCCGCAACCTGGCTATCAAGCTGATAAGAAGCAGTGACCAGACTGCACTGATCCAACGGCTTGTAGCCTGACTCCTCACCAATGAACAGCTGCACACCTTCAGCCATCATAGAGCCATCCAGGAGATGCAAAATTTCATGCTTTTCCGTAAATGAATCAAACAGTTCCCTCAGTTTATTAAGCTGGGAGAAATCATTGAAATCCATTAGATTGGTCTGTCCCGCCATCACATAATCATCGGCACCAATTTCCGGATCAATGACCTGCTCTGCCATCTCCAGCGCCTGTGCCATGATCTGGTTCATATCCGTACGCTCCTGCTCCATCTCCTTGACCAGCCGCTGATGCATCTCTTCCATCGATGAGCCGGTATAGTTCTGATTCAGAATATTGGCAAACTCAACCAACTGGGAAGGCGTATAACTTTTACGCACATCAATCACACGGTTATGCACTTCACCTTCTGTGGTCACCAGAATGGTCAGCAGACGCTTACTGGATAAAGGCAAGAATTCAATCTGCCGGAAGGTCAGCTGTTTTCGACGGGGAATCATGACCAGACCCGCCATATGAGTCAAACGGGAGAGCAACTTGGAAGCGGAGTCCACAATGATCTTGGGGTCTGATGAGCTGAACAGACCCGTTTCCAGTTGTTGAATCTTACCCGCCTCAAGCGGCTTCAGCGTCACCAGCGTGTCGACAAACATCCGATAACCGGACACTGTCGGAATGCGTCCTGCCGAGGTATGCGGTGAGGAGACCAGTCCAAGCTCTTCAAGATCCGACATAACATTGCGAATGGTGGCCGGGCTGAGATCAAGGCCAGAATCACGGGACAGCGTCCTGGAACCGACGGGTTCACCATCCTGGATATAGCGCTCAATTAAGACTTTTAACAGGTGCTGCGCTCTTTCGTTAACCGACAGTTCGTTTGACGTCTTCTTTAATGCCACACCTACCTCTCTGGAACGCCGCACCCATGCCCGATAATAGCAGGCAACCATGCTTTAGCACTCTGATTAATTGAGTGCTAAAGAGTAGGATTATCATTTTGACCCATGGCAGTGTCAAGAATGGATCATAGATAACCGAAAGCGCATGCTATCTGTTGGCTGGTTTACAGCGCCATGTTAAGTTTCATACCTCAACTACAAACATAAGCAGACTAAAACGCCCATGCCGCAAAAATTCGACACAATCGGCCTGATTGGAAAACACGGTGACGTATCACCCCGTGAAACACTGATCGAGCTTGGGCGCTTTCTGACGGGGCGCGGACATCGGGTCTTGCTGGAAGAGAGCACTGCCAGCCGGGTACCCAATCACAAGATGATTGCCGCATCACTGGATGAGTTGGGCGTTGAATCCGATCTGGCCATTGTTGTCGGTGGTGACGGCACACTGCTGCACACCGCCAGAAGTCTTGCTGACTATGAAGTCCCGCTGCTGGGCATTAACCTGGGCCGTCTCGGGTTCCTGGCCGATGTGTCACCCAAAGATATGCTCACCACGCTGGAGCAGATCTTTTCCGGCGAATACCGCGAGGAGTCCCGCTTTCTATTGAGCGCTGACATTGACGGGGTATGTCACACCGCCTTCAATGATGTCGTTGTACATAAATGGAATATTGCCCGGATGATTGAGTTCGAGACCTATATCGACGGCAGCTTCGTCAATGTCCAACGGTCTGATGGCATTATCATCTCAACCCCGACCGGCTCCACCGCCTATGCCTTATCCGGCGGCGGCCCCCTGCTGCATACTGACCTCAACGCCACGCTACTGGTGCCTATCTGCCCGCATACGCTGAGTAACCGCCCTATCGTGGTAGATGGTGACAGTGAGATAGAGATCGTCGTCTGTGACCCCGCAGAGAACGTCCATCTTCGGGTCACCTGTGACGGTCAGACCAGCCTGCCGCTGCAGGGTGATCGAGTCACAATTCGAAAGCATAACAACCCGGTGCGCCTGATCCACCCAATCAATCATGACCACTTCTATATCCTTCGTACCAAGTTGGGTTGGAGTGAACACAACAGCACCCCCAGAGATAAGTAAATACTGATGTTGCAGCAGATCAATATCAAAGACCTGGCAATTGTCAGCACACTGGAGGTAGTCCTCCATTCCGGCATGACCGTACTGACCGGTGAGACCGGCGCAGGCAAATCCATTCTGGTCGATGCGTTGGGGCTGATCCTGGGTGATCGCGCGGATAACGACATGATCCGCACCGGCTGTGACAGGGCAGAGATCACAGCCATATTTGATACAAGCAATCTGCCGGCGGTCAATAGCTGGCTGACAGCGCATGCCCTGGACGATGACAACCAATGCATCATGCGCCGGGTACTAACCCGCAACGGTAGCTCCCGCGCCTTCATCAACGGCTCTCCTGCGCCCCTCAAATCCCTGCAACAACTGGGAGAGCAACTGGTTGACATCCACGGTCAGCATGCCCATCAGTCCCTGTTACGTCGCGAACATCAACGCCAGCTATTAGATGAGTTTGCCGCCCATAGCTCGCTCTGCCAGAAGACCGCAACCAGCTTCCATACCTGGCACCAGGCAGAACAGAAACTGACCTCTCTTCAAGAGAGTGCTCAGGAACGGGGCGCACGTATCGATCTGTTGCGCTACCAGCTAAATGAACTGACCACCCTTCAACTGGGTGAAAATGAACTGACCGAACTGTCACAAGAACATAGCCTGCTCAGCAATTCCGGACGCATCATCGAACAGTGCAACAGCGCACTGAACAATCTGGATGACGATGAAAACGCGGCGCTGTCACGAATCAACCATGCCCATCAGGCACTGCTCGAGTTCAGCGATCTGGACCCTGGCATAAAAGAGACCTGCGAACTGCTGGACAACGCATCCATACAGATCAGCGAAGCCCTCTCCAGCCTGCGGCACTACACTGATAATCTGGAGCTGGATCCCAGTCGACTGGACTATCTTGACCGACGTCTGCAGGAGATACACGACATTGCCCGCAAATACCGTGTCAAGCCTGAAGCACTCCCCGCACTCTTGCTACAGCATCAACAAGAGCTCGATGAAATGGACTATGCCGATACGCACCTCGCTGATTTGGAAGAAGAGGTTAATCAGCTACGTGAGAACTATTTCAAACAGGCTCGATCACTCAGCAAAGCCAGACACAAAGCAGCGAAGAAGCTGGGCCAGCAGGTCACCGAGGGCATGCTCTCATTAGGGATGCCCAATGGGCGTTTAGTGGTGGAACTTGAGACGCTGGCCGATGAAAAGGCATCAGCACAGGGCATAGATCGCATCGAATTTCTGGTGACTGCCAATCCAGGACACCCACCAAGACCCCTGATTAAAGTGGCCTCGGGTGGCGAATTGTCCCGTATCAGTCTGGCCATCCAGGTCGCTACCGCCAGCTGCACCCAGGTTCCCACCCTCATATTCGATGAGGTGGATGTCGGTATTGGCGGCGGAACCGCCGAGATTGTCGGCCGCATGCTGCGGGCACTCGGCACAACACAGCAGGTGCTTTGTGTCACCCACCTGCCTCAGGTCGCCTCTCAGGGCAATCATCATCTCCGTGTAGAGAAAGGCACCCAGGGTGCTGATATCAAGACGGCACTCGCTGAATTGGCGGGTGACGCCCGAATTGAAGAGATTGCACGGATGCTGGGGGGTATAAAGATTACCGACCAGACCCTGGCCCATGCCAGGGAGATGATCGAGCAACCGCCAACGGCGGCTTCATAATGCGGGGTTCAGGTTGAAAGAAAGGTGTAGTGCTTAACCCTTGCGGTCACACTCATCGTCCAGACATTTCCCGTAGATCACCAGATCATGCTCACTGATCTGAAAACCGAGTTCATCTGCAATCTTCTGCTGCCTCTCTTCAATCGTCTCGTCGACAAACTCCTTTACCCGACCACAGGTCACACAGACGATGTGATCATGGTGTTTGCCTTTATCGAGCTCAAATACGGAATGACCATCTTCAAAGTGGTGCTTCTCCACCAAACCGGCCTCCTCAAACTGGGTAAGCACCCGGTAGACCGTGGCCAGACCGATATCTTGATCGGCCGCCAGCAGCATCCTGTAGACATCTTCTGCGCTGACATGGCGTTGCTGACTATTTTCCAGCAATTCTAAAATTTTCACCCGAGGTGCCGTAACCTTCAGGCCTGCATTTCTAATTTCCTGATCTTCCACAACAAATTACCTCAGGTGTTTTCAACGCATGAATCAGGTATCATTCCGGCCATCTAAATCGGGTAACACCTTTTACAACCGGAAAGATTGAATGCAAAAGCTTCTCATCTATTGGGTATGTGGTGCAAGTCTGCTTGCAACCGGCTGTTCCAGCATCAAGGAGGCGAGTAACGCCATACCAGATGCCCTGAACAAGCTTCCCTTGATCCATCGCCCTGACATTCAGCAGGGAAATGTTGTTTCTCAGGAATCAATCAACAAACTAAAACCCGGCATGTCAAAAAGCCAGGTTAGTTATCTGCTCGGCACCCCCATGCTAGTCGATGTATTCCACCAGGACCGGTGGGACTATTACTACAGCATGAAGCAGGGGAATGAAGAGCGGGTTCAGCAGCGGGTTGCACTCCACTTCGCAGATGATCGTTTAACCCGAATCGAAGGAGACTATCGCCCCCAACCAGCTACTGAAGAGACGAAAGCAGTGGCTGAAGAGGATACGATAATCACGGTGCCCGACTACACAGGTGACCGCAAAGGCATCTTTACCCGTGCGCTGGAATCTGTCGGCATTAATGCTGACGAGTAACGCTGTTTGATCGGCTGGACCATCAGGTTCTGTCCGATCAAATTTTCGCTATCAATCACCTTTCTTAAGTGCCTTACCTTCAGCCGCCCGTTTTTTACGCGCCACCTTGGGATCGGCAATTAATGGTCGATAGATCTCAACCCGGTCGCCGGGATTGAGTACCGCATCAGCCTTGGCTGCTTTACCGAAAATACCAAACTTGGAATTTTCAATATCGATCTCCGGGAAACGCTCGGTAATGCGGGAACGCTCAACCGCCTGACGAACCGTCAGACCCTCCTCAGCGGTAATGGTCAGTATGGCCTGTTCATCCGCCTTCGCGTAGGCGACCTCTACATCAAAATGTTCAATTGTCACGGGCTACCTCATCTGCACGCTTGCAGAATGCATCAACTAATGTATTGGCGATCTGGCTAAACACCGCACCAAATGCCGAATTGATCAATTTACCAGAAAATTCAAAATCAAGCTCCAGCTCAACCTTACAGGCATCTTCCCGTAAGACCGTAAAACGCCACTCGCCCTGCAAACTTTTGAAGGGGCCATCTTTTAACTGAATGACAATCCGTTCATAAGGGAACAGCTGATTACAGGTCGAAAAACGTTGACTAATACCGACCCTGGAAACCTCCAACTCCCCACACAACAGATCATTCTCTCTGGAGAGTAGTTTTGTGGATTTACACCAGGGCAGGAACTGCGGATAGGACTCTACGTCATTAATCAGCTCAAACATTTCAGCTGCTGAATGCGCCACCAGGGCACTCTTATGTACTACAGGCAACTATACCACTCCTATCGCCCGTAGAAAGACCAACACAACGGCCACAGGCGTAATAAAACGAATTACAAAATACCATAGCTTGAAACCAATGCCAGCGCGCCCCTCAAACTCTTCAACAACAGCGTCGCGGCTCATCACCCAGCCAGCAAACATTGCTATGGCCAATCCACCCAGTGGCAGAATGATACTCGAAGTAAGGATATCCAGCACATCAAACAGCCCATGACGCTTCAGAACACCACCGAAACTGAAGCTGAACGACCAGCTACTCAGTGAAAGAATAGTTACTATACCCAGCAACCAGGCACTAATCCCGGTCCAGATCGCGGCACGAATCCGGTCAACCCCACGCTTTTCAACCCACCAGGAGACCATCGGCTCAACCAGCGCAATGGCCGAGGTCCAGGCAGCAAACACCAGCAGCAGGAAGAATAACGTTCCGAAAAAACTGCCCCCAGGCATCTGACCAAAAGCGATAGGCAGAGTCTGGAAAATCAGTCCAGGCCCGTCTCCTGCCGGCAGATCATGGGCAAACACAACTGAGAAGATTGCCAGGCCGGCCAACAGGCCAACCACCGTATCCAACAGACCTACCAGGATAGACGTTTTGGCAATAGAAATTCCTTTAGGGAGGTAGGCACCATAGACCATCATGGCACCCATACCGACACTGAGGGTGAAAAAGGCATGACCCAGTGCGGTTAATACTGCATTGGGCGTCAACTTACTGAAATCACTATTGAACATAAAGGCGTAGGCTTGTGAGAAATCACCCTGGCGCCAGGCATAGACCACCAGCACCACCAGCATGAAAAGCAGCAGTGGCATAAGAATTCTGGCCGCCTGCTCAAGACCTTTTGTAACGCCGCGTGACACCACTTTAATGGTCATAACCATGAATATGGTATGCCAGGCCAGCAGACGCTCGGGATCCAGCACCAGCTGAGTGAAAATACTACTCGCCCCCTCAGCCGTAACTAGCATCAGCGAGCCACTCACCATACGAACCAGATAGGCCAGTGTCCAACCCGCTATTACGCTGTAATAAGAGAGGATAACAAGGCCAGCCAGCATCCCGGCCCAACCTGCCAGCTTCCAGGCGCTGCTTGCACCTGCCTCGGCTGCCACGAATTGCCAGCTAAAAACGGGGCTTTGTCGGCCACGACGACCGATCAACACCTCGGCCATCATAACGGGAATGCCTACCAGAGCCAGACAGAGCAGATAGACCAGCACAAAAGCACCACCGCCATTTTCGCCGGTGATGTAAGGAAACTTCCAGAGATTACCCAGGCCCACAACAGATCCGCTTGCCGCCAGAATAAACAGCAGGCGAGAAGACCACTGACCATGAATTGATATGCGCTGGGACAAGGAGTCACTCCTCCGCAAGTTCGTTGGCTACCCGGCATCCTATCCATGGCCCTGCCCGGGGACACGGACTTGGCATTTTCAGTGAATTTGTCTGTCAGCACAAGTTAACCGGGACAGATAGAGAGGAATATCACTAATCAGAGACACTATCTTCAATATCAGACTAGCGTCTGCCCCACCCCGTCACATACAATTTAGCCTATGGCAAAGAAATCGAAAAAACAGTCAGGACAAGGCGGATCAACTATCGCGCTGAACAAAAAGGCGCGTCATGAATATTTCATTCAGGATCGCTATGAAGCCGGCATCGCTCTCCAGGGCTGGGAGATTAAAAGCATTCGCGACGGCCGCGTGCAGATCACCGACAGTTATATCTTCCTCAGAAACGGAGAGGCCTTCCTGGTCGGCACTAACATCACACCGCTGTTAAGTGCTTCAACTCACATCAAGCCTGAACCTATGCGTTCACGTAAACTGTTACTGCATCGTGAAGAGCTGGACAAACTGACCGGCATGGTAGAGCGCAAGGGCTTCACCTTGGTGCCAACCGCACTCTATTGGAAAAAAGGTAAGGTGAAACTGGAAGTGGGTCTCGCGAAAGGCAAACAGCTACACGACAAACGTGAAACAGAAAAGAATCGGGACTGGAACCGGGATAAACAGCGCATTCTCAAGGCGCAATAACAGATCACAGAGTCCAGATCCATGCTGCGCACAGCGATCACATCATGATCACTGTGCGCAGACGGATTAATACTCTAAATCAGCTGCCACAAAGGGCCTCTTAGGTTTCTTACCCAAAACGCGCCGCATCAGATCATTCAAGGTTGCCGGATCGTTATCAAATCCCCCATGCACTTTACTGAGTGTGCGCGGCTCCCTTACAGAGTCCCCCTGACTATAGACAAACTCAAGCCCCGGCACCGCCTGATCGAGCTTTTTACTATAGCGCTGCATACCCAGAATGGGTGCCGGCGTATTCTCTTCAAATGAACGTGAAACAAAATAGAGCAAAGACTTACGATAAGGCCCAACACTGTCATCCAACTCCAGTTTTTCACTGAGGTTATAGACCGTCATTTCATCAATACCGAACTGCCCTGAAGACGTGCCAACAATCGGCTTGTAATGCGTATTAAACAGATCAATCGTTGCGGCCGGCGCCAACAAACTACAGCTGTTAATACGCAGCTTGGGTGCCAACTCCTGAATAGCCGACAACAGATGGGCAATCAGAATCGCCCCCGTGCTGTGACCAACCACATGTAGCTTAAACTTCAGTCCACTCCCCTTACTCAATGAGTCGGTGAAGGCCTTCAAGGTCTGAACGCCGGCACGATTTTCGGAAAAACCACTACCGGCACCAAATTTCATCTCACGCCACAAAGCCCGACCGGCACGTCTGGCCAGCCGTTCCAGCAGGTGATCCCACCAATCACCCACACCCCCTACACGCTCACCCGACCGTTCACCCCGGGTACGTATCACATCTTTCAGCTCTTCCAGAATCCCTGTGTCATACATCACATGAAACGGATATATCCGGTTCGCCTTGAACACATCCCGCATCGCCGCGATACGTTTGGCCGAATCTTTAGGACTATTTAAACCACCGTGTGCATAAATCAAAAGATGATCATATTTCGTGCTCTCCTTGAGTCTTGATGCTGTGGTCTTAATATCATCCAAATTACTCCAGTAACTGCCGGCATCATGAAACTGGCCATCATCAATGTGGACAAAATGACCGGCGATCTTACCCCTGGGCGGCGCACTCCGAGCCACAGGAGAACCATCACGGGCCAGACCGGCCTGAGCACTACCCAGATGCCAGATCTGTGGTGTCGGCAACGCCAGACTCAGCACCCAGGCATCCACAAGATTTTCATACCAGTCTTCATAACGCCACAGTGCCGTACCCCCTTGGCCCCAGCTTTTTCCCCACGAGTTCTGCACCCAAAACCCCTTGCTGTTATAACCCACCAGCGCAAACGCATGGCCGCCGGTACGGTTCTGATTCATAGGGATCACACCCTGCTTGATCGCCCGCGATCCCCAACCCTCATGCACATTGGCAGAACAGAAGATCGCCCCGGCCTCATTAATCGCCGCATGAAAGTCACTGATCCGATGATTCAACCGATAATAGGCGCCAATGGTATTTGACCGGGCATCTTTGGCCGCCCGCACACTCAGGCTACCCGGTTTGCCGTCCTGATAAGGCCAGTAACTGCTGCGGCAGACCCCCATATTGGCGAACCCTTTAATCGCACCACGACAGGATGAGCCTGCATAGTCTTCACCGGGCCACTCATCATGCTTGCGCGCCATCTCATAAAGCATGCGTGCACTCACCTTCACCTTACTGCCCCGTTCCTGGTTCAAAAGATTGATAACCGCCGCCAAACCAAAACCGGTACAGGCACCCTCACTTTTCTGATCCAACGACAATAACGAGCGGGGTTTGGCCATGTAACGCTTTAAAGACATGGGGGGTGGCTGGTACTCCCAATCCCGGTTATCAGGGAGATCAGCCGTTGCAGTCAGTGGATAGCCATCCAACATCGGTGTTTTACTCTTAGCCATGGGTCAATTCCTTTGTCTCGGCAGAAAACCAGCAAGACAGACAAACGCCATCTCACGAATAAAAAGGGTCTGATTTGGGTAAGAGAAGCGTGGTTAAAAGAGGAGCCACTAATTAAAAAGGGCTTCCCTACCCAACATTCTATTTATTACAGATAACTATAGCCCACCTTGCAATACATAGCCGCTCAAAAATGAACCCAAAATAAGTAAGGTAAGCACTATTGAAATCAGCAAATAACCCCCAATATCAGAGGACATGGAACCAACAGACGCGTTATACTGTCAGTTGGGTTTACCCAGGGGGCGACATGGCTTCGACGTGGGTGATGAAACCTGAGGTGCATGCCGAGGATACAGATACCCTCGTTAATAATTCTGTAAAACTATAGTTGCCAACGACGACAACTACGCTCTCGCCGCTTAATAACCGGTAGAAGCCGTCTGACTGGAGCCGTTCTTGTGCGTCCAGCGTCCTTCGGGACATCTCAGGCGTCATAGCTCACAAGATCGCGATGAAGTTTGTCCGGGATGGATTCGCTAAAACTTAACCGGAACCGCTGTCTACACGCCCCGTTTGCCGGGCAGTAGCCAGTTAAATATAATCGGCGAAACTAAGCATGTAGAGCCAAAGGCGGAGTGCTTGCGGACGGGGGTTCGATTCCCCCCGCCTCCACCAAAAACCAGTAGAAAAATCAGGCGCTTATATCAAGCGCCTTTTTTTTCGGGTCATTTTCGGGACATAATTCGCACTGCACGTGCGCTGCGCCTGAATGGATGAAGCCAGCTATTGAAACCCACTGCACGAAGATAGTTTATGCCTTATGCTTACCTGAAACTTTCCAGCATTAAATGAGAAGTAATTTCTCAATACAACCCCAGCAATGTGTAGCAGGCAAGAATCGGCATTGAAAACACCAGCGTCTGCTGGCCATAATTTTTTCACAGCCTAATTAAGATATTGTCGTTGTTCCTCTTCCTCGTGAGTCCTCTTGCATTCAACCTAGACAGAATCCTCTGAAATGGTCGCCATTACCTAATTCCCCGACTCATTACCTACCCCGTATAGACATGCGCAGCAATCGCCACTGCAGGTGGGTAGGTGCCGACTCAGGAAGCAGGGCCTCGAACTCAATCGCACGCTTCAACAATTTGAAGCGAGCTGTGGGATTCAGGTAAGCCAGCCAGCGCGGGGGGTCCCCGTACCGCCGGCAATATCGTACTCGATAGGACACTCCCCCCAAACCGGTGGCCTGACTAAAGTGGTAGGTCAGTTCCCTTCCTGAAGGCAGTCGCACCGACTCCGAGTACCAACCGACGCCTGTTCCAACCCTATCAATGATCTTGAATATTGCCCGATGTCGGTCGGCAGACCAATCCTGTGACCGGAACTGCTATTTTATTCCTGTATCTTTCACATCGGTGACCGATCAAGATTAATCATATCTTCTCGATGTCTACACTGAGCGCCGAGAGACGTACCCGCCAGTCTTGATCCAGCCATCCCCCGCCGATTTAAGAAACTTGGCAACCACACGAGGTAATCAGACTCAATTGCATAGGCAATGAGGTCGCCACGCGTCTTGGCGAAATGCTGCGCAAACATACCCAGCCCCATATCCGCCTCCATGTAACAGTCCTCCATTACCTTTTCAGAGTAAGCAGGATTACTAGCCCGTAGTTTTATGACGTTGTTGCTCATGTAAAACTTCCTTTGATAACTCTCCAATCAGCCCAATATGATCAGAATGCCACTCTGAACCAGATTGAACTGCTGTTCTGAGGGCAAAATAATCCGAACTGGCTACGATCCATCCGGGAAGCGTTACCCGGAGATACTCCATCGTAAAAGCGCAACTGTTCTGTCCTGCTGCCCTCCTCCATCGGAATATTCATACTTTTGAGTAAATCAAATGCCCAAGCAATGTCCGGCATCTCTTCTTCATAAGGATTACCGAGGTATAGCTGAAGCTCATTGCCGCCCCTGTCCACAGCGTAGAGAATTTGCTCAATATGACGAGATTGTTGTAATAATGGTTCGATTTCCTTGAGCCATCGAGGAAGGATCATCCCTGCCACACGTCCAACCAAAAACTGGTGGCGTGTTATCATTCCATTCCCCAAAAACCACTCAAGCAGTAGCTAAAGCTTTGATTATGAACCTGTAGGGGATTCTCCTAGCAGTAGCGAGGGGTCATTGTCGCTAAAAGCTATGGTTATTACTTCTGACAGCCTTTTCTACGTCATCCTGTTACCCACGGCGTTTTATCCCTAAAACCTGGTAGTCCGAGAAGCGATTGTAGAAATTCATCTTCCGTAGAACCCAATTTCGATAAGGCCGTGCCTGAATAGAGGAAATGCACCAGCTTATCCGGTGCTTTCGCCTTATTGACGCGGTCACTGGTGGGCTTGATGTCGTAATGTGTAGTCAGGGGTGACATGGTCGATCTCCTGTTAAACTCCCAATAAAAAACCGGCTGGCGCCGGTTCCTGGGAGAGAGGGATCTGATCGCCGCTTTAGCAGATTATTTTTATCCCGCCCCTGCAAGTTGGTTTATTAAATCAGGCGGTATGAAAACTATAGGTCAAAGTGATTTATGCGTCAATAGGGATAGTTTGAATAAACCCAACCGGTCATTTTTTAGTCGAATGCTGTGGCCGTTAAGTAACTGAAGGCCATATACTAAGTAATTATTTACCTCAATTTGTTCAGTGTATCGCTGCATAATTACAATTCCCACTTACGTAGATCAGATATACTTAAAGCAACATATATTTTGCTTAGTACTCTTTCAATTTTCATTACACGTGGACTGCCCTAGCCATGAAAGACGATATTGTTATCACTAAAGTGACAGATAATAAGTTTGAGGTAGTATCTGAAAATACAGATAGTTTGTATAAGATGGCAGCACTACTTCGTATTGTCGCCAAAATAATACCTGAGAAAATTGATCATCGAATGGAGATATTGACTGATCAATTTGTTGAAATATTGGTTAATGATAACAGCCCTTCAATTTTGGCCAGGGCCGCTGTGAGAGGCCAAAGACGTGCCAGGATGTTTAATAAAAGGGGGGGGTTGATCACGGAGGAAGGCATTTTACAGTTGGGGCACAAAAGGCCTTCTGACGCCTTATCTCCAGCTTCACATCTTGTTAAGAACGAAGAAATATTCTCAATCGAGATTCTGGGACAACCACTGTATCCAGCCTATCAGTTCAACATTGACACAGGACTACCTTGGTCGGGTATTTCCGTCATTCTCAATATCTTTAGTGGTAGACTGGACGGTTGGGAAAAAGTCCTCTGGTTTATAACACCCAATGGTTGGCTCGAAGGCGATGAACCCATTGATCGCATTACAAAAGGTGATATTGAGCCAGTGAAACGAGCTGCTCTTGATGAGATTTCACCAGAAGTGCATTGATTTGTGGATAGATCAATCCCACCATAAAACATCCTGGTTAGATGGATAAAGAAATAACACCAAATAAGGTCCTAGGCTATTTCAATATCAACATTTTTATGCCACCTAAATAGCCATAATCGGAATCGAGTGATGCGGACCTTCTCATCATAAGCACTGAAAGCCTAAAAAGGAGACTAGGTGAACACCCCGTATTCTATACAGGTCAATGATTTGTGCACTGACGCTTCATCATTCTTCGCCAAAACCTGATAGGGAGTTAACTCCTTGAGTGCTCTGTTTGGCGTTGTCATCCAGATGGAAGCTTGGTCTCCCAATAGCTCACTCACTTTCGAGGCCAATTCAGGATTAATTACCGCAAAAGCCAAGAAAGCTTCACACTGAACTTGATAATGGGAAACACGAGAAGCTTGTACGGCTAGATTTAATGTAAATATTGTATCCATAATCAAATCGTCCTGGTTTTTTAAATTTATATGTTTGTCTACAATGTCCAGTGCCACGGTGAAGCTTGCAATCACACACGACTCGTTCACCAGTTACATAATTATTCAGCTACGTAAGGGGTGCAAGTAATGAATCGAAGACTATACTGGTATCCTCATAACTGAGGAGCGCATATTGTATCAATCGAAAAACACTATTGATTATTCCCGCCCACTGTTCCTCTCAGCAAGTGGATCGGACACTATTCGCTTTACACATCACGGGTTCATACAGTTACGCAAACGCTTTGCTCAGGCTGGTATTAACATCAACCATATTACTACCCGCCAACAAGCGCTTGAGGCTGTCAGCGCTTGGCAGACGCACGTACTTAATCAAATTCACTGCGATCCAAATACCCCTCCTCGCCTGCAATCGCTGCTTACTGAACTGCTAAAACCAAAACATCCAATTGACTGATTCGACTCACCCACGGCCATTGCGTGAAAACCAGAGCGCTGCTGTAAACATCAGAACGATAATAGCCAACGCAAGATAGAGCATGAACTGCCTCCATAAAACATAACTTAATTTCAAAGATTGGTTTCTCTAACTCTCAATAAAGCTCAGGCGACCCGCCCGGCCAATAATATAGAAATGTGATAAATGGAATCTTTCTATATGTAAAACTGTAGCATTGTACGACGCCTATAACTTGCATTTAACCCCTTACGACGTAAGCATCGGCTATCACTGACTGTACTGGAGAGCCGGACAATCCTGATCTCTGAATACAATTTTTATTTTCCGTTTCTTGTCGCCAATCCTAGTAAATATTTTTTCAAACCATACGCTTTTCCCATTTTGGAAAAAAGGAATGCAATGAACAATGGCACCTCCTTAACAAATAGGAGTGCAAAATGAAATCTATCAAATCCTCAAATAGCCCATCAAGCCAACAGGGTCTGCTTGATTGGTTGGCTCGCGTCATCCTGATCTCGGTAGTCAGCTGCAGCATCGGTATTTTTTCACTGATCCTGACTCATACTCATCCCTATGCGGGTTTGATATGGGTCATTTCGCTGGCCTGCGGCCTCTTCGCAATGCTTGCTAACCTGAGCGTGTTATCTCTTGGTGCCGTAGCCATAATGCTTCGGGCATATCGCACGTGCTATGGAGGCATCCTGAAGTCCACCCGTCATCTCAAACGGGGAAACGACGAATGAAGATCCGTAACAATCATGAGTTGGACAGATGGCCTACGACGGGCGATTTCCCACGCCCTCTCGGGTCAATCTTGAATGGCCTACGGTGCTGGTCCAGACTGACGACAGACGTCCTTACCCTTGTCATCGGACAGCTTATCGTATGCCCGCCAAAAGGTTTAAGGGCCATTCGTTGTAGGCTGAAATGTGAAGCATATAATTCCATGCTAATAATCAGCCTGGTAATCACTGGATTCGACAATCCCCGGTATGCATTTAGAACATTTTCCTCGGCTGACCTGCCCCTGTTTCTCAAGGCCTACTTCGATCAAGCTAACAGGAACAAGGCGTGCTGCAGAATAACCTTTCGCAGCGATGGTCAGTTCTGGGTACGGGAAGAGGTAGATGCGTATTCAAGACTAAAATGCATACCCCCTTGAAAAGAACTGCACACCGAAACCAAAAAACCTGCCAAGGCGCTAGTATCTTTGCTGATTCAATGATTACCTAGGGATAGTGTCACTACTTACTTTACGATGCTGTTGTCACTATCAAGGGAACTAATGGGGGAATGGTTTTAAGAGGAATGTAGTTTGGTATACAGGATTATTTTCTAGGTGTATAAATGGGTAACTAATTATACAAACAGTGCCAGATATGGTCTCGACATTTATAACCACTTCCGACCAATAGAGGGCAGTTTGATGGCTAATAATTTCAGTGAGTTACGAGAACCCATGAGTCCGGAGTCTCAGGCCAGCTCCCTTAGAAAAGCTATACGGTTAGTGCTCGATGTGAATGAGTTATCACAAGAAGACATCACACAGATCATGGAAACTAAAATGACGTCCGAGCACAATCACTTGAATGCCGAGCTGGATGATGACTAACCTTAATTGTATTAGTTGAGATTAGATCTGCCGGTCACTGCCAGATATAGTCTCACCTATTAAACGCCCGCACACAATACATGGTGGATGTTAAGAATGATTTCTGATGTATTTCGAGCACTTTCTTTTGCTGCCAACGCGCACAAAAATCAGCGTAGGAAGGGGGCTGGCGGTTCTCCATACGTCAATCACCTCATCGAATGCGCAACTTTATTGGCTGATGTCGCTAAAATTGACAATACATTGGTCATCCAGGCAACCATTTTGCATGACATCCTCGAAGATACGTCTGTTACCGAAGACCAACTTCTCGCTCTGGTTGGTGAAGAGGTCGTCGAATACGTAAAAGCAGTGACGGATGACAAGCACCTGAATCTAGAAGAAAGAAGAGCAGCTCAGCTCACACACATGAAGAGTGCGAACAATGCGGTGAGATTAATAAAATTGGCAGATCACTGTTCCAATATCGCGTCTATACCTGCTGACTGGACCAAAGAGAGAATTGAGAGTTATATGACCTGGTCGCACGATGTTGCTTCGCACTGTTTCACGGCCTCTCCGGAACTCGCAGTTGAATATATAAAGCGATATAAACAGTCTAAAAAGGTCGTTTCACAGACTATCCCAGACGTACAGTGACATGAAATTGAGACACCATACTCCTAGGATAATTATAAGAATTGGCAGTTCTGATGTTCCCCCAAAACCGGAGTGGTTTAGAGAGAGGCACCTCTTTCCTTGTATTCTACTGGGCTCAAATCAGCCACATCGACACGACTGATACCTCGCACCATAGAAGCATGCTCATCAAGTTTCCTGTTTTCTCTCTCCCGGCCTCGCTTAACATCACGCGACTCAGCACGTAGCCCAAAGAAGGTGACAAAACTGGCAACTAAAACCAGCATCAGAATTGCATATGACACATCATTCACGGTTTTTCATTCCTTCTAGAATCGGCAACTACACCGCACTCTTGATCTGGCTTATCCATTAACGACTCGGTTGTTGAAACCAGTAACCGCCAAACGGCAATAGCAGGTGCAAAATAGCCCTTTGGCGTCTCTCGCGCACCATGCAGTAAACTCTTAATAAATGCACGTACATCACTCCCCATACGTTATCCCTCCATCATATAAAGAGATATAGCCGATAGTTGACTACTGGTCAATAATTGGCTGTTACGCAGAAATTCGGTATAGGTAGAAGTGCTTAGTAATATTCACTCAAGTACGCTCACCGTCCCAAAGAAATAATCACGGGACAGATAAACCACTTTCGCTCAACCCGTTGGTCAAAAAGTGAGTTACTTTACGAATTGATTCATAGTGCGACCTAAGTGGGCATTAATCATCTTCTGATTCGTGCAACTTATACAGCTTAGTGAGGCGCTCTTCTTAATCGATATCATCAAGTAAAAGGGGGCCTTCTCCAGACTGATGTCGTTTTCTCATTGAGATCAACTTGCCCCCCTCCTCCAGGAGTAATAGCCCGTGCTCAACACCTGCCTTAAAGTCATTTATTGAAAAACCCTCACGGTTTTCATCAATTAAAGTACCGACTGCCAAAGCCAAGGAATTACCTAAGTCACCCAAATCAATTCCTGTATCTGGCAAATCCTCTAATTCAGATTGTATCTGTTTTAGTGCTTTGTTTTTCATATGATTCTCAGTCATTCTGAAGTTCGCCTAGACCCTTTTTTATAACGATTATCTTTGACATTCAATCTCTTTACATTGAATGCATTTGGTGCAAGTCCCATTTTACTTTTTCCTTGTAGCATTTAAATATCACAACCCCATCCATGGGGCATAGTCGCCTCCACCTTGCCTAGTGCGTAGCGGGTGCTACGTCCTCCACCAGGCAGTTGCACTAAAACCCCTTTCTCCACTAATTCACTCAGGTCACGAAAGGCCGTTGCACGGGAACATTTCGTGATCGATTGGTATTTCTTGGTCGTTAACCCGCCCTCAAAACCGCGCGTACCTTCTGCGAATACTCGCCCAACCGCTTTCGCCTGGCGCTCATTCAACTCACCCTGAAACTTGTGATAAAAACGGGTCTTATCCAACACAAAATCAACCTCTTGTTTCGCGATCTCCTGCGCCTGGTCTACCGCACCAATAAAGAAGTCTAGCCACGGGTTAACATTAAGATTTCCCCGACCAACATTTTCTAGCTCCTGATAATACGCCTTTCGATTTCGCTCAATGGCTGTTGCCAGGCAAGCCAATGTTGGATAGCCCAGAGATTGAGAGAGGGCATGATCTGAAATCGCGCGGCCGACGCGGCCATTGCCATCATCAAAGGGATGAATATTTTCAAACCAGACATGTGCAATCCCGGCACGAATCGGTCCCGGCAGGGGATTGGTACCATTAACTGGACTCGTAGTGTTATACCAATCCAGGAAACGGTTCATGTGGTCTGGGACCTGATCTGAGGGGGGAGCCTCATAATGAACCTTGTGTCGCCCTATGGCTCCACTGACTATCTGCATAGGGGAGGGGTCGTTTCGATAAGCTCCCTTCATGGTACGACTCATCGGTTGATCAACCACCACCATCGATTGCCACTGGCCAAGCAACTCATGACTCAAGAGTTGATCCCAGTGCTTCCGGACATCAACCATGAGAGAGGCGGCCCCAAGGGCCTTATCATCCCGCGCCAGAGAGGCAGTGGTATCAGCGCCTATGAGATTCAGGATAGATGATCGAACCGATTCACGATCCAGTTCCTCTCCCTCAATGGCGCTCGTTTTAATGGCCTCAGAAAGCATCAAATCAACCACGGCATCGGTTTGATCGGCAGAGGGAAGGGCTTCAACCCGACCATATAGACGCTCGGATTTTAGGTGAAAATCATTAACCCGCTGAGTAAACGTCTCAGAGGTATAACGATAATCAGGCCAATCTTTTTGTTCCCATACCCAACTCATGAAGCGATTATCGCATCTATTCGCTTCATTTGTACATATAATATGAAGCGTTTAAGGCAAGGAATCGCTTCACCTCTATATTTTGAAGCAAATACATACACAACCCTGAATATCTGGTTAGCTGACTATATTTAACAAAGGCAGTTACACAGAATTATTTACAGGCTCCTTGGGAATTCATTTCATTCACTACAAGATATTTTCTGTAAATCCGATATCATCTTAAGCCTAACACGCTCTGTATCTAACTGGCTCGCACCAGCATTTACATCGGTATAGAAATACTCAACCCTATCACCATAATATTCAATTGCATCGAGTCTGGTCTCACTATCAACCATTCTCTCTCGTAATCAGAGAAGGTTTTCTCGGATCAACAAGGCCATATTCAAGGCTCCATGACTGATTGAAATCTCGTAATCAAAGAACGGAACAAAACTCACCCCCTCACTCCGCCCACCACAAAATAATTTTTAAAAAAACAGATTTCTCTATTTTGGAATGGGCGCTTCGAGGCAACACTGTGATCTCCATTAATCATCAGGAGATAACCGTTATGAACAAACCCTTTCTCATTATCCACTCACCTCGTCGGACACGTACAAGGCGCGAACTTTCTCAGGCTCACTCGGTTCACCCCGCCACCCTGTCGGCGTTTCACCACGCCTTTCCCGACCGCTCGAACTTCAGCAACAACGAAAGCCTGATTGCCCTAGTGCAGTTCATCCACGCAGGCCGCGGCTTCTTGATCCCCTCGGTGTGGCGCGAACTTCCGCAATGGCAGACCGTGGCCAAGCGCCAGGGACAGACCATTCTGTTCTATCACGCCACACCGGGTAGCGATCACCGCCCGCCTGCGGTCGTGGCTCAGGCGCCGCTGTATCTAGCCCTCATCCGATCATAAACGGCGGCAGCGACAATCGCCTCGCGCGTCAGGTCTGCGCTCTGGTCACGACTGCAATTCGCGAAAGAGCCCCTGCCTGCCTCAATCGAGGCATTGTCGTTGTATCTTCGCTCACACGGGGAAAATGCCCGCCCTTCTCGACGGGATTATTTATGGCTAGAGAGCGACACCTACTCCTCGACGGTGGCAGCGCAGTCTTTGTACTGACGAACTTCCTGTTCAGAGATGTACCCTTCTTCTAACAATGAGGCCACCACATGTTCGGGTAATGGCTGCTCTTCCCACCCAAATTGACAATCCGACTCGAAAATAGTATGCGCATGATTCAGTAACACATCGCCCAAATTTCCCAAAATGGCATATATGCCATAATCGACTGTTTCCTGTACAAACGCTTCGAACGTCAAGCTTGGAGGCCAATCACTGTAAATATCGAAGGTGCCTGAATAGACATATTCAATCGCATCTAGAACACCCTCATGACTCGCCTCCCACAACTGACAAATCTCTTCTATCATTTCGTTGGCGTGACAGGCCTGTTCAGTCAATCGTCCGACTCTATTGTGACCATTCCACTCCGTCGAATGCCCCTCTAACACGGTCTCAAGTAAGGGGGAAATTCGCTTAAATAGACTATTAATATCCCCCCCACTTAGCTCCCTGGAAATTCTCCACGCATACATTCGTTTCATGACAACATCGGCTAAGCCTGCAATGCACTCATGAGTATCGGCATAAACGACGCCATCTTCTGTCAACGCGATATATGCATAACCTGCATCAATCTCCCCTGATGTATAGACGGGAAAGGACTCGTTTTTGTAGTTGGTAATCTCAAGATCGGTGGTATCAGTTTTCATTATCATGACTCCATAAGTAAAAATTTATTACCTATTGAATATTGCGAGTTGCCATTCAAATATCAAAAAAATCGACTTCACCCCGCTCAAAGTCCCGTAAAATGCATTCCAGGCGACCAAATCAGACAGGGTCAGCTCTAAAAAATGAATTAAACAGAAACAAGCACCCTCAATGAAGGAAAAAAAGAATTCTTGCTATAACACAGAGGGGAATACGTGATGAGCAACAACTATCGATTGAGCCACTGGCTGTAGTAAACCAGCAGCCCCATAAAATAGCCCTTTTTGTGCTGAGGCCCTGCCGGTAAAACACGGTAAAGGACAGCCTGGTAAAGCTTTTTCCCGGGTTCGTTGAAGAGACCAACTACCAGGTGGTAGATTCAGTCATCGCCGAGTCCTACGAACTGGACCAACTGTACAAACCAGACAATTCGAGGAGAACTGCGGGATCGTCATGGCAGCGCACTTCAGTGCTTTATGGAGCAGTTCGAAAAAACATACAATGGCTTGGTAATTTCGAGAACATTATGTTGCCGCAGCCACTCATCATCGGTTGTTATCGATACATCCTTTCCTGGATGGTAACGGACGTGTGGCCCGGTTGATGTCACATGCGATGCTACTCTGTAAGGTAGGATTAGACATTGCCCGGGGATTTGCCAAAATTGATCACTCGTATAAAAGCTACTGGCTGAATGTGATCTTCACCGCTGCAATGGACTTGAGAGGCGAGGCAACCTCAGCGAGGAAGGTCAGGCATCTTTCACGCGTTTCTTCCTGGAAACCAGCCTTGGCCAAGTGAAGTTCATGGAAGAGTTGGTTCGGCCAGATCGGCTCCGTGATCGCATCTTGCTCAAGGTCGAAGAAGAAGTGCGTGCGGATGCCCTACCGAAGAAAGCAGTACGGATTCTTGAAGCGATCCTGTATCGTGGAGAACTGCTTGGCCCGTCGTGTTCTATCTACACTTGTCGAACGAGGCGTGGTTGTTTTATATAAAACGTACGCACCCTTGTGCCTGTCCTTTTCGGCGAAACTTGCCGCACGCTTGACGCCCGGCTTACTTCTTGAAGAGAGAGCCTGCTTGATATTCCGTGTTCATAATTACCGCACCTGCAAATTATTATGACTGTTATTCAAGAATGATACGTCTAGTTGGATACACTTAGTTTATCCTCAATCTCATTTTTAATCCCCGTGCAGCGCAAAATTTCCTTTTCTCGGTAATCATCATATTCTTCCCACTTCACGATAACATCATGGATCTCATTGATGCGATTCATTATGGTGTAGTCAGCAAGTAGTGCAGCCGTATCATCTAATTCACTGGCTTCATCTGACTCTCCCGCTTTTATGTAGTATTCAGTTGCCAATGTGTGAAAAAAACGAACAAATCTTGCCAACTCATCTTCACTGGGATCAACTAGATTTATAAAAACAATAAATTCGCTGATTTTACCGAGTGTGCTAGGTTCATGGGTGGCAAATACCGCCGCACAATGAGATGCATCATCCCCTCGTGCCATATTAAGGTAACGCCCGATATCATCACGGAAAATTTGATAGGTAATACCGCACACCATCACAATGATAAGTACTAAGAAAAAAAACTTCTTCATGTCGCTACTTTTCGAAGCTTAACCGTTGAACATCCTGATTCGTATATCAGATCATTGATCTTGTTTGTAGCAGCAGAGCGGAGCGCACGCCTTTTTTCTTGACTCTGTGATTTATAGGCAGCAATGCCACCAGCTTCACTCAAATAGGACTTGGCTTTAATTCCGTTGAGGACTTTATACTTTTCCAACTGGGTTAATTCAGCACTACAAGTAATCGCTTTGATATTGCTTCCTGCCCGCGCCGTCAACCCCTTGTTAATATGGGTTGGATTCTTCGCGAACAAGATAAACCGTTCCCCTCCATTGCTGACCGTCAACCAAATATCATTCGATAACGATGGCGGCTTTTTTGCTGATGCAGTAATCCGAATCCAACTTATGAACTTGTTTACAACTTTTTTTGCAAACGTTTTAGTAACAGCAACCATAGGCGCAATACCAATAACGGAGTACGCAGGCGCAGAGGTTAGTAATAAAAAAGTTATCGCAACTGCGACTAATAACGTGGAGCGCTTGTGACGATTAAATATCATGCGTAAGATCTTCCTGGTCATGGAATAGTACATTCCAAATACTGCTGTTAATCTGTAATTATAGTCAAAGGATGATACGGATTATAACGCTACTCTGCCATACACGCATGCAAAGAAGACGCACGTTCGGACTTAAATACACGGGACATGGATTAATCTCTCTCTGAAAAGGAGCCGACCGTATAGCGGAGTTAACTCTTTCACCACTGTCACGCCCTATTCTCTGGTAACTGCCCCCTGCCCCCGGGTCTGGGTTGTTTTCCGGTGGAACATGTGGACGACTTTGCCAAAAACTTGCCAGCGCTTTGGGAAAAACACGGGGGCGTGTTTATTCCGCTCTACCAGTCTGAGGCACTGTGGATCAATTTCGACAGCCACTATCCCTGTGCAGTCAAAATTGCGGCCGGCAAGATCAATGCGGTTTCGGGCCAGGCGTGGACGATGGGACTTGACGCCGATCCCCAGGACTACCTGGTGATACCCGATCAGCCCTGGCTGGATGGCTTCAATGTTGCCGAGGGACTCATCCGTCAGTTCGTGGCCATGCCGCTGGGTGAGGGTTTTACCGCCGAGGAGCAGATCACCGGTGAGGCGGAGCACGGTGGATTACAAATCATCGTTTATCCGATAAAAGCCGAGATCTATGACGAGTATTTCGAAGATCCAGAGTCTGAAATGGACTACACGTATAGGCCGTTATTTTGCCGCCGTAATGATGTCGTGAATGAATCTAAAGCCTTCGATATGGGGCTAGCCCCCGGCGGTCTGATGCGCCAAATAATCCACCAGGATGAGTATGGCCTGGACGTCTGGGACCAGTCATCCGGTTACCGCTGTTTCGTTCACCTGGCCAACAGCGAATGCTATGAAACCGTCACCGGCCATCCCCCGCCACACCGACCACCCTCGGCAAAAGAATACACTGACGCCGGGCTGCCCTGGTTTGAGCATTACGCTGACAAGCAAGCCGTGCCGGGGGCGCAACCGCTGAGCAAACTGACCAGCGTGGGTGCCAAGATGGTCGAACTGGGAAAGGGGGTAATGAGCGATAACCTGCCGCTTAAGCCCAAAATCATCAAGACCATCGGTCACGTGGTACGCGAAGGGGATTTCTGATTTCTGACACAGCCCGTTATTGAGCAGTAAAGTGCTTGCAGGGACGCAGCACTCAACCACACCGAAAAGCGCCGCCTGTCGCTATGGGTTAATAATCAGCGCCGGACCGGTTGACTTGAGAGACGGGCCAACACAGCGACCGCTCCTGACATCGGTTTTACGCCGTCGAATCTGAAAAGTAATCCGAATTCCCGGCAAGTGAAGGTTAATGACGATAACTCACTACGCGACTACATACGTCAAACTATGCTTCCACACGCACTCAATTTGATAGCCTTAGCTTAGCTGATGTAATCGATAGACCTTCGCCATAGATGTAGATGCGGCTGTTTTCAGGTCGCCTAATGCCAAGTCCCGACGTATTTTATCCAGCTTTTCAACTTCACCTGATGCTAGGTAAGGTGACCAACCTTCTTCATCCTCTGTCAGTTCGACCTCGATTTCTATTGCATAATCGCTCTCTTTGAAAAGTTTTACAGATTTTCTGTGCATTTGCATTACATCCGCCATTTGCCGTCAGGTATCATGCTGTATCGCTGATAACATTACCTCAGTTATGGGTACAATTGACTCTGCCACTTCATTACGATCTTTCAGACGTTGCCATGTGTCCAAGATTAAATCCATACCAAAGTGTTGTATAAGTATTTCCAAATCTCGATCAACTGGATCTACTAGTACTCGTGCAATGACACGAATGACAGGCAATTGATTTCCGCTCGACCAGAATCGCCCTTTTGAAAGCCCGAGTGAGCGCGAATCAACAAATATCTCATCCTGATGCATTTTCCCCCCTATTCCCGAATAATAGTTTTTTTTGCCAGGCTAGGAAACGATTATCCCTGGGTACCAAACCCTTTATCTTCGGCAATACGCCATAGTCAGATTCAACCAAAACCCCCTTGATGCCGTGACGAAGGTGTTGGATAATGGCTTTGGCTTCTTCTCGCGAATTACTGCGCGTGATACTGCCAATGATCATCTCCAAGGTTTCCTTCGACTCTTCAAGAATGAATAAACCTCTCTTCTCAGTCTTGGTGATTCCCTGGCCGACCCTCACAAGAACCGTTTTTGGAAAAACGTTCAATAGCGCCACCTCAATATCCACACTCTCTACAAAATATTCTGTCTTGATATGGTTGAAAAGCTCACTCTTGGATGGAGCGCATACGAATGATGAGTTGTTGATTATTTTATTGTATGGATCATAGAGCCCACACGATGCCCCACTTAAGCCGTAGGCAAGCTAGGTGATGAAATCTATATATGCCTCTTCGGGTGACGCATATTTTTTGCTAAAAAAAGTTTTTCACTATCATCAATCAAGGGTATTTCTCCGTCAAATAATTAGCTAATTGCGATTTCTCTGAATCGCAGTCCATGATAAGTATCAGTCGAATAATAGTGAGACATCCGAAAAATACAAATAATTCTGCGAAAGTTAGCAACTGAGTTCCGACAAGGAAGTTAAACATTCTGATCGTGCTTTAAAAAAGGAAATAAAGTGTATATTTGCCGACTTAAGTCACTAACAAAATGCCAGCTTTTTCCCTCATAACAACCTGCATCAAGTTGAGGTCGCCATGTGCGGGTTCAACTACCTCTTCATTATTAGTTACGCCAAGACCAATAGAGAACATAACTCAGTAATTGTCACGCTCGAAAGAAGGCACGAAAATTGATCCAAACAAGTCGATCAAAAATAATCATTAGGCCATGGTTTTTCAATCATGCTAACGACCTCCGCTGGTGCTTCTAATAATCTACGATGTCGCACAGGTGGTTGCTCAAGGAGTTTATGGAAGCCTTTCTGTTGATATTGAATTAACCCAAGTTGGATTGATTTCTTAAGTGCTTTTTTTCCGACCAGGTCAAAAAGCGACAATATTCTTTGATCCAACTTCAAATATAGCTTTTTGTAATTACCACTCTGAATTAAAATGCTTCTTTCAACCAGGTTTCCATTTGACGATTCGCCTCCCCCTCTGACAGCAAGTGGCATACTCAAACCGTCCATATCCTCATATCCAGTCACATCAATTTCGACCAGATAATTTATCTCTTTGTGTCTGGATGCGTATGACATCAAGTCGTTACAAGCCACTTTATCAAGGACAATCATTGCTATTGATTCATGATCAGCTTTCAGGTCAAATGCTTCATCTTCAGGCCCTATCTCGAAATCCATCTTTA
>ATLU01000057.1_pt1 | contig 48445 bp, 43 predicted proteins | sample 178751 | NCBI WGS metagenome assembly ATLU01 (sample SAMN02211837, study PRJNA209200) | bioreactor metagenome | isolation source: day 23 sample from continuous culture bioreactor inoculated with sediment... | place: Germany: Wadden Sea | collected 2011
CACGCCAGACTTTTGTAACCTGCTCAACATAGACCGGGCTGCGCTGCCGCCCCTCAATCTTTATCGCAGAAACACCTGCTGCCTGCAATTGTGGCAACAAGGCAAGTGTATTCAGGCTGGTTGGCTCCTCCATCGCGTGATAGGTATTATCACCCACACGAAAGCTCCCTTTACAGAGTGTCGGATAACCGGCATTTTCACCTTCAGCAAAACGATCGATCAAAACACCGCCCAGACGTGTTTCAAGTCCAGCGGGTGTTTCACGCCATTCGACATGACTGGCCGGAGAACAGGCACCATAGGTATTGGGAGACCGGCCAGTAGCATAAGACGAAAGGATGCATCGACCTTCTACCATGACACACAGACTGCCAAAGCCAAACACCTCTATCTCAACCGGGCTGTTATTAACCACATGCTCAACCTGACTGAGAGAAAGTACCCGAGGCAGTACGGCACGACGTACCCCAAAATTTTCCTTATAGAATCTCAGCGCTTCATAGTTCGTTGCAGAACCCTGAACCGAAAGATGAAGATTCAGATCGGGATACTTATTAACCGCATAATCAAGCACCCCTATGTCCGCAGCAATCATCGCATCAACACCCAGATCCGCAGCCTGATCAACGGCATTCTGCCAGCGCGACCAGCCATCCGGCTGTGGGTAGGTATTTAGCGCCAAAAAGACTTTGACCCCACGTTGATGGGCATAACGAATACCCTCAGCAATCTTAGCCGGACCAAAATTCAGACCCGCAAAATGACGCGCATTAGTGTCATCCCGAAAACCAAAGTAAACCGCACTGGCACCATTATCGACGGCAGCCTTCAGCGATGGGAGATTACCGGCAGGACATACTAATTCCATAGATTCAGTCACTCTGTTATTGAAACTGTACAGGATTTATCTCTAAACAGACACACACATGGTAAGCAGCAGAGCGCGCGGTAAAGGCATTTCCTGTAGAATACAGGGGTAATTATCCCTTCCAGGGCCGGTCTGAGACAACCCCTAAATGGTGCGGGTATTATGCAACAGAAAAACCCAGCAGTTGACTTGGTTTAAACTGCCGTAGCAGGTATCCTCACTGCGCATGTTAGCACCCTGACTGAGTACTCATGATCTATTATTGGATAAAAACCTTACACGTCAGCACGGTTATCTTTACCGTGAGTTTTTTTTCTCTACGTTTGATTTGGATGATCAGCCGATCAGGATTGGTTAATCGAGGCTGGGTGCGCAAATTATCGCAACTCAATGACACCCTGCTATTGATTGCTGGTATTTCACTTGCCTTGCTGAGCCATCAGTACCCATTTGTCGCACCCTGGCTGACGGCAAAACTGATTGCACTACTGGTCTATATCGTTCTTGGAATGTATGCCCTGAAATGGGCCAAAAGCCGCCGTAACGGAACCTACTTTGGCATCATGGCATTAACTTGTGTCGGCTATATGGTTCTGGTTGCTCTGACAAGAAACCCGCTACCCTGGCAATACCTATTGCAATTAATACTCTAGATCAATGTTCCGCAATATCGCTTAAACCTTCTTCATCAAGCAGTTGCAGACGTTTGTGACGCAACTGAATCAGGCCTGCCTTCTGAAAACGCGTAAGTACACGACTCACCGTTTCGCTGGCCAACCCAAGATAACTGCCAATATCGCTTCGTGACATACCAATCTGAAATTCAACTTGCCGCATACCACGGGTATGCAGGCGCTTGGTTAGATTCAACAGAAAACCTGCGAGTCGTTGATCGGCACTTTGGTGAATCAGCGCCGTTATGAGTTGATGGTTGAATGCCACCTCAGTACTCAATATGTTGATAATACCCTGCTGCAACGCTTCACGTTCTCGACCACTGCCTGAGAGAGCCTCAAATCGTAATTCACAGACACTGCTATCCTGCAACGCTCGGGCCGTATAAGGGTAGCGTTGATCAGCCAACCCCTCAATACCGACCAGTTCGCCTATTACATGAAAACCCACGACCTGATCCACACCAGAGATCGTAGGAATATAGGTCTTGAACGAGCCCGACTTTACCGCAAACACCGACCTGAATGGATCATCCTTGAGAAAAATCGTCTCTCCCCTTGCAACATGTCGACGTCTTAACAACACGCCTTCAGGTACATTGCTCTCCTCATCAGCGTAATCGAGAATTGAGCACATCGGATCCAGTCCACAGTCGTCACAGGCGACTTCCCCTGGAAGCTGTTTTTCTGGAGTCCTTTTACGCCCTATATGTGGAGTTGGTTTTCTCTGTCTATCCATTTTTCTCGCTATCAGTGGTTATGACCCGATGAATAATCCCATCAAATAACAGGAAGGCATTCAAACCCTATCTAACATCAATTCTCATTCACGAACTGAGTTTACCTTCGAAACAACAAAAAAACCAAGCAAAATTATTATCTTGGCGCACATCAGTAACAATTCACAGACAACAAACCCTACCAAAAAGGTTTCTGGTAGGGTTTGTTGTCGTTGAACAGTAGCGCAGACTACTTAAACAGTGCTTCTACAGAAAAACCGTCCTTTTCCAGGATTCCACGCAGACGTTTGAGGGCATCCATTTGGATCTGACGGACTCGTTCACGAGTAACACCCAACTCGTTAGCCACCTGCTCTAATGTGGCATTCTCATAGCCATGCAGTCCAAATCGCCTCTCCACCACTTCCCGCTGCTTATCATTGAGTTTATTCAGCCATTCATCCAGATTTGCAGTCATACCTTCCGCTTGCAGACTGTCAGAAGGATCTTCAGTCTGTACATCTGGAATGGTATCCAGAAGGGGTTTATCAGCATTTTTACCAAAAGGGGTATCAACCGAGGTGATTCTTTCATTCAGCCCCAGCATCCGTTTAACTTCATCAATCGGGCGATCAAGCAGATCAGCAATTTCATCGGCGCTGGGTTCATGATCCAGCTGTTGAGTCAGTTTTCGCGCAGCACGTAAATAAACATTGATCTCTTTTACAACATGGATAGGCAGGCGAATCGTGCGAGTCTGATTCATGATGGCCCGTTCAATGGTCTGACGAATCCACCAGGTTGCATAGGTGGAAAAACGAAAACCACGTTCCGGATCAAACTTTTCAACCGCCCGAATAAGCCCCAGATTACCTTCTTCAATAAGGTCTAGAAGTGCCAGCCCTCTATTCATGTAGCGACGGGCAATTTTCACCACCAAGCGAAGATTACTCTCTATCATCCGCTGTCTGGAAGCTACATCGCCCTTCTGGGCCAACCTAGCGAGCGTCACTTCTTCCTCAGCTGTAAGCAGCTTTGAACCACCAATCTCACTCAGGTAGAGGCGTGTAGCATCCATCTGAACAGAACTAACACTACCTTCATCGCTATCTGAAATCAGTTTCACATCAGCTTCCGGCTGTTTTTTCGTCCGTGATTTAGGCTTCGCAGAAGGCTTAACAGCAGCCGCCTCTTCACCTTTCTCCTTTTCCACCTGATGCTTGACCATACAAACCCTCCTGATGGACCCTTGCTGATCCAGTGATCTGTAAATCAGGGATGACGAGGTAACAGCTTCAGAGGATCGATGGGCGCACCATTACGCCGAATCTCAAAATGAAGCATGGGCTTTCCATTACCATCGCTGCCCATCTCGGCGATACGTACTCCCTTTTTAACCGTATCACCTTCTTTTACATGTATCTTTCTGTTATAGCCGTAAGCGCTTAGATAGTTCTTATTATGTTTAATGATGACCAAACGTCCGTAGCCAATTAAGCCGTTACCGGCGTATACCACCTTGCCTGATTCAGCGGCCTTTATAGTGGTCCCAAATCGCCCTTTGATCTTGACTCCCTTACGAACCGGGTCACCACTTACAAAACGCTCCGCTAATGATCCCTTTGTCGGCCAGAGCCATTGTAACTTTAGCGATTCAGGCGTCTTTTTCCCACTGGACGACTTTGATATTACGCCTTTTGAACTCCTTTGGGATACCGCTTTCTTTGATACTACGGGTTTAGCCTGCGAAACAGCACCCTGGGTTTTTGGGGTTTTACGGGTAACCGGGGTGTTAGGAGGGCTTTTAGACGCTCGTTTCACAGGCGCCAGCGTCAACCGCTGACCTGGATAAATAGTATAGGGATAACGAATACCGTTCCATTTAGCTACAGAGGCGTAGTTGAGACTAAACCGCCAGGCGATGGAATATAGCGTATCACCTGACCGTACCCGGTAAGTGCTCGGCCTGCTGGATGTGTGCCGAACTGAAGGGGTATCCCGAGAAACGACCGGGGCACGAACAGGAGCAGTACAACCTGTCAGCCATTGTGAAAACAGGAGCGCCATCAGGCAGACATTGAGTGCCTTGAATAACCTGATCAGCAGCGCTTCAGATGTCAACGCGGCATTCTGACCAGCAACTTCAATACCAACCATCTTGCCCCACTCTTGACTCCTGATGACAAGTGCTATCGACAAATATCCCCTATCCCTGAGTTTTTATCCATACAACGACACCCACAATAATAACGACTGTTGCCCAGCCAATCCTGTCGATATATTTATGCAGGACATCCTCCATTCTGTCTCCGCCCCAGGCCATTAGCCCCGCAACCAGGAAGAACCGTGCACCTCGTCCAATAAAAGATGCCACCACAAAGGGCAACAGAGACATTGAGATAACCCCGGCTGTAATCGTGAACAGTTTGTACGGTATAGGGGAGAAACCAGCTATAAAAATGGCCCAAAAACCCCACTCTGAAAACCACTCCCTTGCTAACAGATATTTGGGGAAATAACCGGCCGACTGTAACAACGGCTCAACCATATCAAAAGCAAATAGCCCGATAAAATAGCCCAGCAAACCACCTAATACTGAAGCGACAGTTGTTATAACTGCAAAGTTCCATGCCTTGGTCGGATTTGCTAACGTCATGGGCGCCAGCATCACATCCGGTGGAATTGGAAAGAAAGACGATTCAGCAAAGCTGAGTCCAGCCAGATAACGCGGGGCATGACGATGTCGGGACCAGACGAGAACACGGGTATAGAGTTTGGAAAACAGCTTCACTTAAAGAGTCCCTCCCAACAATGGAACAAATATGACTTGCTCTAACAACTCTTTCTCATAACCATTCTTGGTACGGGTTACTCTTACTAATACTTGTTCGGAACGATTGCCGATCGGTAAAACCATGCAGCCACCCACTTTAAGCTGATCAACCAATGATCTGGGGATACCTTCGGGCGCAGCAGTAACCAAAATACCGTCAAAAGGGGCATACTCCGGTAGTCCCATGCCACCATCACGATGGTGCAATCGAATATTACGTAACTGCAACTCCTGAAATCTTTTTCGTGCCGACAGTTGGAGTGATTGAATACGCTCAACGCTATAGACCCGCTTCACCAGCTTGGACAGAATCGCTGTCTGATAGCCAGAACCGGTACCCACCTCTAACACCGTCTCCATGGGGCCAGCTTCTAACAGCAGCTCTGTCATTCTGGCAACGATAAAGGGCTGTGATATGGTTTGCCCCTGTCCAATGGGTAACGCCGTATCCTCATAGGCACGACTCGCGAGGGCTTCATCAACGAAGATGTGGCGTGGTGTATTCCGCATGACCTCCAGAACCGTCTGGTTCTGTATACCCTCATCACGCAGGCGCTGTATCAGACGTTCCCGGGTACGCTGAGAGGTCATGCCAATTCCGCGGTGTTCTGAACTGCTCATCAAACCATCCTGTCGAGCCAAGCGCCCAACTTTTGGATATCTGAATGGCGAGTCAAATCAACCTGGAGTGGCGTAACTGAGACATAGCCCTCACGAATAGCATTAAAATCTGTCCCCTCACCCGCATCTTGTTCCAGGCCGGCTGGACCAATCCAGTAGATCACCCGGCCTCTTGGATCAGTATCGCGAATAACCGGTTCAGCCCGATGCCGGTATCCCAATCGCGTCACTTGATAGCCTTTTAATTCGTCGTAGGGCAGATCGGGAATATTCACGTTAATTATAGTGTCTGAAGGGAGTGGCTCTGCCTGAAGGTGCTCCACCAGCTCTCTGGCAACACGCGCACCAGAATCATAGTGCTTTGGATCATGAGAATTCATAGAGAGTGCAATCGCTGGCAGACCAAGAAACCGCCCTTCAGTTGCGGCGGCAACCGTACCTGAGTAGAGCACATCATCTCCCAGATTTGCACCGGCATTGATTCCGGCAATTACCATATCGGGTTCTTCATCCAGAAGACCCGTAATAGCCAGATGCACACAGTCTGTCGGTGTACCATCAACCCGGATAAATCCATTGTCAACCCTTTCAGCACGAATAGGGTACTCCAGGGTAAGCGAGTTGCTCGCACCACTCAGATTACGCTCCGGGGCGACTACGGTAATCTCTGCCAGAGCAGATAACTCCTCCGCCAACACCCTGAGCCCAAGGGCCAGATAGCCATCGTCATTGCTTAATAAAATCTTCATACTATTTCAACGTGTCCAATGCACCGGATCAAAGGTCAAACTATACTGGAATTACCGTAACTACTCGACCAGCAGTAGTGACTCAGAGGTTATCGGCAGCAACAGCCATCTATTGATATACTTCATCCTGATATGAGCAGCGATGACCCGAACAACCAAGATGCATTCCAGCAACTTATCCAGCAAGAGCTGAATGATGCGGTTCCGCGTGACCATGACAAGGTCACACCATACAAACCCAAACTAAAACCACTCCCACTGCCACCCAACCCGAAAGTGACCGGTGAAGCGTCCTTAGATGATTTCATCGACCTGAATCTGCAAACTGGCGAGGAACTCGAATTCATCAGACCCGGCATACAGCATCGTCTGTTTCAGGACTTACGCCGCGGCAGGATCCCACCAGAATCAATGCTGGACCTACACGGCCTGCGGGTAGTAGAGGCACGCAAAGCACTGGGCGGATTTCTGGCCCACGCCATTCGTCACCGTCTCCGGGTTGTTCAGATTATCCATGGTAAGGGCTCCCGGTCTGAAGACCAGCAACCGATACTTAAGCAGAAAATCAACCAGTGGTTACGGCAACGCGATGAAGTACTGGCCTTCTGCTCTGCTCCGCGCTTTGACGGCGGAACAGGCGCCGCCTATGTCTTGCTTTCCCGCAAGGGGTTCAAAGAAGACAGCTGGCGATAATCGAGACACTCTCTCAATACCGTCGTGGCATAGCACCCTTTGGGGAGGCTGAAAGCGATTTCAAGGAGATCACCTTCAACAGACCAGACAAGCGATGCTACCGGTACACGCAGGGCACGACGCTCCATCTTCAGCCCAAACTGCTCCAGCCCTTCCCGCCAGAACCCATACTCTGCCAATACGTCATCTTCAAGCCGCGCTACCTCACCCGAGACCATCGTCTCGCCTCTACCCCAAAGTGGGCCAGATAGATGCACATCCATCTGTTGATGGCGCTCCAGTAGCGTTTGGTCAATCTCGCTCGCCAGGAAATTACTGCGTGTGCCCGACAACATCATCCGTTCACCCGCAAGCGGTGTATTCCAATTCCCCGCATCAACTCTTGCCGCCAGAACCTGATTGAACAGAAAGGAACGAACTGCCGATAGATAAAAACCGCGTTTCTGGCGTTTGATGCGTTTCAGTTCTCCATTAAATAACGCTCGAGCAGATGCCAGGTTGGAGTCACCCACACCAAAGCGCTGTTCACCAAAATAGTTCGGGATACCCTGTTCGGCTAGAGCAGATAACCTGGTTTCAAGATCTCCCTGGTTACCCTGAAAATCCCGTACCACGATTTTGAATTGATTGCCTTTCAGTGCACCCACACGTAGTTTTCGGCCATGTCGGGTGCTACTCAACACACGAAACTCGCCTGACTCTAGCTTGCGCCAATCCGGCTCAGGCTTACCGGCCAAGCGAATGGAAAACCACTGAGTTGTGACGGCGTGTCGATCTTTTAATCCCGCATAACTTACATCCGCCCTGGAAACCCCCGCGATACGCGCCAGCTGACCAGCGACCCAATCTGTATTGCTGTCACGTTTCTGTATATGCAGGAGGCAATGCTCACCTTCCCCATCTGGTTCAAAACCCGCAATTTCATCTACTTGGAAATCTTCAGGAACGGAGCGTATGACCCCCGAACATTGCGGCAAACCATAAGCATAAGGCAGAATCCCACTCTCTTTTTCAACCACGACAACAGTTCCAGAAATGTAAAAAGAGGGATTGTAGCGTAACCAGACAACGATAACCGCTTATGTTGAACCCACTCTAGCGGCTTTTGCGGGATTAATGGGTAGGCGCAGAATAAACCGGGCACCACCCGCCGGGGCAGATTCAACCGCAAGCTCTCCCCCGTAGTTTTCTGTAATAATGAAATAGGAGACGGACAACCCTAACCCCGTGCCTACCCCAATAGGTTTTGTGGTGAAGAAGGGTTCAAAAATCCGTTTGGCCATCTCAGGCGAGATACCGGGACCATTATCCTCAATCTCAATCCGGAAAAAGTCCGCCTCTACTTGAAGCCGGATAATAAATTGTGGCGATTCGTTATGTAGCCGATTCTCCGCCATTGCCTGAGCACCATTTTTCAACAGATTAAGTATAACCTGTTGAATTTGACTGCTCTCACAGGAGACCAATGGAAGATCAGTGGCATATTCTTTGATGATTTTGATCTGCCGGAAATCAAAGTTCTGATCCATACTATAATCATTGGCGGCCAAATCAAGACAACGCTCAATCAACTCAGGCATAGCCTGAGGCGAATTTTTCTGACTGCTCTTCCTACTGAAATCGAGCATATTCTCGACAATCTTGGCGGCACGTTTCCCTGATTCCCGCACCCGCCCCATCATGTCATAAACCTTCCGCTCCGTGAGATAACGGATAACGGCATCCATTGAAGTTCCGGACGCCTCAGCCACCTCACGATTGACAGGCAGATCAGCCTTGATCCGATTTTCAATCACTTGAATATTCTGCAGAATGCCGGCTAGTGGATTATTAATTTCATGGGCCATGCCCGCAGCCAAACCACCAATTGAGAGCATCTTCTCTGACTGAATCATCATCTCCTCGATCCGCACACGTTCCGTCACATCATCAATACGAATAACCGCACCCTCAATGCCATTTGTCGTGAGTGGATAGATGGTCAGATCATATAGATGCACGTCGCCGTTAACATCCGACATTACACGCCGGTCATGCGCAGAAAGCCCTTTTACAATCGCGCCTTTGACAGATTTCATCTCTGGTTCCAACAGAGGATAGGCAGCGACCAGATCTTGACCGATAGCCTCCGTTGCTGTTAGTCCTGAAACAACCTCAGCCTGATGATTCCACTGTATTACCTTCAAACCGATATCAACACAAATCAGCGCGGAAGGCATGGAATCCACCACATTACTGAACAGGTTTCGCAACCTGTTGAGTTCTGCTTCTGACTCCTCTTGCTGTTGAATATGCCGGCGATACTGATCTATTACCCGATTACCCGTGGTTACCAGCAGACCAATCTCATCATGCTTGTGACCCTGCGGCATGCGGATCTTTCGATCAGCCGAATCAACGGGATTGATATTGGAAAACGAGGCCGCCGTCTTAACCAGCGGCTTGGTAAGGGTAAAATAGAAAATCACGCTCAGAAAGAGCGCCAGTATGAGATTACTAACCGTTCCAAACAGCAAGGTCCGACCGGCCCGATCAAAAAAATCGACGGACACCAGATAAGGATCAACCAATACCGTCACCATCCCCACCGGTTGACTGCGCTGTTCCCAGGCCAGTGGAAGCTGGTACTGTTTACTCTCCCCAAGCAAAAGATTAGCAACATAACGCAGTGCTGGCTCACTCCGTGTTCTCTCTGCAACAGCCAGGATACCGCCCAAATCATCCTTGATTTCAGCCTGATAGACAGGGGCATACTCAAACAAGCCCTGAACAACTTGCCGGGCCAAATTATTGTCCAGATTAAAAGCGGCCTGTGCCGCGGGGAACTCCAGCAGACTAAGTACTTGATTGACCGTTTGGTCCATGTGCATTTTCTCCTGCTTCAGATCTTCCGTTATCTGGTACAGAGAGAACACCAGGCCGATAACGAAAACTGTTAATACCGTTATCATTGCCTGTTTATATGAGAGGCTGTTTTTTCGTTCGATCTCCACCCATGCTCCCTAATAAAAGGCGGTAAATATCATTTCCACTCAACCGAACCACTTAGCTATAGAGCGACCTGTGATTCCGTTACTATAGAAAAGCCTGTTGGTTAGTTTTTTATCAGCAGGACCACAGCATAGCAGGCGATTCCTTCCCCCCTCCCTGCAAACCCCATCCCTTCCGTTGTTGTTGCCTTGACATTGATAGCATGCCGATCTGTATTCATATCTGATGCCAGATTAAGGCACATTGCATCTATGTGTGATTTCAACTTTGGCGCCTGTGCCACCACGGTGATATCGGCATTCCCAATAATCCAATCTGATTCAGATAACAACGCCATTACCCGGACGAGCAGTTTGCGGCTGCTGATCCCTTTGAATTCATCACTGTTATCAGGAAAGTGATAGCCAATATCTCGTAGTGCAGCGGCTCCTAACAGAGCATCACACAGGGCGTGAATCACCACATCACCATCCGAGTGCGCCTCCAGCCCCATGGGGTGATCTATCGTCACACCACCCAGAACCAGCGGTCGTCCAGACACGAACCGGTGCGCATCGTAGCCTTGTCCTATCCGCATAGCGGCTCCTGAAATCATCAATTAATAACGGACAAACCCTGTTGACTGAGATAAAACAGCGCCAACTCAAGATCCTCAGGGCGAGTAATTTTAATATTATCGCTACGGCCTTCGATAATCTGTGGGGCAGCACCAGACAGCTCAACCGCACTCGCCTCATCAGTAACTGATAACGACTGTAAAGCCGCCTGTTCTAAAGCAGATCGCAGTATCCCGTAGCGAAACATCTGAGGCGTAAAGGCTCTCCAGAGTTGCTCCCTGGGTAACGTCCCTATCACTGTCCCCTGGCCATCAACACGTTTAATCGTGTCACTTAATGGACAGGCCAACAGTCCCCCTACCGGATGCTGGTATAACGTGTTGATTAACCTGTCCAGATCACTTCTGTGCAAACAGGGTCGTGCAGCATCATGTACCAGTACCCAATCAGAATCCATCGCCTGATCGTGCAAAGAGCGTAATCCATTTAGCACAGAGTCCGCACGTTCGGCCCCACCAGCCACACGTGAAACGTTGTTATGTCCTGCCAGACTAAGGCTTTCCCACCTTGAGTCGGTATCAGCAACGGCGACAACAACCTTAGCAATGGCCGGATGATCCAGTAGAGATTGCAAAGCCGCCTCAATGACTGTTCGGCCATTCAATTCCAGATACTGTTTAGGAATTTCAGCACCCATGCGACTGCCAATCCCTGCAGCAGGGACTACGGCCCAGATATTGATAGCCGAACTCACTTTTTCACCCGCTTTTCAGGCTCAATGATCTGATAGAAGATCTCACCTTCCTTGATCATACCCAGATCATTCCGGGCTCGTTCTTCGATCGCTTCCAAGCCCTTTTTAAGATCATTAACTTCGGCCTGCAATGCTTGATTGCGCCGCCTCATCTGCTGTAGCTCATCCTTTTGTATTTCAATATCCGCCTTTAAAAGATGCAGCTCAGCCAAACTACCTTCACCCACCCAGAGTCGATACTGGAGAATAACCAGCATGGCAAAGAGCAGTATTATCAAAGTCCTTATTATCATTCGGTACGGTTCAGCCGGTCATCAGTTCAATCGAGACTGTAATAATATACAATTCCATGAAAAAGAAAGGGCGCGAACTTCACAAGCTTTCGCTTTAAGTACGCGCCCCACTGCTGTCACTATTCAGCTATCAGAGACAGTTAAATGCCCCTTTTCCTGCATAGACGGCATCACTGCCCAGCTGATCTTCAATGCGCATCAGTTGATTGTACTTGGCAACACGATCAGTACGGCTCAATGACCCTGTTTTAATCTGACCGGTATCAGCTGCAACCACCAGATCAGCGATAGTCGTATCTTCGGTCTCACCGGAACGATGGGAAATCACCGCGGTATAACCCGCCTTTTTCGCCATTTCAATGGCTTCCAGGGTCTCGGTCAATGTGCCAATCTGATTGAACTTGATCAAGATTGAGTTAGCAATATGCTGTTCAATACCACGGGATAAAATCTTGGTGTTGGTTACAAACAGATCATCACCTACCAACTGTACCTTGTTACCCAGCTTTTCAGTCAACAGCTTCCAGCCATCCCAGTCACTCTCATCCATGCCATCCTCGACAGAGATAATCGGGAATTGATCAACGATTCCAGCGAGATAATCGGTAAATTCAGCGGCATTGAACTTGCGGCCTTCAGATGCCAGATCATAGACCCCGTTCGAGTAAAACTCTGAGCTGGCAACGTCCAGACCCAGATAGATATCACTACCTGTCTTGAAACCACTCTTCTCGATGGCTTCCAGAATCACCTCAATAGCGGCCACATTAGAAGGCAGATCGGGGGCAAAGCCACCCTCATCACCCACTGCGGTATTCAAACCACGTGATTTCAGAACGGATTTCAGTGCGTGGAACACTTCGGCCCCATAACGTACCGCCTCTCGAATAGAACCCGCCCCGACAGGCAGAATCATAAACTCCTGGATATCCACACTATTGTCCGCATGAGAACCACCGTTAATGATGTTCATCATGGGTACAGGCATTCTGAAAGGACCATCAGAGAGTGACCGATAGAGTGGCAGCGCCTTCTCCTGTGCCGCAGCATGAGCCGCTGCCAGAGAGACGGCCAACAACGCATTGGCACCAAGACGATCTTTATTTTCTGTACCATCCAGCTGGATGATCTTGTGATCCAGACCAACTTGATCCTGTACGTCAAAACCGAGCAGTGCTTCCTTTAGCTCACCGGTGATATTAGAGACCGCCTTGAGCACCCCTTTACCCAGATAGCGCTGCTTGTCACCATCCCTTAGTTCCAAAGCCTCGCGTGAACCGGTAGAGGCACCAGAAGGGGCTACAGCACGGCCAATCGCGCCGTCCGCCGTAATGATATCCGCCTCTACCGTAGGGTTGCCACGGGAATCCAGTATTTCACGGCCTCTAACATCTACAATTTCAGACATTGTCACTCCATCTTAATTTGGGTGGTAAGTTTGATTAATATTTCAGAATCTATGGATTACAGTGTGCTCTCGATAAAGCCGCGGCGTTTTACCGCCTGGTCAAGCTCCATCAAGGTCTCCAGCAACTCCGCCATCTTATCCAGTGGCCAGGAGTTCGGGCCATCACTCAAGGCTTTGGCAGGATCGGGATGAGTCTCCATAAACAGGCCGGAAACGCCCGCTGCAATGGCCGCTCGCGCCAATACAGGTACAAATTCCCGTTGACCACCCGATGAACTCCCCTGACCACCCGGCAGCTGTACAGAATGCGTCGCATCAAATACAACGGGGGCCTCTGACTCACGCATGGCCGCGAGAGAACGCATATCGGAAACCAGGTTATTGTAGCCAAATGAAGCGCCACGCTCACACACCATAATCTGCTGATTACCCGTGCTGCGCGCCTTGTCTACCACATGTTTCATGTCCCAAGGAGCCAGAAACTGACCTTTTTTCAGATTAACGGGCAAGCCTTGATTGGCAACCGCCGTGATAAAGTTGGTCTGTCTACAGAGAAAAGCCGGTGTTTGCAGTACATCGACCACCTCGGACACCTCATTGAGCGGCGTATCTTCGTGCACGTCGGTCAACAGCGGCACACCAATCTCCTGCTTAACTTTCTGCAGAATCTTCAGCCCTTCTTCCAACCCAGGCCCCCTGTAGCTCTCACCTGACGAACGATTGGCCTTATCGAAGGAAGACTTATAAATAAAGGGGATACCTAACTTCTCGGTTAAGGCCTTCAATTCACCTGCTGTATCCAGTGTCAGTTGCTCACTTTCCACAACACAGGGGCCGGCGATAAGGAAAAACGGCTGATCCAGTCCAACTTCAAATCCACATAGCTTCATGCTTTTACCGCCTCTCTGCTGACATCGTATTTATGCTTTCGTGCAGCCTGAACAAAGCCGGAAAACAGGGGGTGGCCATCACGAGGCGTCGAAGTAAACTCAGGATGAAACTGGCAGGCCACAAACCAGGGGTGATCACTAATCTCGACAATCTCAACCAGTTTGTCATCCATGGAACGCCCTGAAATCTTTAGACCGGCCTTTTGCAGCGCTTCCAGATACTGATTATTGAACTCATAGCGATGGCGGTGACGTTCGATGATGGTTTCGTTGTCATACAGCTTTCTGGTCAGGCTATCTTCCGCCAGCTTGCACTCCTGGCCACCGAGTCGCATTGTTCCACCCAGATCGGAATGCTCACTCCTGACTTCAAGTTCGCCTTCCGCATTCAGCCATTCGGTGATCAGTGCAATCACGGGATAAGGCGTTTCACGATTGAATTCGGTACTGTGCGCATCGGCCATGCCTGCCACATTGCGTGCATACTCAATCACCGCCACCTGCATGCCCAAACAGATCCCCAGATACGGGATCTCCTGTTCACGGGCATATCGAACCGTTTCAATCTTGCCTTCCACACCCCGCTCACCAAAACCACCAGGAACCAATATTGCATCAACGCCATCCAGGCAGCCTACACCCTCTTTCTCTACCTGCTCTGAGTCGATGTATTTGATATTAACCTTGGTTCGGGTATGAATACCCGCATGTATCAGGGCCTCTGAAAGCGACTTGTAAGCCTCTGTCAGATTCATATATTTACCCACCATGGCAACCGTCACACTGCCATCGGTGTTCTCGAGTCCATCAACAACGGCACGCCATTCAGAGAGATCGGCGGCGGGAACATTCAGCCCCAACTGCCTGACGACGATCTCATCCATTTTCTGTTCATGCAGTAACAAGGGAATACGGTAGATATGATCCGCATCCACACCCGTTATAACAGCCTCTTCAGGCACATTGGTAAACAGTGCAATCTTCTTCCGTTCACCATCCGGAAGTGCACTTTCGCACCGGCATAACAGGACATCCGGCTGAATACCGATAGAACGTAATTCTTTTACTGAATGCTGCGTAGGCTTGGTTTTAATCTCGCCAGAGGTTGGGATATAAGGCACCAGGGTCAAATGCAGAAAAAGCGCATTCTGCTTACCCAGTTCCACCCCCATCTGACGAATCGCTTCCAGAAAGGGGAGTGACTCAATGTCACCCACGGTACCACCAATCTCAACCAGAGCAACGTCGGCATCGCCAGCGCCCAGGCGAATGCTGTCTTTCATCTCATTCGTGATATGGGGAATAACCTGTACGGTTCCTCCCAGATAATCACCGCGCCGTTCCTTGCGGATGACACTTTCGTAGATCTGTCCAGTAGTGAAATTATTGTTGCGCCCCATAGTGGCGCGGATATAGCGCTCATAATGGCCGAGATCAAGGTCGGTTTCGGCCCCATCCTCGGTGACAAACACCTCGCCATGCTGGAAGGGGCTCATTGTCCCCGGATCCACATTGATGTAGGGATCCAGCTTGATCATGGTTACCTTAAGGCCACGAGCCTCAAGAAGTGCGGCCAGTGAAGCAGAAGCAATGCCCTTGCCTAATGATGAAACAACACCGCCCGTTATAAATACGAATTTGGTCATTGACTCTATGTCTATTGGTGGAGGAAAGAAATAACTCAGGACGGGGTTTAATGGTACGCGATTCCGACCTTAGCCTCAATCGAAAGACCACTAAATATATCTGTTTTTACTCCCCTAAGAGACGGGAGTTAACTCACAATTTAATAAAAAACGTCGAAGGTGATGAAACAGCAGACAATCATGGCCCAACATGGCCCTATCCATCACCTGAAAGCAGACCAGTCACCACCTCCTCCAGGGACGAAAAAGCCGAATAACGGCTTAATCCGTACCTATTATTCGCAATCAATGTGAAAAGAAACTTGATCCAGAGCAACGCAGTCTGCAGAATACCCCAACCTAATGGAGAAGTAAGGTAGTCCCGTGAGCGAACACAAGGTCATCTCTTTCGACAACATAAAGGTTGCCTGCAGGAATTGCAGTCTCACTTCCCTCTGCCTTCCTATGGGTTTAGCACCTGATGATGTTGACCAACTGGACGCCATTGTCAGACGAAATCGTCCCCTTCATCGGGGTGACCATCTTTTCCACCAAGGCGATACATTCCAGTACATCTATGTTGTCAAGACAGGAACCGTGAAGAGCTTCGATCCCGGCGAGGATGGAAGTGAGCAGGTGTTGGGCTTTCATCTTCCTGGTGAGCTGATTGGCCTGGATGCCATTGAGACTGGAAAACACCACTGCTCCGCCAAAATTCTTGAGACGACGGCGGTCTGCGAAATCCCATTCAACAAACTGGAAGCCCTGAGCAGCACGCTTCCCAGCCTGCAGCACCAGATGTACCGGCTCTTGAGTCGGGAGATTGGTCATGATGAGGATATGCTGACACTGCTTGGAAAACGCAACGCGGAAGAGCGGTTGGCCTCATTTCTACTGAGTCTCTCCGGGCGCTTTCAGCGACGCGGATTCTCTCCGTCTGACTTTTACCTCAGCATGTCACGCCATGAGATTGGTAATTATCTGGGACTTGCAGTCGAGACAGTCAGCAGACTCTTTACCCGATTCCAGGATGAAGGCCTGCTGATCGTTGAACGAAAGCATATCCAGCTGTTGGATATAGAGCGTTTAAGACAGATATTAACCAGCGATCAGAATGGCATTCAGGAACAGCAAGCCACCTGATCCGACACGCCTTTTCCCTGCGCTGACAGATTAGCTATCCATCCTCCGCCACAACGCCCCATCGGCTGAACCTTCATCAACAACCTCCAGTCTGGCCTGATGCGCCCTAATCTCCTCTTGTGAAGCCTTAACCACCTTCAGGGTTTTTCGATCCGAAGATATTCGCACTATCTGCTCACCTGATGCACCTCCATCAAGACTGCCACTGTCAAGCAACAGGGCGCCCTGTCCGCCCGTCATCATTAAATAGACATCGGCCAGAATCTCAGCATCCAACAACGCCCCATGCAGTTCACGATGGCTGTTATTGATGTCATAGCGTTTACAGAGTGCATCCAAACTGTTGCGCTGACCAGGATGCATTTTTTTAGCCATCACCAGCGTATCAGTGACACTGGTCAGTGTTTCCAGCTGAGGATATTCCTTTGCAAGCAGCATCAGTTCATGATTTAGAAAACCCATATCAAAGGGCGCATTGTGAATAATCAACTCAGCCCCATTCACATAAGCAAGAAAGTCATCAACCAGGTCTCTAAACCGGGGTTTGTCCACCAAGAACTCATTGGTGATACCGTGTACTTCAATTGCGGCTTGATCAATCTCTCTGTCCGGCTGGAGATATTGATGAAAATTATTCCCTGTCAGGCGCCGATCCACCATCTCAACACAACCGATCTCAATGATCCGGTGACCCTGACTCGGTTCAAGCCCGGTGGTCTCAGTATCCAGCACAATCTGCCGCTCGCCACTCATAGCCCAAACTCCTCAACACCCTTGTTGGCCAGGCTATCAGCCAGCTCATTTTCCGGATGACCACTATGCCCCTTAACCCAGAACCAAGTCACATCATGAGTGGCAACCAATTGATCTAGACGCTGCCATAGATCACTGTTTTTCACTGGTTTTTTCGCTGCTGTTTTCCAGCCATTACGTTTCCAGTTGTTGATCCAGTCAGTAATACCATTCTGTACATATCTGGAATCTGTAGTAACCCGAACCTGGCTGGGTCGTGTTAATGCCTCCAAGGCACTGATTACAGCCAATAGCTCCATTCGATTATTAGTGGTACCCGGCTCACCACCATACAGTTGGCGCTCTTTACCTTTAAAACGCATCAGGGCTCCCCAACCACCAGGACCAGGATTCCCTTTGCAGGCACCATCTGTAAAAACTTCAACCCATTCTGTCACTCAATCACCATCATGTTGGATATTATTTGCAGTGGGCTCAACGACGCCACCCCGCAGAGATTTGGTTCGCAACTTCCAGGCCGGCTTTATCGGAGTCAGCCTGGAAACCCTTTTTACCGCCAAAATCACGTAAGCCCCAGAAAGCGGAGACCAAAAACGACCACCCAACCGCTCTAAAAAATCAAGCTGCTGCATGACGCCCTCATGACGCAAAGGCGGGCGAAACATTATCGGCTGTTCATCTTTTACTTCAAAACCCAGCAGCGCAAGCCAATCATGCAACCGCCAGGAAGAGATAAAGTGACCACACCAAGGCACCTGTTTGCTACGCAATCTAAAAAGCTGCCACAACCCCCATAGGCTCCAAGGATTAAAACCGGTAATTATGACATGCCCCTCAGGAATAAGAACCCGCTCAACTTCACGCAAGAGTTGATGAGGATTTCGGATAAAATCGAGCGTATGAGTCAATAACACGGCATCCACACTGTCTGAAGCGATGGGTATATGCTGCGGATCAGTCACCACACAGTCGTGGGTTAAACCAACAGAATCCTCCTCCTTTTCCAGCAGCACTATTTGCGATTTTATTCGACTCATTTTGAGCGGTTCTATCGGCTGTCCAACACAGCCGACTTGTAACAGGTAATACCCAAAGCATTCACTCAACAAACGCTCCAGAACCAACTCCTCCTGCGCCAACAGCTCCCGACCGGGCGTCGTACCAAACCAGCTTCTCAAGCGCTCAGTAGAGGGGATTCTGATAGTACGGTTAAATACTCTTTTCATTTGTCGTCTGCCTGAGAAATCATCAGGGAACCTTAACCCATTCGGACCGTGGACACCCACAGATTATCAGGTTCTGCCGATTGGATTCATCACAAGGCTTTGCGGCACACCTCGTTTATATCCTAAACAACCCGACTAGGTCACGTGCCGCTTGTGATTAAGGTCATTGCTGGATCATGACCTGTTTCCTGGAAAAAAGCAGGTTAATTGCGTATAGTCCCGGAGACTTTTTCCCTGCAGCAACAGAGACGCGGATTGCGCTATGCCAACAAGACAACATGCTCTAATCCTACTTCTTGCTTTGGCAGTGACCGGATGCAATACCTTCAACAAGTCGGCTGATACCAGCTTTATCAAGACTGGTCATCAATATCCGACAGAGAAACCAGCAGCATCCGCACTTCTTGTATCTTCACAGCCAGATTCAGATAAAACGGAGGCTATGTCAGCAGCGGAATCCGCTTCATTGTCAACGACAACCCAGCTGGAGCTGGTTCAGACCACGCCAGAGCATGACCTGATGGAGCGGCTACGCGGGGGATTTCAGCTGACTATACCCAACAACAGCCGGATAGATTCACAAATCAAATGGTACGCCAAACACCAGCAGTACTTAAACAGGGTACAAGAGCGCGCCGCACCCTATCTCCACTTTATCGTGGAGGAAGCAGAAAAACGTAACATGCCTGCTGAGCTGGTTCTTTTACCCATTGTTGAGAGTGGCTTTCAGCCCTTTGCCTACTCTCCAGGTCGAGCAGCCGGCCTGTGGCAGTTTATTCCCTCAACAGGAAAGCATTTTGGCTTGAAACAGAACTGGTGGTATGACGGACGGCGTGATGTAGTCGCCGCCACTCAGGCAGCTCTGGACTATCTGAGCATCCTAGCCAATCAATTCGATGGCGACTGGGAGTTAGCCCTGGCCGGCTATAATGCGGGCGCGGGCACAGTAAAACGCGCCATAAAACGCAATATCAAACAAGGCAAGCCAACAGATTACTGGTCACTCTCTCTACCAAAAGAGACCATGAATTATGTCCCCAGATTGCTGGCTGTTGCCAAGGTCATGGCAGCCCCTGAGCAGTACGGCCTCACCATTGCTGAAATGCCCAATCAGCCCTACTTTGAACAAGTCGATATCGAATCACAGCTTGATCTTGCCCTGGCCGCCGACATGGCGGGTATTTCCATTGAAGAGTTATACAAACTCAATCCTGGCTTTAACCGCTGGGCAACAGCACCTAAAGGTCCCCATCGACTCAGTATCCCGATAGAGAAGTCCGATAAATTCAGTCTGGCTCTGGCTGAACTGGCACCAGAAAAAAGATTACGCTGGACCCGCTACAAGATACGCTCAGGCGACAACCTCGGCGCTATCGCAAGAAAACACAAAACCACTGTAGCGCTACTGCAGCAAGTGAATAAAATAAAAGGCAACAACATTCGAGCCGGCAAACATCTACTCATTCCAGTCGCAACCAAGCGACTTGACCAATATACCCATACGGCAGATGCCCGATTAGCAAAAAAACAGAACACTAAACGCAAGGGGACCCGGATTACTCACAAGGTTCGCTCCGGTGATACCCTTTGGGAAATTGCCCGACGCTATAGCGTCAACCATCAGGCATTGGCACGCTGGAATGGTATCTCGCCCCGAGACACACTCCAATTGGGCCAGACACTGGTAATTTGGCAATCGAAGGGTAAACAGGCCAACACCGTTGCTCAGTTAGCTCCTTTTGCCGCCCCCCCGGTTAACACCCGCAGCAGCTTACGTTACAGCGTACGCCGGGGTGACTCATTGGCGTTGATTGCCCAGCGTTTCAGGGTATCTATTTCTGACTTGCGGAAATGGAATACGCTCGATGAAGGTTACCTGCAGCCAGGACAACGTCTGCAACTGTTTGTCGATGTAACAGAGCAGACCCTGTAACCAAAAGCCATTTATTACAACCCGTCTTCTACTTTAAAGCAGCTCACCAATCGTCCATCGGGCAACGGCCTTAACTCAGGATAGGCAGTACGACACTGTTCCACAGCAATCGGGCAGCGAGGATGAAAATGGCAGCCCGTTGGTGGATTGGCAGGAGAAGGCATATCACCCTCCAGTCTGATTACGGCCCTTCGGGATGTCGTATCAACCACTGGCACCGCCGACAGCAGCGCCTGAGTATAAGGGTGCTTAGGCTCAGCCAGCAGCAGGTCAACACGTCCCCGCTCAACAATTCTACCCAGGTACATAACTGCTAGTTCATCTGCCAGATAGGCCACAACCGAAATATTATGGGTAATAAACAGATAGGCAAGCCCACGACTAAGCTGCAAGCTCTTTAACAGATTGAGTATCTGCGCCTGCACAGAAACATCTAATGCACTGGTCGGCTCATCACAGATAATCAGCTTGGGATCAACCGCCAGGGCACGTGCCACGCAGATGCGCTGTCGCTGTCCTCCAGAAAACTCATGTGGGTAACGGCTAGCCGAGTCAGCAGGCAACCCGACCTGCTCAAGTAGTTCCATTACTCGAGCACGGCGCTGAGTGCTGTCGCGGACGATCTTCTGCGCCTTCATGCCCTCCTCAATGATATCGCTTACCAACATACGAGGATTCATTGAGGCGACAGGATCCTGAAAGATAATCTGTAGCTCGGAACGTCGACTGCGCAAGGCCCTGGATGAGAGTGTAGTCAACTCATCCGACTCAAAAGTGACACGCCCCTCAGTAGGTTTGACCAGTTGAAGAATACCCTTTCCTACGGTTGTTTTTCCGCACCCTGACTCACCTACAAGCGCCAGCGTCTTACCCGGCGCAATAGTAAGTGAAACGCCATCTACCGCCTTAACGTAACCCACCGTCCTTTTAAAAACGCCCTTGTGAATTGGAAAATGGACCTTTAAACCCTCAACACCTAATAGTGGTGCCTGCTCTAGCCCGTCTACTACTGGCTGATGAGACTCTTGTTGAATCACCTCTGACTGCAACAGCTCAGGTTGGTCCGACAGATGACAGCGTACACCCTCATCATCAGAAAGCGCTGTCCATTCGGGCGCTGTGTGACAGTCACTGAAGGCACGATGACAACGATCCATAAAGCGACATGCGGTAAAAGTCTGATTCAGAGCCGGAACACTGCCCTGAATAACGGCCAATCGTTGTGATCGCTTATTACTATCTGGCAAGGACTGAAACAGCTTTTGACTATAGGGATGCCGGGGCAGTCGAAAAAAACGCTCAGACTCCGCTACCTCAATAATCTGCCCTGCATACATCACCGCAACCCGGTCGGCCACTTCAGCAACCACCCCAAGATCGTGAGTGATGAGTAAAATAGCCATCCCGGTCTGCTGCTGCAGAGTCTTGAGCAGATTAAGCACCTGGGCCTGAATGGTGACATCCAATGCTGTCGTGGGCTCGTCGGCAATCAGTAATTCTGGCCGCCCAGCCAGGGCCATGGCGATTATTATCCGTTGCTTCATACCGCCCGAGAGCTGATGAGGATATTCACCTACCCTGCGCTCAGGATCAGGTATACCGACCGAATTCAACAACTCAATAATACGCCAATCCCGGGATTCTTTATCGACACCCTCTCTTATCCTGACCGCTTCTCCAATCTGCTGACCAATAGTCATCACCGGATTGAGTGAGGTCATCGGCTCCTGAAAGATCATGGCCATCCGACCGCCACGCTCCTCACGCATAGCAAACTCAGGGAGATCCAATAACGAGGTCTTACCCAGTAAAACCTGCCCGCCCCTGATCCGACCTGCCGGGGGCAGCAGTCGCATTATGGACAAGGCCGTCATGGATTTACCACAACCGGACTCCCCCAGTAAGGCGAAGGTCTCACCTTTTCTGATGGTCAGATCCACACCATCAACAGCCCGTACAGGCCGGTCGCCTTCCCCCAACCAGGTTTGCAGATTTTTAACTTTGAGCAGAATGTCACTCATTCGAGAAGGGTCCCTTGATGAATCGGTTAGCGCGAGCTGCGCAGACGGGGATCAAATGCATCACGCACTACATCTGAAAAAAGATTAGCGGAGAGAACCAATACAAACATAAAGAGCATGGAGGCCAGCAGCGACCACCAGACAACCGGCTCTCGGGCCATCTCAAGCCGGGCACTGTTAATCATATTACCCCAGCTGTTCATGGTGGGATCAACACCAATATTCACATAGGAGAGTACGGCTTCAGCCAATACCAAACCAGAGAAATCAAGCACTACAGTGATCAGAACAATATGCAAAACATTGGGCAGAATATGCCGAACAATAATGGTGAAATGCCCAACACCGAAGGCGACGGCAGCCTGAACATAATCAACTTCCCGCAACTTCATCGCCTCGCCCCGCAGCAGACGACAGAGCCCGGTCCAGCTGGTGACTCCCAGGATGATACATAAAAATAGCAGACGCAGATCAGCCCGTTCAACCAAGCTATTAAATTCATCAGCATGATTACTCATGTAGATCTGCAGCATCAGTATGGCGGCGGCAATCAGCAGCACACCTGGAATTGAATTAAGCGTGGTATAGGTATACTGAATCAGGTCATCCACCCACCCTCTGTAATATCCCGCCATGATGCCCAGAAGGATAGCGGCCGGAAGCATAACCAGCGTTGTAAGTGTGCCAATCAAAAGACCAGTTCGAATACTCTTCAAGGCCTGATAAAAAACATCCTCACCCACTTTGTCTGTCCCAAGGATGTGGTAATGAGACGAAAGCTCTATGGACCAGAACAGTACCAGAATGACAACAGAGAGGGTTCCCAGTAAAACGCGCCAGGGAATCGATGTCTCACCCTTGATCAGCACCTTGGCTACCGCCCCATAGGTTGTTTTCCAGCGGACCGCCAACAGGGTCATCAAAATGTTGGTTACCACAATGCTCACCAGCAACCCTTTTAGAATCCCCACAGCACTTAAACGCCAGATATCCTGTGACCACTCCTGCTCAGGATTCTCCAGGTGCGCACCACCAAAAGTAAGCCGGGGGAAATCGCGTATCACCTCACCACCCGGCAGCTCAATACTCTCTTTGGCATACAGATGAGTAGCCAGAGGGGCAGAGTACGTCTTCTCCTGCCGCTCCCTGAGGGGCGTCACCAGATAGTCAAACAGGCTAATCACCTCGGCTGACTGTGTTTGCTGACCAGCCTGGTCTTTTGAATCAAGAAGGGGGTGGAAATGCACCGAATCCAATAAGCCAACAACCACATAAAAACTGAGTATGACCAGTGTACTGACGCCAACACGGCTACGCACGACCAAACCCCAAGGCCCACGCAAGTGCTCTTTTCCTGCAGCATAGATACCAAAAGCCATGGAAAACAGGACCAGCATAAAGATCAATGCATCCGTCCAGAGTATGACCAGTTCACCCATCATGACAGCCTGACTCTGGGATCAACTAATGTGTAGGAGATATCGGTCAATAGCAGACCTAATATATAAAGCACCGAGCCCAGAAATACCATGGCCCGTACAATAGCGAAATCTTGCCGACTAATAGCATCAATGGTGTAACTGCCAAGCCCGGGAATGCCAAAGAAGGATTCCGTAATCAGGCTTCCCATAAACAACAAAGGCAATACCACCACCACACCCGTCAAGATTGGGATCATGGCATTCTTCAACACATGCCGGAACAGTACCGCCACTTCCGAAAGCCCTTTGGCCCGTGCAGTTCTCACATAATCCCGGTTGATCTCTTCGAGAAACAGCGTTCGATACCAGCGCGTTCCGGCACCGATACCGCCTATCACACCGATCAACACGGGAAGTATCAAAAACTTGATAGCACTCAACCCGGTATCATAACCAGAGATAGGGACCAGATGCAGAAGCTTACTCACCAGATACTGTCCGCCAATGATATAAAATAGCCCGGATATGGACATCATCACCACACACAACACCACACTCCAGATATCAATATAAGTAGCCCGAAAAAAAGCGATCAACAGCGCGTAGGTAATATTCACCATCAGGCCGACCAGTAATACCGGTATCGCTATCGCCAGGCTGGGCCACATGCGCTGGGAGATGTCATAACCAATATCCCGATCACTGTCAGAGGAACCAAAATCAAACTGAAACAACTTCAGAGACTTTTGAAAAAAGATGGTGTCGGTTAGTTGTCCAACACCCTCACTGGCTTCATTAAACAGCAGGGGTTTGTCATATCCCCGCTCGGCCTTCCAGGTTTCAATCGCCTCCGTTGTCACCCGCTTCATGCCCAAGTGCATACGCGCCATGTCATCAGGTGAGTTAACGACAAAGAACAGTACAAAGGTGAGGATATTCACACCCAACAGTATGGGTATGGCATAAAGCATTCGACGGATGATGTAGGCGATCACCTTGCTGCACTCCTTTCATGCCGGCGATAGACCATCACGGCAGGAATAGCCGTAATCACCAGTAGTAGAAAGAGAAGAACCAGCGGCCATACAATGGGTGGGTTCCATGATTGCTGACGCTGATTGCGAACCTCTGGATCAATACGCTTATATTTCAGCGTGTTGTTCGCCATCAGATTGGGTTTAACATTGCCATACCAGCCATGGTAAAGCGAAAAACCCTTTGGATAAAACCCCCAAATCCATGGTGCGTCATGCCGGAGGATATCCACCATGTTGTCTATAATCTGCTGTCTTTCAGGGCTGTTATCCATATTCTTCATCTGATCAAACAGCCGATTAAATTCCGGGTTATCGTAGTTGACCGCATTCTCTCCTGCATGGTCCACCTTGCCATTGGGACCATACAATAAGAAAAGGAAATTTTCCGGATCAGGGTAGTCTGCATTCCAGCCAAACATAAACAGCTGCCCTGTTCCCTTACGTAACTTTTCCTGAAACCTGTTGTAGTCAGTGGCCCTGATCACCAGCTGGATACCCAACTGCTTAAACTGTTTACGCATCCAGTTGAGTTGCGCCTTGCTATCAGGCCCGGCTGATGCCGATTCATAGTTCAACACCAGGGGTTTGCCGGTTTTCGCATTTTTACCGTTTGGATAGCCCGCCTTGACCATCAGGGCACGGGCTTCATCCAGTGATTTGCGCTTCGGTCTGCCGTTCTCAACATCAAACACCACGGGATTGATACCATCAAGACCCGCACGACTGCCAAAGATTCCTATCGGTAAAGGGCCTTGAGCAACCACACCCCGGCCATTCCTGAAGATAGAGATAAACTCTTCAAAATTAACGGCGATGGAGATCGCCTGACGCAACGCTCTATTCTCTTCAGAGTCACCACCGATGACAGGATCGGCCATATTGAACCCGAGATAAAATATTGATGTTTCAACCGCCGTTGCCAGCTTAATGTCGCGCGCCAGCATCTCTTCAGTAAGGTTTGCTTCACCACCCGAGCTAAACTCCACGGCTTGGTCAAAGCTGTCAGAGCTGACACCCGAGGTATCATAATAACCCTGAAGAAATTTGTTCCAGTAGGGTATCCCCTCTTTTTCAAGACTGTAGATCGCCTTGTCAATTAAAGGCAGTGGTTTACCTGCATCGGCTAACATCCCCATTTCGGCATCGTTCGCCTCACCCTCATCAGGATAATGTTCTCCCCGAAAATGTGGATTTCTACTCAGCACCATACGAAGATTGGGATTGTTCTCCGATAGCATGAAAGGACCACTGCCAATGGGATACCAGTTGAGGCTGATATTGCGTTTTTCCAGATCTGGTTGGCTATAAAAAAGATCGGCCTCCCAAGGCATGGGAGCAAAAAAGGTCATTGCCAACCAATAAACAAATTGCGGATACTTTCCACGCAGGCGGATCTTAAAACGATAGCGATCCAGCTTGGTAACACCTGCCATATCAAAGCGTCGTAAATCGAGAAATTCACTCTCCCCCGCCTTGCCATTAGCAGCACCTGACGAGGCCGAGCCAAGGGTGGAGCTGAGCTCAGAAAATCCCACTATATACTCGGCCATAATACTGGCAATCGGTGAATGCAGCTTTGGATTAGCGAGCCGCTTTATCTGATATATATAGTCATCAGCTGTCACCTCTCGTGATCCGGTTTCAGGGAAATCAGCCAGTACATTGACCTTGGCGATCGCCTCAGGCGTCAGCTGATGATAAAGAAAAACACCCTCGTCACGTGTCGCCAAAGCCGGGTGAGGCTGATAGCGACTGCCCGGCTTAATTGCAATCTCATATTCACTGAAGGCGATCTGATCTGCAGGGACATCGTCGGGTAATGCATTACCGGCCTGATCAAGAAAATGCGGTTTCGGTACTTCCGTGGCAGCCAAAGGCACCAACTCATAAGGACGTTTTAGAAAATGGTATTGCAACGGCGGCTCATAAATCTGTGCAATAAAGACATATTCATTGGCCGCATAGGACCGTGCCGGATCAAGATGTTTGGGTCTTTCAGAAAATGAGCTGTAGTAGGTATTCGACTTTGCTTCACTGGAGGGATAAGGCGCATTCCAGGCACGCTCCCCGCATCCCGTTAATAGAAGCAAAAAAGCCAGAAGCAAAGCCCGACGACTCAACACCGCCCAACCGCGAACCATTCGATTTACACTCTGCTGCCCGTAATAACGCATTCTTTTTATTTTTCACCCTCAGGGTATGGGTTATTGGTCAGTGCCCAAAACATCCATTACTGTGCCTTAACGAAACAGCATATAGTAGAACAGACCAACAAAAAACCGTTGGGTTCTTTTCCATTTGAAGCTTTTCCGGTAACTTAGGGCCTAGTTCACGGCCACATCAATTGGCCTTTAATCACTATTCACTCGCACACTCAAGGATTTCACATGGGTTTCCTACAAGACAAGCGCATTCTTATCGTCGGCGTTGCCAGCAACCGCTCAATTGCTTGGGGTACGGCCCAAGCCATGCATCGTGAAGGGGCTCAACTCGCCTTTACCGCACAGGGAGACAAACTCCTTGAGCGGGTAAAGAAGATGGCCGCCGAACTGGATTCTGACATTGTCTTGCCACTGGACGTAACTTCAGATGAGGAGATTGAGAACGTCTTCACTGAATTGGCCACGAAGTGGGATGGTCTGGATGCCATTGTCCACTCTGTCGGCTTTGCACCCCGCGACCAACTCGAAGGCAGCTATGTGGATTCGGTCACTCGTGAAGGATTCAGCATCGCCCACGATATCAGTGCTTACAGCTTTGCCGCCTTGGCCAAGGCGGGGCGCCCCATGATGCAGGGAAGAAATGGCTCACTGATCACCATGAGTTATCTCGGCGCCGTTCGCACCATACCCAACTACAACGTTATGGGCGTTGCCAAAGCCAGCCTGGAAGCCAGCGTTCGCTACATGGCTGACTCACTCGGCCCTGAGGGAACCCGCGTCAATGCCATCTCTGCTGGCCCAATAAGAACCCTGGCCGCCTCTGGTATCAGCGGGTTCAAGAGCATGCTCTCCGAAGCTGAGAAGAAAAACCCCTTGCGACGTAATGTCACTATTGATGAGGTAGGCAATGCAGCGGCCTTCCTCTGCTCTGACCTCGCTTCAGGAATAACTGGCGATATTCTCTATGTTGACTCCGGTTATCATATTGTCGGCATGGCCTAAATCGCGAACATAAAAAAAAGCCGCGTAGCGTCGACGACGCTACGCGGCTTTTTCATACTCTATCTAATCGGACTGGCGATCAGATTCTGTCGTGATCGTTACATCGGCAGCAGCCCGCAGATTTCCCTGCAGATGCTGGAAATAACTCTTACCGCGGGAACGCTGCAAGGCATCATTCAGAGCAGCATCACCACCCAGTTCATTGGCTTGTTCCAATGTGCCGTCAGTGACTGCATGAAGCGCCAGCAGCGCCAGATCACCACTGGACAGCGCCAGGTGATCATAAACCGGCTTATCCTGCTCCGGGCGGCCCATACCAAACAGATGCTTTACCAACTCGGCCGATAAGACTTGTTCATCCCGGTTAATCTGTTTGCGCGGTAGAACAGAGACACCTAACTCGGACGCTAAAGCCTGAAGAGACTCGCCCTGAGCCAGTCTACCGACCAACTCGGCACCCTGCTGCTTAGCTTTCTCAATGGCCAGCTGGATCCGAAGCTGATCCTTAATGAGCGACGAGACGGCTTCCAGCGGTTTGATTGCCGCTTCTTCATGATCTACAACACGAAGTACCAGGACATGCTCCGCTGTCAATTCAATCGCCTCACTGTTATTCCCAGATACCATGACATCTTCACTGAAGGCAGCATTCACTACCTTTGGTGCGGCAAGGATACCCTGACCACCATCACGACTTAGCCAGTCACTCTCTTTAATCTGAATACCCAGTGCATCTGCTGCAGGCTCCAGCGTATCGGGTTCTTCATAGGAAATATTACCAAGACGCTCAGCGTACTCGTAAAACAGACGCTCAGCTTCACTCTTCAGATAGGCCTGCTCAATTTCTGATTTTACTTCATCAAACGATTTCCCTGTTGATTCGCGAATCTCTGTCAGCTTGATGATATGAAAACCAAACGGCGTACGAACCAGGTCACTCACCTCACCAACCGCAAGTGCGAACACAGCATCATCAAATGTCTGCTCCATCACACCCGCTTCAAAAAAGCCCAGATCACCACCCTCTTCTGCAGAACCAGGGTCTTTTGACAGGGCTTTCGCCAGTGCAGCAAAATCCTCTCCCTGTTTAACCCGCTCCAAAATGGCCGCAGCTTCAGATTCTGCCTGTTGAACGGCAGACGCATCGGCACCCTCTTCCAGTTCAATCAGAATGTGACTGGCCCGACGCTCTTCAGCTGTCCGATATTGGCTTTGATTCTGGTCATAGTAGGCCTGAAGCGCCTCATCGTCAGCTTTAAGGCTCTTGGCAATACTGGCAACATCCAGATCAAGATACTGTATTTTAACCCGTTCTGGGGCCATATAATCATTCTGATGTGCCGCATAGTAGGTTGCAACCGCCTCATCTGTGACTTCTACATCAGCAAGAAAAGTAGCCGCCGGAATAAGCAGATGTTCAAAATCCCGCTGCTGCAGTCGAAGACGCACCAGACTATCTATCTCCGCCTGAGTGGTAAATTCAGAACCCACAACAGCCTTGGAGAGCTGCTCACTGACAAGACCGACTCTGACCTCTTCAAAAAAACCAGAGGGTGTGAGGCCTTGCGAACGAACGCCGCGCTCAAATGCCTCTTGATTGAATCTTCCACCTACCTGGAAACTGGGGAGGGAAGCAATGACTTGCTTGACCATGTCATCGCCAACCCGCAAACCGAGCGACTCAGACTTCTGCACCAATAGTCGATTACGAATCATGACCTGAAGCACTTCCTGCCTCAGCTGTGCCTCATCAATCAACTCCGGGCGATAATTCTCCCCCAGTCGTTGCTTGAGATTTTGACGAAAATCCCTATAGCCATTTTCAAAATCCCGCTGACTGATATCAACACCGTTGACTACAGTCGCAACGGATTCTGAACCGCCACCGAGATAAGAGTTAATACCGAAGAGCGCAAATGGCACACTGATGAGAGCGACAATGAACCATGCGACCACTCCTTGGGCGCGTTCCCTGATGGACTGAAGCATGACGTACCTGAGATCCGATTTCTGGAAAGTATTAAAGAAAACGGGGTATCCAAGGATACCCCGCGTCTTCTCACCTTTGGCGGAGCGGACGGGACTCGAACCCGCGACCCCCGGCGTGACAGGCCGGTATTCTAACCAACTGAACTACCGCTCCAAATATGGTGGGTGCTGAGGGGATCGAACCCCCGACCCTCGCCTTGTAAGGGCGATGCTCTCCCAGCTGAGCTAAGCACCCGATGAAGGCGCGCTAGTTTACGGCATCCTTTAAAGCTTTACCAGCCTTGAATGCAGGATTTTTTGAAGCCTTAATTTCAATGGTTGCACCGGTCTGTGGGTTCCGACCTGTACGAGCTGCACGCTCACGTACGGAGAAAGAACCGAACCCGATGACTGATACTTGATCTCCACTCTTCAGCGCTTCAGTAATGGCCGCAATCATTCCATCGAGTGCGCGTCCAGCGGCTGCTTTTGAAATATCTGCAGAGTCTGCCATCGCATCGATCAGTTCCGTCTTGTTCATTAATCGTCTCCCCTAGTGGTTTTAAAAAACGCCAATATTAGCGTTGGGTAAAAATAGTTAATCTGCTATCGCTATTGGTCTGCGAAACGGGGTCAATTTATACCAGTGGCGTAGAAGAAGTGTCAAGCTAACAAACCCGCAAAAGCCTAATTTCAGGCGGTTTCCAAGGCATTTCATGACACAGACAGCACTATTTGACAAACACAGTTAACGCAACTGCTCCGATATAGATGTCAACCCTTTGTTTCCTCTCAATATCATACATGACACCAGAATTAATCACCGATTGCCACACGTCTTTTTCCAACTCGCTGGTGCAATTGATGATTAAATAGTGCACTTAGGCTCAGTGTCTTGTCAGCCCGCCGCCCTTTTTGGCACTCTTCTTTGTAGCCCTCGGTTTTGGCTTCTCAGCCTCAGCTGTATCCGAGCTCTGCCTAGGTGTCGGCATATGAACCAGCGCAATCTCCAACGCCTGCTCAACCCACCGCACGGGCCGAATATCCAGATTCTGCTTGATATTCTTGGGTATATCTACCAGATCCCGCTCATTCTCTTCTGGAATTATTACTGTCTTGATACCACCACGATGCGCCGCCAGCAGCTTCTCTTTTAGACCACCAATAGGTAGGACCTCACCACGCAGCGTTATCTCGCCGGTCATCGCCACATCCGCTCTCACAGGTATCTCAGTCAAAGCCGAGACAAGACAGGTACACATGCCCACACCCGCACTCGGCCCGTCTTTTGGCGTGGCACCTTCGGGGACATGTACATGCACATCCAGCTTCTGATAAAAATCACTCTCGATTCCAAGTGCTTGTGAGCGACTTCTGACAACAGTCATGGCGGCCTGGATGGACTCCTGCATGACATCACCAAGTTGCCCGGTATGAGTCAAACGACCTTTACCGGGAACCAGCGCCGTTTCTATCTTCAGTAACTCTCCACCAACTTCAGTCCAAGCCAAACCTGTCACTTGGCCGACCTGATCATAATCTTCGACTTCACCATAGCGGAAGCGTTTAACACCCAGGTACTTGTCCAGAGACGCCGGTGTAATAGTGATCTTTTTGCCAGCTTTTGTGAGTACTATATCCCTTACTACTTTACGGCAGATCTTGGATATTTCACGTTCCAGATTTCGTACGCCGGCCTCTCGACTGTAATAACGAATGATGTCACGTATAACATCATCCTTAATCAGAATTTCTGAAGCTTTCAGGCCATTATTCTCAATCTGCTTTGGCACCAGGTAGCGCATGGCAATATTGACCTTTTCATCTTCGGTATACCCAGAAAGACGAATAACCTCCATTCGATCCAGCAGTGCTGCCGGAACATTCAGAGTATTGGCTGTTGCCACAAACATCACCTCTGAGAGATCAAAATCCACTTCCAGATAGTGATCACCAAAGGTGTGGTTCTGCTCTGGATCCAGCACCTCTAACAGTGCTGAGGCCGGGTCACCCCGGAAATCCATCGCCATCTTATCGATTTCATCTAACAGAAACAGTGGATTACGGGTGCCTATCTTGGAAAGGTTCTGGATGATTTTTCCAGGTAACGCGCCAATATAGGTTCTGCGATGCCCACGAATCTCCGCCTCATCACGCACACCACCCAGGGCCATACGGATAAATTTCCGATTGGTAGCCCGAGCAATAGACTGGCCCACTGAAGTCTTACCGACACCCGGTGGACCCACCAGACAGAGAATCGGCCCTTTCAGCTTGCGGACACGCTGCTGTACTGCCAGATACTCGATAATCCGTTCTTTTACCTTCTCCAGCCCGTAGTGATCCTTTTCCAGCACATCCTCAGCCACTTTCAGATCATTACGTATCTTGCTGCGCTTTTTCCAGGGTACATTGACCAGCGTATCGATGTAATTTCTCACCACGGCCGCTTCTGCGGACATGGGTGACATCAGTTTCAGCTTATTCAGTTCTGTCTGTGCCTTGCTCTTGGCTTCCTTGGGCATGCCGGCAGATTCAATGCGATTCTCCAGATCCTCTATCTCATTCGGCGCATCATCCATCTCTCCCAGTTCTTTCTGAATGGCCTTCATCTGCTCGTTCAGATAGTACTCGCGCTGGTTTTTCTCCATCTGACGCTTGACCCGACCCCGGATACGTTTCTCCATCTGCAGCAAGTCGTTTTCGGCTTCCATGAGGCTCATAAGATGTTCCAGCCGATCGCCAATGTTGGCCATCTCCAGCACACTCTGTTTCTCATCCAGCTTCAGCGACATGTGCGCGGCCATGGTATCGGCCAGACGACTGGGCGCATCAATACTGGAAAGTGAGGTCAACACCTCGGGCGGAATCTTCTTGTTGAGTTTCACATACTGATCAAACAGTGCGATGGCAGAGCGCATAAGCACCTCCATCTCCCTGTCATCATCAGGCGTTACGTCCTGAATCAGTGAATATTCCGCCGTAAAAAAGCCTTCGGTTTCCTTGAATTCAGACAATTGAGAGCGAGACCCACCCTCAACCAGAACCTTAACCGTTCCATCTGGCAATTTCAGTAGCTGCAGGATATTCGCCAGCGTCCCGACATTGTGCATATCACCAACACCGGGATCATCCGTCTCTGCACTCTTTTGCGCCACCAGGAGGATCTGCTTATCCTCTTTCATTGCGGCATCAAGTGCTTTGATCGATTTTTCGCGACCAACAAAGAGCGGTATCACCATGTGTGGATAGACCACGACATCCCGCAATGGAAGGACTGGAATCTGTGCAGTCGAATTTTCGATCTGCAAATCACTCTTAACTTCTTGACCCATCAAGGGTTCTCCTTTTATCGCGCACTACGGGCAGATAACCAGCTCATCATAATCATTGCCGGCCATTCAAATTTGGTAGCCTCACTCTACTAGTGGCACCGTTCAGTTGATGGTGGGGGTTTGTCAGCGATATTTCAAGGCAAAAAGCAGGGAGGATTACAGGGTTTTAGTGGCTCGACGAAAAAATAAACTCTACATTCATGCACTTATAGGCAGACGGCCAAACCAAGAGAAATTGCAAACAATTGAAACCACACAAATAAGACACAAAAAACCGTCGGCCCAATCAGGTCGACGGTTTTTTGTGGATTTCTCAAACGAGGACGCCCACTACCTAAAAAGATCGCCCTATCAGTCAGCGGCTACTCTTTTCTTCTCTCCACCTTCATAGATGATGTAGGGATCATTCTCACCGATGATAACTGATTCATCCACGACCACTTTGGAAACATTCTCCTGGGAGGGCAGGTCATACATGGTATCCAGAAGAACCTGCTCCATAATGGTCCGCAGTCCACGCGCCCCTGTCTTTCTCTCCATCGCTTTACGCGCAATGGCAGACAGAGCATCTGGCCTGAACTCAAGTTCACAATCTTCCATCTCAAACAACCGGTGATACTGCTTGACCAGCGCATTTTTCGGCTCAGTCAGAATCCGCACCAACGCCTCTTCATCCAACTCTTCAAGCGTCGCCACCACAGGCAAACGACCAACAAATTCAGGAATCAGTCCATAGTGAATCAAATCTTCAGGCTCGACACCCGTCAGCACTTCACCTACGCGGCGCGATTCGTCTTTGCTATGCACCTCGGCAGAAAAACCGATACCACCCTTCTCTGACCGATTTCTGATGACCTTGTCCAGACCGGCAAAGGCACCACCTACAACGAACAGAATATTAGAGGTATCCACCTGTAGAAACTCTTGCTGAGGGTGCTTGCGACCACCTTGCGGGGGGACCGAGGCTACCGTTCCTTCGATGAGTTTCAATAGCGCCTGCTGAACACCTTCTCCCGAGACGTCACGAGTAATTGAAGGGTTGTCAGACTTACGGGAGATTTTGTCGATCTCATCGATATAGACAATACCTGTCTGGGCCTTCTCTACATCGTAATCACACTTTTGTAGCAGCTTCTGAATGATGTTCTCTACATCTTCACCTACATAACCTGCTTCTGTCAGCGTTGTGGCATCGGCAATGGTGAAGGGCACATTCAGCGTACGCGCCAATGTTTCAGCTAACAGGGTCTTACCTGAACCGGTCGGGCCAATCAGCAGGATATTGCTCTTGGCAATCTCGACTTCATCTTTGTTCTTACTGGTATCCAGTCGCTTGTAGTGATTGTATACCGCGACAGAAAGAACCTTTTTTGCTCGAGCCTGACCAATCACGTATTGATCGAGCAAAGCGCTCAATTCATGGGGATTGGGGAGTTTTCCAGAGGTCTCTACGCTACCTTCCTGCATCTCCTCGCGAATGATGTCATTGCAAAGTTCTACACATTCATCACAAATGAATACGGAAGGACCCGCGATGAGCTTACGAACTTCATGCTGACTCTTTCCGCAGAACGAGCAATACAGCAACTTGCCGTCATCACCTCTTGTCTTATCATCACCCATGCAGCCTTCCTCTCGATATATCCATCAACCTCTGCTCCTAGTATCCTAGGTATAAGGCCGATCTCACTTCAATACAACCCCCAACACGCAAACGAACTCAATAAAGCGCATTGGAATTTCGTAAAAACAAACAGCAATAACCTTTTATATCAACAGGTTAGAGCCAGCTGGTTATGCTTCCGTTTCAGCTTCAGGGCGACGACTCAGTACTTGGTCAATCAGTCCGTAGGCTACAGCATCCTCACCACTCATAAAATTATCACGATCCGTATCTTTGCCAATAGTATCAAGTGACTGACCGGTATGGTTCGCCATAATGGTATTCAACCGATCACGCAGAAGTAAAATCTCTTTGGCATGAATCTCGATATCGGTTGCCTGCCCCTGGAAACCACCCAAAGGCTGATGAATCATCATCCGGGAGTTAGGCAGACAATAGCGTTTGCCCTTCTCACCACCTGCCAGCAACAAGGCGCCCATGCTAGCCGCTTGGCCTATACACATTGTGCTGATGTGGGGCTTGATGAACTGCATGGTGTCGTAAATGGCCAAACCAGCCGAAACGGAACCGCCTGGTGAATTAATATAGATATGAATATCTTTATCCGGATTCTCTGATTCCAGAAAGAGCAACTGAGCCACTATCAGGTTGGCCATGTTGTCTTCCACCTGACCGACCAAGAAGATTACGCGTTCCTTGAGCAGACGAGAGTAGATATCATAAGAGCGTTCGCCCCTGGAGGTCTGTTCAACCACCATCGGAATCAGCCCCAGATTATTTGCGTCTAATCCACCCATATTTCTTATATCGGTCATTCTGAATAAATCCTTTAGTTATACCTTATTCGTCAACAGCTTCGATATCTTTAGGTGCTGGATTCATGATCGCATCGAAACCGCTCTCACTCTCTTCAACCTTGACTTGGTCCAGAACCCAATCAACAACCTGCTCCTCAAGAACCAGGTTTTGAATGCCCGCCAGCTGTTCTTTATTATTATAATAATAATCAATGACTTGCTGCGGCTCTTCATAGGTCTGAGCAAATTGCTCAATCTTTTCACGAACCCGATCTTCGTCCAGTTCAATCTTATTAGTGCTTAACACCTCAGCAATAATCAATCCGAGGCTGACACGTTTTTTCGCCTGATCCTCGAACAATTCGACTGGCAGGTTGATATTACTGCCTTGACCGCCTTGTGCCAGATTGGCTTTTGTCTGCTCCATGAGCACCTGCGCCTCACGGGTAATCAATGCCTTAGGCACCTCCAATGGATTAACTTCAAGCAACACATCCATAACCTGTTCTTTTACCAGACCACGAATCTTCTCTTCAAGTTCACGGGTCATGTTGCCACGAATCTCTTTATAGAAACCCTCAATCCCATCTTCAGTTACACCAAATGCCTTGATGAACTCGTCATTAACCTCAGGCAGAGCAGCCTCAGAGACCTTGGTCACCTCAACTTCAAAGGCAGCCGGTTTACCCGCAAGACTCTCTACGTGATAGCTTTCCGGGAAGGTCAACTCCAAGGTGCGTTTATCACCCGCCTTTGCACCAATCAATCCCTCTTCAAACCCTTCGATCATACCCTTTGAACCGATCTCCAGAGGCACACCATCGGCAGAGCCACCATCAAACGCCTCGCCATCAATGAAGCCCTTGAAGTTAATGGTGACCTGATCACCATCAGCCGCCACTCGATCAACCTCATTCCAGGTAGTCCGCTGCTTGCGCAGTTTTTCTACCATCTCAGTCATATCTTCATCGGTTACTTCTGCCTTTGGACGGGTGACAGTAGCATCATTCAACGGATTGAGTTTTACTTCTGGCATCACTTCAAACACGGCCACATAAGCCATTCCGGCATCAGCGCCTTTTTCCAGAGGTTCGATTGAAGGCTCACCGGCAGGATTCAGTTTTTCCTGCATCAGGGCTTCAAAATAGCTTGATTGCACCAAGTCACCAAAGACTTCATTTTGGGCATCACGGCTAAAACGCTTGCGTACCACCGACAGAGGCACTTTGCCTGGACGAAAACCGTCCATCTTGACAGTTCGCGCGATCTCTTTCAGTCGCTTCTCCACCGCGTCATTTACCTTTTCAGCGGGGATTTCAACAGTCATACGACGCTCAAGCCCTTCACTCGATTCAACCGAAACTTGCATGCAAACCTCTTCTGGCAGAGATTACTGCCATTCCTCTGTCTTTAAATGGAAGTGGCAACCGCCGTAGCAGCCACCGAAATTTAGCCCTCTATAAAGGGCACCGTGCCTAACAAGCAGACCTGAATATCGATCTGCCGATCATTTTCAAAGTGGTAAACAAACCCAGTCGGCAAGGCCGGGAAAAACGGACAACAAGATATACCACTATCTGCAAATAAGCCGGCTATTGTACCTAAAAACAACCTTTATTAAAGCGTATTGTTCGCTCTCCCCCCCCATAAAGTTGAACTCAATGTGCGTTTTTTTGCATCAACAAAGCACAAAACCCGCCATTAGGCGGTAATTTTTAACAGAATGAATGGAATTATCTAAGAATTGTACAGCAACCGTTCAACTAACGATTACTCGGAAAGAGTGGTGCCGTCCGGGAGACTTGAACTCCCACACCTTGCGGTACCAGAACCTAAATCTGGCGTGTCTACCAATTCCACCAGGACGGCATTAAAGGGTGATTATAGTGAGGTCATCAATGGGTGGTCAATGAACCAGCCCCTGTCAGTCCTCTTTTGTCAGCACTATTGCTCTGACTCTCATCCCTGCGTAAGCAGCTGCGCATTATACCGATAGCACATTCGATGTCTAACGCATTTTTAAATCATCCGAATAAATACAGGATCAGCCAAATGGTTAGTTCTCTCGGCTATCGATGCCGCGCTCAAGTTCACCGCTTTTGCGCAACTCCCGTTTCAATATTTTACCGGCCGCATTCTTAGGTAATGCCGCCACCAACAGGACTTTTCTTGGCACTTCATGACGGCCCAAATTATCCCGACAAAAAGCCTTGATGTCTGCAGTAGTGATCGCTTCTCCCTCTTTCAGTACCACATGGGCAACCGGAATTTCTCCATGCAGCTCGCTGGGCTCACCCACCACGGCCGCCTCCAGAATTGCCGGATGGGTATAGAGTAGCTCCTCTACCATGCGGGGATAGACATTCATCCCGTTTACAATAATCATGTCTTTCTTACGATCCACAATATAGAGATAGCCATCCCCATCTTTGTAACCGAGATCACCTGTTCTGACCCACTCACCAAAAAAACTCTCGGCCGTTGCCTCTGGCAGGTTCCAGTAACCCTTCATGACGTTCGGCCCACGCACGCAGATCTCCCCGATCTTGTCGATGCCAATCTGACGCCCTTCATCGTCATAGATTTCCATCTCAACATCGGGCACCTGCAGACCTACAGATGCCGGCATTCTAACACCATCAATTGGATTCACACAGGTTACCGGTGAGCATTCGGTGGGCCCATCTCCCTCACATACAGGCACACCATAGCGGGCTTCAAATTGCTGCATAATCGCCTCAGGCATGGCCGCTCCACCGGATACACAATAACGAATGGATGCCCAACGACTTAACTGTTCTTCTGGCAATCGCAACAGCACGTTATACATACTGGGCACCCCCAGAAAGACTGTCGCCTTCACCGCTTCAATTACCTCTGAAACCGCAGCCGGATCAAACTTCGGAACTGGCGCAAAGCTGACGCCATGCAACAACGGGGTCAATGTCCCGACAGTTGCCGCGAAAGAGTGGAACATGGGAAGTACCACCAGCAGCCGGTCTTTACCTGGCTGGAGCTGTAACGCAGCCAGTACGCTCGTGGTATTGGACACCAGATTGCTGTGTGTCAGCATCGCACCTTTAGGGTGCCCTGTTGTACCCGAGGTGTAGAGAATCGCCGCCAGATCATTCAAGGTATCAAATTCAGGATGAGGAACGGGTGCCATAGAACGCATAAACTGATCAAACAGAAGATCATCTTCACTGGCAACGTCATTGCCTATACAGACAGCAAAACGTAACTCCGACAGTTCACTACGGAAAGCGGTGACCCCAGCCCCCATCACCTGATGGTAGATTAATCCTGTAATCCCGGCATCTTTCAACACATAAGCTATCTCCCGGGGATTGAGCATCAGATTAACCGGCACAACAACCGCTCCCGCCTTTACGATTCCGGCATAGGCATAGGCGAACTCTGCTGAATTGATGCAATAGAGGGCTATGCGATCCCCCTTAGTGACACCCTGCTCAGCAAGAGCGGCTGCGACCGCATCGGAGTGCACATCCACCCTGGCAAAGGTAATCGAATGATCGGCAAAAAGTATCGCCGGCTGTTCGCTAAAGCGCCGCGCGGTGCTGCGCATCATTTCCGGGATTGAAGCTGTTGCTGAAAAGGTCATAGTCACGCTGCCTGATGAAATGAGATAGGGCAGGATAAAACCAGACAAGGCAGGATGCAATGGAACAGGCTACCCGGAGAATGTAGAATACCGGGCAGCCTCTGGTTAAGACAGGCGTATCAGATCACTTTTGAGAAATTTTTCTGCTGTAGACCGGCCGAGAGATAGTGATCAAAGGCCATGCAGACATTACGTATCAGCAACCTTCCCCGTGGTAACACACGGATACCATCGGCGTCCATCTCCAGCAGCCCATCAGACGCCATGCTCGGCAATCGAGCCAGCTCATTGGCAAAATAGTCCGCAAAACGGATACCCCAAGCCTGTTCAATACTGGCATAGTCGAGCACAAAGTTGCAGATCAGACAGGTAATGACATCGCGTCTGATCAGATCATCTTTTGTCAGCTCTATGCCCCTAAAGACAGCCAGCTTGTTATTGTCAATCGCAGTGTAATACTCATCAAGCCCGCGCTCATTCTGGCTATAGGTATTACCCACCATGCCAATAGAGGTCACACCCATGGCAACCAGATCACAATCTGAGTGTGTGGAATACCCCTGGAAATTTCGATACAGCGTCCCTTCTCGTTGAGCAATAGCCAGTTCATCATCTGGTCGGGCAAAATGATCCATACCGATATAGACATAGCCAGCTTTAGACAGGTGCTCCCCCGTCATCTGAAGAATATCCAGTTTGACTTGAGCCGCAGGTAGCTCCTCCTCATTAATCCGTCGTTGCGGTTTGAACATCTCAGGCAGATGGGCGTAGTTAAAAACAGAGAGTCGATCCGGCCCAACCTCTATGACACGATCAAGGGTCTTGGTAAAACTCTCGACTGTCTGAAACGGCAGACCATAGATCAGATCAATACTGACTGAACGAAACCCGTTATCTCGTGCCGCCTCAAGTACCGTCATGGTTTCCGCTTCAGACTGGATACGATTAACGGCCTTCTGTACCCGGTCATCGAGATCCTGGACACCCAGGCTCAGACGATTAAAGCCAACCGCTCGCAAGGTTTTGATCGTCTCTGCAGTCGCTTCCCGAGGGTCAATCTCTATTGAATATTCACCCTTATCATCGTCAGCCAGGGTGAAATGTTCGCCTGTGACCCGCATCAGATCCTGCATCTCTTTATGACTGATGAACGTTGGCGTTCCACCACCCCAGTGCAGCTGCTCAACCACCCGGCTTTTATCAAAAATAGCACCCTGCATGGCGATCTCTTTATGTACCCGATCAAGGTAATCCGCCGCCATACTGCGATCTTTGGTAGCAATTTTGTTACAGGCGCAGTAAAAACAGATAGTGTCGCAGAAGGGAATGTGGAAATAGAGCGACAGTGGTCCGCCCGATTCGTTAGTTGCCTCGGCTGCCTGCCGGTATTCGGCCTCACCAAAAGCTTCGTGAAACTGTGGCGCTGTTGGATAGGAAGTGTATCTCGGCCCCGAATAGTCATACTTGTTTATCAGGTCCAGATCAAAAACCAGTGATTGATCCATAATTATTCCTCATCCACATCGAGACCACGACGGTGTGTCTCATTTATCTGCTGCAATAGTGTATTGAAGGGAATCTGGTCGCCGTGGCGATTCGCTACCTCCATAAAAGAGAGATCCTCTCGCCCAAAAGCGTAAGTACCATTGCACATCGCTTCATAAAGCTCGCCTACACCCCGCTCCAGAGGCTCCAGATAGGCAGGAAAGGTTGCCATCTCTTCCATCTCATAGAGTAAGCACTCTTTCAAATCACCCACTTCAAAATTGGCCTGTTTGACCCACTCTGCATACTCTTGCGCCGTTCTTGCACGTTGGATTGCCATACTAATGCTTATCCTTCATCAAATATCTCTTGGTACTCTGTCAGCTGCTCAGCTGTAAGAAGAAAAACCCCATGCCCACCGCGTTCAAAATCCAGCCACAGGAAAGCTACATCGGGAAACCGCTGACACAAGGCATATTCACTATTACCTACCTCGACCACCAGAATGCCGTCTGGTTCAAGGTAATCACCGGCCTCACGAAGTATTCGACAGACAATCTCCAATCCCTCTTCCCCGGCCTTAAGCCCCAGTGTGGGCTCTTGGTGGTACTCATCCGGCAGTGTGGCCATCTCTTCATAAGAGACATAGGGAGGATTGCTGACAATGATGTCATAATGCCGCCCATGTAACCCATTGAACAGATCTGACTGTATTGCTTCCACTCTTCCTTCCATATCATGACGCTCGATATTAATAGCGGCTACTGCCAGCGCATCTGGCGAGATATCCACAGCATCAATATCGGCCTCTTCAAAGGCGTAGGCACAACCAATGGCGATGCAGCCACTGCCCGTACAGAGATCCAGCACTCGGGTCACTGTCTCAGGCTGAATCCAGGGCTCAAAACGTGATTCTATCAATTCCGCGATGGGTGAACGAGGCACCAATACCTGATCGTTAACAAAAAAATCCAAACCAGCAAATGTGGCATGGTGGGTCAGGTAGGCGGCCGGAACACGACGCACAATACGCTCCTGAAAGAGCTCAAATACCCGCTCTTTCTCTTCTAGTGTCAGACGCGCATCCAAATAAGCAGGGGGTAAGTCAGGTGGCATTGAAAGGGCAAACAGTACCAGGCTGATCGCCTCATCGAAAGGGTTGTCAGTACCATGCCCATAGTAGAGGTTCGCCTCGGTAAAGCGACTGGCTCCCCAACGGATAAAGTCCCTTAAGGTTTGAAGGTTTTGGATTGCTTCGGTCATCGGTTCAGGCCAACAGGGTAAGAACGCGAATAATAGCTTATTTAGCGTCCCAGCTAAACTTGTACGACTAGATATCTGTTGCGACGTTATTAAAGGGAATTAGCCGACTGCCGATATGAATCATGAGGACCTTCCCTCATAATGCCAGATAAGATCACTGCAGGTATTTTTTAGACAACGTGTCTATACAAACATCCCAAATCAAACAGTTTCTGCCTCTGCGCGGCTTACCAGAACCTGTTCTCGGTTATATCGGTGAGCAGGCTTGGATTGAACAGGTTAGCCAGGGTCAAGATATCTATTCGCCGGATGCTACCCAGGAAAGCATCTACCTGATAAAAGGCACAGTCACACTGGAGCTGGACAATGGCACCACACGATCGGTAAGTGCAGACACACTCGCAGCCAATACACCACTGGCTGCACCCCAGCCCACTGGGGCCATCAAGGCAGTTTGTGATACTGATATTGAAATACTCTGCATCCCCAGGGATCTGATCGCCAGCATCTATTCAAGCTGGTGGGAAACCCATCAGTCAACACCATCCGGTATTGAGTTAAAAGAAGACAATCTGGAAGATCAGATTTACATGGACTTTTACCAACAGATTCAATCAGGTGACTACGAGCTTCCCAGCATGCCGGATATTGCAGTAAAGATTGGCAAAGCCGTAGAGAATCCCAACAGTAGCAGCGACGATCTGGCACGTATAATCACGGCCGACCCTCCTTTAGCCACCCGCCTTATCAGAACAGCCAACAGCCCGGCTTTTGGGGGCGAGAAAAATATTACAGATTGCAAAGATGCCGTAACCAGACTGGGTTATGGCAATACGCGAAACCTGGTGACCAGCTTTGTCTTAAAAAACCTCTTTCAGACTGATGAAACACTGATCCAAAAAAGAATGAAGCAGCTCTGGCATCACAGTCGTCGGGTTGCTGCCCTATCCCATGTGCTGGCCTGCATGTCACCAGGACTTGTCTCTGACCGGGCCATACTGACAGGTCTTATTCACGATATCGGGGCAATTCCGATTCTGATTGCAGCGGCCGAACAGCCCTCTTTATTGAATGACCCGACAAAACTGGATCGTCTGGTAAACGCCCTCAAGGGTGAAGTAGGTGCGCTTATCCTTCGCAGCTGGAGCTTCCCTCGGAGTGATATCGATACGGTACTCAACTGTGACGAATGGTTCAGATACAATGATCAACCAGCCGATTACACAGACCTGGTCATAGTGGCCCAGCTGTTCGCTTATGTTGGCACACCCGAAATGCGTAACCTACCCGCGCCGGATCTATCACCCGCATTCCATAAAATCGCTGCTGGAAAACTCACTCCATTGACTTCTATCTCTATTATTAATGAGGCTGAAAAAGAGATAAATGCAATCGAAGAACTACTTGAAGGGCATTGAATTGCCCGCTCTGCTACACGACAGTTAATTCGAGTGGGTTTCGCAACCTCTACAGCGTATGGCGACAGGTACCCGAGACAGAGTAACCCACTCCAACACCTTGCGAAATCATAAGCACCCGAGATGATTAATCAGGTTGTATTCTCTCCGTCCTTTCCATAAGCCTTCCCCTTCTGTAATCTGTTATTCACTGCTTAACTAGAGGGGAGCGGGCCTGTTCGATGCCATGAAACTACTGAAGATGCTTAAAACCCAAATTGCAGCAGCACTTGTGTTGATTATGCTGTTATTTGGTAGCATTTTTGCCCTCAGCATGATGGCACTCAACGAGCAACAGAGTTACAACGTTCTCCTCAACATCACCACACGCCTCGAGCAGTCCGCACAAAACCTCGTTACGCTGGGGCTGAACTATGCCATGAACGTCCCTGAGGACAGCAACAGCTACGAGCGGGATGTCAAACTATACTATCGCGCCATACTTGGCCAAATTGAGATGGTTGACAGCATCACCCACAGCTTCATGGTTGAGGAATTTTCACCTGCGCTAACCAACTTTGGTGATACCTACCATCCCCATCTTACACCAGCGACCCAACAGACCGTGTTGGCTGTTGAAGAGATCTGGAAGGCTTTCAGGGAAGGAATTTTTGTGGCGCTCGGAAAAGAGAACGGCATGCCACGACTGGATAGCGCCGCTGAATACATAGCCCGCTACCACTCTCCTCTCGCGGCCTCCATTGATATCCTGTTGACTAAAATCCAGGAGCAGACTGAACAGCAACTAAATCAAGTCTACCAGCTATATCTGCTCCTACTTATTACCGCAGTGATTATCACTTTAGGTGTATTCGGCTGGTTTTATCTTGCTGTGCTTAAGCCACTGCGCTATGCCGTCAATGGATTTGAAAAAGTGGCGCAGGGCGACTTTGGTTATCAGGTACCTGTTACCAGCGAAAATGAGCTGGCCATGATGACGCGTTCATTTAACACCCTATCAATGCGGCTGGACGCTATCTTTAAGTTAATCGATAAGATCCAACAAGGATCAGATCTGAATGAAACTCTCGGGTTCGTTGCTGAAGAATTTTCAGCCCTGTTACCACTCGATTGGGTTGGCGCACTCTTTGTTACCTGTGATAACAACACTATTGTGCTTGAAGGAAGCTATCGCAGCGGCAAACCTGAAATTGCACAACGGAGTCATTATCCACTAAGCAATACACTTCTTCTGAAGGCACTCAAATCAGGCGAGCCACTGCACATCCCAAATATGCCAGACACCGGTAGTGAAAATGCCGACTTTCAATTTCTCAACCACCTCATCAGTGGAGGCCTGAAAGATGCAATCTTCTTACCCATAACCGAACTAAGCCCGATTCCTGGCGTTTTAGCCTTTGCCACTAGCAAGGAGAATGTTTATACGCCGGAACACTTGGAGCTTTTGACCAATATTGCCGGCTTGATCACTCATAGCTTCGGAAAGACTGTTCGACTGGCAGAGCACAGCCGCTTGGCCGCGATTGGTGGATTTGCATCTGGTATAGCCCATGAAATTCGCAGTCCGCTATCGACCATTAGTATGGCGCTGGACTATTTTCAAAATGTCGAACTCCCCACAGCGGCCAGTAAACGGGCCAATCTGGCACACAAAGAGGCCGAGCGTATGGCCCGTCTGCTGGAAGAAATTTTACTCTACGCCAAACCCTTGCAACTAAAATTCGAGCAACTCGATCTCAAGCAACTACTGTTGCAACTACTGGAAACGCACAAGAATATACCTGAACAAAAACAGCAGCGGTTTGAATGGCGGACCACTGAGGCTGAAATGATCATTAAAGGGGACTCTGATCGCCTGATACAGGTCTTTCTGAACCTGACCAGAAATGCTTGTGAGGCCGCACCTTCAGGAAGCACCATTAGCTGGCAATTATCTGAAGAACCCCTCTCCCGTTCCTTGAAAATAGTTGTGAATAATCAGGGCGACCCCATTCCAGAAGAACAAATTAAAAACCTGTTCGACCCCTTCTTCACCACCAAGACAAACGGTACCGGGCTTGGTCTCAGTATCGTAAAGCGTATTGTTGATGGACTAGGCGGTGACATCGCTATCCACTCTAATCCTGAACAGGGAACAACTATCACACTGCTTTTCCCTCAAGCATAAAAATGGCCGCCCAGAGGGCGGCCCAAATGCAGTGAGACATTTTTCGCAGTTAATTAAGCGGCCGCAGTATCTGCGCTAGCCGTTGGCATAATGCTCGCCTTTTCTTTCTCTTTTCTACAACCTTGTTCTTTAAGCCCGCCACGTTCAACCAGCTCGGCCAGTGTAATACTTTGCAGGAAGGAGAAAATCTCATTACTGAGATCATCCCAGAGGTTATGTGTTAGACAGCGCTTACCATCCTGACAATCACGATTGCCTCCACAACGAGTGAATTCCACCCACTCATCTACCGCGCAGATAATATCCGCAATGGATATTTCATCCGCCTCGCGGCCCAAATAATAGCCGCCACCAGGACCACGAACACCCTTCACCAACTGCTTGCTTCTCAGAGCAGCAAATAATTGCTCCAGATAGGACAATGAGATCCCCTGAGTTTCTGAGATTTCTGCCAGTGTCACGGGCCCATCACTGCCATTAAGGGTCAGGTCCAGCATTGCAGTTACAGCATAACGTCCTTTAGTAGATAGTCTCATAATCTTAGTCTCGCCTGGTGAATAATTACCTAGTCATTTACTTGGTTATAAAACTATCATTTTCCTATGGAAATTGTCAACAAATATTGGACCCGTTCCACAGCAGCATCTGATCAGACTGATAATCAATAGGTGATTTCCGTTAATTTTCAGTTAGTTATATCTATTGTTAACAACTGTAAACTGACGGAAAAGGGCTATTTCTGCAAGGGAGGGAAGAGGAGGAAAAACACTCAGGCTGGTGCCAACGGCTCGTCACTTGAGATAATTGTTGCCTGCCCGGAGTGAAAGCAATGCCCCTGCTGAACACAGTATGAGAGCCACTTAGAGAGAAACAGACCCACTTTCCACTTCTGTTCAAGGGTCGGGCGAACAAAACCACGGTTCAGCGGTAAACTACTCTGCTTCAAATTAAGTACTTCAGCCTGCCGCGAGTCATGATAAATACGTATCGTGGCATCTGGATCGGGGAGTTGACCTGACTCATGGTCGAAATAATAGGTAAGGTGCAGCAGCGTGGTATAAGGCGTCTGTTCCAGGATCTCCAAGTACAGATCCATCGATCCATCAAGCGTTGAGAGATAAGTCCCCTTCAATTTTCGCATATCGGGTGATAACCGCATCAGGTAACGGTAATTCTGATCACAGAGATCCATCACCCAACCCACAGACGGCTTGCCAGAACTCAGAGACTTCAGACTCCAAGGGTAACAGGGGCTTAGTGAATAATCGGTTATCTGCATTTAGAAATAATCAATCCTAATGATTAAATTACGCCTTGCGTGGGCGTCCGGGTTTGCGCTTTTTACCAGCAGAGGCAGACACAGCGCTCTGATGTTGTTTATCCCACTTTTGAAGAAATCGAGCTACTGCCAAGTTTCTTGCCTCTTCAATACGGCGTTGCTGAGTTTCATAACGCGCAGCTCTTGTCTGATCAGATTTGATCTGCTGCAGACGTTTCCTGACCTAGCTTAGCTCCTGTCTGAGTGTGCGACGCTCGGCAGCCAACGTGCCGATTTTAAGTTGGGCATTCTGCAACTGATCCCGGCGCTTCTGTTTCTCATTTTTTAACTGTGTCTGTAACGTTTCCAGCTTACGCTTTAACACTTCTACTGAGACAGGACGACCACGCCTGGGTCTATTAACTGTATCGACGCCCTGAGCTTTAACTGAACCCGTTTTTTTAGCCATCGATTGTGTGGGTTTTGATTTCGAGCCGTTATTACGCTGTTTTTTTATCGCCATTGCTACGCCTTTTTTACATAATTGAGATCATATTGCACCATCCCTAGCGGTTTAAAAAACGTGTTTATATCAATGGTTTTATTTTCAGGAAAAAATAGAACCATTTCTGAAACTATAGCAAAGCGGAAAATAATAACGGTTGTACAAAAAACAAAAGGCCGGCAAATCGCCGGCCTTTTAAGCACACAGAAATAGTTGGACTATCCTGTTTTTTCCTGTTCCATCTGTTGATGTACTTCTGCCATATCCAGCTCAGATGCCTTTTGAAGAAGATCACGAAAACCACTCTCAGGCAGTGCACCTGCTTGGCTGAATATGATGACCTTTTCACGAAAGATCATCAGCGTGGGGATTGAGCGAATCTGAAAATGACCTGCAATCTCTTGCTCATCCTCAGTATTCACCTTGGCAAAGACCACATTGGGAAAATCTTCAGAGACCTTCTCATAGGTAGGGGCAAATGAGCGACAAGGACCACACCAGGGCGCCCAGAAGTCGACCACGACAAAATCATTATTGGTCACAGTCTCTTCAAAGTTCTCTTTAGTTAATTCAACTACAGCCACAGGGTATTCCTCATCTAACCAAGTTCATCATCTATGTATAATATCA
>ATLU01000058.1_pt1 | contig 47843 bp, 44 predicted proteins | sample 178751 | NCBI WGS metagenome assembly ATLU01 (sample SAMN02211837, study PRJNA209200) | bioreactor metagenome | isolation source: day 23 sample from continuous culture bioreactor inoculated with sediment... | place: Germany: Wadden Sea | collected 2011
GACCATCAAGGCGGTTCACGTCGCCCCCGGCGCCCAGATCGACGCAAAGGATCTGCTCATCGAGTTCGACAAGTGATCTTCTCTTTGGGTTGAAAATATCCGGACTTATGTATCAAACGCACCAAGCGGGGGCAGGCATGTGATTAGGTTTTTTCTCGCATCGGATGCAGGTTGCTAGAAAGGATAGCGCAATCCTTCTGCACTTCCCTCTAGTGAGCATCTGACTGTAGCGCCTATTGGGAATTGGAATGCCCCGCGCTCGCATGATCCGCTCAACGTGCTCAATCTCCGGCCCGTTTTGCTTCCAAAGCGCCAGTAGCGCGTTGTCTATGGTCTTGTCCTGCATGGTGGTAGGATACGACGATAGAGCGCGTCATGCTTGGTGCGTTTGATACATAAGGCCGAAAATATCCCCGCCGGAGGCATGAAATCTCTGGCGGGACAGATGAGCCCGCACGCGCGATCGGGGCAACTCGACCCGCTTTTCGTCAGTTTCCCCCGCAGCCTTTGACATGTCCCCGACGGGCTTGCTTGCCGGGTACAAATCAGGTGTTCGAAACGGTCCAGATCCGGGCTGAAGCGCGCCATTCTCTAGTTGACGAATTCTAGAATATCAAATACTAGAATAAACGATCTACAAATTGCCTCAATGCATCCTGTCTGATTGCCGATGACCGGCAAAGTTCAAGGTGGACCGAGGTGAGACTGCATCGCAAGGGAGGAACCAATGCTTACGAATTTGAAACGATCGAGTGTTCTTACACTCGCAATTCTGGGGACGCTTTTCGGAGCTTCCTCGGCAACAGCGGAGCGTTTGACCTTCGCCACTGATATTGTTGAGAGAGACCCGATCTACCAGCACACGCTGAAACCTTTTTTCGACGAGACGGGTGAGGATACGGACGTGGACGCCCAGTGGCGTTTCATCCCGGCGGGCCAGTTGCTTGGCGCGCGCGAGAGCCTTTCTGGCATCAAGTCGGGACTTGCCGATGCCACCATCGTAGTGCCGAGTTTCTTCCGGACCGATCTTCCGAACATCAATGTTCTGTTCCAGTTCGTCTCTTTCGGTGAGAATGTCATTGCGGGCACCGGCGCGGCACTTGAGGCGCTCTATCTCAATTGCCCTGAATGTCTCGATGACTACTACTCGAACGACACCGTTCCGCTGGCAAGCTCATCGGGCGGTCAGTACTATCTGTATTGCAGCGATCCGGTCAGCTCTCTTGGCGATCTGAAGGGTCGCAAGATCCGTGGCGTCGGTGCGATGGCGCGGCTGATCGAAGCGGTGGGTGCGACCCCGCTCAGCCTGCCGCCCAACGAGGGTGTTACGGCCATCCAGCGCGGCACGATGGATTGTGCGATCGGTCCGCTCGCCTGGCTTACCGCCTTCGGTTATGGCGATGTGGCGAAGAACATCACGGGTATGCCTCTTGGCTACACCAAGAACCTCGGTCTGATCGTGATGAACCAGAAAAAGTGGACGTCCCTCGGCGTGTCCCAGCGTGAGGGCATCATCAACCGTATGGGCGCAGTCAGCGCGCGGATGGTGATTACATCCAACTACAATCGTGACACCGAAATCCTGTCTCAGGGCGAAGCGCGTGGCCTCAATTTTGTCGAAGCGGAAGCCTCGCTGGTTGACGCATTCGCGCAGTTCAACGAGGCCGAGCTTGAAGCGGTGATCCTAGCCGGTGAAGCATCGGGATCGGCCAATGCGCGCGAGATCGTGGAAACAATGGTCGCCCTTTACCCGAAATGGGAACAGATCGCACAAGAGACCGGCTTTGATGTTGATGCGGTCGCTGAAGCCTATCAGCGGGAAATCTACGGCAAGCTCGACCCCGAAACATTTGGCGTCGAATAACCCGCGAACCCGTACTCATGCAAATCTCCGGGCATGCGGCCGCACGCCCGGACGAGTTCTGGAGCAGAAATGAATAACCTGCGCACATCCGGTTGGCGGATCGTGGAGACTCTGTCCGTCTGGCTCAACCACGTCGCCGCCCTAGGGCTTGCCCTCATGATGATTCACATCTCGGTGGATGTGATCTGTCGGTACTTTTTCAATTCCCCGCTTCCCGGCACGATCGAAATCGTGTCCGCCTATTACATGGTCGCGGTGGTGGCATTCCCGTTAGCCTATGTGCACTTCCGCGAAGAGCACATCCGCGTTGAGCTGTTCACCGGCGGCATGTCCAATGCAACGCGGGAAAAGCTTGATCTGTTCATCGAGGTCATTCTTTTCGTTTCCTTCCTTGTGCTCGCCATTTTCAATTTCGAAGAGGCTTGGTTGCGCACGGAAGCCGGTGATGTCTGGGAGGCAGGCACACGCCTGATCGATATCTGGCCTGGCCGTTGGTTCCTGCCGATTGCCTTTGCAGTTGTTGCGCTCGTTAGCCTGTTGCGAATCCTGATTGCGTTTGTTCCCAAGAAGATGGAGAAGACTAATGATCTCTGAGGTTTCCGGCGAGATCCTGACTGGCGCGATCGCGTTGCTGTGCGTGCTTGTCCTGATCGCCATCCGGATGCCCATCGCGATTGCCTTGATTTTGGTTTCGGTGGTCGGAGTCGGTATTCTGAATGGAATGCCGGTGGCGATGTCGTTGATCCGCAGTGTGCCGTTCGAGTTTTCCGCCCACTGGTCGCTCTCGGCCATTCCGATGTTCACGCTGATGGGGTCACTTGCTTATCACACAGGGCTAAGCTCGATTGCCTTCCGGGCCGGCCGGGTATGGCTTTCGGGTCTTCCCGGTGGCCTCGCGGTCGCCACGAACTTTGGTTGTGCGGGTTTTGCCGCCGCGTCGGGTTCAAGCCCTGCGACCGCCGCGACGATGGCGCGGGCTGCCGTGCCCGAAATGCTGGATGCAGGATATGACAAGGGTCTCGCGACTGGCGTCGTGGCCAGTGGTGGCACGCTCGGCGCGCTTATCCCGCCCAGCGTCTTGTTCATCCTGTTTGGCGTGTTCGCGGAAGTCTCGATTTCGAAGCTGTTCATCGCCGGCATTCTGCCCGGCATCTTAACCGCTTTGGCATTTGCGGCGATGATCATCATCCGGTGCTACATAAATCCCGATCTCGCGCCGAAAGTGGCGGCCAAGACCGACGAAAAACGCTGGAAGGTTCTGTGGGACACGTGGCCGTTGTTCCTGCTGATTTTCGGCATCGTGTTTGGGCTTTACGGCGGTCTTGTGACCCCGACCGAGGCGGGAGCCTATGGGGCGTTCATGACGATCATCGTGGGTCTGCTGCAACGCCGTTTGAATCTGAAGGTCTTCATTGCGAGCCTTCATGAAGCGGCCGCAACGACGGCCAAGGTTTTCATCATCGCTATCGGCGCGTCGTTCTTCACGAAGTTTCTCGCGATCAGCGGTGCGGCCTATGCGCTTGAAGAAGTGGCAGGCGGGTTCATCGCAGGACCGACGCAGCTGTTCATTGTTACGATTATCGTATTCATCTTCTTAGGCATGTTCCTGGATTCGATCGGGCTGATGCTGATCGTTATCCCGATCCTTCTGCCTTTCTATGACGCAGCGGGCTTGAACCTGATCTGGTTCGGCGTGATCGTGGTCAAACTGGTCGAGATTGGGTTGCTGACCCCGCCGGTCGGGTTCAACGTCTACGTGGTGAAAAGCGTGGTGGGCAGCCAGGTTAGCCTTGGAACGATCTTCAAAGGCGTAACGTGGTTCTTGCTCTGTGAAGCCGTGTTGCTTCTGGTTCTCTTCAACTTCCCGCAGATATCGCTGTTCCTGCCGAACATGGGGCCATAGTTTTAAAGATAAAAATGTTCAGCGGCGCCCGTAGATCACGGGCGCCGTTTTTGTTTGCGACGTCAGAATTCTTGCGATTCAGCGAGGTAGATCAGGCTCAAGCCGATCATCCGGCTGAAGTTCTCGGTCTGCTCGTCTGACGCGCTTGCGATCGAATTGCCATCGAGCAGCGCGAGAGTGAATCCGGCCAGCTTGGATGGCAGATCGGGGTTCCGGTCAACGGCCTCGGGCGACAAGGTCAAAGCGAACCATGACGCGAATTCCGCGCGAATGCGGCGCCGGATCAAAAGAAAACGGTCACGTGATTCATGTTCGCGGGCTGATTTCTCCACGCTCAGAATGACCCCGAGCCGCCAAAAATCTTCGCCACCCACCCAACGCGTGGACTGCGGCGCAATGTAGAGCCGGGTGACATGCTCCCTGAACGTTTCGCCGGGACGCGGCCTGAGCGCCTCGGTGGATTTCACCCATTTTTCGAAACTGAAATCGATCAGCGACGCCAGAAGTTTGTCTTTGTTGTCAAAGTGCCAATAGACGCTGCCCGTGGGCAGACCAGCTTCTTTCGACACACGCGCTATTGTCGTGCCGCGATATCCATGCATCCGCGTGACGTTTAAAGTCGCGTTCAGAATGCGTTCGCGGGTCGCTGCGCTGGTGCTGTGTTCTCCCGGACGACGCGTGTTGGTTTTTGACATCTTGTGAAGACCCTTGACTTTCGGCGTATCCGATTACGAAGAAACAATTAAAACACGATTGATTTTGCCGCGAGCCAATCGTTTCAACGCACGGTCAGTGTATCGAGAATTACTAACACGTTGGCGTGACTGCGGGCGAGGGCTTGCGCAAAATTATCTGTGGCTAATGGGCCACATCCCGAGCTCGTCCGCCAACCCTCCGGCGTCCACCGGCAATTTTCAGCAGCTGCCGCAATGGAAGAACTATTGTGCTAGAATGAATGTTCTATTAATTCACCTGCAGTGCCGGGTATAGGTGGTGGACGTTCTTTCGTTCGCGCGCCGTTTTAAACCGGGGCGCTCACAACACGTTTTGGAGAGGACAAGAGATGACGGCGTTGACGGAACAGGGTACGAGCAAACAAATTCGCACCAAGTCTTGGGACATTCATTACAACGAAGCGGGCGAGGGATATCCTCTTGTGCTCGTCCACGGCGGCGGGCCGGGTGCGTCCGGTTGGAGCAACTACAGCCCTGTTATCCCTTACTTGGCCGAACGCTATCGCGTACTGACGCCGGATCTCCCTGGTTGGGGCAAATCGCAGGCGGTGTCCTACGAAGAGCGCAACAACTCGGCAGCCCTGGCCGAGTTCCTTGAGGCGTTGGGCATCGAGAAAGCCGCTTTTGTGGGCAACTCGATGGGCGGTGCCTCCTGCATTCGTCTGTCGTATGAGCGGCCCGATCTTGTGTCGCACCTCATCACGATGGGCGCCTTTGCTGGCGCACCCTCGATCTACGAAGCGGCCGGGCCGAGCGAAGGGCTCAAGGCGCTGGTGCGGGCTTTCGTCGAGCCGAGCGACGCGACGCTGCGGAAGCTGACGCAGTTGATGACCTATGATTCTGGCAACGTCACGGACGAGCTCATTGCCGAGCGCGTGCGCAATGCGCTGGCGACGCCGAAGCATCTGGAAAACTGGGTGGCCGGCAACGGCAAGGGGCCGGTTGTGGCGCTGGACCAGTCCCGATTCCCTGAGATCTCCGTGCCGGCTCTGTTCATGCACGGGCGTGACGATCGGGTAGTGAACTTCGCCGCCTCCCTGCGTCTGGGTCAGCTCGTTCCGAATTCGCGTGTGCACATCGTCAACCGCTGCGGCCACTGGCTTCAGCTCGAACACACGAACGAATTTAACTATATTGTCGACAGCTTCATTCAGAACGCATGACCTTGAGCGCACCCCGCGCCATCTGGCCGAACGGTTCGACAGGCCCGGGGTGCGTACCCACGCAATCCCATCCTGAGGAGCCGCCGCCTGCAAGTGGCCTTTTGCCCCTCCGCATCAGGCTGCGAAGGCCGATAAAGAGCTAATTCTTCAGACCACATGTCTCTATACGCTACTTGACGAATAGGTTTTCTAGAATTAAGGTTCGATAAATGAGGCTGCACCACAGTTGGGAGGACAACGAGTGATTAATGCATTGGGATATCTTGGTATTGCATCGCCAGCTTACGCAGAATGGCGCGGGTTCGGCGAAGAGGTTCTGGGTCTCGAGCGGATTGACGACGGTCCCGATGGTGCGATCCGGTTTCGCATGGACGACGCGGAATGCCGCCTGTGGGTTCACCCCGGTGAAGGCAATGATATTGCCTATGTCGGCTGGTCGCTGTCGTCGCATGACGACGCTGAGGCGCTTGTGACGCGGATTGCGGCGGCGGGCATCGCAGTCGAACGTGCCAGCGAAGAGGACGCGGCGGCGCGGAACGTCACGGGCTATTATTGGTTCATGGATATCGCCGGATTTCGTCATGAGCTGAGCTGGGGGCAGTGGTTCCGACCACAGACGTTCCGGCCCGGTCGCCCGATGAGCGGCTTTTCGACCGGCGATCAGGGGATGGGTCATATCGTCCTGCTGGTTCCCAATCTCTACGCGGCTGACAGGTTCTATCGTGAGGTCATGGGCTTTCACGCGTCGGACAAGATCTTGATCGACGGACGGCTTGAATTGCTTTTCTACCACGTCAATGGCCGCCACCATTCGTTGGCGCTCGGCACGCTCGAAGGCAAGGTCGGCGCGCATCACATGATGCTGGAAGTCGGAGCCCTCGACGACGTCGGTAAGGCGCAGGATCTGTGTGAGGCGCGAGGGATTCCCGTCACCAGCACGCTTGGCCGGCACACCAACGACCGGATGATCTCGTTCTATCTTCAGACGCCGTCCGATCTCCGCATCGAGTACGGTTACGGCGCGCTGGAGGTCGACGATCTCTGGGTTCCCAAGACCTACAACCAATCAAGCATCTGGGGCCACAAGAAGCGGCATCTCGATCTGCCGCCCGCAATGGTCATCGACCGCGACCCGAGCAAGGGGTGAAGTGACATGATAACGGCAAAAAATAGTCTGCTGGCGGCTCAAGTCGTGCAATCTCCGACAATTGCGAAATCGGTGATCCACCCTCGTTTCGCCGTGGTAGACCGGCCCGGCATCCACCACGGCCAGGCCGGGACGCAGGTCGATCCGGGTGACTTCCGGGCGACTCTTGGATGTTTCCCGACGGGGGTGGCGGTCATCACATCGCTTGAAGGCAAAATGCCGGTCGGTATGGTAGTCGGTTCGTTCTCGTCGATCTCGCTCGACCCGCCGCTGGTTGGCTTCTTCGCCGGCGTCGAATCGGTGAGCTACGGCGAAATCTCACGCAGTAGCCGGTTCCTGGTGAACGTCCTCGGCGCAGAGCATGACGAGGCCTGCCGCCAGTTCTTCCGCGACCGGGACAGCCGGTTCCAGTCCCCGGCATGGGGAAGTGCGGAAAACGGGCTGCCGAAATTCAGCGAGGCAATCGCTTGGATCAATTGCACCATCGTTCAGGAAACCAAGATCGGCGACCACGTGTTGGTCGTGGGGCAGGTCGAAGACTTGGCCCGGAATGAGGACAAGGTGTCGGCACCGGCGCTCGTCTTTCATCGCGGTGAATTTGGCGCGTCCCGCTTCGACGACCGGAACGCGGACGGCGCCCGGTAAGTCAGACCAATCACGAAAGCTAAGGCCAGTCAAAAAGGCGCGCCGGGTGATCTGTCGTCCCCGCCGAAATCCAGAAGGAAAAGAGAATGCACATCGTTCAGAGCAGTATTACCGGTATCATGGACCAGCTCACGAGTGAAGCGGAAGCCTGCGACGCGCAGGGTCGCCTCGCCGACAAGGTGGTTCACCTCCTGAAGGAATCCGGCGTCGTGCGGATGCTCCAGCCTCGCGAATATGGCGGCTACGAAGCCCACCCCCGCGAATTTTGCGAAACCATCATGGAATTGACATCGAAAGCCCCGTCGATTGGCTGGGTTGCCGGCGTCGTCGGTGTGCACCCGTTTGAATTCGGACAGGCCGATCCGCGCCTCCAGGAAGAGATCTGGGGCGAGGACCAAGACACCTGGACCGCGTCTCCCTATGCTCCGATCGGCACGGCCCGCAAGGTCGATGGCGGCTTTATCCTCAATGGCCGCTGGCCGTTCTCGTCGGGTACGGATCATTGTGCTTGGGCGATCCTCGGCGGTCGCGCCGAAGGCGACGAGGCGGGCAAGTTCACCGAGCATTACCATTTCGCTCTGCCGCGGTCGGATTACGAGATTGTGCAGGGCTCGTGGGATGTGATGGGTCTTCGCGGCACCGGCAGTAAGGATCTCATCGTCAAGAATGCGTTCATTCCCGACTACCGCGCGCTGGAGTTCAACCGTCTGAATGATCTCGAATATGCAAAGGAAAACCGCCCCGACAGCCCGCTCTATCGGCTGCCCTGGAAGTTTTTCTTCCCGACCACGATCAGCGTCGCGACGCTCGGCATCGCCGAAGGCGTGCTGCAACGTCATGCCGAATATTGCGAAGTGCGCGTGAGCAATGGCGGCTTCCGGGCCTTGGACAATTCGTTTCAGATGGCCGCTCTTGGCGCCGCCTCCGCGGATATTCAAGCGTCCAGGCTGCATGTCCTGTCCGATTTGAGCGCGCTTTATGAACTGGTTCTCAAGGGCGAGGAAATCACCCCGGATATGCGCTATGAAGCCCGGCGCAACCAGGTCCGTGCGACCCGCCGTGCTGCGGCAGCCGCCCAATCCGTGTTCCAGCACGTCGGCGGGAACGCGGCGCGCAGCTCCAACCCTGTGCAACGCTTCTGGCGCGACCTTTCGGTTGCCATGGGCCACGTCGCCAATGCCGATGACAAGATCTATGCCGCACACGCCGCATATACGTTCGGCAAGCCGATCCCGGCGGACGTTCAGCTTTAATCCTTTTTCGGGTGACGGATCGCGACAGCAGTTCGTCACCCAGCATGACCCAAACCGTATGGAGATGGCGATGACAAAATCACTGCAAGAGGCTGCCGAGCGGTTACGCGCGGCATATTCAGGAACGACCATTCCGCCGCTTCGCGATGTGTTGGAGCCGGGCGATTCGGACGGGGGCTATGTTATTCAGGCCCTCAACACGCATCACTGGCTCAGCGAAGGCCGGCGGATCGTCGGCCGGAAGGTCGGACTGACCGCAGAGGCCGTCCAGAAGCAGCTCGGCGTCGATCAACCCGATTTCGGGGTCTTGTTCGACGACATGCAGATCGCCAACGAGGGAACGCTGGATATCGCCAAAGTGATCCAGCCCAAGGCCGAGGCCGAGGTCGCGCTGGTGCTGGCGAAGGACATCACTGCAGAAGATGCGACGGTTGAGGACGTGATTGCCGCGACCGATCACGCCGTTGCGGCGATCGAGATCGTCGATTCCCGGATCTCGGACTGGAAGATCACCTTTGCCGATACCGTCGCGGATAACGGGTCGTCTGCCTTCTTTGTGCTGGGCGACGAGCGCAAGCCGCTCGACGGGTTTGATCTCTACAGCGCCGGCATGGTGCTGGAAGTCAACAACAAGGTCGCCTCGCTGGGCGCCGGCGCGGCGTGCCTTGGGCATCCGCTCAACGCGGCGCTCTGGCTGGCCCGCACCTTGGTGCGCGCTGGCGATCCGCTGAAGGCGGGCGATATCATTTTGACTGGAGCGTTGGGGCCAATGGTGCCGCTGTCGCCCGGCGACCACGTCCGGGCCATCGTCGGAGGGCTGGGGGCCGTGAGTTTCAGTGTCGAAGAGGAACGTACATGAGCGAAAAAGTGAAGGTGGCTATCATCGGCTCTGGAAATATCGGCAGCGACCTGATGATCAAGGTCATGCGATTGTCCAAAACGCTGGAGATGTCCGTTCTGGTGGGGATTGACCCCAACTCGGACGGTCTCAAGCGCGCCGAACGCATGGGAGTGCGCACGAGCACGCAGGGCATTGAGGGCATGATCGCGATGCCGGAGTTCAAAGACATCGAGATTGTCTTTGATGCAACCTCTGCCGGGGCACATAAGCACCATGAAAAGGTTCTGCGCGAGCATGGCAAGACGCTCATCGACCTAACGCCGGCGGCGATCGGCGCCTATACGGTGCCCGTCGTCAACCTCGACGACAACATCTCGGCGAGCAACGTCAACATGGTCACCTGCGGTGGTCAGGCCACTATTCCTATCGTTGCTGCTGTCAATCAGGTCAGCCCGGTGCGGTATGCCGAAATTGTAGCCTCAATCGCCTCGAAATCGGCAGGGCCGGGAACGCGCGCCAATATCGACGAGTTCACGGAAACGACCTCGCGTGCGATCGAAGTGGTCGGCGGCGCCGAAAAGGGCAAGGCGATCATCGTTTTGAATCCGGCTGAACCGCCGCTCATCATGCGCGACACAGTGTTTTGCCTGTGCGACGATGCCAATCCCGATGCAATCCGGGCGTCCGTCGAAGGCATGGTGGCTCAGGTCCAAGTCTATGTGCCGGGTTACCGGTTGAAACAAAAGGTGCAGATCGAACCGGTCGGGGACAACGCGCCGTTGTTCATCCCTGATCGCGGCCAGAGCTATACAGGGCTCAAGGTCAGCGTATTCCTGGAGGTTGAGGGCGCGGCCCATTATCTCCCGGCCTACGCGGGCAACCTCGACATCATGACCTCGGCCGCTCTCAAGACCGCCGAACGTATCGTTGAAAAGCGCAAGGACCGGGCAGCATGAACACCACCAATCCCGCAGGCAAACTGTTTATCCAGGACGTCACTCTTCGTGACGGGATGCACGCCATTCGTCACCAATATGGTCTCGACAGTGTCGTCGCCATCGCCAAGGCTCTTGACGACGCGAAAGTGGACGCGATCGAAATTGCCCATGGCGACGGGCTGTCCGGTTCGAGCTTCAACTTTGGGTTCGGTGCCGCGACCGATTGGGACTGGATCGTAGCGGTGGCCGAGGTGGTCAATCACGCCCAACTAACGACGCTGCTTCTGCCCGGTATCGGGACGGTCCATGACCTGAAACGGGCCTATGACCTTGGCGTGCGCTCGGTGCGGGTCGCCACCCATTGCACCGAGGCGGATATTTCGCGGCAGCACATCGAATATGCCCGCGAGCTCGGTATGGACGTTTCCGGCTTTCTGATGATGAGCCACATGAACACGCCGGACGGGCTTGCCGAACAGGCTTGCCTGATGGAAAGCTACGGCGCGAATTGTGTCTATGTCACAGATTCTGGCGGCGCGATGACAATGGACGATGTCGTGGCCCGGCTTGCGGCCTATGACCGTGTGCTCAAACCCGAGACCGAACGAGGCATACACGCGCACCACAACCTGAGCCTTGGCGTTGCGAACTCGGTCGCCGCCGTGCAGTCGGGTGCGATTCGCGTCGATGCCTCGCTGGCCGGTATGGGGGCCGGGGCAGGCAATGCGCCGCTCGAAGTCTTTATCGCCGTGGCGAATACCTATGGCTGGGAGCACGGGACCGATCTGTTCAAGCTTATGGACGCGGCAGAAGACCTGGTGCGCCCTTTGCAGGACCGCCAGGTTCGGGTCGATCGGGAAACGCTCAGCTTGGGCTACGCGGGCGTTTATTCGAGCTTCCTGCGTCATGCCGAAAAGGCCGCTTCGGAATACGGTCTCGATGTGCGGAGCATCCTGATGGAACTTGGCCATCGTAAGATGGTGGGCGGACAAGAGGATATGATCGTCGATGTCGCCCTCGATCTGGTCGCGCGGGAGAAGGCCGCGGATTGATACGCGCCTGCGGGGCCAGAAAACCACGGCTCGGACCGACGGAAAAGTCTAACAATCGGGGGGTGGCTAGGATGTGCCGTGCATATCGTCGCCACCCCTTTTTTTGTTCTGCATATCGGCACCGACGCGCGTATTGACAAAATATCAGGTTGCCTTATAAAACTTTGAAAGTTGGCGAACTGGTGGAGGTCGGTGTGAAAACTCAGGTCGGGATTATCGGGGCGGGTCCCGCGGGATTGCTTTTGGCGCAGATCCTCATGAACAATGGGATTTCGTCGGTCGTAGTCGAGCACCGGAGCCGTGATTACGTGCTGTCGCGGATCAGGGCAGGGGTGCTCGAACCGGGCGCGGTGGCGACGTTTTGTGAACAGGGCGTTGGACAACGGCTGATGGCCGAGGGGATGCCGCATGACGCCATGCAACTGCGCTGGGGAAAGACGGTGCACTCCATCCCGCAGATTGACGATAATGGTCGGCACCTCACCACCTATGGCCAAAGCGAGATCGTGCGCGACATGATCGAAATCCATGAGGCGGACGGGCTCCCGATCCTGTGGGAGACCGAGGTCACGGAGCTGACGGGGCTATATGATGCTCCTGAAATCCGGTTCACCCACGAGGGCCAGCCCGGAACCCTGCATTGTGACTTCATTGCCGGATGCGACGGGTTCCACGGGGTATCGCGGCGTCACGTTCCGGGGGCGGAACGGCATTCCTACCTGAAACGCTATCCGTTTGCCTGGCTCGGTATTCTCGCGGCGGCGGCTCCGCATCCTGACAAGCGCGGTTATGCCCATACGCCAGAGGGGGCGGCCATCGCCTCTGCGCGCTCACCCTCGGTCGGGCGTCTTTATTTGCAGGTGCCGCCGGGAACCGACCCTGCCGATTGGACCGATGCACAGATCTGGGACGAGCTTGACCGGCGTTTCGAAGACGGAACCGGCACGCGGCTCAACCGAGGCGAGATCCTGTCCAAGGACGTGACCGAGCTCAGAGCCTTTATCTGCGAGACGATGCAGCATAATCGGCTGTTTCTGGCCGGGGACGCGGCGCATATCGTGCCGCCGTCGGGGGCGAAAGGGCTCAACCTCGCCGTGGGCGACGTGATTATTCTGGCCGAGGCGATCCGGCGGAACATCGTCTCGGGCGAAACCGAACTCATGGACGCCTACACCACGACATGCCTGCGGCGCATCCATGCGACGGTGCATTGGTCGAACCTCTTGGCCGAAACCCTTCACGCGGTGCCGGGGCAAAGCGCGTTCGACACGGTGATGCAGGAAGAGACGCTCAGAAAATGGACTTACACCGACATTGGTCGGGCGACTTTTGTAAGTTCCGCTCTAGGGCTTCCCTACGAATTATGAACGTCACTCGACACCCTATGCGACCCGATCGTGATCGGGTGCCGACGCGCCCGCGTCTAGGGGCGCTCGAACTTTCCCCACACCCGCTGAATTCGGAGACAAGATGACACAGAACGCCACTCAAGAAGACCCCGCCACGCAACGCCTTGCGCGACTGGATTGCTGCGCCGTTTCGGACGCGCTGGATCAGATCAGCCTGAAAGACCGGGTTGTAAACGTCCCGAAAAGATCAGGGCAGGCAACCAGCATCTGCGGGCGCGTCACCACGCTCAAGCTGCACGATGGCCCGCGGCCTGATGGGCCGGTGCGCCACCTGGGCACTCAAGCGGTCGAACTCTCCGGCCCGGGTCAGGTGATCGTGGTCGAGCAGCGCACTGGCATCGACGCTGGCTGCTGGGGCGGAATCCTCACACTCGGCGCCAAGCTGCGCGGCGTCGCCGGGGTGGTCGCGGATGGTCCGGTGCGCGACATCGACGAGGCCCTCACCTATGACTTCCCGATCTTTTCGACCGCGCTCACCGCGCGCACGGCGCGGGGCCGGGTGGTCGAAGCCGAAACCAATGGCCCGATCTCGCCCTGGGGTATTCCGGTGGTCTCCGGCGACTACGTTATTGCCGATTCCAGTGCCGTGATCTTCATTCCCGCCGACCAGATCGAGCCGGTGCTCGACGCCGCTGAAAAAATCGCCACGAAAGAGGCCGCCATGGCCAAGGCACTCCTTGCCGGAACCCCGATCACCGAGGTGATGGGCGCATCCTACGAGGACATGTTGACGGAGACTTCAAAATGAAAATCGACCCGACCAAGACGACGCGCATCGCGTTCGACCGGGTCGCGCCCGCTCTCGTCACTGCGGCGCGCGCCTTGCCCACCGCGACCTTGCACGAAGCTTCTGGAAAGCGCGGTTTCCTGCCCTCGGCGATCAAGCCTGTGACGCCCGCGTTGCGGCTGGCCGGACCGGCGCTGCCGGTGCAATCGCCGGGCGGCGACAACCTCTGGCTTCACCGCGCGCTGGAGGTGGCCAAGCCGGGCGATGTGATGGTGGTCCACACCGGGGGTGCTTTCGATTTCGGCTACTGGGGAGAAATCATGTCGAGTGCGGCGATTGCGCGACAACTTGGTGGGCTCGTCATCGACGGCGGCGTGCGCGACAGCATGTTGTTGCAGAATCTGGGCCTGCCGGTGTTCAGCCGCGGCGTTTCCATCCGCGGCACGGGTAAGGATTACGGGGCGCTCGGATGGATCGGGTATCCCGTCCTGATGGGTGATCTCGTGGTGCAGCCGGGCGATCTGATCGTCGGAGACGAGGACGGTGTCGTCTCGTTGCCACGCGCCGATGCAGCCAAGATCATCGAAACCTCAACCGCCCGCGAAGCGGCTGAGCAAGAACAGCTCTCCCGCCTCGCCAATGGCGAAACCACCATGGAAATTTTCGGATTCGACCGCTGATCGGTGGAAGACACGGTAAAGGAGACACCAAATGCTGAAAGACGTAGACGCCGCACAGGACCTCGACGGGCTTTATCCGGTGTTGGCCGACAATTGCTATTCTGCGGGCTGGCACCGACGCAAACGGTCGCTCTGGGAAACCCCCGCCAGCGCGTATCAACCGCGCCGCTGGCGTTTTGCCGAGGCGCGCGCAGCGCTTGAGAAGGCGGGCGACTGGATCAGCACGGATCTCGCCGAGCGGCGCAACCTGCTGATGTTCAACCCGGTGGAGGACAACGAATACGCGTCCTTGAACACGCTGGTGGCCGCCTACCAGATGATCAAGCCCGGCGAACACGCCCGCGCCCATCGGCACACCCCCAATGCCCTGCGGCTGGTGCTGGAGGCCGGTGACGATCTCTTTACCGTCGTCGATGGCGTCAAACTGCCGATGCGTCCGGGCGATGTTCTTCTGACCCCCGGCGGCGCGTGGCACAGCCATTTCAGCGATGCTCCGGACACCGGCAAGACCGGCTACTGGATCGACGTGCTGGATGTCCCGCTCGTGCATCTGTTGGAGCCGATGTTCTTCGAACCGCTGCCCGGCGGAGTGCAGACGATCACCTCGGAACCCAACGCACATCCCTATCGCATCCCGTTCGACACCCTGCGCGCCGACCTCGAGGGGGCCACGCCCACGCCCGACGGGGCACGCCGATATGTGCTACCGCAGGGCAAGGCGTTGACGACTATGGAACTGGCGTGGATCTCCGTCGCTGGCGGTGGCAAATTTGGCCCACGAAAACATACAGCGAGCACGCTTTATGCGGCGACCCAAGGCTCGGGACGCTACATCGCCAATGACCGCGACATGACCATCGAGCCGGGCGACGTCTTTGTCGCGCCGAGCTGGACGGCCCACAGCATCGAGGCGGAATCCGACCTGACCCTGTTCGAGGTGTCCGACGCCCCGGTGCTGCGCGCAACCGGATTCTACATCGAAGGTCCCAGCGGGCCCTGGGGCTGAGACAAAAAAACCGCGTGGAATCTGCTTGTCTAAAATATCAGGTAGCCTTATAAAGAGGCCGATCAGAGGAGATCGGCAGTGGGAGGAGCAGCGTGAACATCAACGGAAAAGTCTGTGTGGCGGGCATCTATGAGCACCCAACCCGGCGCGCCGACGACAAGTCGACCGCCGAACTTCACGCCGACGTGGCGCTTGGGGCGCTGGCGGACGCGGGGCTGAGCCTTGCGGATGTCGATGGCTATTTCTGCGGCGCCGATGCGCCCGGCCTCGGGGGGTTCTCGATGGCCGAGTATCTGGGCCTCAACAATCTGCGCTACATGGACACGACTGAAACCGGCGGGTCTTCGTATCTCCTGCATGTGTCCCATGCGGCCCGGGCCATTGCATCGGGTCAGTGCAACGTCGCGCTCATCACCATGGCCGATCGTCCGTTGGCGGCCAAGGCCGGTCCGGTTCTTGCTGGTGTGGACATGAGCCTCGTGCCGGAGCGCGAATTCGCCGCCCCGGTGCCGGTGCCGCCGGTCTTTGGCTATGCCATGATCGCGAAACGGCACATGTATGACTTTGGCACCACGCCGGAACAGCTGGCTTGGGTCAAGGTCGCGGCCTCGCACCATGCGCAGCACAATCCCCATGCAAAGTTACGCGATGTGATGACGGTGTCCGACGTGCTTGCGACGCCTTTCGTCGCCGATCCGCTTCGGCGCGCCGATTGCTGCGTGGTCACCGACGGGGGCGGCGCGTTGGTCCTGACACGCGAGGACATCGCCCGGACGCTCAAGCGTCCGGTGGTCAAAGTCGCGGGCGCGGGCGAAGCGATGAAACACAACGCGGCCGGACGCAATGAACCGATGTCCTCCGCCGGGGTCTTTAGTGCCGCGCGCGCCTTTGCCGAAGCCGGCGTCAAACCGGCGGACATCAAATACGCCTCTCTGTACGACAGCTTCACGATCACGGTCATCATGCAGCTTGAGGACATTGGGTTCTGTGAAAAGGGTCAGGGCGGACGCTTTGCGGCCGATGGCAACCTAATTTCCGGTGTCGGCAAGCTGCCGTTCAACACCGACGGCGGGGGGCTGTGCTCCAACCACCCCGGCAACAAGGGCGGCATGACTAAGATGATCGAAGCGGTGCGCCAATGCCGAGGCGAGGCCCATCCCGCTGTTCAGGTGCCCGACCACAGCCTTGTGTTGGCGCATGGCACGGGCGGGTTGATGTCCAGTCAGCATATGTCCGGCACCGTCATTCTGGAGGCAGCATAAGCCATGACCAAACCTGCTTTGAAACCCCAGACCATGCTGAGTGCCGAAGGCCAAGCTTTTGCCGAGGCCGCCGAGCGCGGCGTGCTTCTCCTACGAAAATGCAACGCCTGTGGCGCGGTTCATGTTTATCCACGTGCCCATTGCCCGCTCTGCGGGAGCCGTGATCTGGGCTGGCAGGATGCCGAGGGCGTCGGAACAATCTGGTCCTATACTGTCATGGAAGGGGCCAAGCGCGCCATTGCGCCTGCGATGATCGACCTGCCAGAGGGGCTGCGTGTGACGTCGACCATCCTTGACGCGGACGTGCAGCGGATCGGGATTGGGGACCCTGTTCAGGTCCGCTTTCAGCCTGATCGGGGCGGCGCGCTTCGGCTCGCCTTTACGACACCTGACGCCGTCGAGGCCCGCGCCTATTCCGACAGGGCGTTTGCGATGGTCACCGCCGACCGCGACCGGTTCGCCTCAGGCCAGACCCCAGCCGCGATCAAGAATGTTGCTGTAATCGGCGCGGGCAACATGGGGCAGGGGATCGCCACCGCCTTTCTCAAGGCCGGGATTGCCGTCCTGATGATCGACCAGAGTTCAGGTGCGCTCGACGGTGCGCGAGACAAGATTACCGCGACGCTCATGCGGGATGTGGAGCGCAGGCGCAGCAACGCAGAGGCAATGAATGCCACCTTGGAGATGCTCGAAGGCTCTACCGACATGGCGCGCGTCGGAGAGGCCGACCTCGTCGTCGAGGCCGTCTGGGAACAGATGGAGCTGAAGAAAGAAATCTTTGCCAAACTGGATGCACATGCCCGCCCCGGTGTATGCCTGTGCTCCAATACCTCGACACTTGATATCGACGAAATCGCCTCGGCGACGGGACGCCCGGACAAGGTCGTGGGCATGCATTTTTTCAACCCGGCCCATGTGATGAAACTCCTCGAGATCGTGCGCGGCAAGGCGACGTCCGAGGATACACTGGCGCTTGCCATGGCGGTGGGTGACCAGATGGGCAAGACCGCTGTGGTCGTTGGAAATGCCTATGGCTTCGTCGGCAACCGACTGATGATCGCGCGTGAGCGTCAGGCTGCCGAACTGCTCCTCGACGGGGCGCTGCCGCATCAGGTGGACGGGGTGTTGACCCGGTTTGGCATGCCGATGGGCACGTTTGAGATGCAGGATATGGCCGGGGGTATCGAGCTGTCCTATCGGTCGCGTCAGGCCAAAGGCGAACCCCACCCTATCATTGACCGGCTGTTCGACGCCGGACGCCTCGGACAGAAGACCGGCAAGGGGTATTACAAATATGCGTCCGGCAAGCGCCGTCCGCTCATCGATCTCGAAGTTACCGCGATTATCGAGGTGGCATCTGAGGCCGAAGGGAGAGAGCGGCGCTCGATCCCTGATCAGGACATCCAAGACCGCCTGATCCTGCCGATGATCAACGAAGGCGCCAAGCTGGTGGCGGACGCCATCGCGCAACGTCCCAGCGATATCGATGTGGTGTGGCAAACAGGCTTTGGCTGGCCCAGTTGGAAAGGCGGACCGATGTACCACGCCGACCGACTTGGGCTTGAGGTCGTGGTGAACCGTCTCGACCAGTTGGCCGACACGTTGGGCGATGCTTTCGTCCCCGCCCCTTTGCTGCGCGACATGGCCAAGGCAGGGCAACGCTTTGTCGACCTGTCATTCAATTCCGAAGCCGTCTGAGACGCGAAAGAGGTCCGAGCCATGGTTCAGTATTCCGCCCCCTTTGAGGATTATCAGTTCCTCTTGCATGATCTTCTCAAGGTCGGCGAACACCGCGATTGGCCCGGATTTGCGGATTTGGACGCCGACTTCACCGGAGATATCTTGCGTGCCCTCGGCGCGTTTCACGAAAACGTCATGCACCCGGTCAATCGGATCGCCGACGAAGAGGGTGCCCACTTTGAAAACGGTCAGGTGCAGACCCCGGCGGTGTTCAAGGATCTGGCTGCCGCCTACCGCGAAAGCGGCTGGCTCGGGCTTGGTGTGTCCGAATCGCTGGGCGGAGCCGGCATGCCGCCGGTGCTAACAACCGCGTTGAGTGAGTTCAGTTCGTCTACCTGTCAATCCTTCCGCATGTATTTCTCGTTCTGTGCGCCGGCCGCCGAGATGCTCAATGCCCTGGCGGATGATTGGATCAAGACCCATGTCGTGCCGCGCCTCGTTGCCGGCGATTGGACCGCCACCATGGCGATGACCGAGGCCCATTGCGGCACCGATTTGCGCCAAATGCGCAGCCGGGCCGTGGCCGGGCCTGATGGCACCTATCGTATCCGTGGCAGCAAGATGTTCATCTCGGGTGGCGACAATGACCTCGCGGAGAACATTGCTCATATCGTGCTCGCTAAAGTGCCCAACGAGGATGGCAGCGTGAGTGACGGCTTGTCCGATGTGAATGTCTTTCTCGTTCCGAAGCGGCAGATCGACCCAGAGACCGGCGCGCTTGGCCAGTCCAACGGTGTCAGTGTCGGATCCATCGAGCACAAGATGGGCCTCGCGGGCAGCGCCACATGTGTCATGAATTTCGACGATGCAGTGGGCTACCGGATCGCCGCCACGGGCCGCACCGGCACCGCTGTGAACATGGCCGCGATGTTTTTTCTGATGAATTACGCGCGCGTCGGCGTGGCGCTCGCCGGGGTGGGATACGCCGAGATCGCCCAACAGAACGCCGCAAGTTATGCCCGTGAACGGTTGTCAGGCCGTGCCGTGACCGGGCCGCACCAACCCGATGCCGCCGCTGATCCGATCATTGTCCACCCGGACATTCGCCGCCTGCTTCTGAGCAGCCGTGCTTTTGCCGAGGGGGGCAGAGCGCTCGCCGCCAAGGTCGCTTTCATGCAATCCGTGGCGAAATTCAGCGACGACGCTGCCGCGCGCGATCAGGCTGTCGACCTGATGGAGGTGATGACTCCGACACTCAAGGCGTACTTCACCGACAAGGGGTTCGATGCCACCAACGATTGCCTTCAGGTGTTCGGTGGTCATGGGTATGTCGCCGAGCACGGGATGGAGCATTTCGTTCGGAATGTGCGGGTCGGGCAGCTTTACGAAGGGGCGAATGGTATTCAGGCCATCGACCTCGTGAATCGCAAGCTCACCGCGCGCGACGGTCGTGCGCACAAAACGTTCTTTGATACGATCTACGCCTTTGTCGAGGAGCACGCCAACTGGCCCGAGATGGCCGAGTTCACTGGTCCTCTTGCCATCGCGTTAAGCCGCCTCGAAACGCTCGTCGAACAGGCCCGTGAAGCCGGCGAAAACGATCCCGTCGCACCGTTATCAGCAGCCTATGACATTCTGACCGGCTTCGGAATTGTCGCTGTCGGCTGGACTTGGGCCGAAGTGGCGAGCCTTGTTTTGTCGAGGCAGGCTCAGCACCTGACCGAGGAGCAGGGCGCGCGCAAACTCGCGCTGGCGCGGGTGTGGATGGATCGGGAGTTCCCGCTTCTCGCCGCGTTTCAGGAACGCGCACAGGGCGCGAACGGTGATCTCATGGCGCTGGATGCGGCCCTGATTTGATCTTGTGGCCGGGGCAAACCAGCCCTGGGCGCCGCTTTCGGTTTACTGCCGATAGAGCTGCGACAATTGACCGACGAAATTGTCCCGTTCCGCCTCGGGAATTGCCGCGAGATACTTTTTTTCGGCATCAAGAATGATCTGGTCGCATCGGGCTTGTGTCTCGACACCCAAATCCGAGCGGCGCACCATGATATTGCGACGATTTCCGGATTCGTGTCCGCGGACCACCAAACCTTTGGCCTCCAGAGCCGAGAGATACTCGCCCATCGACTGCGCCGTGATCTGTTGATTTCGAGCCAATGCCGCCGAGGTGCAAGGTTCGTAGCGTTTGAGCGCACTGAGGATTGTGTACTGCCCGGCGGTCACTCCCTCGGACTTCAAAGCCGTTTCAAGAATGCCTGCAACCTTTTGATAATGCCTTAGAAAATAGAAAAAGAGCCGAGGTGCCTCATCGCGTTGTGTCATTTTTTTCCTTCTGCTCGTCGTCCACGAATCAATAGCAACCTAACCCGGTCGTCTCAAAACCCCAATCTGCCAACGGGGTCGCCCATCACCTAATTTCCAGAGTTGTGACCTAATTCAATGATTGACAGTAAGGTGCCCTTATAATAAATATCAAATACAAGAACGGCAATCTGCTGAGCAGAATAGGCGCAGGTTCTTGAACATCGCAGGAGGAGGCGGTGTTCGGTCTCGAAACGGCCTAAAAGCGCGCCGACGACGAGGCTCCAACAAACGCAAGGCGACGCGTCAGTCGTCGGGGCGATGGCCCGCACATTTCTTGGGAGGAATGGCATGAACACATGGACAAAAAAGCTGGGAGGCCTTGGTGCGCTCCTGCTATCGACTGCGTCCGCGCAGGCTGGAATGGATGACGGCACCCTGACCGTGGCGTTGAGCAACCCGGTCGAAGCTGTCGATATCTACATGGGACCGGCCTCTGAAACCGCGATGACCACGAGCGCGGTGTTCAATCCGTTGGTCGCGTTCGACACGGCCGCGGGCGAATACGTCGGCGTCATCGCCGAAAGCTGGACCCAGGTGGACGACACCACGCTGGAATTCAAGCTCAAGCCCGATCTCGTATTTCAGGACGGCTCGGCTCTGAATGCCGATGATGTTGCCTATACCATCAACTTCATCTCCAACCCGGACAAGAAATTCCGTCTGAAGACCCGCTATATCGCCTTTGCTGGCGCGGAAAAGGTCGACGATCTGACGGTTCGGGTGAAGTCGAAATTCACCTATCCGCTGCTGATGGCTCGGATGATCGGCGTGCCGATCTATCCTTCGGACAGCCACGAGAAACTTGGCGAAGACTTCGCCAGCTGGGGCCGCGCGCCCATCGGTTCGGGCCCCTACAAGGTCGTTGAATTCGACGATTCGACCGGGATCGTGATGGAGCGTTGGGACGGTTACCAACTCGGCCCGCTCCCCGACTTTGAACGTATCGTGTTCAAGCCGCTGCCGGATGTTCAGACACAGATTGCCGAAATGATGGTGGGCAATATTGATCTTCTCGTTGCCAAGTCACCCGATCAGGTAATGGCTTTGACATCGCGGCCCGGTCTGGTGGCGACGCCGATTGAGGACATGAACTTCCAGTATATGTATGTCGATACCATTGGGCGCTCGGGTCTTGAGGTGTTTCAGGACAAGCGCGTGCGTGAGGCTGTCTTCCACGCCATTGACCGCGATGCGATCCGCGAAAACATCATCACCGGCGGTAAAGGGGCGGAACCCATGGACCGCTTGTGTTTCCCGTATCAAATCGGCTGCCCCGAGGGCGGTTCGGTTCATGCGTACGATCCCGAGAGAGCCAAGGAGCTCTTGACCGAAGCGGGCTACCCCGAAGGATTTGATCTGCAAGTGTCGGCCTGGGGTCCATCGATCCCGATCGCACAGGCGGTAGTGGGCTATATGCGCGCCGTGGGTATTCGTGCCAATGTCGATATTCTGACCCTTGGGGCCTATCGAAAGAAACAGGTTGAAGGCGGTCTTCAGGCGCTTGTGTCCAACTATGTTTATGGCGGTCTGCCGGATGCGGGCGCGGATGTGGAGTTCTTCTTCACGTCACCCGACCGCGACTATACCGGCGATGAGCGTTTGTTTGAGTTGGCCCGCGAAGCAAACGGCACCCATGATGCCGCGACCCGTGCGGATCTCTTCACCGAAGCGTTCGATCGCATCGAGAGCGAAGCCCTGATCATCCCGCTGACGAAGGACCCGATCGTGACGGTTCATAGCTCGGAGGTCAGTGTTAACACCGAAGCGCGGGGCGACATCCTGTTTGCGATGTTCAGTTTCTTCGAGTCCTTTGGGGATACCCCGCCGATCTTGGGCTGGGCTGACGAGTAACTTCGCCGACCACACAAGAAATCCAGTTCGATCCCGAAGCACTTCGGGATCGAACCCACGCAGGAGCCACACCCAATGTCGCAAAACGACGCGCCTTTTTTGCCGGTCCCCTTCATCTCTCGGGATATCCGCATTGAGACCCGCCCGGACGGCAGCCTCATCGTGCGCAACGGCATGCAATTGGGGCCATTGAAACCGCATCTGCCTGCCTTGTTTCGCGAGGCGGAAGAGGCCCATCCCACGCGCACTTTTCTTGCCAAACGTCCGGCCATCGGTGCTGAGGGTTGGAAACGGGTCAGTTATCGGGACGCACGGCGTCATGTCGACGGTTTGACCCAAGCACTGCTCGATCATGCCGACGACCAACGCCCGTTGCTCCTTCTCAGTGGCAATTCGATTGAGCACGCGCTCCTGACCATGGCTGCGATGCAAGCCCGTATTCCTGCAGCACCGATCGCCCCTGCTTATGCCTTGCGGTCGAAGGACTTTGCGAAACTCAAGAGTATCCGCGACCGGCTCGATCCGGGGTTCATCTTTGTCCAGAGCCTGAGCGAGTATCACCGCGCCTTGGAGATTTTCGATCCGGCACGGGTTCAGGTCATTTTTGCCGAAGACCCGGTCACAGGCCTTGATGCGCTTTCGTTCGAACGTCTCGCAGCTACAGAGCCGGGACCGTCCGTCGAAACCTCCGTCGCTGCGATCACCCACGACACTGTGGCGAAATATATGTTCACGTCCGGCTCCACCAACGAGCCCAAGGCCGTTATCACCACCCAGAAAATGCTCTGCGCCAATATCGCGATGAGCAATCAGGCAATCGCATTGCCCCACGACAATCCCCCTCACGTCACGGTGGATTGGTTGCCGTGGAACCACGTCATGGGCGGAAATTCCGTTTTCGGTATGACGCTGGTCAAACAAGGCACGCTCTACATCGACGACGGCAAGCCCGTGCCGGAGCTATTCGGAGAAACGCTTCGAAATCTGCGTGAGATTTCGACCTCGCGTTTCGCAAACGTACCCGCAGGTTTTCATATGCTTGTCGAAGCGATGGAAGAGGACGACGATCTGGCGCGCACCTTCTTTCGCGATTTGTCCTTCATCGGCTACGGCGGCTCGCGTCTCGCCGACGATACCTACCATCGGTTTCAGGCGCTCGCGATCAAGCAGACTGGGCACCGAATTTCGTTCCTGTCGGGCTTTGGTGCAACCGAGACCGGACCCTCGGCAATGTACACGTACTGGAGCCCGGAAGAAACCGGCTTGATCGGGCTGCCTCTCCCCGGCGCGGATGTGAAGCTCATCCCGATTGATGACGAACGCTACGAAGTCCGTGTGAAAAGCCCCGGCATCACCCCCGGCTATCTTGGCCGACCGGATCTGACCGAGGCCGCCTTTGACGAGGAAGGCTTCTTCAAGATGGGTGACGCGGCCACATTCGTCGATCCCGCGCACCCCGAAGAGGGCTTTCGGTTCGCCGGACGGGTGAGCGAAGAATTCAAATTGCAGTCTGGCACCTTTGTCCGTGTCGGCGAGTTGCGGGTAAAAGCCGTCGACGCGCTGGCTCCTCTTGTTCTCGATGCCGTCGTCGCAGGGCACGACCAGAGCTTCGTTGGCCTTCTGCTTTGGCCAAATGTTCAAGCCTGCCGTACGTTCCTCGGGCGTCCCGAAGCGACCGCTGCAGAAATCATTGCCGCTCCGCGACTGCGCGAGGCGATTGGGTCCAGGATTGACGCCTATAATGAGGCCAACCCCGCAAACTCGATGCGCATCGGGCGCGCGATCCTAATGGCCGAACCGCTGTCGATGGATCACGGCGAGATCACGGACAAAGGCTACATCAACCAACGCAAGGCACTCGAAACACGCAAGAGCGCGGTAGACGCGCTTTTTGACGACACAACCCTCGGAGAGGCCGTCCTGACATTCGACAAGGCCTCCAAACCAGCAAAGGCGGTATGATGAAAATTGAGTACGAGGTGATCGAGACCCGCCAGAAGGGTGACATCGGGTATCTGAAACTGAACCGTGCTGAAAAGCGCAACGCGATAAATGACGCGATGATTGCCGAGCTGGGGCATTATTTCGACAACTTGCCTGACAGTGTGCGCGTGGTGATCCTGCACGCCGAAGGCGCGCACTTCTGCGCGGGTCTAGACTTGATCGAGCGGATCGAAAACCGCTCGCCGGATCCCCTAAGCGGGATAAAGCGCTCACGTCAGTGGCACCGCGTCTTTGACCAGATGGAGCACGGGTCTGTGCCGATGATCTCGGCGCTCAAGGGCGGTGTGATCGGGGGTGGGCTCGAGCTGGCTTCAGCCACGCACATCCGCGTCTGCGAACCGGATACCTATTTCCAATTGCCCGAAGGCCAGCGCGGGATCTTCGTCGGCGGCGGGGCTTCGGTACGTGTGCCGCAGATCATTGGCGCGGGACGGGTTCGCGAAATGATGCTTACGGGACGCAAGTTCGACGCTCAGGAAGGTTACGACCTCGGGCTCGGTCACTACCTTGTCGAAACAGGCGAGGGGCTGGCGAAAGCGGAAGCCCTGGCGGTAGCCGTGGTTGAAAACACGCCGGTGTCGAATTTCGCAATTATTAACGGCGTCTCCCACATCGCACAGATGAGCCCGAGCGAAGGTCTTTTTGCCGAAAGCGTGTTGGCCTCGATGACGGCACAGGCGGGCAATTCCAAGGAACGCATCGCGAAGTTTTTCAAAGGTCGCAAACAGGCGCGCGCCGAGGGCGACGCGGCTACTCGCAGCGAATAGAAGAGGGGTCTTATTATGGGCAAGATCATCGACTGCCACGCGCATATGGCCGTGCCGACGCAGCTTCCGGTTTACAAGGCTGGGCTTTTGTCTCATCGCGGCGCGCATGGCCGCGGCAAGGTCAGGGCTACCGATGCCGATATTCAAGCGGCCTTCGACCGGGTCGAAATGGCGCCTTACGGGCATATCGAGTGCTTGGACCGGGCCGGCGTGGATATGCAGGTGCTCTCGCCGCGGCCCTACCAGATGATGCATTCGGAGAAGCCGACCAAGCTCGTGCATTGGTATATGGAAGAGGTCAACGACCTGATCCATCGCCAATGTAAAATGTATCCTGACCGTTTCGTCCCGATGGCGGGCCTGCCGCAAACGGCGGGCGATCCTATCGAAAATGCCCTGCCCGAACTAGAGCGCTGCGTCACCGAGATGGGATTTCGCGGCTGCCTGATTAACCCGGATCCTTTCGAGAACTCCGGCGAAATGGCGCCACCTATGGGGGATCGTTACTGGTATTCGCTCTACGAAAAAATGGTTGAACTCGATGTCGTGGGGCATATCCACTCAGCGGCCTCGCGCAATCCCGATCGTGAGCCTTATTCGCTCCATTTCATCAACGAAGAGACAACGGCCGTCTACGGCCTGATCAAGTCCACCGTGCTCGAGGATTTCCCCGACCTGAAAATCCTTGTCAGCCATGGTGGTGGCGCGATCCCGTATCAATACGCCCGGTTCGACAGCTCCTCGGTGCGACGTCCGCCCCGGTTCAAAGAACGGATGCAACGGCTCTACTATGACACCGTGCTCTATTCCCGCGAAGCGGTGGAGCTTCTGATCAAGGTGGTTGGGCCGGACCGCTGCCTGTTCGGGGCCGAGATGCCTGGGGTGGGGTCTGCGGTCAATCCGGACACCGGCGAGACCTTCGATACAATCGTGCCGTATATTCAGGAGTGCGACTTCATCACCGATGAGGAAAAGGCTGCGATTCTTGGTGGAAACGCGGCGAGATTGTTCAAGATTGACTGAGCGGAAACCAAAGGCGGATCGCAATGCTGCAATATACTCTAAAACGCGCCGTGGTGGCCGTGCTCGTCATCATTGCGGTGTCGATCATCAGCTTCGGCTTGCTGCGCCTGTCTGGCGATCTTGCTCAGAACCTCGCAGGAGAAGGATCGACCGCCGAGCAAGTGGAAGAGATCGCGCGCCTCTATGGTCTCGACCGGCCGCTCGTGGTGCAGTATTTCGACTGGGCGTTCAGCGCGTTGGCTGGCGATCTGGGACAGTCATTGTTCTCCGGCGAGCCGGTGTTCGACCTGATCGTCTCGCGGATGCAAGTTACATTTGTCTTGGCCCTGTCGAGCCTCGCGGTGGGTGTCGCGGTCGCGGTGCCGCTCGGGGTCATCGCCGCCGTCTATCGCAACAGCTGGATCGACCGGCTGTCGCTCGGGATCGCGGTTTTCGGCAGCGGCGTCCCAAACTTCTGGTTCGCTCTCGTGCTGATCTATGTCTTTGGGGTGAAGCTCCAAATCTTGCCCATCTCCGGTAGTACGACCTGGCAGAGCTTTGTCCTGCCGACGATCACGCTTTCGACTATGGTCATGCCGCAGATCATGCGTCTCACGCGCGGAGGCATGATCGAGGCGCTGGGGTCTGATTACGTCAAGATGGCCTGGGCCAAAGGGGTAAGCCCGACAGTGGTTTTCTTCAAACATGCGCTGCGCAATGCCGTTTTGCCCGTGGTGGCTCTTACTGCGGTTTCCTTTGGGTTTCTGCTCGGGGGGTCGGTTATCGTGGAATCCGTTTTTTCCCTGAACGGTATTGGATCGCTGGCGTATGAATCGATCCGGCGTGCCGACTTCCCGGTGGTTCAGTCGATCCTGTTCGTCCTGTCCTTCATTTATGTGCTGCTGACGCTGCTGTCCGATCTCATCAACGCGCGCATCGACCCGCGCATCCGGCTGAACTGAGGTATCCTAATGTCGAACGCTCCCGCTCCACTCGACAATATGGACGTCGCGCTGCCGACCCCGTGGCAGCGCACGACCGCTCTCGCGCGGCGTCACATCGGCCTGCAAATCGGTCTGGTGATCGTTCTGAGCGCCTTGTTGCTGGCGCTGTTTGCTCCCCTCATCGCGCCGCATGATCCGTATGTTCAGGACCTGGCGAACCGTCTTGCCCCGACCGTCTGGCAGGACGGCGGCAGCTGGACCCATATCTTCGGCACCGACGGCTATGGCCGGGACGTGCTGTCGCGGCTGATCTACGGCACGCAAGTCACCATGCTCGTGGGCTTCGGCGCCGCGCTGGTTTCGGGTATCGTTGGCTCAACTTTGGGCATCGTTGGCGGATATTTCGGCGGCCGGATTGATGCCGTCGTCGTGTTTCTCATCAACGTCAAACTGGCCATGCCCGGTGTGCTGATCGCTTTGTCGCTGGTGGCGATCTTCGGCGGCTCGCTTCTGTCGATCACCCTCATTCTCGCGCTCCTGTTCTGGGACCGGTTTGCCGTCGTCACTCGCAGCGCCACGCAACAAATCCGGGACCGCGAGTTCATCGCTGCCGCCGAATGTGCCGGTGCTTCAAAGAGCTGGATCCTGTTTCGTGAAATCCTACCCAACATTTCCAATACGATCATCGTGATCGGCTCCCTCGAAATGGCGATCGCGATCCTCGTCGAAGCCGCGCTCAGCTTTCTGGGTCTGGGGATCCAACCGCCCATGCCGTCTTGGGGAATCCTCGTGTCCGAGGCGCGCGATTTCATGTTCTTCAAACCGCATCTCATCGTCATTCCGGGACTTGCGATCTTTGTCCTCGTGGTCGGTATTAACCTGCTGGGTGACGGCATCCGGGATGTCACCGAACCGCAAGGGAGGAACTGAAGATGACCGATCCGATGCTCAGCATCCGAGACCTGCATGTTTCGATCCAATCATCGGTCGGACCGTTGCGCGCCACAAGCGGGATTTCCTATGACGTGTATCCCGGCGAAACCTTTGCCATCGTCGGCGAAAGCGGCTGCGGCAAGTCGATCTCGTCCCTTGCAGTGATGGGCCTCTTGCCTTCGGTTGCGAAGGCCAATGCGTCGCGCTGCAACTTTGACGGCCACGAAATGCTGTCGTTGTCACGGCGCGAGCTGTCCGAGATCAGAGGTAATACCCTCAGCATGATCTTTCAGGACCCGATGACCTCGCTCAACCCGGTCTACACCATTGGCAATCAACTGATCGAAGTCTTCGTCCGACACGGCAAGGGCACCCGAAGCCAAGGTCGGGACCGGGCCGTGTTCCTGCTCGAACGGGTCGGTATTTCCAATGCGGCGGAGCGGCTGAAGGCCTATCCCCACCAGTTGTCCGGGGGGCTGCGCCAGCGCGTTGTCATTGCGATGGCCATGATGAACGAACCTAAACTTATCATCGCAGATGAACCCACGACTGCACTCGATGTCACCGTGCAAATGCGAACACTCGCCCTGTTGCGCGAACTGCAGCGCGACTTTGGTATGGCGATGGTACTAATCACCCACGACCTCGGTGTTGTCGCCTCGGTCGCGGACCGGGTCGCCGTGATGTATGCGGGGCAGATCGTCGAAACCGCCGAGACCAAGCCGCTTTTTGACAATCCGCTTCACCCATACACTCAGGGTCTTATTCAATGCATTCCCTCCTATGCGTCGCGCGGCGAGGACACGACGCTGCACACAATCCCCGGCATGGTGCCCTCACTGATTGGGCGGCAGGAGGGGTGTTCCTTCCGGAACCGTTGTACTCTGGCAAGCGCGGCTTGCGTAACCGGACGGATCGAGATGCAGGAAAGTCAGGACCTAGGCCACAGCTACCGCTGCGTCGAAACCAAGGCCGCCTTGCGCGACCACTGGCAAAAGCTTGAAGGGGAGACCGCCTGATGCGTACAACCGCCGAAGCCCCGGTTCTCAGCCTGCACAACCTTGAAGTCGCCTTTCCAGTTGGCAAAAAATTGTTCGAACCCGCGCGCTATCTGTATGCTGTGAACGGCGTATCTGCAGATTTGCAGCGCGGAGAATTTCTTTCCATCGTTGGTGAAAGCGGGTGTGGAAAATCCACGCTCGCCAAGACTTTGCTCGGCCTGCAAGCGGTCAGCGGGGGCGAGGTGAAGGTCGAGGGCCGAGAGCTCGCGACCTTTGGGCGCAAGGACCTCTCTCGTCTGGTGCAGCCCATCTTTCAGGATCCTTATTCTTCGTTGAACCCGCGCAAAACGGTCGCCGCGAATATCGCCCTGCCTCTCAGGCTCCAAGGCACCCTGTCGCGGGCGGAATTGAAGGCCCGGGTTCGGGACACCATGAAGATGGTCGGTTTGCCGGAACGATTTGAGCATTCCTATCCCAGCCAGATGTCCGGCGGTCAGCGGCAGCGCGTCGCGATTGCGCGCGCTCTGATCACCCGGCCATCCGTTCTCATTTGTGACGAGCCAACGTCGGCGCTCGATGTCTCGGTGCAGGCGCAGATCCTGAACCTTTTGCAGGATCTCAGCACCGAGTTGAACCTGACCGTGCTGTTCATCAGTCACGACCTCTCGGTCGTGCGGCACTTATCGCACCGGGTGGCCGTCATGTATCTGGGCCGGATCGTCGAAATCGGCGAGTCCGAGCAGGTCTTTGAACGCCCGCGCCACCCTTATACCCAGCTACTGGTCAATTCGATACTGCCGCCCGATCCGTCGCACCGGCTGCCGGAAAGTGACGGCGATACTATCGGTCCGGACCCGACGAATATCCCCTCCGGCTGTGCCTTCCGCCCGCGGTGTCCTTATGCCACCGGCGCCTGCGCCACCGAAGTGCCCGCGCTTGTCGATGCGGATGGAACCGAGGTCGCTTGTCTCGCCTATGCTCCCGCGCCAGCTGGTTCGGCGGACGACCACGACTGGCCTGAACTCACCTTCTGATTGGACAATACTCATGGCAAAAATCACAGCCGCTATGGCCACCGCTCACGGTCCCCAGCTCCATACCACCCCGGATCAATGGCTCTTGCGCACAGAGTTTGACCGACGGGTGAAGCACCCATTTCGAGGCGGGGTTTACAGCTATGACGAACTGATCGAGATGCGCAAAGATGAGGGCATCGCTGAAAAGTGCTCGCCCGAAGGCATGGCCGATGCCCATGCGCGCTGTCAGGCGGCGATGGCCGAAATGGCAGATATTTGGGAAGGGATCGACGCCGATGTCGCGGTGATCCTCGGGAATGATCAACAAGAAATTTACGGCGACGACCTGAACCCCGTGTTCATGATCTACTATGGGGACACCATCCCGCATCACCCGTCCTCCGAAAAGGGTCGCGCAATGCTCCCGCCCGGGATCGTCGAAGCCGAACCGGGTCATGCCCCCAATCACCTGATCGAGCACCCGGCGCAACCAGATCTGGCCCGCCACCTCATTTCTAGCCTCGTCGCGGCTGAATTCGATGTTGCGGGATCGCCGCAGCTGCCGACGCACAACCCGAAAAGCACCGGCGTAAGCCATGCCTTCGGTCATATCTATCGGCAGGTCATGCGCGACAAGGTGATCCCGAACGTGCCGATCTATCAGAACACCTTTTTCCCGCCGAACCAGCCAAGCGCACGCCGCGCCTACAACTTCGGCAAGGCCGTAGGCGACGCCATCCGCAGCTGGGACAGCGACCTCAAAGTGGCGGTGTTCGCCTCGGGCGGGATGACCCATTTCGCGATCGACGAAGAGTTCGACCAACGCTTCGTCCGCGCTCTGCGCGAGAAAGATGCCGCGTTCCTGTCTTCGATCCCGCTGTCGACGCTTCAGGCCGGGACATCGGAGTTCAAGACATGGATTTCGCTCGCCGGCGTGCTTGAGGCGGAAACCGGCGAAATGCACGAAATCGGATACATCCCCTGCTACCGGACCCCCGCGGGCACCGGCACGGCGCAGGGCATGTATTGGTGGAACGTCGCCTGAAAACGGGCCAAGACAAGGACAAGACAATGAGTGACAAGAACGTGGAGCGCGCAAAGCGTCTGGACACGGCTACGCTGTCGGACGCGATGGACAAACTCGGGATCGAAGGCGTTTGTCGCGGGATCAAGCCGCGCGATCAGCGCCTCGCGATGGCCGGGCGCGCCTATACCCTGCTTTATGGTCCCATTGACCCGATTTCTCCGGGCACCGTCGGTGATTATATCGACGATCTTGAGCCGGGCACCGTGGTCGTGCTCGACAACGGCGGGCGTGAAGACTGTACCGTCTGGGGCGATATCCTGACCGAGGTGGCCCATACCAAGGGCCTTGCTGGCACGGTGATCGACGGTCCCTGCCGTGACGTGCATCTGTGTCTGGAACTTGGTTACCCGGTCTATTCCCGCAGCTATTCGATGAAGACCGGAAAAGACCGCGTGCAGGTGGACGCGGTGCAGGTTCCCGTCAATATCGGCGATGCACGGGTCTGTCCCGGCGACCTGATCCGTGCCGATTCCGATGGCGTCGTCGTGCTTCCGCGTGATCTCGAAGATCGTATTCTCGACACGGCCGAAACCATTCAGAACGCCGAGGAAAAAATCCGCGCCGCCGTGCGCGCAGGCCGCAGCCTGCGTGAGGCACGGGCCGAGATTGGCTACCACTCCCTCCAGACCAAGGCTTGAAGCCGCAACTCTAATTGCAAAACCACCACTCAACGCGAAACAGCCCCGGCCACAGTTACGTAAGCGGTGTCTGAGGGGCACGTTGTCGGTCCCGGCCTATCCTGCGAGTTGATACCCATCTCATGATGGGGAGTGTGTTTCGCAATGGATGCTCAGACTGCGTTTCTCAGATCGCTTGGCGTGGAGATTTTCGAGAGTGGGCATCGTCGGTGGCCTGAGGCCGTGAAGGCGCGGGCCGTCGCAGAGACGCTGGAACCGGGCGCACCAGTCAAGGCCGTGGCGGCGCGTTTCGGGGTGAAGCCGAACCAGCTGTCGGCGTGGCGATGCCTGGCCAAGCAAGGGAGGCTGGTCCTGCCCGCCGCCGAGATGGCCGACGAACCGGTATCTTTCGCGCCGCTGGTGTTGTGCGAGCCGGCCCCTCCGCAGGCACCGGAACCTTCACCGCATTCAGATGACAAGCTGCGGCTGATCTTCGGAGACGTGACGATAGAGCTGGCCGCCGAGACCCCGGTGGCGCGGATTGCCGAGCTCGTGCATGCGCTCGGAACTTCCTTGTGATGACGCCGTCCCACACCGTCCGTATCCTGGTGGCGACACAGCCGGTCGACTTTAGGAAGGGCCATGACGGGCTCGCCGCACTGGTGCAATCGGTGCTGAAGGAGGACCCGTTCACCGGCACCGTGTTTTTGTTCCGGGCGAAGCGGGCTGACAGGCTGAAGATCTTGTTCTGGGACGGGAGCGGGTTGGTGATGGCCTACAAGCGGCTGGAGGAGACCACCTTCACCTGGCCGGCGGTTCGGGACGGCGTGATGACGTTGAACCGGGCGCAGTTCGAGGCCCTGTTTGCCGGTCTCGACTGGCGCAAGGTGAAGGCCTTGGAGACCCGCCGTACGGCTGCGGCAGAATGAATCAGGCGCAGTAAAGGGCGCGCATCTGACATCGCTTTGGGCTACCTTTCCGCCATGTCTGATGCCGCGATCATCAACCTGTCCGCCATCCCCGAAGCGCAGCGCGAAGCGGTCGCCGCGGTGCTCCGCGAGCGGGACGCGCTGAGGGAGGCGAACAAGCGCCTCGAGCATCTGGTCGCCGAACTCAACCAGGGCGTTCATGGCAAACGGTCGGAGAAGCTCAGCGAGGATGACCGGCAGCTGGCTTTCGAAGACCTGGAAACGGCGATCGGCGAGGTCGAAGAGAAGCGGGAGGTTCAGGCTCCCTCCGAGAGCCGGACCCGGGGATCGGCCCGGCGCAATCGGGGCAATCAGCCCAAGGATCTGCCGCGCATCGAGCGGGTGATTGAACCGGAGAGCCTATTGTGCCCCGTCCTTCGGACCTGCGGGGAGATGCACAAGATCGGCGAGGACCGCAAGGAGCGGCTGGACATCGTGCCCGCACAGCTGCGGGTGATCGCCACGGTTCGCCCCAAGTATGCCTGTCGCAGCTGCACGGACGGTGTGACCCAGGCGCCGTCCCTGCCGCATCTTATCGAGGGCGGCCTGCCGACCGAGGGTGCCATCGCGCATGTGCTGGTCAGCAAATACGCTGACCACCTTCCTTTATATCGACAGAGCCGGATCCTTGCCCGATCGGGCATCGAGATCCACCGTAGCACTCTGGCCGACTGGGTCGGCACGGCCGCCTTCCACCTCGGCCCCGTGGTCGACCGGCTGGCCGAGCACCTGAAGACATCGACCAAGCTGTTCATGGACGAGACCACAGCCCCGGTGTTGGACCCGGGGCGTGGCAGAACCAAGACAGGATACCTCTGGGCGCTCGCCCGTGACGACCGGGGCTGGGTCGGAGATGATCCTCCGGGTGTGGTCTTCTTCTATGCACCCGGTCGTGCCGGGGAAAACGCGGAGAAGATCCTGCGCGGCTTCGACGGCATCCTGCAGCTCGACGGCTATCAGGGTTACAACCGCCTGACGCGCTCCTCGCGCAAGGGCGGCGATCCGATCCGCGTGGCGCATTGTTGGGCCCATGCCCGGCGCAAGCTGAAGGAGGTGTTCGACCGCGACGGCTCCGAGATCGCCGCCGAGGGGCTGCGCCGGATCGCCGAGTTCTACAAGATCGAAGCCGACATCCGCGGCACGGCACCGGGACAGCGGCTCTCGGCCCGGCAGGCGCGCACCGCGCCCCTCGTGGCCGAGTTCGGTGAATGGCTACAAAAACAGCGCCTGCGCGTCTCCGCCAAGTCGCGCCTGGGGGAGAAGCTTGCCTACATCCACCGTCACTGGGACGGATTGCAGACTTTCCTGCACGATGGGCGGGTCGAGATCGACTCCAACAGCGTCGAGAACCTCATCAGGCCCATCGCTCTGAACAGGAAGAACGCATTGTTCGCCGGACATGACGAAGGCGGGCGTGCCTGGGGACGTATTGCGTCGCTCATCGAGACCGCAAAGATCAACGGCGTCGGGCCGTTCGCCTACCTAAAGGCTACCCTCGAAGCCATCGCCGCCGGCCACCTGCAAGGCCGGATCGACGAACTCCCGCCCTGGAACCTCAACCCGTCAAGCTGAACCCGGGTGGGGCGCAGACGGCGCTTACACAGTTACAGTGGCCGGGGCTTTTTTGTGACGGGAGGGGAGCGACAAGGGCGGGGTGAAGCACTGCGCCCCGCCTCGACATGTCAGGCGGAGCGCCCTTGGGCCTTTTCTAGTCTTCAGAGGCGGGCAGGAGGAACCCGTCAAAGAATGTACTCAGTTCAACGAACCCATCGAGTGGCAGAACCTGAGCGATATACTGGTCCGGGCGCACCACAATGATACAGCCCTGGTCCCGGTCGATCCCGCGCATCGCAAAAATGTTCATTCCGGATTTATGATCGGTGCAGAACACCTTTTCATAATCTTGCAGCCCGTATTTCCCCTTGGCCGGTTTCAGAAGCGACGGCATGTCGCCGTGAGACAGGTCGCGGAAGCCCTGCTGGAAGATAGCCCGAACGTCGATGATGGCGTCGTTATCCTCGCCCGGACGCCCGTATTTGACGATGGGGGAGTCCGGGTTGGTCTCAAGGTAGTCACAGAGCGCGTGGATGCCCGCTCCCGGCTGGCCACGATCATCCCGTCCGGCAAAGGCATAAAGACGCCAGCGCGCATCGGCCGTGGCCGCATGGCCCAGCTGCATTGGTTTGGCATCCGCCAAGCGCACGACTGGGGCCGAATGAAACCGCTTTCCGACCTCTTGTCCGGTCGCGAGAGCCTGATAGGTTGCTTCGCCGATCAGGGCCGATGGTTCATAGCAGACCGCCAAACCGGCGGTGAAGACACGGCGCGCGTCGAATTGCTGCTGAAACACCGGCGTCCCGCTTGTGTCGGGTTTGGGCGCTTTGTCCGCTTCGGCGGTCGCTCGGGTCCAGTCGCGGTTGGTGTCGACGAGGCGCTTGGCCTCGTTCCAGCGTTCGGCGGAATAGCTATGAAGAAGTGCTGGATCCGACAGACCCTTGAGCACCTGCACCAGCTTCCAGCCCAGGTTGAAGGTATCGCCCATGGACACGTTCATGCCCTGTCCGCCGCGTGGGCTGTGCGTATGGCAGGCATCACCGGCGACGAAGACGCGCGGGGTGCGCGACGCCGATTCTCCCTCAGGAACGTCGTCAAACTTGTCGGTCATCCGGTGACCAACTTCATAGACCGACCACCAAACGGCCTCTTTCACGTCCAGAGTATAGGGGTGCAGGATTCGGTTGGCCTTGTCCACGATCTGATCGAGCGTCACGTTACGATCTGCCGCACGTTCGTTCGGCTTTAGTTTTTCCAGCTCGACGTACAGGCGGAACATGTAACCGCCTTCGCGCGGCAGAACTGCGATGCTGCCGTGGCGGGCGGACTGGATCATGCATTTCATACGGATGTCCGGAAAATCTGTGGTCGCAAGCACGTCCATGACACCATAGGCCTGATGGGCCGAGATCCCCTTCAGCTCACCGCCGATGGCCGTGCGCACCGCGCTGCGCGCCCCGTCGCACCCGACAACGTATCTGGCGCGCACTTTAATCGTCTCGCCCTGGCGGTCCGAATTAATGCGTTCAAGGCTAACCTCAACCGGATGGTCATCGGTGCCGGTCCCAATATCCAGATCGCGAAGCTCCAGCGAATAGTCCGGCACCAGACGCGTCGGCGCATTGCGCATCGCTTCGAGAAAGAGCGCATGCACGCGGGCCTGGCTCATCAAGGTGTGCGGCATTTCCGACAGGTCGTCCGCAACATCTTCGGCGCTGCCGTTGGAAATGATGTGGTCAGGATTGTTCGGATCAGGGATCCAGAATGCGGTCTCGTTTGCCCAATAGGCTTCTTCCTTGGCCTTCTGGGCAATCCCGAAGGCCTGAAACATCTCCATCGACCGGACATTCAGCCCATCGGCGCGCCCCTTGTCGATCGGGCCGGGGCCGCGCTCGACGATCTTGGTCTTGATCTCCGGGAACGCGGCAAGCTGTGCCGCCAGCGTGAGACCCGCCGGACCGCAGCCAACGATCAGCACATCGACCTCTTCCACCCCGTCCTTTGCGATCGTCGCCGGACGTGTAGGCGCGGCGGGAGAAATTCGGGGATCGCCAGGTGTGAACCCATTGAGAAAATACTGCATTCGCGCTGTCCTTTGTTTAGGTTTTGGCTCCGGCACAATCCTCATCGACGACTGCTCGCGGAGATAGACACAATACTTATTACTTTTTGTAGTACTCAGATAATCAGTACACAATGTATTTTTCGGTGTCTAAGCTCGGTCGCCAGCGTTAGAAGGTATCTCACAGCCGATGAGTAAGGGATTTTAACTATGGAAATCAACGGTATAGTTGGGCATATGGTGCGCCGCCTGTATCAGCAGTCCTCGCGCATTTTCTCGACCCGTGCGCTGGAAGCCGGCTTTGATCTGACGTCGGTTCAGTTCGCAGCGATGGGCGCGATTCGGGCAAATCCCGGCATCGGTCAGGCTGGGGTGGCGACCGCGATCGCCTATGATCGCACGACGATCGGGGGCGTCATCGACCGGCTCGAAAAAAAGGGCTTCGTCAAGCGCTCGGTCGCTCAGCAGGACAAACGCGCCCGCGAATTGTTCCTGACCCCCGAAGGCGAGCAGGTCTTCACGACTTTACGGCCCGTGGTTCAGGGCTTGCAGAGCGAAATCCTCCAGCATTTGGAAGAGGACGAGAAGGCGACGTTTCTGAAGCTGCTGCAAAAAGCCGTCAATGATGAGTGACGGCGGGTCGGTCGGAGCTCAACGGGGGCTGGGCATCGCGTGAGAAAACGGCCTAGCCGGTGAAGATCATCAGACGTCGGGAAGCCGAAGCGACGGGGCACCCAATTTCTCTGACAGGAGGATCGCCTCGCGTCGCACGACCTTGGCGTTCTGTTTCAACACCTTAGCCGTCATCCGGCTGCGCGGCCCACTGACGTTGAGCGCTCCGATGAGCGTCCCGTTCAGGTCAAAGACCGGCGCGGCCGCCGCAGCCATATCCGCATGGCGCTCCCCGATTGAGGTAAAGGCCCATTCCATCGTCTTGCCGTCTGCGGGCAGTCCTTCGGCATAGGTGCGCAGGGCCTTGCCGCTCGCACCTTTTTCCAGCGGCAGCGCATCGCCGACGCGAACATGGTCGCGCAGAACCTGCGGCGCCTCGCGCCGGAACAGGCAGACGCGGCTGTCCCCCTCGGCAACATAAAAGGTCGCGCTTTCTGTCAATTCCTCGACGAGCGTGTCGAGGACCGGCACCACATATGCATCAAGGTTGAAACTCTCGCGATAGACGGCCGCCAATTCGGCGAGCTTGGGGCCGAGCTGATAGCTTCCGTTCTCCAGACGCCGCATATAGCCGTAATCGTCGAGCGAGCCGAGCAACCGAAGGATGGTGCTCTTGTACAATCCCGTCGCGTCCGCAATTTCCTTGAGCGTCAACGTCCCCGAAGTCTGTCGAAACGCATCAAGAATCGACAGAGCCCGGTTCACAGCAGCGACGCCGCCGCTGGATTTCGGTTTTTCACTCATCTGTGCCGACCACTCCTAAACATTCCTTCAACTGGAGTACCTATTTTTGGAACGTGGGTCTACTGCGCAGAAATAATTCCTTTTTCTATCAGAGCGGAAATCTCGGCATCGTCGATCCCCAGATTGCGCAGCACCTCGACCGAATGTTGCCCGAGGCGAGGGGGGTGCGTCCGGGCCGCGGGCTCGCTGTCCTCGAAACGATACCCGGTGCGCAAGACGCGGGTTGCCTGCTCGCCTTCGTCGATGGACCCGAGATCCTGAACGAGCCGGCGCTCGATGATCTGCGGATGCGCAAGCACGTCCCCGACATTCAGGACCGGACCAGCCGGCACCCCGGCGTTGGTCAGGGTCTCGACCCAATGGGCTACGTCGTTGCGGGCGAGGGCCGTGTTGATCTCGGCGCTGAGCGCGGCGCGGTTCTGCTTACGGGCCTCACGTTCGCTGAACCGTGGGTCGGTCAACAGATCCTCGCACTCGATCAGGACACAGAGGTTTGCGAAATGTTCATCCTTGTTGGCCGCGATGTTGAGCGGGCCGTCTCGCGCAACGAAGGTCCCGGACGGGGCGGCGGTCATGTTGTCGTTGCCGATAGGGACGGTCTCCGCACCCGCCGACAGGAAATTGGACATCACCCAGCCCATTGCGGCGATGCTGGAATCGAGCATCGACACGTCGATATACTGGCCCTTGCCGGTGCGGCTGCGGGCATAGAGCGCGGCCAGCGTCGCCATTGCCGCGTTCAGACCTCCGATGGAATCCGCCGCCGGAAAGCCAACGCGCAATGGGTTCACCTCGGCAGTCCCGGTCACGCTCATGATCCCCGACATTCCTTGGATGATCTGGTCATAAGCTGGCTTTTTGCGCAGCGGCCCATTCTGTCCAAAGCCCGAAATCGCACAGAAAACGAGGCCAGGATTGATCTTGGACAGCGTGTCGTAATCCAACCCGAGCCGCGCCATGACGCCGGGGCGAAAGTTTTCCACCAGCACATCCGCCGTCTGAACCAGCTTCAACAGAACCTCTCGCCCGTTCGGCGTTTTGAGGTCGATCGCCAGCGACTTCTTCCCGGCGTTCTGAGCCTGGAACGATGCGCCCATCATGTTGCCGTTCAGCTTCGCAGAGGCACCCAGTTTGCGCGCTAGGTCGCCACCCGAGGGGTTTTCAACCTTAATCACCTCCGCGCCGAGTAGCGCCATCTGATAGGTCGCGAACGGCCCCGAAAGAACATTGGTCAGGTCCAGCACCCGCACGCCGTCCAGAAGCGCTGCGGGAGGCCGGGCCCCTGTGGTCCGAAATGTCGATTCTGTCATGGTATGGCGTCCGATTGCTGTCGTCATTCAAAAAAAGTTCTGTTAAGCAGAACCATATTCTATTTTTAATCAGCCTTGCGCGAAGCTGTCAAGAAGCCCGAATAGCCATTAAAAAAGAAACCTCCGAGCAACGTCTCCACGCAACTGTGGACCGGAACATGACCGAGGACCGGCAGAGAGCCGTTGACAAGGCCAAGCTTCACCACATAACCTGATAATCAGAACGATGTTCCGCTAGATAGAATGGATTGACTGTGAAACTTGCTCGCTACAATAATGGACGCATCGGCGTCGTTACCGAATCCGGCCTCGTTGACGTGACAGAAGCAGCGGGAGTTGACCCCGCTCAATGGCCTCCGGTCGGGCCGACACAACTGATCGCGGATTTTGACCGCCTGCGCCCGGCGATCGAGGCCGCCCTTGCATCCGGCACCCCGATCCCGCTTTCCGAAGTGAGGCTCAAAACCCCGGTGCCGTGGCCCAACAAAGTCATTGCCTTTCCGGTCAACTACCAGGCCCACGGCGTTGAAATGGGCGCCGGCTACCGCGCCAACAACCAGGGTTTCTTCTTGAAGCCGAGCTCGTCGCTTTCGGGCGAGAGCGAGCCTGTTGTGCTCCCTGATCTGCCGGGCCGTGAAGTCCATCACGAGAGCGAGCTCGCGGTTGTCATCGGCAAGACCGCCCGCAATGTTGCGCCCGAGGACTGGAAAGACGTCGTCTTTGGTTATGCCTGCCTGCTCGACATGGTGGTGCGCGGCCGCGAAGAACGCGTCGCGCGCAAGGCTTACGATACCTTCTGCCCGGTCGGCCCTTGGATCACCACGGCCGATGAAGTCAAAAACCCCGACCAACTGCAAATGCGCCTGTGGGTCGATGACGAGCTGCGCCAAGACGCAAACACCCGTGACCTCGTGCTGGACCTCCCTGGCATGATCGCCATGGCCTCGGCGGTGATGACGCTCTATCCGGGCGACATCATCGCCACCGGCACTCCCGAAGGCGTTGGCCCTGTCGTCGCTGGCAACAAGATCCGCATCGAGATCGACGATCTGGGCGAAATGGTGGTTGACGTGGTGCAGGGCGAAGGCGGCCAGGCATCCATGTTCGACGAACCCTATCAACTCGTAAAGCAATCGTGAGGACATCATGACCGGACCGAAAACGCTCGACGATCTGTACGCCGCCTTTGATGGCCTTCATATGGAGGGTGGCTGGCACCGCAAGTTCCCTGCGCTCTGGCCGGTTCCCGAGGAGAATTTCCTGCCTTACATCTGGCGTTACGGTGATGTGAAGCCGATCCTCGAGGCTGCCGGCGAACTGGTCAGCACCGAGTTTGCGGAGCGGCGCAACCTGACCATGCGCAACCCGGTCGAGGGCAATCGCTACGCCACGGTGCGCACGATGGTTGCCGCTTACCAGATGATAAAGCCGGGTGAGCTGGCCAAGGCACACCGCCACACGCCCAACGCGCTCCGGCTGATCCTCGACGGTCATGGCACCTACACCACGGTCAACGGAACCCGCGTCGAAATGCGTCCGGGCGATGTGCTGCTGACCCCAAACTGGGCCTGGCATTCCCACGAGAGCGTTGGCTCCGAAGATTGCTACTGGCTAGATTTCCTCGACGTTCCTGCCGTCCACCTGCTCGAACCGATGTTCTTTGAACGTCACCCCGACGGGCTTGAATCCGACCCGGTCGACGCGGACACTTCTGATATTGCCTTCCGTTGGGAAGACAGCGTCAAAGGGCTGGAGCAAAGCACCGACACGGCCGACGGCATGTGCCAGTCGCAGATCGAGCTTGGCAACCCTGCGCTCGATACCATCCGGCTCTACATGCAACGGCTTGCGCCGAAGACATCGACCCGCCGGATGCAGACCACAGCCAACAGTGTTTTTGCCGTGGTCGAAGGCTCCGGGCAAACTCAGGTCGGCGACGAAACCATTCCCTGGGCGCGCGGCGATGTCATTGCCGTGCCCGGATGGCGGCCCTACCAGCACACCGCGTCCGAAGACGCCGTGCTTCTGCGGGTCACCGATAAACCGATCTACGAAAAACTGGGCTGGCTGCGCGAAGAGGTCTCCTGACCTTTCGCATCCGGCCACCAAACGCCCGCCGATGAGCGCGGAATCAACGAAGGACACATCATGGCAGAACAACTCCCGATCCTCGTCGCAGGCTGCGGCATCGGCGGCGCGGCCGCCGCGTTGGGTCTGTTGAAACAGGGGCTGGACGTCGAAGTCTATGAACAAGCGCCCGCCCTTGGCGAAGTCGGAGCAGGCGTGCAGATCAGCCCCAATGGCGCACGCGCCCTGGATCATCTCGGTGTCTTCCAGCGGCTCAGCGAATTGTCGTGCAAGCCCGAGGTCAAGCAGTTTCGCCTGTGGAACACCGGCACTTCGTGGCCGATGTTCGACCTCGGCGAAATCGCGGTCAAGGAATACGGCTATCCCTATCTCACGGTCTACCGGCCCGACCTTCTGACCGCGCTGACCGAAGGCATTCAGGCGACCAAGCCGGATGCGATCCATCTCAACAAACGCGCGATCGGCTTCGAGGAAACCGACGAGGGAGTCATTCTCAAGTTTGACGACGGGACTGAAGCGCGGGGCAGGGCCCTGATCGGGGCCGATGGCGTGCGCTCGCAGATCCGCGAACAGATGTGGGGCGGGGCGCAACCGAGCTTTTCCGGCATGGTCACCTGGCGCGCCGTCGTGCCGATGGAACAGCTTCCCGAGCATCTGCGTGCCATGGTCGGCAACACCTGGATCGGGCCGGGCGGCCACGTGGTTACCTATCCCCTGCGCGGCGGCGAGCTAATGAATTTCGTCGCCACCGTCGACCGTGACGACTGGACCGAAGAGGGCTGGAACATCCCCGGTACGCCCGAGGAATGCGCCCGCGATTTCGAAGGCTGGCACGAAGACGTTCACGCGATCATCCGGCGCGCGCCGTCGCTCCTGAAATGGGCGCTCATGGTGCGTGACCCGATGCCGCAATGGACCCAGGGCCTCGTCACGCTCTTGGGCGACGCCTGCCACCCGACGCTGCCGTTCCTGGCCCAGGGCGCGGTGATGTCGATCGAGGACGGCGTTGTGTTGTCGCGCTGCGTGAGGGAGGCCCCCGAAGACCTCGCCGGCGCCTTTGCCCGCTATGAAGCGGCGCGGATCGAGCGCACCAGCAAGATGGTTTTGGGCGCCCGCGAAAACACCGGCAGGTTCCACGCCAGCGAACTGCGCACCGAGAAAGAGGCTCAAATCTACCTCGAACGCGAGATGAGCGATGCTCCGATCCGCGAGCGTTATCACTGGCTTTACGATTACAAGGCAGACGAAGTCGCGATCTGAGCCGTATCGGACCAATCAAGGAGGCGATCGTGAGCGATCTTCCCAAACATATCCACATCAACGAAGAAGGCCCGCGCGAGGGCTTTCAAATCGAGCCTGGTCCGATCCCGACTGCGCGCAAGATCGAGCTGTCCCAACGGCTCGCCTGGACCGGTCTCGGGCATGTGCAGGTCGCCTCCTTCGTCAATCCCAAAGCCGTGCCGGGAATGGCCGACGCCGATGACGTGATAGACGGCCTCGACCCTGTGCCCGGTGTCGAGTTCACCGCGCTCTGGCTCAACCAGCGCGGTTTTGAGCGCGCCTTGACCCATGCTGACCGGCTCACGCTCAACGGTTCGCTGAACCTCTATGCGTCCGACGCGTTTCTCAAACGCAACCAGAACCGCACACCCGATCAACAGCGCGCCGCACAGCCAGAGTTGATCGAAATGTATCGCGCCGCCGGCGTGCCGGTGAAACGGGGCTTCATCACCGCCGCCTTCGGGTGCAATTTCGAAGGTGATATCCCGGTCGATCGCGTGGTCTGCCTCGTTGGCGAACTTCTCGACATCGCCGAGGCGGGAGGCGAAAGCATCGACCATATGGGTCTGGGCGACACCATGGCCTGGGCCACGCCCAGCTCGATCAAGCGGGTTGTCGGCGCGATCCGTGAAGCGCATCCCCATCTCCGGCTGCTCCTCCACCTACATGACACGCGCGGCCTCGGCATCGCGAATGCCTATGCTGGGCTGGAAATGGGTGTGGACATGTTCGACACCGCCGTCGCCGGACTCGGGGGCTGTCCGTTCGCTGAGCACAAGGGCGCTGCGGGCAATGTCTGCACCGAGGATCTTGTGTTTATGTGCAACGAGATGGGGATCGAAACTGGAGTGGATCTCGACGCGCTTATCGATTGCGCGAAGCTCGCCGAAGATATCGTCGGACATCCGCTTCCCGGTGCGGTGGCACAAGGCGGCGCGCTCGAACGTTACCGCGAAGCCCTCGGTCACGTCCGCTGCGTCTGACCGGGCAAATCGGCCGGGCTCTTTAGCTGTAAATTGCCGTGACCGGCACCGGACCCGGGTACACGCGCAAGGGGCGCCATTCCATTCCGGTGGTCCTCAATCTAGATCACCTCGGCCTTTATTAGATTGGGGCAGGCGAAACCGAAAAAGTGATCATTCCACGCTTCCCCGGCGTCGCTTTGCGCCTCTTTTCGGATCACGATAGCAGGTTCATTTAACGGAGTACCTTGCGATCAGAGGTTAGGACGGAGTGTGCACTCCGGCTGGGTCTTTCACTTCGAGGCTCCCGTCGCCGTTAACGCAGCCGTTTCTGCCAGCGTTGATGCGAGCCAGTTTCCCAGAATTATCTCTTCTTCACGTGTTCGCGTTCCGTAAATCCGACCGTGTCTTATTTCAATTGGGTCCAGATCAATTCCAAACGAATCCCTCACACCTCCCGTTTTCTTTGGGTGGCTCGAGACCCGTTACTGCAGGCCGGGCAGGAATAAAGATATCTTCGGGACCGAAAACAGCGTCATCAGCACCATCGCCTCGCAGACCAAAAACCAGCCCACCCCCCGGAAGATCTGTCCCAGAGAGACATCGTCTCCAACGACGCTCTTTACCACATATACGTTGAAGCCTACCGGCGGGGTCAGCAGCCCGATCTCAACGAGTTTGACAACAATGACGCCGAACCAGATCAGGTCAAGGTTCGCGGCTTCGTAGAAGGGTAACAGGACCGGGATAGCGATCAGCATGACCCCGATTGGGTCCAGGAACATCCCGAGGAAAAGGAAGAAAACTGTCGTTACCAAGAACAGCGCAAAGGGGCCCGCAATGTATTCCTGCGCCACTTGGCCAAGTCCGAAAGCGGCCCCGCTGATGGCGAGGAACTTGGTAAAGACGGCTGCCCCGATGGCTACTATGAAGATCTTGGCCGTGGTCGAGGCAGCATCGACGAGGCTTTCCACCAGTACTGGCCAAGAAATCCGCCGCTGAAGTAATCCAACCGCGATGGTAACGGAAGAGCCGTAAGCGCCTGCTTCGGTTGGGGTGACGAACCCTCCGTACAGTCCAACTGTGATCCCGACCACCAGAAGAATGACGGGCCAAGTATCGACCATCGCGCGCCACTTTTCCGAGGAATCTATATCGGTGATTTGGGGCGCCAGCTCCGGCCGGAGGGTGCAGCGTAGGATGATCATGCTCGCAAAGACCGCGGCTGTCAGCAGGCCGGGAATGATGCCGGCGAGGAACAGTTTGGCGATCGAGACCTCGGCAAAAACCCCATAGAGCACGAAAAGAATGCTGGGCGGGATCAATGCCCCAAGCGTCCCGGCACTGGCGACCACGCCAGTGGCGAGGCCCTTGTCGTAGCGCGCCGCCAGCATCTCGGGAATTGCGATCTTGCCCATCGACGCGGCGGTGGCGGTGCTTGATCCGGACGCTGCTGCGAAACCCGCACAGCCGATATTCGTCGCCACGGCCAAGCCTCCAGGCAGCCGTGCCAGCCAGATGCGCGCAGCCCGAAAGACGGACGAGCTGATGCCAGTATGATAGGCTAGCGTGCCCATAAAGGTGAACATCGGGATCGCCGACAGAGACCAATGAGCAGAGAACTCGAATGGCACGGTGCGGATGACGGCCAGCGCTACATTGACGTCAGTCACGTAGTAAACCCCGAAGAAGGAGACCAGCAGGAGCGCAATGGCGATCGGTACGCGCAGCGCGATGAGCACCAGCACGGCAAATAAGGCCACCCCGCCAGTGGTCAGTTCATTGGCGAATTCAGAAATCATGCGCTAGGATCTCCGTCTGCATCGTCCCCGCCAAAGCTTGAGAGCAGCCGCGACAGGCTCACTAAGGTTGCGAACCCGAAGCCAATTACCAGCGTCCAACGCGCTGGCCAGACCGGGATTAGCCCCTGCCCGGATTCCCAAACTTCGTTGATCGCGGTCTTGGATAACGCCTCTTCGAAGCTGAGCGCCGCGAGGGCAGCGAAGGACATCAGAAGAAGGACTTCGACAGCCGTGTCCATTCGGTGGACTTGGGTCGGTGACAATCCGGTCGTGAACAGTTCGACCCGGATGTGTTCATTGCGCAGATGCACATAGGCTAGGGGAAGGGCGATCACCGCCACCATGTAATATGCCGAGACGATCTCAATCGTACTGGTTAGAGGGGAGTTGAAGAAATACCTCATCACAACATCGATCGTGATGTGAAGCACCATCAACGCAAGCGCCGCGGCGCCCAGGTAGTTGGTCCATCGCGTCAGATGGTTTGTCGCGCGCCGGGCCTTTGCGAAAGTAGAGTGCATGGTTCTTTCCTGTTAGGTGCTGGAGCGCAAAAGCGTCGCGCTCCGGACAGGAGTTTGCGGAAGCCGAATGGTTTCCCGCTTACTTTATACCGAAACTGGAGGGGTCGAGCTTGTCGAAGATCTCGCGTTGGTAGGCGGCGCCGACCAGTTCGATGTCTGCCGCGGTCTCTTCGGCGATCACGACCCATTTCTCATAAAGCTCGTCCATCTTGGCCATTAGGGCCTTGGGATTCTGGACGCCGCTTTCCGATGCCGCCCGCAGAAGTTCGGATTTCTCGGTCTCGCTGAAAGTTGCGAACAAGGGTTCGAAGCTGCCATCCCCTGCGTTTGGATGCAGGTTCAATTCCTCGGCCTGCGAAAGAAGCTCTTCGTCTGGTTTCAGATAGGCGTCGATCGTCGCCCGCGCGCTCAGCTCACCCATGTGAGACAAAACGGCGGCCCGGCTTTCGTCAGACAGGTTCGACCAACGGTCTTGGTTCATCACCATCAGGCCAAGCCCTTTTGGGTAGCCCATCGGCACGGTCAGGATGTGCGGTGCGGTGTCGACATAGCCAAAGGAGGTCATCCACGCGAGTGGGCCGATAATGCAGTCTAACGTGCCGCGTTGGATGGCAGTGACACCCTCGTTTGCCGGCAGGTTCAGCGGGGTGGCCCCCATCAGTTGGACAAAGCGGGCATGGGCGCCGACCGCGCGGACCTTGCGGCCCTGCATATCTTCCACCGACTCGACGGGATCCTTGCAGTAAATATGGTACTGGCCACCCGATCCAGTCGCCAGAGGCACGGTGTTGTGGGCGGTGTAATTCTCGATGCATTCCGGGCAGTTCAGATACATCGCTTCAAGCATCGCGCCGGTGCCGGCCACGACATTGGGGCCGAAGGCAATGTGTTGAAAAAAGAAATTGATCTCGGGTAGTTCGGTCCGGTTATATACCGGCACGACAAAGGTCAGGTCGGCCAAACGGTTCTTGACGCCTTCCAGGGATTCACGTGCTCCGAGCAGCTGCCCTCCCGAAATTAGCCGAATGTTGAATTCAATCGCCGGATCGGCCTCGAAATCTTCGATCAGCGGCTCTAGCGCCCGGTCATGGAACGGATGGCTCGGCGCCATGTAGGCACCATAGGTGAAGGTTTCGGCCTTTGCCGATCCCATAAGGGCCGCCGTCACGCCGGCGGCAGCGAGTATCCGTTTCATAGAGCCCGCGCCGAACTGAAAGTTATACATGTCTTGCTCCTAACTCACCCCGGGGCGGGGCTTCCGTGCTAATTCTAGTAGATAGAACATAATTCTATTATAGAGAAAACTGTTTTTCAAGTGACCTACCACGGGATTTTTCCTTCACCGTCGATTAGAGTCTGACCCAACGAAGGGACGAACAATGAAGCGAACGAAATACACGGAAGAGCAGATCATCGGCATTTTGACTGAGCATGAGGCCGGCGCGAAATGCGCTGACCTGTGCCGCAAGCACGGGATGTCGGAAGGGACCTTCTATGCGTGGAAGGCGAAGTTTGGCGGGATGACGGTTTCCGATGCCAAGCGACTGAAGGCGCTGGAAGATGAGAACAGCCGACTGAAGAAGATCGTGGCGGACCTGACGCTGGACCGGGAAATGCTTCAGGACGTCATCCGGCGAAAGCTCTGACGCCTGGTCGTTTGCGTGAGATTGTCACCGGGATGTGTGTCGACTGGGGCGTGTCTATCCGGAGAGCCTGTGGGGTCCTCTGCTTCGACACGTCCACTTACCACTACAAGTCCCGGCGGACGGACCAGGCTGCCGTCGAGAGACGGATCAAAGAGATCGCAGAGACGCGTGTGCGCTATGGCTATCGGCGTGTTCACGTCCTGCTGAGACGTGAGGGATGGGTGATCAACATGAAGAAGACGCGTAGGATTTACAATGAGTTGGGACTTCAGTTGCGCAACAAGCACCCGAAGCGTCGGGTGAAGGCAAAGCTACGCGAAGACCGCCAGGAAGCCGTCGGCCC
>ATLU01000059.1_pt1 | contig 47004 bp, 52 predicted proteins | sample 178751 | NCBI WGS metagenome assembly ATLU01 (sample SAMN02211837, study PRJNA209200) | bioreactor metagenome | isolation source: day 23 sample from continuous culture bioreactor inoculated with sediment... | place: Germany: Wadden Sea | collected 2011
GTTTGCAGGTCTTGCCGGTGCCATGCTGTTACTGGTCTTTGGTGCACGTAAAAATGGCGGCATTCTGTACTGGTTGCTGGTGCTGGTTCCCATGGCCTTGCCCGTGTTCTTCATCATCGATTATGCCGCTTGGCTCTGGTGGTATGGTCATACCCTGAACGCTATGGGTGCCTTTGCGGTGAAGCCCTTTATGCCAACTGTATTTGGTGACGGTAAAGTGGCGCAATTTGCAACGCACTCATACCCCTATATCGGTTTCTTTATCATGCTGGTGTTGTCCCCCATCCTAGCGGTGGCGGCACTGATCCGCAAAAAGCAGTTCAAGGATGCGCAATAACTGATCAGTGGTGCTCATGAGACCCCTTTCATCCGGGTCTCATGAGGGCTACAGTCCAGCGATAAGAACGCGCGGAATACACAGTTGAGTGAGAGTGTGGATGCTCTCGGCAACATTAACGGGAATCTATGTCAACGCTGCGTCATTCGGTTGTTCTGTTTCTTCTTCTGCTTCCCCCCCTGGTTTTTGCAGAGGGCTATCCCTCATTTCAGGAACTGGTAGATGCGGTCGAGGTGAACGGCACGCTAACGCCACCTCCTGGCACTTATGCGGGCCCCGTTTCTATTGAGAAATCCATATCCATTGATGGACAAGGGAAAGTCACCATTGATGCTGGTGGTAAAGGCTCGGTCATTTATCTCGACTCTGATGGGGTTACACTCAAGGGGTTGCGCCTGACTAATTCCGGAGAATCACATAATGATATAGATTCTGGCGTGCAGGTACGCGGTAACTTCAATGTCATTAAAGATAATGTGATCGACAATACTCTGTTCGGCATCGACCTGGGCCAAGCTGAAAATAATATTATCCGCAGAAATCATATCTCATCAAAGCCAGTCGATATTGGTATTCGTGGCGATGCGATTCGCCTTTGGTACAGTTTTAATAACAAGATCACGGATAATGTCATACGAGACTCCCGGGATATGGTGGTCTGGTACTCGAAAGATAATCTGATTGCACGCAATGATGCCAGGGGTGGCCGATATTCGTTGCACTTCATGTACGCCCAGCATAATGAGGTGATTGACAATCATTATGAAGGTAACCAGGTAGGCATCTTTTTGATGTATAGCGACAGTGTGGAGATTCGCGGTAACTATATTGCTAATGCTCTGGGGCCAACCGGGATGGGTATCGGCTTTAAGGAGACTTCTGATGTCGATGTCCATGACAACAAAATTCTTTACTGTGCCACCGGTATCTATCTGGATGTCTCACCCTACGATCCCGAGACCACCAATAGACTGACTGGGAATCTGATTGCCTTCAGCGGAATCGGTATCCAATTTCTTAATGATTGGACAGGCAACATACTGGAAAACAACAGATTCAAGGGCAACATAACCCAGGTTACTGTCGGTGGTGGCAAGACGGCTAAGCGTAATCATTGGAAAGGTAATTACTGGGATGATTATGAAGGTTTTGATCAGGACCGTGATGGCATAGGGGATCGACCCTATGAATTGTATGGTTATGCTGATCGACTCTGGATGGATGTGCCCTATGCGCAATATTTTAAAGGATCACCGGTGTTGGAGGTGCTCGATTTTTTAGAGCGCCTAGCTCCTTTTTCAGATCCGGATATGCTTTTACGCGATGAAAAACCGCGGATGTCTGCGGAGGTAGTACGGTAATGAGTGACCAGAAACAAACCAAAAAGCCGGCAAAACGCCGGCTGAGCGCCAAGCAAATAGAGAAGAATCGTCGTGAGTTTTTACGAACGTCGGCTTTAGCTGTAGGGGTAATGGGTCTCTCTCTGGTGGGTCTGTTGCCTGTGGTTCAGGGAAAGGTTTTAGCACTTCGCCCCCCGGGTGCTTTGAAGACACCTTCAGATGAACAGGACTTTCTCTCGTCCTGCATCAAATGTGGACAATGTGTACAGGTCTGCCCGGTGAATGCCATTAAGCTGGCCGAGTTGGATACGGGAGCAGGCATTGGCGTTCCATTCATTGACGCTCGTGAACAGGCTTGTGATTTCTCTTGTGATGGACTTCAGTGTGTATTGGCCTGCCCGACTGGTGCACTGACTCATGATCTTGATTATCCCGCAGATACCCGCATGGGTTTTGCGAAAGTAGCAGAGCCGCGGAAGTGTTTGGCTATTCAAGGCAAAGGTTTTAAGGGACAGGCGCGTGGGCCGGACTATACGGGCTTGCTGCGATACGATGATGTTGATCGCTGGAATCCGATTCCAGTGGCCGATTATCCTTATGATCTCGAGCTGTGTGATCTCTGTGTGCGGCAATGCCCCATCGAAATCCGCATAACCCAATGTGCCGCTGCCGATGCAGAAGGCCAAAAAAATAAAGACCGTGTTGCGCAGCGGTTAGGTAATGAGTGTCCCCCCAAGCATGCCATCGCACTTGAACCGATCGTTAGTGATGACGGTATCAAGCGCATGAAGCCCGTTATATTGGAAGGCTGCGTAGGGTGTGGTGTGTGTGAAATGATCTGCCCACCTGATCCGCCGGCTATCGTAATCGATATCATGCAGGATGCAGATACACTGGGAGGTGCCTCATGAGCTATATCGCTGAATCATTCCGCCAGTTGTATGGCAGTGAGCCACGGCGCCCTGCAAAGTCAGAGATCTCGCCTGAGGCGCAAAAGGTTCACTTTGACAAGAAGCAGAACCCCTATACCAAAGAGGAGCTGGCGGCGGTAGAGGCACAGCACGGGCAGGGATCAAAGAAGTGGCGTAATCGCCGCTGGGCAACCCTTATCTTTATCAACGTTCTGTTTCTGGTCTCATATTATTTTGATATCCAGTTGTTGGAAGGTGCGCTAACGGCTTCGCGTTTTATGGGCTTTCATATGGCAGACCTGAATTCTGCCTTGCAGGTGACGCTGGCCTTCAAGCACATGGTGCTGAATCTGGTGATTGGTACCGTGACAGTGATCGTCATCTGGTTGTTGCTGGGTGGACGTACCTTCTGTTCCTGGGTCTGCCCTTACCATTTACTTTCCGAGTGGGCAGAGTCACTTCATCTTTTCCTGGCCAAAAAAGGACTTGTTAAAGATCGGACCTTTAATCGCAAAGTCCGCTCGATTTTCTATCTACTCTTTGCGCTGCTGGCTTTGGGAACGGGCTACACTGTGTTCGAAACCATTTCGGTGACAGGTATAGTGAGTCGCGCATTGATCTACGGTCCCGGTGTGGCCATGATCTGGGTTGGCCTGGTGCTCCTGTTCGAGGTGTTTTATTCTCGCCGAGCCTGGTGTCGTTATGTTTGCCCCATCGGTATTACCTACGGTGTTGTGGGTGCCGTTTCCCCATTAAGGGTAAAGTTTGTTTTAAAGGACTGTCACCATGAGGGAGAGTGCCGCAAAGTGTGTCTGGTGCCCCACGTCCTGGATATGACGGTGAAAGGCAAGGCAGCCCATACCGAGGTAGATTTAAGTGCCGACTGCACCCGCTGCGGTATGTGCGTGGATATCTGCCCGACAAATTCACTCCGATTTGAAATGAAAGGACTCGGAAAACATCTTTGAAATGCGCTAAGCTAGGTAGCGCTCAAGGCCGGTTTGACTTGCATCATTGTGAATAGGCCTTAACAAAATAAAATACGACCAGCTATGGCGGACGAAGGTGCAAACCAACGTCCGCCGGTCGTTTTGGTAATGCCCATTGTGGCCTTGGTAACAGCCTTTAGGTTCCTGAATGATTCAGTTTCAGAACGTCATAAAACGATTTCGCCGCCATGAAGTTTTAAAAGGCGTTAACCTCACGATCGAACGTGGCCATCGCGTAGCGCTGGTGGGTTCGAATGGGGCGGGAAAAACCACACTGATTCGCTGTCTTCTTGGTGAATACACCTGTGAAGGTCAGGTTATGGTGGATTCACTAGTCCCTCGTGAGCATCGTCGTGAGGTGTTATCAAAAGTGGGTTTTGTACCGCAATTGCCTCCGCCTCTAAAAATGCCTGTCGGGCAATTGATCAAGTTTGCAGCCAGTGTATGTGATTCCAATCCTCAGCGTATGGCTGATGTGGCCACGCGTCTGGGATTGGATACTGAGCGCTTTAAAAATCAACCTTTCGTTAAACTGTCCGGAGGGCAGAAGCAGAAACTGTTGATCGCCATCGCTTTGGGACGCGATAGTGAGTTGCTGGTGATGGATGAGCCGGCGGCTAACCTTGATCCCGAGGCCCGGCATATCTTCTTTGGCTTGCTGGCGGAGAAAAAAGATGAGGCGGCCATGATCATATCCAGTCATCGACTGGATGAGGTGGCCTCTCTTGTGAATCGTGTTATTGAGATGGATCAGGGGCAAGTAGTGTTGGATGATCGTGTGGCTGATCTGGTAGAGCTCTCCAGTCGTCTCAGTTGTTGTGTCAGTCTTATTCGTCCTGAAGCACCGTTCGCAAAAGCGATCGCTGAGTGGGGTTTTACCGGATCAGCTGATGGAAAAGAGTGGCGCGGTTATGTTGCAGGACCAGACCGGTTGCGTTTTCTGGGTGTGCTTTCACGTTATGCAGCACTGCTCGCCAGTATTGATATGCGTGAGTCCGAGGAGACCCAAAGCCGTGAGGCGGCAATAAATGGGTAAAGTCTATTCTTTCGCTCTCTTTATTTTAGTGCTACTGGCCGGTTGCAGCGGAGCGCCCGAGACGGGGCCAGGGGAAGTTAAGTGGGATAGAAATGCCTGCGAACGTTGCCGAATGGTCTTGAGTGATCGACAGCATGCCGCCCAGATTCGAATATTTCCTGCTGAAAAAAAGCGTTCCAAGCTATTGCATTTTGATGACATTGGTTGTGCCGTTATCTGGCTTGAAGGCGATGGACAGCAGTGGCGGGATGACCCTAAAACCGAGATCTGGGTGACTGATAGAGCAGGACAGGGCTGGCTTGATGCGCGTTCGGCAACCTATCTAAAGGGAGATATGACACCCATGGAGTATGGTCTTGGTGCTCAAGCTGAAGCGGTTCAGGGCGGTCTCAACTTTGCCCAGGCAAAGGCACATATACTCGATGTTGAAAAACGTTTTAATCTGCATGGCGACGATCTGCTGAAGCGTCTTGAAGAACGACAACAGAACCCGGCGTCTGAATCTGATCAACTCCATAAGCATACGGCGGGTGAGAGCCACTAATGAAACATCTCTGGTTAACTGCATACGCGGATATTATTGAATCGCTTCGCGCTCGTTGGTTTATGGTTTATACGCTGGTCTTTGGGGGCTTGGTTGTAGTGCTGTTTGCCTATGGGTTGGCTGAGTCCCGTATTATGGGGTTCACGGGCTTGTCGCGTCTGTTACTGACTTATATTCAGCTATCCATGGCGATTCTTCCGGTGTTTGTGTTGATCACTACGGTCCGTTCCGTGGCGGGTGATCGTGAGGCGGGCGTGTTTGAATACCTGCTGTCGCTGCCAATAAGTCTGGCGGCCTGGTTCTGGGGCAAAATTTTTGGCCGGTTCCTGGTGGTGTTTGCCCCTGTTCTTCTGGCCATGGTGGGTGCCGTGGCCTGGGGGACGATTAAAGGTGTTGAAGTGCCCTGGGATCTGTTTGTTTACTATACCGGTTTGCTAATGGCGCTGGCCTGGTGCTTCCTGGGTATAGGCATGCTGATTTCTACCATGGCACGCAGTTCAGATGTGGCTCAGGGTGCGGCTTTTGTCGTCTGGTTAACGCTGTTGCTGTTCCTGGATCTGATCTTGCTGGGCATTCTGATACAAGAGCATTTGCCGGCTGAAACGGCTGTGGCGATTTCGTTGCTTAATCCGATGCAAGTGTTTCGAACGGCCACTATGATGTTGTTTGATCCACAATTGGTTTTGCTGGGGCCTTCGGCTTATGTGATTCTGGACAACTTTGGGCAGTCTGGTTATATCGTCTATGCCCTGTTCTATCCGATTTTTGTTGGTACCGCGTGCGCGGCAACGGGCTTTTTTCTCTTTAGACGTAGCGATCTCCCTTGATCACAGTGGGGGCAGGCATATGAGTCATATCACGCACTGCTGTGTGGTATGACCTGGATGTCAGGATTAATCAGCATCGTTGGGTGGTCTGTCGAATCGGGTTGATGGTCATCAATTGCTGGGGCATGCCTTCCCCTCTACGATACTCCCCAGTTCACATTTGAGGTGTTTTGTGGCAAGAACAACGACTCTTCTTTGGGGCCTGGCCGGGCTGCTGTTTATTGCGCTTGCTGGTGTGGCGGCCTACAAAGTGTTGCCGATCCTGAATCCGGAAGTAGGTGCTGTTGCCCCTTTGGATAAAAGCTGTGACTTGCGTGCGGGACCCTGTGTTTCAAAAGTCTCAAGTGGGCAGGTCAGTTTTGCCATCAAAACCAAAGATATTCCATTGGTCAAACCACTCGATTTGGAAGTGATATTAGATGGAATAGAAGCGAGCAAGGTAGAGGTCGACTTCATCGGGCTGGGTATGGAGATGGGCTTTAATCGTCCGCAACTTCAAGCCCGTGGGGATGGTCGCTATACCGGCACCGGTATGTTACCCGTCTGTATTCGGGTGGCGATGGAGTGGGAAGCGCGGGTGCTTATTACTACTGATGAGGGCTTAATTGCTGCACCTTTTCGTTTCATCACAGTCAAAGCTGGAGCGGCAGTCCCAGGGAGAGGCGAATGAATAAATCACTACTCTCTGGCGTAATACTCCTTTTTGCCGGTGCACTGATCTGGATGCTGTTTTTCTGGCAGCCATCTGGCGCACCGAAAAAATCAGAGATGATGTCCGGTCTGGCAATAGCAGAGGCACCCAAGGGAGGTGACTTTGTACTCAACGCCTACCAGGGTGCTGTTGACCTGAAGTCCCTGCGTGGACAGGTGGTGGTGATCTATTTTGGCTATACCTGGTGCCCTGATATCTGTCCAACAAGCCTGGGGTTTCTGAGTGCGGCTTTGGATGAGTTGTCCGAAGAGGAGCTGCAGTTGGTTCAGGGTCTCTTTATCAGTGTTGACCCTGAGCGGGACTCACTGGAGCACCTGAAAAGTTATGGTGAATATTTTCATTCAAAGATATGGGGAGTGACGGGTAGCCATGAGCAGCTTCGGCGTGTGGCCGATCAGTATGGTGCCGCGTATCGCTTGGTAAAAGATGAGGCTGCAACGGACTATGTGGTTGATCATTCCGCCGATCTTTATCTAGTAGATAAGCAGGGTAAACTAAGTAACATTGTTCGTCATGGCACGCCGCCGAGTGAAATTCTGGCTTTGTTACGTGGATTAATAAACTTAAAAAATTAAGTAAAGGTAGGAGTAATAAAATGCGCAAAATGGTCTTTTTTATGGCGCTGTTGTGTTTTTCCGGGTGGTTGTATGCTGGAACTGCTGCAGAAAATGTGATGGTCTCTGATGCCTATGTGCGTGCTGTGCCGCCAGGCCAGCCTAACAGTGCCAGCTTTATGGTTATCAAGAACAACTCATCTGAAAATCTCGCGCTGGTTGGTGCTGAGAGTGCGGTTGCCAAGGCGCTTGAATTGCACACACACACCATGAAAGATGGCATGATGCGCATGCGTCAGGTCAAGACGATTGATCTGCCTGCAGGTGATGTGGTGTCACTTCAGCCAGGTGGACTCCATGTGATGGTGATCGGATTACAGCAGAAACTGATCCCCGGTGAACAGATCGATATGGCACTGGTTTTTTCTGATGGCAGCAAATTGGAGCTGAAGGTCCCCGTGGTGAAATTACAACTGAAGATGCAGGATGCGGGGATGAAGAGTGACATGAAGCATAAGATGCATTAATCGCCTGCTCGTCACAAAAAAGCCGGTAGATCATCTGATCACCGGCTTTTTTTGTGATGCGGTTTGGCGGCTTATGACGCCATCTGTTTAAAAACAGTTGCCGCGGCGGCGATTGTTGCCTGGATATTTTCTTCTGTATGAGCGGCTGAAACAAATCCGGCTTCGAAGGCGGAAGGGGCCAGATAGATGCCTTGTTCCAGCATGGCATGAAAGAAGCTCTTGAACTGTTCTTGCTGACAGGCCATGGACTGGGCGAAATTGGTGACCTTGTCGGTATCAGTGAAGAACAGGCCAAACATGCCGCCGACCTGATTGGTGGTCAGGGCAATGCCTGCCTTGTCGGCTTCAGCCTGGATACCGGAGACCAGTTGGGTTGTTTTGTCAGTCAGTGCCGCGAAGAAACCAGGTGTTGAGATCAGCTCCAGGGTTTTGAGTCCAGCTGTCATGGCAACCGGATTGCCTGATAGTGTACCGGCCTGGTAGACCGGGCCGAGAGGGGATATCTTTTCCATGATCGCCCGTTTACCACCAAAGGCACCTACAGGCATGCCGCCGCCGATAACTTTGCCCAGGGTAGTGAGGTCGGGTGTTACATTGTAGAGCCCTTGCACGCCGCCCAGAGCAACCCTGAATCCGGTCATCACTTCATCAAAGATCAGCACGGCACCGGATTGAGTACAGACTTCACGCAGACATTCCAGGAATCCGGGTACAGGGGGGATGCAGTTCATATTGCCGGCGACCGGCTCAACAATGATGCAGGCAATTTGATCGCCGATTTCACCAAAGGTGGTCTGCACCTGCTCAATGTCGTTGTAGTTCAGTGTGATGGTATGCTCGGCTAAAGCGGCCGGAACGCCTGGCGAACTGGGCTCACCCAGTGTCAACATGCCGGAGCCCGCCTTGACCAGCAAGGAGTCGGAGTGGCCGTGGTAGCAGCCTTCAAATTTCACAATCTTGTCCCGGCCGGTATAGCCACGGGCTAGCCGAATGGCGCTCATTGTGGCCTCTGTGCCAGAACTGACCATACGTACCAGTTCGATCGAAGGCACCAGCTCGCAAACCCGATTGGCCATCTCCGTTTCAATGGTGGTGGGTGCGCCAAAGGAGAGTCCCTTTTTGATGACGCCGGACACAGCATCCAATACCGCTGGATGGGCGTGCCCCAGGATCATCGGACCCCAGGAGCCAACGTAATCAATGTATTGATTGCCGTCCGGGTCGTAGATATAGGGACCGTTGGCATGGTCGATAAAGATCGGGTCGCCACCCACACCTTTGAATGCCCTTACAGGTGAGTTCACTCCACCAGGAATATGTTGCTGGGCCTGGATAAAACGGTCATGGGAAGCGGTCATGAGGGTACTCTCTCCGGTCTGTCGAATAGCTGATTGAAGCGCTGGCAGCTGGCAGCTATGTCATCGGTGCCAAAAATGGCGTTGATGACGGCCAGCATATCGGCGCCTGATTGTATTAGGATGGCACCATTTTCCGGGGTTATGCCGCCAATGGCAACTATTGGGATTCGTAGTTGGCGCTTTGCTTCTTCAAGCAGTTCTGGTTTCGCCTGAACCGCTTCAGGTTTAGTTCTTGAAGTGAAAAATCGACCAAAGGCGATATAGTCAGCACCGGCTTTTTCTGCGGCTCTGGCCAGAGGTAGCTGGTTATAGCAGGAGATACCGATAATGGCTTGCTTGCCCAGTTTGCTCCTGGCGTTTGCTATGTCACTATCCTCCCGGCCAACATGCACACCGTCTGCATGGATGCGTTTCGCCAGATCAACATCGTCATTGATGATCAGCAGTGCACCGTGTTGATGGCATAGTATGCGCAGGTTTTCGGCTTCGGTAATACGGCGCTGTTCGCCTGGCTGTTTGTCGCGGTACTGAAGAATTCGAACACCCCCGCTTAAGGCGGCTTCTACCTGCTGTAGCGTGTAGTCAAAGCCCGCTGAATGCGGTTGGGTGATCGCATAAAGACCCTCAAGAATGGCTTTTTGTGACAATAGTGTTTACTCACTCTGATTGCGGTATTGGCGGTTGGGGATATGTTGTCCTTTTCCCGGCTGCCACCCGGCAGCGAGGCTTTGCCAGGTAAACTCCTGTGCAGTAGTAACGGCCTGCTCCAGATTCAGTCCCTTTGCCAGTCCAGCGGCGATAGCAGAGGCAATGGTGCAGCCGGAGCCGTGGTAGGACTCGTTGAGTCTGGGCCATCTCTTACTTAGTGGTTCATGGTTTGGGCGATAGAGTGTATTGATTACTTCTGATGACGCCTCGTGGGTGCCGGTAATCAGAACAGCCTTCGCGCCCCTATTCATCAGGTGGGCCGCACACTGTGGTAGGGCATCCTCTTTGGTCAGTTTTCTGGCTTCCTGTGAGTTGGGGGTGATGAGAGTGGTGTGCGGAATGATTTTCTGAACAATCGTTTGGTTCAGCTGCTCACTGGCCAGAACGGTGCCGCCCCCCGCTGCAAGAATGGGATCTAAAACCACAGGTAAGCCGGAAATGCCAGATAAAAGGTTTCCAATTGCAGCGGCGGCTTCAGCACTGCCAATCAAACCAATCTTAATGGCCTGTACTTTGTAGTCGTGTAAAAGAATTTCCACCTGCCGCGAGATTTGTTCTGATGCAAGTGGGATCAGTTCATACACGTTACAGCTGTCTTGGATGGTCAGGCAGCTAATGGCCGTGGCAGCGTGGCAATCCAGTGCGGCAAGGGTTTCGATATCAGCCTGTATGCCCGCGCCGCCCGAAGGGTCGTGTCCGGAAATACATAATACGATGGGGTTGTTGGTGGTTGGCATCTGTTTCGTTGGCAACTAAAAAAGGCATAAATTTAAAAAATCGCAATTCATCGTCTACAATTAAACCAGCATTCTCCGAATACCTCTAGCCTGAGACCGATGCGGTGACTCGGTCTTGGGAATGGAATGCCGGTGATGGGTTGCTAACCCTTCAGCGGGCTATCCAATTGGTGACGATATGGATAAACGAATGAACGAGTTGTCACGACTGGCAAAAGATTATTGTGGATTAATTGAATCTGCTGACGAGAGTGACATCGCTTGGCTGCGTCAACTCTCCTCACTACTTCCTCGGCTGCATGCTGCAGTTACGGCACTGGGAGCCCCTCCCAGGAGTGCTAATTTCTTCAATCCTGACCTGGATGCCCGTTTTGAACGCTTTGCTACGCTACGGCGACTGCTGGGTGAACGGGATGCCTACTGGATGGAGTTTGATGTGGCTCCGGATGAGCAGGGCATGTCGGGTAGTCTTGCAGATGATCTGACGGATATCTATTGTGAGCTGAAACATGGCCTGCACTTGATTGAAGAAGAGCGGGCTCCTGAGCGGGCTTTTGATGACTGGTGCTGCGGTTATCAGGAGCACTGGGGCCAGCATCTTCTGGATGCAGAGCGGCACCTTTATGAGTTATCAAATCGCAACCAGCTGTAGCTGGGAAGATTGTAAGTAATGGATTTCACTAAATAATCAATGGTTAATGCATTCTGTTATTGGTATAGTATACGGATGAATTACTGTTTAAGTTTGGAGAATTGTCGATGAGTGAAGCAACCACAAACCTGCTGAGAGAGGAAGAGCTCAGTCTGACCGAAGCGGCTCAGGGAAAGATGGCTGAGCTGGTTGGGCAGGTCGAAGAAGAGGTGAAGGGGATTCGTGTGTATGCCACCCCAGGTGGTTGCAGCGGCATCAGCTTCGGTATGACCTTTACCGATCAGCTTAATGATAACGATTACATCCTGAATTCTACAGGTTTTGACGTTATCATTGACGGTGACACTATGCGTCATCTGGAAGGTGTTCAGATCGATTTTGTCGATCAGGGTAATGGTAATGCCAGTTTTGTATTTAACAACTTGAAGCCTGCAGAAGCCGCCAGTGGCTGTGGTACTTGTAGCTCTAGTGCTGCACAAGGTGGCGGTTGTTCCTGATAGAGCCTTAAGCTATTAAAAAAACGCGGCCTCGGTGCCGCGTTTTTTTTGGTTTGCTTTTTTATGGCTAGAAAGGTTTTAAGGTTGCGAGCAGTACGACAGCAAATAAAATGACAACGGGTACTTCGTTGAACCAGCGATACCAGACATGACTACGTATGTTTCTATCCTCAGCAAAGGTTCGCATCAAATGGCCGCAGTAGAAATGATAGATCACCAATATGGCGAGCAGTAGAAGTTTGATGTGGAGCCATAGCATCGTACCAAAGGCTGCCCAAGCGTATTCATAGAGCATCCAGAAGCCAAAAAACAGGGTTAGTATCATCCAGGGGGTGGTGAAGTAATAGAGTTTTCGCTCCATTACTTTAAATCGATCTTTACCCGGCTGGTCATCTGTCATGGCGTGATAGACAAATAGCCGGGGGAGATAGAATATTCCGGCAAACCACGTCACCATAAAGATCAAATGCCAAGCCTTCAACCACATCATGGGTATACCTCGCTAAAGAAATAAGAGTAAATCATTGTAAGTGCAGTTAGTTATTTTGGGGCGTTGTTCGCATCGTGATAAAGCGCGCGAAGTATATCCTGCCGGGATGTTGTGCCGGACTGTGATGAAGGTGGTGTGCCCATCGTTTCGTCTTTTTTGCCAGAAAAGAATTCACCTATGGCGCGGAATACCCGTTTGAGGGCGCGCCACAGCTTAGGCATCAGCCAGATAATCAGCAGCAGTGAAACGACCAGACCTGCAACAAAGAGCCAGGGATAGTGCAGTGAGGCCCAGAGTCCGCCGATAACCACCAGATCCTCCGTTATGGATGCGGTCCAGTTGGAGAAAGGTTCAGGTGAGGTATTGATCAGTACCCGGGTGCCGGTCTTGGTCAGATGGGTGGTCGCGGCCAGTCCACCACCAATCAGCAGGGCGGCGAATTCAGCGGCCTGACTAACCTCAAGCCCCTCAGCCATACCGGCGGCCAATACGGCGCCGGCTGGTATGCGAATAAAGGTATGCAGTACATCCCAACCTGTATCAACACCGGGCGTTTTGTCGGCGAAAAATTCGACCATATACATGAAGCCTGCAGCACCCAGAACCAAGGGGTTGCTGAGTAACTCCAGGCCGGGAGGGAGTGTGACCTCTCCAGTCATTCCGAGATAGCCCAACACCAGTACGGCGGCATAGAGATTAATGCCCGAAGCCCAGGCTACGCCTAAGGTTAATGAGATGAGTTCCACAGTTTCCATTCAGTCAGTCCTTTTAAACAGCAGGCAGTTGGGTTATTGGATAACGGGGTTCATTTTCAGTTCCAATCTCTTGGGTTGTGGTGCCTTGGTCTGGTGTGAAGGCGTTGAATAGTGGACACCCAACGGGTCAAATTATGTCACTTTTTCTTGAATTATCCCATTGGCAGAACGCCATAAACTGTTTGTAAAGGATTAAGCAATACTGCTATAGATATGAAAAATCTAGAAAAAATAATTGACCTATAAGATGTGTGTATATTATAGTCGGACGCAATTGATGGAATTGTGACGCCTGTTGATGGGATCTTCGGGTAAAAGGAATCAATAAAAATACGTCACATATTGCTTAAGCGGCCTAAGGGTCGCTTTTTTATTGCCGTACTGTTTTCACTGTTGCCGGTTTGTACCTTTAGATTTTTCTTATAGCACCGTATGATTAAGCAGATTTTTTAAAGCCGGCACTCATCTGGATAATGCCCATTGGGCGGTATCCATTAGCAGTCAGGTAATTACGCATTTGGAGTGGAATTGAGGCGATGGTGAAAGTAGGTATTGTGGGTGGTACAGGTTATACCGGCGTTGAATTGCTGCGGCTGCTTGCCGGGCATCCAGAGGTAGAGGTAGCGGTGATAACTTCGCGTGCCGAGGCTGGCCGTCCTGTTTCCGATATCTACCCCAATCTGCGGGGCCACTTTGATATTCCCTTTACTGAGCCGGACCTGGGGCAACTCAAGTCATGTGACCTGGTTTTCTTTGCCACGCCAAACGGCACGGCCATGAAGATGGTGCCCGGACTGCTTGATGGTGATTGCAAGGTGATTGATCTTGCGGCCGATTTCAGAATTAAAGATCTCGCCGTGTGGGAAAAGTGGTATGGAATGACCCACGCTTGCCCTGATCTGGTGGCAGAGGCCGTTTACGGCCTGCCGGAAGTGAATCGGCAGGCGATTAGGCAGGCGAGATTGGTCGCCAATCCCGGTTGCTATCCAACGGCCGCTACCTTGGGTTTTCTACCGCTCGTTGAGGCTGGAAAGGTTAATCTCAATGGCCTGATTGCAGATTGTAAGTCTGGTGTCAGTGGTGCGGGTCGGGGTAGCAGTGTGGGTATGCTGATGGGTGAGGTCGGCGAGAGTTTTAAGGCCTATGGCGTGCCAGGTCACAGGCATCTTCCAGAGATTCAGCAGAACCTTTCTATTGCTGCAGGCCAGGATGTGGATGTCACATTTGTGGCTCACCTGCTACCCATGATCAGGGGTATTCATGCCACGCTCTATGCCACAATCGATGGCGAGATCGATCTGCAGGCGCTATACGAGCAACGCTATGCGAATGAGCCGTTTGTGGATGTCCTGCCTCTGGGCTCTCACCCGGAGACCCGGAGTGTCAGGGGCGTTAACCACTGTCGTATAGCCATGCATCGTCCGCAGGGCGGTAATACGCTGGTGGTTCTTTCAGTGATAGATAATCTGGTAAAAGGGGCGGCCGGGCAGGCAATTCAGAATATGAATATCATGTTGGGAATGGATGAGACCCTGGGATTACAATCAGTGGCGCTTTTACCTTAAGGTTCGGCAATAATTTATCCGATATCTGCAGATAGGTTGATATATAGAGTACGTGTTGAAACGGGGGGCAGGGATGAAAATAACAACACCCAAAATAGTTCAGTCCCGAAGCCGGTGGATATATCTTTGGTGGATGGTGCCTGTGGTGCTTGGCATAGGTGTGATGTTGGGTTGGCAAAGCTATCTGCCGCAACAGGTTCCTGCTGTGGATGAGGTGACGCCACTCAGCAAACGTATAGAGGAGCAGCAACGCCAGATTGCCTTATTGGAGGCAGAGCGGGGGCGATTGCGTGAGCAGATAGCCGCTCTGGAACGTGCTGGCCAGATTGACCAGGAAGCAATTAGACAGGTGCGAGAGGAGCTAGTGCAGAGTCGATCCGGCTATCTCGAAATGGAGAAAGAGCTGATACTGCTGCGCGGTATTGTAGATACCCGTGTCAAATCAGAGGGTCTGTATATTCAGGGTTTCAGATTGGGGTCGGCGGAAGATGAGCGAAATTACCGTTATCGTTTTACCGTCAGTCAGTCGCTCAAGAATGCAGGAGCGGCTGTAGGCTGGATACAGCTTGCACTTGAGGGCCAGCAAGATGGCGAGCAGAGTGTGCTCTCCCTCAAGGAGCTATCGAAAGAGAAAGAAGAGAAACTGAAAATGCGTTTCAGGCATTTTCAGGATGTTGACGGATTGATTGAGGTGCCAGAGGGCTTTAACCCAGAGCGGGTGATTGTCGAAATTAATCCAACCAATAACAGGCTGCCACAGATCAAAAAGACATTTGACTGGCTGGTAGCTGAATGAGAGGAATGCCGATGGCGCGTTTTAAAAAGTTTAAGGCCCCTAAGATTGCTACAGTGATTGGCAGTGGAACAACCATTCATGGTGATGTGAACTTCACCGGCGGGTTGCATGTAGATGGCCTCATCTGTGGCAACGTTATGGTGGAAGATGGGGAAGACTCGGCTTTGACTTTGAGTGAGCAGGGTCGTGTTGAAGGTGATATTCAGGTGCCCAATGTAATCCTCAATGGTACCGTCGTGGGCGATGTCTACGCCTCTGAGAGAGTAGAGCTGGCTCCTAAAGCGAAGGTCACGGGGACGGTTTATTACAATCTGCTCGAGATGTCGATGGGCGCTGAAGTCAATGGTCAGTTGATTCATACCAAGGATGCCCAGCCACAAATGCTTGGCTATGATGGCGATCGGAGCAATGTGGAAGAGATCAAGCGTGAGAACGATGCGGCTGCTACAGCTAATACCCCTGAAGAAGATTCAGAGCGGATTCCGCGTGGCCGTTGATGGGCGGTAATACTTGACTAAATTGATCAGAAAAGCATAATGTACATAATACGCTAATATAGCGTGATTTAATTTGTATTTTGGAGTTGGCTATGAGTGGTATACAAGCTGAAATCGAGAGCCCGCTGGTTTTTACCAATGCGGCTGCAACCAAAGTGGCTGCCTTGATTGAGGATGAGGGTAACCCGAATCTGATGTTGCGGGTATTCATTCAGGGTGGTGGGTGCTCAGGTTTTCAATATGGCTTCAGTTTTGATGAAGCGATGAAAGAGGGTGATACCCGGGTCGATACAGACGGTGTGGCCATGCTGGTTGATCCAATGAGTCTGCAGTACCTGATGGGTGCCGAAGTGGACTATACGGAGAGCCTGCAGGGGTCGCAGTTTGTTATCCGCAATCCGAATGCGTCCACAACCTGTGGCTGTGGATCATCTTTCTCGATCTGATTGCTGAATAGTTCGCAATTAAAAAACCCTGCATCAGCTGATGCAGGGTTTTTTGTTTCAGGCTAACGCTGATTATTGCGCAGGCGCAGCCGGTGCTACTGGAGGCGCAGGATAGCCATAAGGGGCATAGCCATAAGGAGCACCATAACCGCCTCCATAAGGAGCGCCATAGCCCCCATAAGGGTAGCCACCATAGCCGCCATAAGGATAGCCATAGCCGCGGCCATAGCCATTACCATAACCACTGCCACGACCACTGAAGTTCATGTTGAAATCACCGGAGCCATCGCCCCAGCCATCAGTCATGCCGTTCCAGGGACCACCGCCGCCCCATGGATTGCCACCCCAAGGACCGCCACCCCACCAAGCAGATGCAGAGGCTGATGCGGCCAATAAGGCTGCTATAGCAGCTGCTTTTATAATGCGTTTCATAATATCTTCTCCCTAAGTCACTTTATTTGGGTATGGGAGACCCTACCTACTTAGCGGTCTCTAAGACAAAAAGTATTAGTGGATCCTAAATAAGTCAAGAGCCATTACGCTTGTTATTGATCTGGATTAATTGGGCCTGATGGATTATTTCTTGAACAGCAGGGGAGCTACATCATCAAAACTGCAGGCGAAGTGCACCTTTATCCCCTTGCGAATATGCTCTGGTACCTCCTCATATTCCCCCCGGTTTTCCTCTGGCAATATCAGTTCGCGAATATTGGCGCGACGGGCGGCAATCATCTTCTCTCTGACGCCGCCAATAGGGAAAACATGTCCTGTCAGAGTCAATTCTCCGGTCATGGCGATGGTGCGAACCGGCTTGTTTCTGGCCAGAGAGAGCAGGGCCGATGCTATGGTGATTCCCGCGCTCGGTCCGTCTTTGGGGGTGGCGCCTGCAGGGACATGGAGGTGAATAAAACTCTTTTCAAAGAAGGCTGGATCTGCTCCAAACTTTTCTGCATGGGCCACAATATAGCCATAGGCGATTTCGGCTGATTCGCGCATCACCTCACCCAGTTGCCCCGTGAGTTTAAAGCCCCTGGTAAAGCTATGGGTCTTGGCGGCTTCAATGCTGAGGGTAGCACCCCCCATGGATGTCCAGGCCAGTCCGGTGACGACACCGGGGCCACTCAAGCTGCGCTCGTCGCGGAAAATGGGGCTTCCCAAATAGTCTTTAAGATCGGCTTCTTCAACAACTATGGGTGTGGGCTCATCATCCAGAATTCGCACGACCACCTTGCGGACAATTTTGCCAATCTGTTTTTCCAGGCGTCTGACACCGGCATCACGCGCATAACCTTCAATAATCGCCTTGAGTGCGGCTGTATTCATCTTAAGCTGATTACGTTTCAGGCCCGCCCGCTTTAATTGACGAGGGACCAGATACTTGCGTGCAATCTGCAGCTTTTCCTGGGCGATGTAACCGGATAACGAGATGATCTCCATGCGGTCCCGCAAGGGCGCGGGGATCGTATCCAGTTGGTTAGCGGTACAGACAAACAGCGCCTTGGAGAGATCAAAGCGAAGATCCAGATAGTGATCCAGGAAGTCACTGTTCTGTTCGGGGTCCAGTGCCTCCAGCAGGGCAGAAGCGGGATCGCCGTGATAGGAGGCGCCGATCTTGTCGATCTCGTCCAGCATGATCACGGGATTGGCTGATTCTACCTCTTTCATCGCCTGGATGAATTTACCCGGCATGGCACCTATGTAGGTTCTGCGGTGCCCTTTAATCTCTGCCTCATCGCGCATGCCGCCAACGGAGAAACGATAAAAGGATCGCCCAAGTGCATTGGCGATGGATTTGCCAATGGATGTCTTTCCCACGCCCGGTGGTCCCACCAGTAGAATAATAGAGCCACTGACCTCACCTTTCATCATGCCGACAGCAAGAAACTCCAGGATGCGCTTCTTTACATCATCCAGCCCGTAATGGTCCTTATCCAGGGCTTTTCGTGCCTGCCCAAGGTCAAGCTTGTCCGGACTGTGTTTTCCCCAGGGCAGCAGGGTAATCCAGTCGATATAATTTCGTGTGAGTGCGTATTCGGGAGAGCCAGTCTCCAGGATGGAGAGCTTCTGCATCTCCTCATCAAGGCGTTTGGATGCCGGAGCGGGGAGAGTCAAGTCGTCCAGCCGCTCTCTGAATTTATCTAACTCGGCCGTGCGGTCATCTTTCTCCAGCCCCAGCTCCTGCTGAATGACCTTGAGCTGTTCCCGCAGAAAAAATTCATGCTGGTGGGTACTGATTTTGTCTTCGACGGTTTTGCGGATTTCGTTTTGTGCCTTTGCCAGTTCCAGCTCCTTGTGCAAAAGAACCAGCACCTTCTCCATGCGTGGTAACAGTTCGATCTCCTGAAGAATCTCCTGGAGCTGAAATCTATCGGCCGTAGTGAGGCTGGCGGCAAAATCGGCCAGGTGGGAAGGGTCGTCAGGTCCCAGTCGATCAAGGAAAATCCGCAACTCCTCACCATACAAAGGATTCAGCGGTACCAGCTCCTTAATCGTATTAATGATGGCCATGGCGTAGGCCTTGATCTCATCATTGGGGCTGACGGTCTCTTCTGTAAAGTAGTGAACCTGTGCTTTGAAAGGTGTCTTTTTGGTAACAAACTGCTCAATACGAAAGCGTTGTAGGCACTCAACCAACACCTGCAGCCGGCCCTCTACTTTCTGCACGCGATGGATTTTGCAGGCTGTTCCTATGTAGCGAAAATCACTCGGGACCGCTTCTTCAGAAGTGGCCGCATCCGTCATGACAATGCCAATGATCTCCTGGCTGGTTTTATAGGCCGCATTGATCGTCTTTTCCCAGTGCTCATCATTCATTAGCAGCGGGACGGCCTGCCCGGGGAAGAAAGGTCGGGTGGTGACGGGTAGCAGGTGAATAACGCCCGGAAGTACATCGCCTGGTCTGGCTAGTACGTTATTTGAGAGGATGTCCATCTCATCGGCATCAATGGTGTCGTCAATCATTGTTATTCTACTCGGGGCATCAGGATGCCGGACTCTTAAGGTTGGGAGCTTAAAATACGTTATACAGTGTCCGTATTCATTTCATTAACCTTTTATATCAGGCTGAAGGGGGTGTTTTGCAAGTCTGATTAGAGAGACGGGCAAAATCGGCGAGAGTGAGTCGCTCAGCGCGGAGTGTCGGGTCGATGCCTGCGGCAATGATCTGGTCAGCATCCATCATCTTTCTCAAGCTGTTACGCAAGGTTTTTCTGCGCTGTGCAAAAGCGGTTGTTACCAGCCGGGAGAAATAGGTTCTGTCATCTATCTGGTGTGGCGCTGTCTTATAGGGGGTCAGTCGGACAATCGCAGAGTTGACTTTGGGTGGTGGATTAAATGCCCCCGGTCCGATATCAAATAACGATTCAACTTCACACCAAGTCTGCATCATGACCGATAGCCGACCGTAGGTCTTGCTGCCTGGCGCGGCCGCCATACGATCAACCACCTCTTTCTGCAGCATGAAGTGCATGTCCTGAATCAATGGGGCGAAATTAAGCAGATGAAACAGAATAGGGGTTGAGATGTTGTAGGGAAGATTGCCCACCAATCGCAGTGGCCGGCCATCTTCAGCCAGTTGTGCGAAATCGAATTTCATCGCATCACTGTTGTAGATGTTGAGCTCGCCCAGGTCAGCACAGATGATGGCGAGTGGATGGATTAGATCCCTATCCAGCTCAATGGCATCCAGTTGGCCCGCAGCCTTCAGTAGTTCGGTGGTGATAGCCCCCTGGCCTGGACCAATTTCAATCAGATGGTCACCTGGGTTGGGATGGATGTTCTGGATGATCCGACGGATTACCCCGGTATCATGAAGGAAGTTCTGGCCGAATCGTTTCTTTGCCTTGTGTGTTGATGGGTTACCCATAGGTTTATTCAATAATTCAGTCAGTTATGAATGGCTAGTAGATTAGTCCAATGATATCACCATGCCAGCTATATAGGTGAGTGAGTGTGGGTCACATCAAAGCGCACATGCTTACGAAAGGGAAGGTGTCCAGGTTAAACGTCCGGCAACTAACAGGTCAGTTTCAGGCGGAGGCCAGCGCGACCTTTCTGTAGAGTGCTGCAATCAGATCGGACTGGGTGACCATGCCGACCAACTTGCGGTCATGATCGATTACCGGAATGTGATGCATGCCGCGGTCCGAGAGTTGATGTACCAGTTCGGCGATTGGGGTTTCCGGGTGGGTGGTGTACACCGTTGTGCTCATGATCTGACCAACAACCTCAGCCTTTTTCGAACTGATGCCGGGCATGCGGCGCAACAGTCCCTGCAGTTTGACGGCCAAACCGGCGGCGGTGGTGTCATCAAGCTGACGCAGGAAGTCAGCCACGGTGACAATACCGATGATACGCTGGAAGTTGTCGACAACCGGCAAGGCCTTGATCTTGTGCTTTCGCAGAAGGTTCCAGGCCTCCTCCAGCTCGGTACCAAACTTTATCGACACGGTGTCGCGAGCCATGACATCGCCGCAAGTGACTGCCATGTGGCGCTCGAAGGCGTTGTCGACGGCGTGATTATAGATACGCACCAAATCGCGCTCCTGGATATCAACAAATGTGCCGAGGCCCTGGATGGCCTGCTCCAGGTCTTCGTGTGTCAGTCCGGCGCGTTCTGTTGGGTTCCTGTCGGTGGTGTTGTGGAGGCTGGTGGGGGCTTCAGGGCGGCACTGCGGGTAGCGTTGGCCCAGCAACAAGTTGTTGATTGCCCAGGCAGTCAGGATAAGCGCCAGGGCGTTAGCGACCACAATTCCGGTCAGTTCCAGCGCCGCGGTCAGTGAGTGAGTGCCGTCAGCAACGATGAAGAGGGCAAGGGCCCCGCCGGGCGGGTGCATACAACGCAGACGGAGCATCAGCCATGCGGTGGCTCCAACCGCGAGTACAGCGGCCGTGAGAAAATGATCCGTCACGGCGGTAGCCAGTAGTGCCGATAGTGTGGCGACCAGATAGCCACCCAGTATCGGCCAGGGTTGGGCAAGGGGGCTGTGTGAGAGTGTGAACAGGATGATTGCGGTGGCTCCCATTGGGGCGATGAGGGTTAGCCCCTCGATCGGAAAGGCGAGTAACAGAAGACCGGCCATAAATAGGCCAAGCAGGGAGCCGAGTGCCGATTTTGCGCGCACCAGAGAAGTGAGTGGTGGGATGTCGGCGATCAGATAATGCCGCGCGAACTGAATAATACCGTCGATCATGGGGTCTCCTGCTGGGTTTCAGCTGCAGTGTGACCAATTACCTTTGGAAATGTAAAGGTGAAAAAGTCGTATCGCCCACAGGGTGTCTATCATTTTATAACCTATACTCGCTGGGTACAGGGAGTGGATCAAACACATACTGACAGCACTAAAAGAAGTGTTTGATCAAAGAAGCGGTGAATGGCAGGAGTCTGGGGTTGTGATGAACGTGGTGGAATATTACAGCCCGGATTCTTGACTGTGGATTGATTCAGGTTTTAAGTAGATAGACAGCGAACAGTGCCTCCTCATCATGCCAGTATTGTACAAGGTGCAGGCCGGCCTGACCGGCCAACGCGATAAACTCTTCAGGCGAATATTTATATGAGTTTTCTGTGTGGATGGATTCGCCTTCCTCCAATAAAAATTCATCGTCGTTGAGATGCAGGGTCTGTCGGCAGCGACTGATCAGGTGCATTTCAATGCGCCCCAGATCCTGATTATAAAATGCCTGATGTTCGAAGTTCTCCGGGTTACAGTCGGTTTCGGTTTCATCGCGTATTCGGTGGAGCAGGTTTAAATTGAAAGCAGCGGTAATGCCTGCTGCATCGTTATAGGCGGCATTCAGAATGTCCGTAGGTTTTTTGGTATCCACTCCGATTAGCAGCATACCGCCCGGGTTGATTGTTTTTCGCACCATATATAGAAAAGCGCATGCCTCTTTCGGGGTGAAGTTGCCAATGCTGGAGCCAGGAAAAAAGGCCAGCTTATGGCGCTTCGGTGCGGCCTCCGGGAGAGGTATCGAGTGGGTGAAATCGACGCACACGGCATGTACCGGTAACCAGGGAAAATCATCCACGATCCCGGCAGCAGAATAGCGTAAATACTCGCAAGAGATGTCCATTGGCAAGTAGGCAGAAGGCTGGAGCCGCTCCAGGAGGAGGCGGATTTTCGTGGCAGATCCAGCGCCGGGTTCCAGCACCAGTCGATCGGTGCCGGTCAGGTAGGCGATCTCATCGCTGTTGTTGCTGAGGATGGCGCGTTCAACTATCGGCGGGTAATACTCGGGTTGTTCGCAGATTTGCGAAAACAGTCTGGACCCGCGCTCATCATAGAAGTATTTCGGCGGAATTGATTTCGCTGTTTTGGATAGACCCGCAATCACGGCGTTCTTCAGGCTTTCGATTTGTGGCTGGTAGTCGTGGAAGGTTATGGTCTTACTCATTCTGCATCCTCCGCCAGTCGCACACCTGAAAACATCCAGCGCTCATTGGGATAGAAGAAGTTGCGATAGCTGGCGCGGGTATGTTCTGCTGTGGTGGCGCAGCTACCACCTTTCAAAACCATCTGGCTGGACATGAATTTCCCATTGTACTCCCCCATTGTGCCGGAAAGTGGTTTGAATCCTGGGTAGGCGTTATAAGGCGAGCATGTCCAGGCCCAGAGATCGCCATACCATTGGCCTTGGTCGCCTGCCGGGGTGGGGTGCAATAGATCGTCATCAACAAAATTTCCTCGCACTGTCTGCTCCGCCAGTGTCACTTCAAGCTCCTCTTCCCGGGGTAATCGTTTGCCGGCCCAGCGGGCATAGGCATCGGCCTCGTAATAGCTGAGGTGGCAGACCGGCTCGGTGCTATTCAGTGGCCGCATGCCGGCCAGGGTGAATTGAGCCCATTCGCTGTTTCGCTTTGACCAGTAAAGGGGGTGCTGCCACTGCAAGTTTTGCAGCAAGGCCCAGCCATCAGCGAGCCAGAGTGCTGGTTGGCTATAACCATCATTTTCAATAAACGCCAGATACTCTTCGTTGGTAACAAAACGATCAGCAAGACGGTGATCAAAAAGCAGGACAGGGTGGCGTGGTGTTTCGTTGTCGAATGCAAAACCTTCTCCATGATGGCCAATTGAATGTAGCCCGCCTTCTCGTTCCAGCCACCGTGTTGGTGTTGTTTCGCCCTCAGGTGGCTGGTGCAATTCACGATAGGTGGGCTTGAGCGGGTTAACTGAGAAGTTGTGTTTGATATCCATGAGCAACAACTCCTGGTGCTGTTGCTCATGCTGTAGTCCAAGTCTTATTCTATTTTCAAGTTCAGGCCATGAAGTGTCGTTGTTTTGCATGATAAGCGCTTTAATCTGCCTATCAATTGCGTGTCGATAATCATAGATCTCTACAACAGTTGGACGTGAAAGCAGGCCTCGTTCCGGACGTGGATGCATTCTGCCGTGGGTGTAATAGTAGCTGTTGAACAGGTAATCATAGCCTGAGCGGAAGGGGGTGTAGTTCGATGAAAATTCTGAGAGTACAAAGGTTTCAAAAAACCAACTGACGTGGGCCAGATGCCATTTCGGTGGGCTGGTCTGATCAATCGATTGAATCTGATAGTCATCAATGGCTAGTGGTTTACAGATGGCCTCGGTAAAATCCCTGGTGTTTTGGTAGTCTGTTAGCAGCTTGTCCCTGCCCATAGTAGTTACCTGTTTTTTTAATCGCCTTCTGTTAACCATAGACTATATGGATGCGAGTCATTAACGTCCGGACTGAGGGTGGGGTTTTAGCGGGTAGCTGTTACACGTTTAGTGGGCGCTCAGCGTGCTTGCAAGATGGCTTTGTGAATTGATGAGAGCCTCAATCTGATTTTGTGGGATGGACTGACTATAGAGGTAGCGTATTGAGCAGATAGCGTTGCCCCATGCCTTTGGAGAGCGCTTTTTTGGGGTTTTTCATAACTGAATAAATATTAATGCGAGCGGCCCTTGCAGCAAGCAGAACCAATGCCCGGCCGAGTTGTTGCAGCCTGTCCAGATTGTCCCAAAATGCGATGGTGAGCGGATGCCAATGGTAGCTACGGCCAGATTTGCAGGCATAGCATTGGCATACAGCCGCTGGATCTGCTGATTAAGTACGCGATCTGGTACAGAGCGGCCGTAATGCATAGTCCTTGCCTACCAGTAAACGACTGGTCCTGAGTATCCTTCTCTCGTCGATCCTATATAAGCGGGTACAACCCTGGGGTTTAGGTGTTAATCTCATATAAGCTAATGGCAATAATCGTTTATCCTTGAGGGATACCCCAAATCATCTGGAAAAACGCTAGTATAGTAGGTAAGCTAGCGCGCCTTCGGCGCAATTTATGAAAAACCGCATGTCCGGCAAACTCTATATCAAGACTTTTGGCTGCCAGATGAATGAGTATGACTCCGATAAAATGTCGGACCTGCTCAGGGAATCGCACGGCTATATACTCACGGATCGACCTGAAGAGGCGGACCTGTTGCTGCTTAATACCTGTTCAATCAGGGAAAAGGCGCAGGAGAAGGTATTCTCCCAACTGGGACGTTGGCGTAACTGGAAGGCGGATCGGCCGGAACTGGTGATTGGTGTGGGTGGTTGTGTGGCCAGCCAGGAAGGTGATGCTATCCGGGAGCGGGCACCTTATGTGGATCTTATTTTTGGCCCACAGACCCTGCATCGACTCCCGGAGATGCTGAATGCTGCGCGGCGTGAACATGCCCCCGTAGTCGACGTCTCTTTTCCGGAGATCGAGAAGTTCGATCGGCTGCCGGAACCACGGTCGGACGGCCCCAGCGCCTTTGTCTCCATCATGGAGGGATGCTCGAAATACTGCACCTTCTGTGTTGTGCCCTATACCCGGGGTGAAGAGATCAGTCGCCCCTTTGATGATGTGATCGCAGAGGTGGCCTCCCTGGCTGGCCAAGGTGTACGTGAAGTTAATCTGCTGGGACAAAATGTGAATGCCTTTCGCGGGCTGATGGATGATGGCTCTGTTGCTGACCTGGCACTGCTGATTCAGTATGTGGCAGCGATTGAGGGGATTGACCGTATCCGCTTTACTACTTCGCACCCGATGGAGTTTTCTGACAGCTTGATTGCCGTTTATGGGGAAGTACCCGAACTGGTGAATCATCTGCATCTGCCAGTACAGAGTGGCTCTGATCGTGTGCTGGCGATGATGAAGCGCGGTCACACCGCTTATGATTACAAGGCCAAGATACGTCGGCTACGGGCCTTGCGACCCAAACTGAGCCTCTCGTCCGACTTTATCATCGGTTTTCCCGGTGAGACCGAACAGGATTTTGAACACACCATGAGTCTGATCGAAGAGATAGGTTTTGACCACTCATTCAGTTTCATCTACAGCGCACGTCCCGGTACACCGGCAGCGGATCTGCCCGACGATGTCCCTTTGGCTGTTAAGCAGGCTCGTCTTGAACGGCTGCAAAAACGAATTGTTGATATGACTCAGCAGATCAGCCGTCGCATGGTGGGGGAAGTGGAGCGGGTATTGGTGGAGCGTCACTCCAAGAAAGATGGGCAGGAGCTGGCGGGCAGAACCGAGAACAATCGCGTGGTTAATTTTGCAGGCTCGCCTGAATTGATAGGCGGTTTTGTGGATGTCCGTATTACCGAGGCGCGGCCCAACTCGTTACGTGGTGAATTGGTAGATAGTGCCTTGGCGGAATCTGCATGAGCAAACCGGCTACAAGGACGGCCCCTGTGTCTGACCATCCCCAATCACTGGAACTGACCCTCACGCCTGAGGATAACCAGTTACTGGCCAATCTCTGCGGGCAGCTGGACGAGCACTTGCGTCAAATTGAGCGGCGTTTGGGTATCGAGATTAATTACCGGGGCAATCACTTCAAGTTGTTGGGTGAATCGACCTCAATAGCTGCAGGTGGTGAGTTGTTGCAGGCCCTCTATGCCTTGGCTGAGAGTGAAATACTGACGCCGGAATCGGTGCATCTTTATCTTCAGGAGTCCGGCATTGAGGCCCTGCTGGAAGACCAGGCCGAGAGTACTGTCCCCGAGGTAGTGATCAAGACCCGCCGGGGCATGATCCGCCCGCGGGGTGCCAATCAGCAAGAGTACCTGCATAAGGCGGTGACCCATGACCTCAATTTTGGTATTGGTCCGGCGGGTACGGGTAAGACCTATCTGGCAGTGGCCTGTGCGGTTGATGCCCTGGAGCGAGACCAGGTACGACGTATTCTGCTGGTCAGGCCGGCGGTAGAGGCAGGGGAACGTCTGGGTTTCCTGCCGGGTGACCTTTCCCAGAAGATCGATCCCTATCTGCGGCCACTGTATGACGCGCTCTATGAGATGCTGGGTTTTGAGCGGGTGGCCAAGTTGATTGAACGAAACGTAATCGAAGTGGCGCCATTGGCGTACATGCGGGGCCGCACACTGAATGACTCCTTTATCATCCTGGATGAGGCACAGAATACCACACCGGAACAGATGAAAATGTTCCTGACCCGCATCGGCTTTAACTCAACGGCCATGATCACGGGCGACGTTACTCAGGTTGATCTGCCCCGGGGGCACACGTCGGGCCTCCGCCAGGCGATCGAAATCCTCAGCGAGGTTGAGGGGATCAGTTTTACCTTCTTCAATGCACGTGATGTGGTACGCCATCCACTGGTACAGAAGGTTGTCGGTGCCTATGAGCACTATGACAAAAACAAGGAAAAGACGTGAATCTACAAATTGAGATTCAGCACATGGTTGAGGTTGATGGTGCACCCAATCCCATGCAGTTTCAGGCCTGGGCAGAAGCGGCGCTGAATAATCGCCTGGACCATGTCGAGTTGGTTATTCGAATTGTTGACCGTGAAGAGAGTCAGCAGCTGAATCGTGAGTACCGCAACAAAGACAAACCCACCAATGTTCTTTCATTTCCGTTCGAAGCGCCCGAGGTGGTTGAAAGCAACCATATTGGAGATCTGGTGATCTGTGCCCCTGTGGTGGCGGAGGAAGCGTTAGAACAAGGTAAGTCACTGGAGGCCCACTGGGCGCATCTGATTGTGCACGGGGTCTTGCATCTTCTCGGTTTTGATCATATTAATGATCAGCAAGCGGAAGAGATGGAAAATCTTGAAGTGGAGATTCTCACCAATCTGGGCTTCTCCAATCCATATTGATCTGAAAGGGAACTATGAGTACCGACGGAACTACCAACGGTTCGATTTCAAAATCCTGGCTGAAAAAGATGTTACAGGCGTTTGGAAACGAACCGGAAAACAGAGAACAACTGATCGAGCTGCTCAGGGACGCCAAGCAGCGCGCCTTACTGGATACCGAGGCGCTCTCCATGATGGAGGGGGTGCTGCAGGTATCCGAGTTGCGGGTAAGGGATATTATGATTCCCCGGGCCCATATGGTGGTCATCGAAAAAGATGCCCCGTTGGATGAGATTCTTCCGGTGGTTATCGACTCCGCCCACTCCCGTTTCCCTGTGATCGGTGATGACAAGGGCGAGGTGGAGGGTATTCTCCTGGCCAAGGATCTATTGGCCTATTTTAGCGAACAGAAGCGACGCTTTGATATTCGCGATGTCTTGCGGGCGGCGGTCTTCGTGCCGGCCAGTAAGCGCCTTAACGTCCTGCTCAATGAGTTTCGCTCAAGTCGGAGCCATATGGCCATTGTGGTTGATGAGTATGGCGCGGCGGATGGGCTAGTGACCATTGAAGATGTGCTGGAGCAGATCGTCGGTGAAATCGAGGATGAGCACGACTTTGATGAAGGTACTACCATCCTCAAGCGCCGGGAAAATGAATATACCGCCAAGGGCGGGACGCCCATAGATGAGTTCAACGACTACTTTGGCAGTGATTTCTCCGATGAGGAGTTTGAAACCATCGCCGGGCTGGTGACTCAATCGATGGGGCACTTGCCCAAGCGCGGAGAAGTGGCGGAGATCGATCGGTTCCGTTTTGAGGTGCTGAGGGCGGACAGTCGACGTATTCACCTGTTGGATATTCGCCTGCTTGAACAGCCAGAGGATTCTGAGGATTAGTCCTACCTCCTGGCTAAAACGTCTCTCTCCGTGGCGGTTTCTGGCCGCTTTTGCGGCGGGTGCCTTGTCAGTGCTCGCCTTTGCACCCTATTCCCTCTTTCTCTTTGCATTGATCGGCCCGCTGATGTTACTCGGGCTATTGTGGCACGCCTCCCCTAAAGCGGCTTTTTTGACCGGTTGGGCCTATGGCTTGGGTCTGCTGGGTTTTGGCGTTTTCTGGTTGCATATCAGTATCGATCAGTTTGGCAATATGGGAACCCTGACCGCCATGGTCCTTACCCTGTTGTTTGTTCTGATACTGGCCCTTTTTTATGGTGTGGTCGGCTGGGCTGTCAGTCGATGTGGTGCTTCCGGTATGCTGCCATTTCAGCTGCTTTGGGTCTTTCCCTCCATCTGGGTGTTGGGGGAGTGGTTGCGAGGTTGGCTGTTAACAGGCTTTCCCTGGCTCACTCTGGGCTATTCACAGATTGATTCTCCGCTGGGTGGCTTTGCACCCTTATTCGGTGTCTACGGGATCAGTTGGATGCTGTTGTTCTGTGCGGCGCTGCTATATCGATTATTACAACCGGGTACTACCGGTCGTCTCTGGCTGGCAGGTGGTCTGTTACTGGTCATGGGCTGTGGGTTACTGTTCCAACAGGTAAGATGGACTCAGCCAGCAGGTGAGGCCTTTCGGGTCAGTATGATTCAGGCCAATATTGCCCAGGAGGCAAAATGGAAACGGGATATGCTTGCTCCCACCCTGGAGCTTTATTCTCGGTTAACCCGGAATGAGTGGCAGAGCCGATTGATTATCTGGCCAGAGACGGCGGTACCGGCCTTCGCACACCAGGTTGAAGAGTCTGTTTTACAGCCGTTGGCTGCCGAGGCGGTGTCTCATCAGAGTGAACTACTGGTGGGGATACCGGTGTGGGACGGGGATACGGGGGCCTACTACAACAGTCTGATGACATTGGGTGCAGCGCGTGCGCATTATGCCAAGCGTCATCTGGTGCCATTCGGTGAGTTTATGCCACTGAAGCGCTGGTTGCGGCCATTAATTGAATGGTTGCAGATTCCCATGTCGGATTTTACCCCTGGACGTGCAGAACGGCCTCTGCTTAGGGTGGCGGGTTATTCCGCCGGGCTCTCGGTCTGTTACGAAGATGCCTTTGGTGAGGAGGTGGCCGAGGCACTGCCGGAGGCGGCCTTTCTGATTAACGCCAGTAATGATGCATGGTTCGGTGATTCACTGGCGCCACACCAGCACCTGGAGATCGCCCGCATGCGGGCGCTGGAGACAGGTCGCTACATGTTACGCTCGACCAATACCGGCATTTCAGCCCTGATTAATCCCAAGGGGAAGATAGAGGGCTTCTCCCCGGCCTTCCAGACCCATGTGTTGAGCGGTGAGGTGATCCCCATGCAAGGGGCGACGCCCTATGTCAGGGTGGGAAATTGGGCTGTTATTCTGGGTTCAATTTTCGCCCTGTTCCTGAGTCTCTGGCGGTGGCGGCGCTGACTGCTTCGGGGCCGTTACCGGCGGGTTGAGCAACGCCTGCTTCAGTCGCTCCTCCTCATCAATATAACGAATCACCTCTCGGGTCTGGTGCATCACCTCGGTCTGGATGTCCAGCTGTTTTTGCAGTGGATCAACCTTGGGTGGTGGCGCCGGTTCACTGCAGGCCAAAAGTACACCTGTGAGTATCAGCGGCGGGAGGATTCGGCTTGCCTGGAGCATCATCGGTTAGTGGCCGGCTTCCTGCAGCTCGAGCTGACCTTCGCTGAAAGCCGGCCAGATTTTACCTTCAAGTATCTGCAGCAGAGTGTTGCCGGCGATGACCCGTTTCCAGCCCCGCAAAATCTCCAGCTCCCGCTCCCCATACACCAGTGCTTCCAGCTCTTTTCTGGTAGCAACGGCAGCCGGGGTGATCTGTTTTTCGGCCGCCAGTAGACGCAGACCGCAAAACAGCACATCGGCCAGGGCTTCCTGTTGCACCGAGAGTTTGGGTGCGCGCTTTTTGTCTCTTGGCCACTGCTCTTTGGGCAGGGTTTTGGCATCGGCGATCAGTTTTAGCAACGTGTTACCCTGCTTGCGGATGCTACCTGCCTCCAGCCCTCGGATTTTCTCAAGCTGACGGGTCTCTTTGGGTTGGCGGCGGGCCAGATCGGCCAGTACCTCATCCTTCAAAATCCAGCGTTTGGGTCGATCAGATTCTTTGGCTACCTGTTCGCGCCAGGCGGCGAGGGCCTGCAGTACGGCGAGCTGTACACCTTTCAGTTGCTGGCGGCCCTTGATCCGTTTCCAGGCATCCATGGGGTCCGGGTCGTAGGTCTTGGGTTCGGCCAGCTGGTCAAAATCATCCTGCAGCCAGTGCTCGCGGTTCTGTTCCTGCAGACGGCGTTTCAGTTCCAGGTAGAGATCACACAGATAGATCACATCATCCAAGGCGTAGCGTAGTTGAGCGTCATCCAGTGGGCGATGTGACCAATCGGTACGGGTAAGCCCCTTCTCCAGGGTAGTGCCAAGTACCAACTCGACCAAGTTGCCATAACCTACCTGATCGCCCAGCCCCAACAGTGAAGCGGCAAGTTGTGTATCAAACAGTGGGGTGGGAACCTTGCCCCAGAGGTTATAGAAGATCTCCAGATCCTGTCGGCCTGCGTGAAATACTTTGACAATGTTCGTGTCGTAGAGGATCTCCAGTAACGGCGCGAGATCTTTGATCTGGATCGGGTCAACGGTTGCCGCCAACTCGCCATTACTGATCTGCAGCAGGCAGAACTGCGGGTAGTAGGTCTTTTCCCGAACAAATTCGGTATCCAGTGCCAGCCAGTCACTGTTGCGGATCAAGTTACAGAACTCAAGCAGCTGTGCTTCAGTTTGAATGTGGTTTTCTTGCATAGTTAACGTCTAATAGCAAAAAGGGGAGACCAGCATAACAAAACATCGTCATCTGTTTGTCTGTTTTCAGTCAAAAGGTATGATGTATTCAGATTAGCTCATTCGGTGAGCGGCGGTTTTTGTGCGAATTCTGTTCGCGGAGAAAAACGAGTAGTGAAAAGATTAATAAATCTGTTTGTCGATATCAGTCTGTTGCGGGCGGCTCCGCAAGATCTTCCTGCGGCCTCGGTGCTGATTACCCTGACGCTGATGCTGAATCTTCTGACCGGCACCATTGTCATCATAGGGCACTTTGGTGGGTTGATGACCGCCGTGTTGGCGCAGCTAATGGATTTGTCACTCCTGGCTCTGCTGCTCTGGTTGATACTGAATTACCAGAAACATCAGGGACGCTTTGTCCAGGCCATTACTGCGCTGTTTGGTTGCGGTGTTCTGGTCAATCTGGTGGCCATGCCGATCCAGTTGATGATAGGTGGTGAACCCAAGGATTCACCGCTTGGCGGATTAGGTGTGTTGCTTTATATCGGACTGATGATCTGGGGGTTGGTGATCGTGGCTCACATTCTGCGCCATACCCTGGCCACCCGCTTCGGTAACGGTATGCTCCTCTCAATTGGTTATTTCATGTTGATCAACTGGCTGGTCAATCTCTTTTTTAAGCAGGCTGGTTGATATGCATATCCATATACTCGGTATCTGTGGCACCTTCATGGGCGGTATTGCCCTGTTGGCTCGCACGCTAGGTCATGAAGTCAGTGGCTCAGATGCCAATGTCTATCCGCCCATGAGTACCCAGCTGGAGGCCGCAGGTATTGAGCTGATGGAGGGTTATGCGGCAGAACACCTCAAGCCGGCTCCCGATTGCGTGGTAGTGGGTAATGCCATGTCCAGGGGTAACCCGGCAGTGGAATATATGCTGGATGCGGGCCTGACCTACACTTCGGGTCCACAGTGGCTGGCAGAAAACGTCCTGCATGATCAGTGGGTGTTGGCCGTGGCAGGTACTCACGGCAAGACCAGTACCGCCAGTCTGCTGGCCTGGATTTTGGAGTACGCCAATATGGCCCCCGGTTTTTTGATCGGTGGTGTGCCAGAGAATTTTGGCTGTTCGGCCCGTATGGGGGATACCCCGTTCTTTGTGGTCGAAGCCGATGAGTACGACACAGCCTTTTTTGACAAGCGTTCCAAGTTTGTCCACTACCGGCCACGTACCCTGATATTGAATAACCTGGAGTTTGATCACGCCGACATCTTTGATGATCTGGCGATGATCCAGAGGCAGTTCCATCATCTGGTGCGTACCGTGCCCTCTAACGGACTGATCATCGCGCCACAGGGTGAGGCCGCTATGGATGAGGTGCTGGCAATGGGTTGCTGGACGCCAGTGGAGCGCTTCAGTGCCGTGGATGATGCCACTTGGTCTGCTCAATCCCTTACACCCGATGGCACTCAATTTAACTTGCTTCACGAACAACTCTCAGTGGGTGCGGTGAACTGGTCGTTGACCGGTAACCACAGCATGAGTAATGCCTTGGCTGCGATTGCGGCAGCTCGTCATGTGGGTGTGCCTGTGGATGTATCAGTAGACGCCTTGAGTAAATTTCGTAATGTGAAGCGGCGGATGGAGCTGCGGGGCGAGGTGAATGGGGTGAAGGTCTATGATGACTTTGCCCATCATCCTACCGCCATAACCACCACGCTGAATGGCTTGCGGGCACAGGTGGGTGAGGCGCGCATCTTTGCTGTACTGGAGCCACGCTCCAACACCATGCGTATGGGCGTACATGCCAGTCAGTTACCTGACTCCCTTATTGCGGCGGATCAGGTACTGGTTTTTTCACCGGATTCGCTCAAGTGGGATGCTGCGGCTGTGTTTGCCCCGATGGCAGAAAAGGCCCAGGTTTACAGTCAGACTGAGCAGATTATCTCAACATTAACCGACACAGCCGGCCCCGGTGATCAGGTATTGATCATGAGTAATGGCGGCTTTGAAAATATCCATCAGCGACTGCTCGATGCGCTTCAGGCTAAACTCTAACCATGAGTGATCAACTGAACCCCATCGCCTTGGCGATTACCGGCGCCTCCGGTGCGCCCTATGCCCTGCGTCTGCTGGAGTGTCTGGTGCAGGCTGATCGCACGATCTATGTGATGATCTCCAAGGCGGCGCAAGTGGTGATGCCGATGGAGACAGACCTGACCCTGCCGTCCCGCGCAGAAGAGGCGGAAAAGCGGCTAACAGAACGGTTTAGTGCCAAACCAGGCCAGATCCGGGTATTTGGCAGAGAGCAGTGGACGGCCCCGGTGGCCAGTGGTTCGAATCCACCGGAGGCGATGGTGGTCTGTCCCTGTAGCACCGGCACCCTGTCGGCCATCGCTGCGGGTGCCAGCAACAACCTGATTGAACGGGCGGCCGATGTCGTCTTGAAAGAGCAGCGCAAGTTGATCCTGATGGTGCGTGAGACCCCGTTCTCAGCCATTCATCTGGAGAATATGCTCAAACTCTCCCGGTTGGGCGTGGTGATCATGCCTGCCAGTCCGGGCTACTATAACCGGCCCCAAACCATCGAAGAGCTAGTCGATTTCATGGTGGCGCGAGTGCTGAGTCATCTCAATATCGACAGCCCACTGAATCGTCCCTGGGGTGCGTAACGTGCTAGCGTTGTGCTCTTATCTGGATCAGCGTATCACGCTGCTTCCATAGTTCAGGATTGAGTCCTTCAAGATCCTTCCGTAACACCTGCAGCGCCTTTTCGAAATGCGGCCCCGTCTCTGCAAAGGTGAGGGTCCCGAGCAGTTTTTGTTTCTGCTGTTCACTCACGTTGCCGATCCAGAGTGGCTGCTTACTCTCCAGTTGAAAGTCACTCTCCCATAACCGCAATACCAAACGTCGATCATCGGACAGATGCTTGATCAATAGCAGTGATTCGTACCGGCCTTCATGCACTTGCGGCAGAATCGGCAACGCTTGTAGCGTCTGGCTGGGCGAGAGCAGTCGTAACCCATCTGACCATTGATAAGACGCCTGTTTCTGCCATCCTGTCTTGATAAGATGTGTCTCAAGCCAGGCTATCTCTCCTGCATAGTGCAGATTCAGTGGGTGGTCGGCACGATTCCGCAGATCGCCACGGTGAGCAGCGATCTGTTCGGTATCGCCTTGCCACCAGCTCGCACTGGCAAGAGGTTTGACGCTACGGACAGGTTCGTACTCAGCCATCTTTTCCGGGTGATGCAGCCGGCTTTCAACACCAAAGGCAATGACGAGAATGGTGATGCTGGCTAGACTTAAACTTCTCCAGTTGGTCGCTTTTGCGGCATGGCGATGATAGGCCAGCCCCAGCAGTGAAACCCATGCCAGACCCAGGGTGATGCTTCCGGCGACATCTGAAAACCAGTGAACCCCCAGGTAGAGTCGAGAGAGTGCCACCGAGAGGATCAATAACCCCGCCATTGTATAGGGGAGCCAACGCCAGCGATCAGAAAGGGGGCGAGCGATCAGTACCGAGAGAAAGCCGTATAACACCATCGCCCAGAGTGTGTGACCACTGGGGAATGAAAACGAGTAGGGTGAATGGATAACGATCTCTGGTCGGGCAATATGTAAGCCGAATTTCAACAGGGGGGAGGCAATCAGGCAGAACAGTACGGCGGCAAGCCAATATCCGGCGGTACGGCGATGCCCTGTAGTCAGCAGAAAAATCAGTAGACCGATGGATAGCGGGTAGATTACGCCAATATCCGCCAGCCGGGTGAAATAGACCATCAGTTGATCGGCCCAGGGGGTGCGCAGGCTCTGCAATGCCTGTAGAACCGTCATGTCGATACCCTGATGGGTGCCGTTTGGTACCAGGCCGAGCAACAGAATAAACAGGCCGGAAGTGATTACCAGCAGGGTGGCCAGGATAGACAGTCCGCGTGTCTCGGGGTGACTGGGGTCGGCGAGCGCCTGAGCGATTTCGCCCAGGATTGGATGGGACTTACCCCAGATAAGTAACCATTGCACCCACTGGTTGGTGTGCGGGTGAAGTCTGCGAAACAGGGCTCGGATCACATGATAGGCCAGCCACAGCAGAAACAGCAGTAGCAGGGCCAGGATTACCATGCGCATGGCGACTTCTGAGGCCAGCTCCATTGAAGCACCAAATACCATGCCGGGAAGCAGATAGAGTGGTGCCCAGGCGAGTGCTGAGAGCACATTGGCTGTCACAAAACGCAGAGGGGTCATCCCCATCATGCCAGCAATCAGTGGAATTACTGCGCGTATCGGCCCGAAGAAGCGGCCCAAGGCAACGCTCTTGCCACCGTACTTCGCAAAAAAACGTCGGCCCTGATCAATGGACTCAGGGTAGCGGCTAAAGGGCCAGAGGGAGGTCAGTCTCTCCTGGTAGTGACGCCCAAGCCAAAAACTGAGACCGTCTCCGGTTATAGCGCCGATCACAGCCCATCCCATTGCGGGCCAGAAGGCAATTGCGCCACTGGCGATGAGGGCGCCGATACCAAACATGATCACTACACCAGGCACAATCAAGCCAACAACGGCTAGTGATTCCGCCATTGCTACCAGAAAGATCACGCTATAAGACCAGCCGGGGTGGATTGATACCCAGGCCAGGATTTGTTGGAAAAGCTCAGTCATTCAGCAGCCGTGAACAGCCTTAACAAATAGCGATAGTCTAACCTGTTTTGCTCAAGCGAGTCTTACGCCTTATCTCCTGAAATATGGATATCACAAGATATTGTCATTTGCCATGACCATCCCCACATAGAGGGTAGAAGAGTGACATAAAGGGAAGCATAATGAACACAGAAGTGAACGTGGAAGCAAAATCTGACAATAATCCTATCTGGTATCGCGGCCTCTATATGCTGCTATTCCTGCTGATTATCGGTATCGCCAAAGGGATCGTATTTGTTGTTGCTGTGGTTCAGTTTATTCTGGTGGCCGTCAACAAGACACCGAATGATCCGCTGCGAAAATTTGGTCAGGGACTCAGTACCTACCTCTACGATATCAACCAATTCCTGGTCTTCAATACTGAACATAAACCGTTTCCGTTTGACGATTGGAAAAGCGAACCACCCAAACGGGAAGAGATCGTGATCGATCAGGATATAGAGTATCAGGACGGGCAGTAGGCTAAATACGTCTTTGGTGGGTTCAATTTATACCAACACCAACATTCATAATTGATAAGCAACCGTCATTGGACAGACATGCCCATGCCCGAGCTCAACTGCATCGAACTTGAAACCCATCCTCATCCTGATGCAGCGGTCATCTGGCTGCATGGCTTGGGCGCCAGTGGTGACGACTTTGTTCCTATTGTTTCCGAGTTAAGGCTACCTGATAGCGCGGCAATCCGTTTTATCTTTCCCCATGCGCCGGAAATGCCCGTAACCGTCAACGGCGGATACATCATGCCCGCCTGGTACGATATTCTTGAGATGGCCATTGATCGGAAGATCGATCAAGCGCAGCTGTTAGCCTCGGCTAAAGCCGTAACCGATATTATTGATCGCGAGACAGACCGGGGTATTGATAGTCAGCGGATTATCATTGCCGGTTTCTCCCAGGGCGGGGCTGTGGGCTATGAAGTGGCACTTACCTCACCCAAGCCGCTGGGTGGGTTTATTGGCATGTCCACCTACTTAGCCACGGCTGACACCCTAGCACCACACACCGCCAATGCCAACCTCCCTATTCAGCTTTTTCATGGAACCGCTGATCCTGTCGTACCCGAATCGCTGGGACAAAAAGCCAAGGTGCAACTGGAGGCTATGGGGTACACACCAAGCTACTCTACCTATCCGATAGACCATAGCGTCTGCCTGGAGGAGATCGAAGCGATTGCTCGGTTTTTGGTTATTCAGTTAGGTTTGCGCTGAGCTTTTGCCATTTACTGGAGAAAGCGAATATCTGAATGTGATTATGTGCTTGGCCGTCATCTGCAAAGCACATGAGGGTGGGCTGACTGCACAGTCTATGAGTCAACTCAGTGCAGGCGCCACTGGGCAGGGAGATTAACCTAAAGATTTATAGCCAAGATCAACGGATAAAGATGCAGAATAAAATAATGTCTTTGTAAAAGAATGTTGTCTAAACCACACAATGTTAAATACTGCACAGGTGAGAATATTACCGCGGTGGATCAATCTGGTGATTGATTGAGCCGTTAAGCCGAAACCAACCGGCAACGCTGTAGCGGTCTCGATCAGCCGCCAGTACTTCATGGGGGAAATCCTCACTAAGAAAGATGACGAGTGTGCCAAAGCTGGGTACTACCTTGGTGATCTCACTGCCGTCATCCGGTGCGTAGAGTACCAGTTCGCCGCCCTGGTTGGGTTCCCAACCTTTGTTCAGATAGGTCACTAGTGTGAGTACCCGGTTAGATTCGCCCCGAAAGGCATCCCGATGTTTTTTATAAAAGTCACCGGGGTTGTAGCGTGCAAAGTGACTCTCAAATGAAAACAGGCCGAGGTACAGGCGTCGGTTGAGGTAGCGCTTGAGTCGAGTGGTCCAATCAAGCCAGCGTGCGGCGTCCGGGTGGCTGTTTTCCATCCAGTAGATTTTGTCACGTCTGACGAAGGCATTCTTGGTCTGGTCAAGGCCACGACCTATATGGGCCAGATGAAAATGCGCCTCTTGTAGTCGACTTAAATAGTGCAGCAGGCTATCGGCGACCTGATGAGGTAACACGGCCGGGAGGATGACATAGCCTTGTGCCTCAAGACCACAGGCGATCTGTTCGAACAGGCCGTCATCCTCTGTGGGTGTGTCGGCGCTATTATCAGCGATGTTTTTAAGCAAGCGTATCGGCTCGGTGTTTGGGTCGTTTTGTAAATCCCGGGGTTTTCGTCAGCCACTCTTTCAGAGTCGAATGGGATGATGACGGTTTGCTGGCGCCCGAAAGGTGAGATCTACGCCTGGGAAACGGCAGTGATGACTGGCAGGGGTGGTAGACGTGGTGCTACTTTACGACCGAAATCGATTGAACGCTACTAAAAAATGCGCAACCTGCTTTGCTATGAAATCTGTGGCATCCAAAGAGTGGTAGCTGAGATTCGTGGAGAGGCGGAGGAAGTCGAGACTTCCTCCGCTTTGCCCGTTATGAGCAGGAGCCGCAGCAGACGCCGGGACGATCGGCCTCTTTCTTCTCTTCGGTGGCTTCAGCCTCGGTTTTGATCTCTACGCTGACTGAAGTGGCTTGTTCCTTGGTCTCTTCATTGCTGGTTTCGTCAGCAGATGCGTTCTTTGTCTCTTCGCTCATGTTACTGTTTGTCCTTATCTAGGGTGATAGTATACGAAGTCAGGGTAAGCTGTTTTTTTTAGCGACGCCTTATCCTAGCTCAATTTTGGAGCAGAAAAGAGATTACCTTGTTATTCGCAGGGTTACTGTAAAGGTTGAGTACTGGCAGTGTGTTAGGGGGCATGATTCTGATTCGTGCCATCCACCTGTCAATTTAAAAGGGCAGTGCGTTTTATGGGCAAGCAGTTTCAGGTATTCCCAATATTGGGTCTGATGTCCGGACTTATTTGCAGTTTTGCAGGGCCTGAACTGCCTAATATCAAGTGGTTGGTGGATGCCTTTCCTGGGGTGGTGCTGGGATTTTTTCTATTTTTTGCCGGACGCTATATCGCACATCGTGATGGACAGAGGTGGCTGTCGGCGCTGTTGGTGACGCTTTCTGCGGCGATTATAGGTTGGCGGCTGGCCGTAAAGGTTGGTGTGGATTCCGGGCTGGATGAGCTCTATCTGTTTGCTGTCTGTGGCGCAGTGGGTGCGGGTTGTGTGGCAATAGGCCTGCTCTATGCCTGGCGTATTCGCACAGGTGTGGTTCCGTTTGTTTTGATTACCGTGCTGGTCGGTGCTTTCGGTGGTTTTATTTTTCACTTGATTGAGCTGGTTTCTGGTATCAGTAGTATCAATAATGACTTTGTCTGGACCATGCTACTGTTTACGGTATGGCAGACGATACTCTTTGTCGGGCTTGTGTTTGCTTTGCGCTACGGCTCCGGTCGACCATCCTGATTGCGCAGCAACGCTATGTATACACTTGATCTTTCTGGCCTGACCCCACAGCAATTTTTAGATACCTACTGGCAAAAAAAGCCCACCGTTATTCGTCAGGGGTTTAAGGGTTTTCAAGATCCTATCTCAGCGGACGAATTGGCAGGTCTGGCTTGTGAGGAGTTTGTCGAGTCGAGGCTGGTTTATAAGAAGGCAGGCGAATGGCAGGCCGCGTCTGGGCCCTTTGAAAGTTATGAGCACCTGGGAGAGCGAGAGTGGACGCTGGTTGTTCAGGCAGTGGACCACTGGTTACCACAAGTTGCGGCCCTGGCTGAGCCGTTCAACTTTATACCCAACTGGCGAAAAGATGATTTGATGATGAGCTTTGCTGCGTCGGGTGGTGGTGTTGGGCCGCATATCGATCTGTATGATGTGTTTATCATTCAAGGTTCAGGGAAGCGCCATTGGCGAGTGGGTGATCGAGGTGATCATAATGAGTTCGTCGCACACGAAGCTCTTCTGCATGTCGATGAGTTTGAACCGATTATTGATGTAGATCTTACTCCCGGCGACATTCTCTATATACCCCCCGGTTTCCCTCACGATGGTAAAGCCCTTGAGGCTTCTCTAAGTTATTCCGTTGGTTTTAGAACTAACTCAGGATATGAGTTGATAGAAGGCTTGGCTGATTATCTTGCCGAGCATAACCGGGCAAAAACGCTTATGACTGATGTGGGCCGGTTGGTGAGTACCCATCCAGGTGAGATAAGTGGACAAGATCTAAACCAGATCAAACAACACCTGTTGGATGTTTTGAGTGATGACGAGCTGTTCAGTCACTTTGCGGGTGAATTTCTCAGTCAGTCAAAGCATCATCTGGATGTAGCCGTAATGGATGAGCAAGGCTACAGCAAGGAAGAGCTCATGGCATTGCTACACCAGGGCGCTACACTTTACCGGCTGGATGGATTGCGTTGTTTCTATCTTGAATCGAGTCTGATGAGTGGGAAAGTGTATATCGATGGTAGTGAACAGCGGCTATCAGCTGACCTGCAACCCATTATTCAAAGGATGTGTGATAACAGGTCGCTTGCAGCAGATGTTGTATTGCCCTGGGTTGAGTATCCCGAGTACATCAGTTTTCTTATCGAGCAAATCAATCAAGGTCATTGGTATTTTGCAGACGTCTGAAGCCTCTCTAATTAAAGCCAGCCATTCAGCCTGACCGCATGGGCGGCAAACAGAACCACAACACTATAGAGTATAACGTTCTGGACAAAGGTCAGTGCCAGGTCACGGTTGATTGTTTTTTCCAGTTCGTCTGATGCGCTTTTACGCTCTTTTTCTGGCAGTGCCTCAACTTCAGCCCATTTTATTTTTCTGAGCCGAACCTGATCTACGGCTTGCGTCATGCAGACGGCAAGTATAGCGATGCCGATACGTTCTGGTGTCAGAATGAAAAAATAAGCGCCCAGCCAACCCATCAGGACGTGCATCATCATATTCCACAACATAAACAGTACTCTCATTTTAATCAGAGGGGGCAGTCTGCATGTCGGGTTGCAGTTCGTCAACTGATGTGTCGGTATGACGAATACGACATGCCTGTTTTTTATATCGCCATACCTTTAATTGTTTAATCGTTTTGTTTTGTATCTGATGGCTACAAAGTAGATAATAAAAAAATGAGTATTTGGGAAAAAAGTATTCTATTGATTCTGTTGCGCCGACGCTTGGAGGCGGAACGCATCATGGATTGGCAAACGTTACATAAACGAGATCGGGGCTGGTTTCTTTCGCAAAAGGATCGTGATCCCTGGGCGGTGATGCGGATCTGGTTGACCCAGTGGGGTGATGAGCATCGCGCCACGACCGGTCTCTTTGTCTATGGTCTTGGTGTGCTGGCTTTGTTGTCTGGTTTTTTTCTCATCGCAGGGCTGGTTGAATACCTTACCTTCGAGCGAATAAACCTGCTCTGGTTTATGCTGATAGCCATTCTGCTGCCCTTTTGTTGGTGGCTGGTTGCACTGTTTTTCAAATCCGCACAAGTGCCTTTTCCGCTTCGAACCCTGTTTGAACATCGCCTTCCGCAGGGTGTCATGGTATCAACACTTCGGCCGTTGTTTAAACTGACACTGGTTGCGCTAGGTCAGCAGTTTTCACTGCTGTTTGCACTGGGTATGGTGTTGGCCTTTTTGCTTTACCTGCTGGTGACAGATTTGGCCTTTGGCTGGTCATCAACACTGGATATTTCTGCTGCATTAATCCATGAAATAACCCTCGCTATCTCATGGCCCTGGCAGCAATTGTGGACAGCAGCTGTTCCGTCAGTGGAGTTGGTAGAGCAGACCCATTACTATCGCGCCACGCCTGTTACCACGGACCAGCCTGAGCTTTTTGGGCAGTGGTGGCGTTTTTTGTTGATGTCATTGATGGTCTATGTGTTGTTGCCGCGCTTGATTACCAGCGCTTTATATCGTTATCGCCTTGTGCGGATTCAAAAATGTGTGCTCAACAGTGATGCATTGGTTAGTGGACTATGGCAGCGGTTTACCACCGAGTTGATTGATCATGAGGCGCAACCCGTAGAGCAGCGCGTACGCTTATCAGGTGCGCCGACTACTGAACAGATTGCTAAAAGCTACACTCAAGTACTTTGCTGGGGTGTTTGGCCAGATGAGATTATCGAGCCGCTTCGTGAACAATGGCAAACTGATATGGCGACCAACCATTGGTCTACTGTTGATTCAATCAAATCGGCTGAGTCTACGCTGTCAGGACTTAATGCATTGCCTGATGAACCGCTGCTCCTGCTCTGCAAAGGGTGGGAACCGCCCACAGGTGAGTTGGAAGATTTTTGCAATGAGTTGAGTGAGCTGCGTACACACCTGTTTATCTGGCCTGTGCCACTTAATGGCATGAGTGGCGAGCGACGGCGACTGTTGACTGAATCCTGGCAGGCGTTTGTGACGCAACTTCCCGAGCGGTTTCATCTGATCTTTAATCCTTTGTCGGAAGAGGTGTCAGATGAATGATCATCCGGTATTTGCGGTGGTGGGTCACCCTAACAAGGGTAAGTCTTCGGTTGTTGCCGCCCTGACACAGAATGATCAAGTGAAGATATCCCCTGTTTCTGGGACGACTCGGGTGTCACAACGCTTTGCCTTAAAGCTGGATAGTAAAACAGTTTTTGAATTAGTTGATACCCCCGGTTTTCAGCGCGCCAATAAATGTCTTGCATGGCTGAATGATGAGCACGTGACGGCAGATCAGCGCCCTGCACGTGTGAAAGCATTTCTGGAGACTTTTAGTGGGCAGGAGACGTTCATTGATGAGGTGGAACTGTTGACGCCAATAATGCAGGGGGCAGGCATTATCTATGTGATTGATGGCTCGTTACCCTACAGTCCAGAATATGAAACCGAGATGGAGATTCTTCGCTGGAGCGGCAGTCCCAGGCTGGCACTGATTAATCCCATTGGTGGTGATCAGTATGTAGAGCAGTGGCAGCAGGCGCTCAATCAATATTTTAGTCTGGTGCGGGTGTTTGATCCGCTGCATGCGAGTTTTGACCAGCATTTACAATTATTGCGTACCTTTGGCCAGTTGGATACTCACAAGACGGCCGCTTTTGATCACGCCATTGAAGAGTTGGAGCGTTACCGCCAACTTAAACTGAAACAGGCGGCACGAATTATTGTAGAGACGCTTTACAATCTGATTACTTATCAGCAATCCAATAGTCATTTGGAACGACTGGCCAAAGAGAAGCTAGCCGCTGTAATGCCGGATGAAATCGCCCAGTTTAACTGGCAATTGAACAAGATGGAGCGGGAGGGTCAACAGCAGTTGGAAGCTCTTTTTCTTTATCATAAGCTGGAGGCGGATAGTAGCCGGCTGAAGGTTTATCAAAGTGAGCTGATGGATGAAACACAATGGTCATTTTGGGGGTTAGATAAAAAACAGTTGGTTGTTGTCAGTGCCGGCGCGGGCGCTGCCATCGGACTGCTTGCTGATGCAGGCCTGGGTGGTACCTCCTTAATGACGGGTGCCGTCAGTGGCGGTTTTGTGGGTGGCTTGTCAGGTTGGTTTGGGGGGGATTGGTTGAAAGATAAATTGCCTGCCTGGATGCCCTTCAATAATGAGACGCACCTGTTGGGGCCGGTCAATGATTCAAACTTCTCCTTTGTTGTTCTCGGACGGGCATTAAGTCATGCCCGTGCCATGCTGGCTCGAAGTCATGCCGATCAGAACAAGTTAGCAATTGATCATGAGTCTGCGAATGCCATGCAATCATTGGCTTTAAAAGATCAGGTACGATTACTTAAGCAGTGTCGTCAGCTGCAGCGCGATGGATTGCAGGTGAAAGCGGCAGAGAAGTTACGCGACTGGGTTTTTCAACAGCTTGTGGATCACAAATGAGTGAATCTTCAACGCCCAAAGGCGTGTCATTCCTTTGGGCGCATCAGTTTAAAATAAAGCTGATTATTATCGGTGGTAGGCAGACATATCAAACGGCTGGTGCCGTTTAATAATTTCGGTGACTTCAAATTCAATGTCGTCGGGTACCATTACCTTGAGTTCATTATTCTCAACGTCGGCAAAGATCTTCTCTCGATCAATGCCGATGGCTATCAACTCATCCATGGTGTTGCGAATTGTATCTATCGAAGTAAATGCGCCAGTGATTGTGGTGGTCATGGGATAGCTCCTTCTCGGGATGAGACGAACCATATCATCGTGTTACGTCAGACGGTGATGTGCTCAGAATGATGGTCTGTTTACATGTACTGTTAAGCGTAGGCCAGGACACCGCGCTGTACAAGTTAGATACAGTTGCCAGTATTTATAGTACTGGGAAAATAAAGGTGTATTATAAGAGTACGCTTGAGCGGTCTCCTTTTCAGCTTCATTTCATTTCACCGGTTTAAGCTGACAATCATACCGTGGGTTAAGGTGAGCTGCTTTAGCTGAAATTATTGGAGGTTGATATGAAAACGGGATTGGCTGTATTGATGATACTGCTTTTGCCTTTTTTGGTCATGGCAGATAATGACCATGAGCGTGCCAGGGCACTGCATGAGTCGGGAAAAATTATGGCACTGGAGAAGATATTGGAAAATATCCGCGACGAGTATCCAGGCCGGTTGCTGGAAATCAAGCTGGAGCAGGAAGGTGACGGCGTGATTTATGAAGTTGAACTGCTCGACTCCGAAGGGAAAGTGTGGGAGCTGGAGTTGGATGCCGTGACTGGAAAATTGCTCAAACGTGAACAGGACGATTGAGATGCGTTTGTTGTTGGTGGAGGATGACACCGAACTGGTTGATCGATTGAAGCCCGAATTGAAGCGGGCGGGCTTTGCCGTGGATATTGCAACCAATGGCATCGATGCTGAATTCATGGGTGACGAGGAGCCTTACGATGTAATTGTACTTGACTTGGGCTTACCGCAACGCCCTGGTCTTGAGGTGCTGGAAAACTGGCGAGCCAAAAAGAATCATGTCCCCGTACTGGTTTTGACAGCACGCGACGCTTGGCATGAACGGGTGGATGGTTTCAAGGCTGGGGCGGATGACTACCTGGGAAAGCCGTTTCATGTGGAAGAACTGGTTGCCCGTCTCATTGCATTGGTTCGTCGCAGCGTGGGGCAACCAGCTCATGAAATGGTCCAGGGTGGATTGCGGCTGGATGAGTCGCATCAGCAAGTGATTCTCGCAGAGGGTAAAGTGGTTGATCTTACCGGCACTGAATTTCGGTTGTTGCGCTACTTTATGTTGCACCCCGGACAGATTTTATCCAAATCACGCCTTACTGAGCATGTCTATGATCAGGACTTTGATCGTGACAGTAATCTGATTGAAGTCTACATTCGTCGCTTACGGGAGCGTATTGGCAAGCACCGCATCGAGACGCGTCGGGGACAAGGTTATCTGTTTAAGGGAGAAGCCGAGTGACTTCCCTCAATCGCCAGTTACATCTTGGTTTGGCTACCGGGTTGATACTACTATTTGGCCTGCTCTGGTGGGGCGGGCTTCAATCCATTCATTATCTGATGGACCACTTTGTCGCATCCCGTTTGGCGCACGATGCTGAAACAGTACTGGCGGCTATGCGTTTTGATGAAACTGATCGGCCCGTGGTGCGCTGGCGTCGTGTCGGGGCTATCTATGAACAACCGCTCTCTGGACATTACTATCAGATTAATTTTTCAGATGGTACGCGAATCGGGTCAAGATCTTTATGGGATCAACAGCTTGATATCGCACAGTTCTCTCCTGGCAGTCAGGGGCAATGGCGTACGCAGGGACCGGCTGACCAGGAGTTGCTTGTATGGGTGGCTGGCTATAACAAACAGGGGAAGATCTTTACCCTGGCTGTGGCTGAAGATATGACCCCTTTAAACCAGCAGTTAGAAAAGTTTGAGTGGTTGTTAATGGTGATGATGTTGGTGATGACCCTGTTACTGTTTGCTATTCAGCAAGGAATTGTGCGGGGTGCCTTACAGCGTCTGAGCGTTGTCCGGCAAGAGATGTTGCAGTTGGAACAGGGTGAAGTTCAGGCGCTCAGTTCTGATGTGCCCAGTGAAATTAGTCCGCTGGTTACTGGTTTTAATCATCTGTTGGGGCAGTTTCAACAGCGATTAGAGCACTCCAGGAAAGGGCTGGGTAATCTCTCCCATGCGCTTAAAGGTCCACTGAATCTATTGCAGCAGCATGTGGAGAGTGAGGCTTTGGAGGATCAGCCCGAGCTCAGGGCAATGATGCAGCAGCAGATAGATCGAATAACCCATCTAATGGAGCGGGAGATGCGGCGCGCCCGTCTCGCCGGGACAGGTATGGGTGGCGGCCATTTTGATGCCCAGCAAGAGTTGCCTGCCTTGGTGGGTGTGCTCAAACAGATCTACCAGGAGAAGTCTCTGGAGATTGCTTGCAAACTGCCTGATAAAGCCGTGCTGCCAGTTGATCGTGAAGATATGCTGGAGATGCTGGGAAATCTGCTGGATAACGCCTGCAAGTGGGCAGGTGGGCATGTGGTGTGTGAGATTGCGCAGCGCCAGGGTGTGACGATCGTGATTGAAGATGACGGCCCGGGTGTGTCTGAAGAGGCGCTGGTTCAATTGGCAGATCGTGGTGTCAGATTGGATGAGAGCATGGACGGACACGGTTTGGGACTGGCTATTGTGAAAGATATGGTGAAAGGCTACGGAGGTGAAATTACTTTCACCCGCTCCAATGGATTGGGTGGCTTGAAAGTAATCGTGCGTCTACCGTTCTAGTGGCCAGCCTAGCAGTGTATCCGGTAGGCATGGATTTTATTTTCCAGTCGCTCAGCGAGATGTTCATGGCTGGGCCCCAGTGCTTCAAGGATGGTGATAGCCTCTTCCCGATAGGCGCGGATTTTGTCTTTGCTCCAATGCCCGGGCGGTGTTTGCAGATTGGTTATTCGATCAGCCAATTTGACGATCCAGATCTCATGGGGTTGTGCCTGAATGCGGATTAGGCTGTCGGCCATCTGTTGCTTCTTGCCCTGCAGTTGTCTATTTTTGGTTAATGCCAGCACCCCATCTGATACCTCTTTGCCAAAACGGGAACGTATATCTCCATAGGTTACATGAGTGTCTTCCAGGGTGTCGTGCAGCAGGGCGCACTGAATCGATAAGTTGGGTCTTTCCAGTGTAGGTTGCCGTGCAATGGCACTCATCACCTCCATTGCGACATTGGCAATGTGGTTGATATAGGGTAGGTCTGTGCCAGGTAGCAGCTGGCCGTTATGGGATTCGGTGGAGAAATTCCACGCGGCAATATATTGATCCTGATTCCACATGCAGCCTTGTCCTGTGCCGTTT
>ATLU01000060.1_pt1 | contig 46107 bp, 36 predicted proteins | sample 178751 | NCBI WGS metagenome assembly ATLU01 (sample SAMN02211837, study PRJNA209200) | bioreactor metagenome | isolation source: day 23 sample from continuous culture bioreactor inoculated with sediment... | place: Germany: Wadden Sea | collected 2011
GAAGGGATTGCTGCTGGTGCGGACTACCTTGCCCCAAGCCAGAACCTGACCATGATCGACAAAAGCCAGATCGCGATGAAGGTCATTGGGGCGATGCCCCGTCGCAACCGCGATCACCAGACCAAAGGCCGGATGCCCAGCCTTGGTGCCATCGCCGACAATCGCTGGGCCGGGTTGGAAACTTACACAGCCAATCCCGAATTTGTGCAGCCCTCTGGTGGTATCGTCGGCAATACCAACAACAAAGTGGTCGACCGCCCCTTTCCACTTCATATGAGCTATGATTGGGGCGACAGTCAGCGCGTGCAACGCTGGAACCGCTTGATGCAGGCGCGCGCCGTGCATACGCGCGACAGTTTTATTGAGGCGCAGTTGGACCCGGTGTCAGTGACCGCACGCACGTTGCTGCCACTTGTCGGGGCAGACCTTTGGTTCACCGGCGATGCCGCCGCCGAAGGCACGCCCGAACGCGCCCGTCAACGCGCCTTAACGCTGTTGGCCAAGTGGAACGGCGAGATGAACGAACATATGCCGGAGCCACTGATTTATTCGGCCTGGATGCGGGCGCTGCAAAACAGGTTGATCCGCGATGAAATGGGCCCCCTTGCGGCCGAATTCCCGCATGTGGAACCCCTGTTTATCGAACGCGTTTTTCGCAATATCGAGGGCGCAGGGGTTTGGTGTGACGTGATCCAATCCGCCCCGGTTGAAACCTGTACCGATGTTGCGCGCGCCGCCCTGGATGATGCGCTGTTGTGGCTGGATGAAAACACGCGTGGCGAACAAGAAAGCCTGCGCTGGGGGGATTATCATGTGGCAACTCAGGATCATCCCGTTCTGGGTAAGGTGCCGTTTCTAAAGTATTTTGTGAATATTCGCCAATCAACCTCCGGGGGCGATCATACGCTGTTGCGGGGGCGGACCTCTGGTATTGGGCCAGACCCGTTTCAGAACGTACATGGCGCGGGCTATCGCGGGGTGTATGACCTGTCAGACCCCGACAGTTCCCTGTTTGTGGTGTCCACCGGGCAATCAGGCCACCCGCTGTCACGGCATTACGATGATCTGGGCGAGCTGTGGCGCCGTGGGGAATACACCCCCATGTCGCTTGATCCCGATCTGGCGCGGGCTGCATCTGTGGGCATCACCCGCCTGATCCCAAAAGCGCCATAGGGCCGGCACGCCCTCGCCGCGCAACGCACAAAAAAAGACCGCCCTAAAAGCGGTCTTTTTGATTTGATCGCGAGATAGATCCTACAAGGCCGCGTATTGTGCCTTTTGCCGTTCGGTCCAGGTGACGGTCAGGGTCCAGCCCTCTTCACCCGGCTCTTCCTTGTCCACCACGCCCTGTGCAAATAACCACGCGCGCTGTTTACCTTTTGAGAACGCCAGCATCATCGACACGGTTTCACGCACGGTGTCGAGCTTGGCCTCTATCGCTGCCATCAACGGCTCGAACCCTTCGCCGGTCACAGCGGAGAGGCTGAAAATCTCATCCATCCGGCGGGCTTCCACACGGCGAGCATCCGCCTCGTCCCCCTCAAGCAAGTCGATCTTGTTCCAGATTTCAAGCATCGGGGTGTTCTCATCAAGCCCCAGCTCTTCCATAATAAGGGTAACGTCTTTGGCCTGTTCTTCGGTGTTCTCCGACGAGATATCGCGCACGTGTAGGACCAGATCCGCGGCCAACACCTCTTCCAATGTGGCGCGGAAGGACGCGACAAGCTGTGTGGGCAGGTCCGAGATGAACCCAACCGTATCAGACAGGATGACTTTGCGCCCGGAACCCGGCAGTTCAACTTGCCGCATTGTGGGATCCAACGTGGCGAAAAGCATATCCTTAGCAAACACGTTTGCGCCAGTTAACTTATTGAAAAGGGTTGATTTACCGGCATTGGTATACCCCACAAGCGCCACGATTGGGTAAGGGACTTTGGCACGCGCGGCACGGTGCAACTCGCGTGTTTTAACCACTTTTTCCAACTGCTTGCGCAAGCGGTTTAACTGATCATCAATGGCGCGGCGGTCGGCCTCGATCTGGGTTTCCCCAGGCCCACCCACAAACCCAAGCCCGCCACGTTGCCGTTCAAGGTGGGTCCAGGCGCGCACCAGACGGGTGCGTTGATAGCTCAGCGCCGCCATTTCAACCTGTAACACCCCCTCGCGGGTACGCGCACGATCGGAAAAGATCTCAAGGATCAAACCGGTGCGATCGAGGATTTTCACGGCCCACATTTTTTCCAGATTGCGCTGTTGCACCGGGCTGACAGTGCCATCCACCAGCACCAGGTCAACCTCAGCTGCCTGGATCCGCTGGCGCAGCTCTTCGATTTTTCCGGTGCCAAACAGATGGCCTGCGTGGGGTTTGGACAAACGCACGATCTCGCGCCCCTGCACCTTTAGATGCGGGAGCGCCTCGGCCAAGGCTTCGGCCTCTGCCAGCGCCGGGCCAGAGGCACGGCGATTGCGGTTGTTTGTCAGTTCGGGATGGATCACCCACGCACGCGTGGGCTGTTCCTCTTGATCTACGAGGTCGGTCAGCTGTCTTCGCCATCATAAAGGTTGATCGGAGCCCCCGGCATAATGGTCGAAATCGCGTGTTTATACACAAGTTGCGATTGCCCATCACGGCGCAGGAGCACGCAGAAATTGTCGAACCATGAAATCACGCCCTGAAGTTTCACACCGTTGATCAAAAAGATCGTGACGGGAACTTTGGATTTGCGAACATGGTTGAGAAAGGCGTCTTGCAGGTTTTGCTTATCGGCAGCCATCGTTTTTTTCCTTTGTTATCTCGTGCTGTGTCTTATCCAACCGGTTTCCCGACGGTTTTATGAACCTATTCAACTAATATGGCGTGGCCTGTGGGCAGTTTCCAGCCCCAAACGCGCCCTAAAGGCACAGTATGGCGACAAAAACACAGATTTCCGCCTATCTGCGCCAGCTTTCGGGGTTAAAGAGTGCGATAATGGCCAATGTTTCAAGGCGGCCAAGCACCATGGCCGCAGCCATAACCAATTTGGCGGCATCGTTCAATTCCGCGTAGGAAATCGGATCAACGGCCGCAATTTGTGCCAAGGGGCCGGTGGTTGTCAGGGCCGCAAGCGTCAGGATCATTGCGCTTTCAAACTCCTGCCCGGTTAGGGCCAAGGCCGACATCACCAGCGCCACGGACATCGCCAGCAGCATGAAAAACACCCAAGCCATATAGGCGCCGCGACCGCGCATGTGCCGGGCATCCGTGCCGCTTCCGCCCACCGACGAGGGGTGGACCAGTTTATCAAGCTCGCGCCGCCCATGCACATAAAGCGCGTAGACCCGCATCAATTTGGCGCCCCCCGCCGTGGTGGCCACGCCCCCTCCGACCAGCGCCACCCCCATCAGGATCAAACCCGGTGTTTGCAACCCTGACCAATCGCGGCTGGCCGACCACGCGGCGCTTTCAAAGCCGGTTGTGGTGAGGAAGGACAAAACCGTAAATACCGCACCCCAAAGTGAGCTGAGCCCGGTCAACAGTGTCATTTCTTCGTCAACTTCAATCGCGCCAATCCAGTGGCGCAGGAACAAAAATACCGGCACCACGGTGATGATCGTAATCGCCATACGGATTTCAGCATCACCAAATAACCCTTTCAGATCATTCGCTTGCATATCTGTCGCAAAGGTCAGGCGGGAAATTGCAAAGATTAGAAAGACCGCGATCATCACCTCGCCACCATAGCCCGCAGTGCCCCCGGCTGGCCCCCCCACCGGAGAAATCCCGCTTGTGGCCATGGTCGACATTGCGTGGCAAAGGGCCACGAAACCTGTGTCCCCTGCGAGGATCAAGCCAATCCACAGAACCAATGTCAGCCCCGCGTAAACCGGCAACAGCCGCACCCCATACGCGCGAATTCTGTCTGATATGTCGGCCACTTTGGTGATCTGGCTGACCCCGGCCCCAAAGCGCCCTGCGTCACTGCGGGCGCCAAACCGGGCGCGCACTTCAAACCCACCAAGGGCCATGGGCGCCAAAATCGCGATGGCCCCGACCCAGATGAACAAGCCGCCAAGCCAGCCCACCAAAGCGCGCCACAAATGTACCGTATCCGACAAGCGCCCCGGATCATCAAACAATGTCGCCCCCGTGGTGGTCAAGGCAGACACCATTTCCACATAAGCATTTAGAAAGCTGGTGTTTTTCACCGCTTGATGAAAGGGAACCGCAAGCATGATGGGCAATAAAACAAACAGCCCAAGCAGCGCCAGAAGGTGACGACGCGGCCGGTTTGATCGTGGACGTCCGACCATGGCCAATGCCAGAAAGGAGGTCAGAAATCCAAACAGGATCGCCCCGTATAGAAACACCCGCGCCTCAAAGAACTCGCCCGTGAACCAGCCAAATCCGGCGGGCACCATCATAGCAAGCACCCCGATCCCCATCAGGATCACAAGAAGCGGCAGTTTGACGATCCAGTTCAGCATCAGAAAAAGTCGATTTGAACCTGCAACAACCGCTCAACTTCTGGGATGTCATCGGCCATGGCAAACAGCGTCACGACATCGCCTTCGTCAATACGGGTCCGCCCGGTGGGTTTTATCACCTCACTGCCTTTCAGGATGGCGCCCACAAGCACGCCTTCGGGGAACTCAATGTCGCGGATTGCTTTACCCGCCATCGGCGAAGTTGGCAGAACCTGGGCCTCGATCACCTCAGCCTCGGCATCCCCCAATGAGTAGACTTCGCGCACTTTTCCGTGACGAATATGGCGCAGGATCGAACTGACGGTTTGGGTGCGAGGGTTGATATAGGCGTCGATATTCAAAGGCTCCATCAATCCCACCAATGAGGGGTCATTGATCAGGCAGATCGACATTTGGCACCCTACGGATTTTGCCCGTACAGAGGTCAGCAAATTGACCTTATCGTCATCGGTCACGGCCAAAATGGCATCGGCCCGTGGCACGCCCGCCTCTTTCATCAGATCCATATTCATTCCGTCGCCATTCAAAACAACAGTGCGCTCCAGCGCATCTGCGGCACGTTCAGCAACGCTTCGGTTCAGCTCAACCACTTTGGCGCGGACCCTGTCGGTTTGGGTTTCAAGCGCTTTGGCCACCGCCAGCCCCACATTCCCGCCGCCCAAAATCACCACGCGGCTCTGGCGTTTGGATGATTTTCCAAACACCTCCATCGTGCGATCCATATCAGTGGTTTTTGTAAAGACATAGATCTGGTCGCCGGCAAACAGCTGATCACCGGGCTCTGGTGCAAATAGGGACCCTTCGCGGCGGACCCCCACCACAATCACCGAGAGCGTGGAAAAAAGATCGGTAAGCTGGCGCAGCGGGGTGTTTAAGACCGGGCAACCCTCGCTCATCTGAAGGCCCAGGAGCTGAACTTTTCCGTCCAGAAAGCTTTCGATATCAAAGGCCGAAGGGGCACGCAGGCGCTTTAAAACGGCCTCGGCCACTTCGCGTTCCGGGCTGATCACCACATCAATTGGCAGGTGATCCCGGCGGTAAAGATCGGCGTAAATCGCATCCAGATAGGATTGACTGCGCAGGCGCGCAATTTTGCGTGGAATAGAGAAAACCGAATGCGCCACCTGACAGGTGACCATGTTCACCTCGTCCGAATGGGTGGCTGCGATGATCATATCGGCATCCTCAGCCCCGGCGCGTTCCAGCACATCCGGGTAGGATGCAAATCCCGCAATCCCCTGAACATCCAGCGTTTCTGTCGCGCGGTTGACCAGATCGGGATTGTTGTCCACCACTGTCACATCGTTGTTTTCATTGGAAAGATGGCGGGCGATTTGCCAGCCAACCTGACCCGCACCGCAAATGATCACTTTCATGGCTGATCGGCCCCTTGTTGAAATTCTGCGCCAATGTCTGTGTCAGCCACAGCTTCATCTCCTGCGTCAACATTTCTGCAGTTGCCAATGATGTGACATTCATGATCGCCAAGGTCAACTGCCCCGTCCATTTGACCATAGAGGCTTTTGGACAGGGTCAGGATGTGGCATGTAGCGTTCAACGCCTCAGGCCCCGACGTCTTCGCCCAGTTCGTCGCCGGGGTCCTCGGCCACATAGGCCACCCTTGCGCCGGCTTTGTTGCCCGTCACCACACCAAGCGATTTCAGTTTCCGGTGCAGCGCACTGCGTTCCATGCCAACAAAATTTGCTGTCCGCGAGATATTGCCGCCAAACCGGTTGATTTGGGTCAGCAGATATTCCCGTTCAAACGCCTCGCGCGCCTCGCGCAGCGGCAGGGTGGCCAGGGCCGTGGGAAGTGTAACGGCTTGATCCGCCGCCCCCTCTTCGCCGCCGCCAAGCTCCGTGCCCGGCAATTCGCCAGAAGAAATCGGCCCCGTGCCATCGCCGAGGATCAACACCCGTTCAATCACATTTTTCAACTGGCGCACGTTGCCCGGCCACCCCATGGCCTGCAACATCGCCTCGGCATCTTCGCTGAGTTCACGCAGGTTCAACCCTTGTTCGCGATTGAACATCTCAAGGAAGTGTTGCGCGAGTTGGGGAATATCCTCACGACGCTCGGCCAGAGCAGGCACGGTGATTGGCACCACATTCAGACGGTGGAACAATTCTTCGCGAAAGGTTCCCGCCTCAATTTCAGCCTGCAAGTCTTTGTTAGAGCTTGAAATAACGCGGATATCTACGCTGGCCTTATCGTTGCCACCAACACGCTGGAAACGTTGATCCACCAAAACGCGCAGGATTTTTGATTGGGTGCCAAGCGGCATATCCGCCACTTCGTCAAAGTAAATCACCCCGCCATTGGCTTCGTCCAGCAGGCCCGGCTCAATGCCGCGCTCAGCGCTTTCGCGCCCAAACAGCACCTCTTCCATCCGGTCCGCTTCGATCGAGGCGGAATTGACCACCACAAAGGGCGCAGACGCGCGGTCGGAATTTGCGTGAATATAGCGCGCCGCCAGTTCTTTGCCAGAACCTGCCGGGCCGCTCAGCAACACGCGACCATTGGATTTGGTGACTTTTTCCAGGTTATTTTTCAGGGCTTTAAAGGCAGAACTGGATCCAATCATCTCGCTTGGCGCACCGTCGCGCCGCCGTAACGCCGTGTTTTCGCGGCGCAAACGGCTGGTTTCCATCGCGCGCCCAATCACGACCATCAATTGATCAATGTTGAACGGTTTTTCGATGAAATCGTAAGCGCCCTGTTTGATCGCCGCGACCGCAATTTCGACGTTGCCATGGCCAGAAATAATGACCACAGGCACCTCGGGATGCTCGCGTTTGACCATTTTCAGGATATCGATCCCGTCCATGGCACTGTCTTTCAACCAGATGTCGAGGATCATCAGGGCCGGAATGTCCGCCTTGACCTGCGCCACCGCCTCGTCTGACGTGCCCGCCAACCGGGTGGTAAACCCCTCATCCTCAAGAATATCCGAGATCAATTCCCGGATGTCCCGTTCGTCATCTACAATCAGAATATCGCCCCGCGTTTCCGTCATGTGATCCTCTTTCTTTTAAACATTTTGGGCCTCGGGTGGGGTGTCCACCGGCAGCCAAATAATTGCCATCGCCCCCGGAAGGGCGTCTTCGCCAAAAGATGGCGCATCGTCCAGCAGCAAAGTGCCGCCATGTTCTTCAATAATCTTTTTCACGATCGGCAGCCCCAGCCCCGTACCCTTGTCGCGGGTGGTCACATAGGGTTCAAACAGACGCGCGCGATCTTCGGGCAGGCCAATCCCATTGTCCGCAATGGTGATGCGCACGCCGTCTTCCAATCCGGTCATCTCGATGCGCACTTCGGGTTTGTACCCTTCGGGCGCGCCACGTTCCTGAAGTGTTTCAATGGCTTCGCCTGCATTTTTGATCAGGTTGGTCAGCGCCTGCCCAATCATTGTTGCGTCAATATCCACCAAGACTTCGCCATCGGGCAGTTGTGCGCGGATCGAGACGCCCTCTTGGCCGGCTTGCTGCAGCAGTACCGCATCGCGGGTGAGCGCGACGATATCCGTGCGCCGGCGTTCCGGTTCTGGCATCCGCGCGAACTTTGAAAACTCATCCACAATCCGGCGCAGATCCCCTGTTTGGCGTACAATCACATCGGTATATTGTTCAAGCGCCGCCACATCCAAGCCTTCGACCTTGCTGAACTTGCGTTTGATGCGTTCGGCGGACAGTTGGATCGGGGTGAGCGGGTTTTTGATCTCATGGGCGATGCGGCGTGCGACGTCGCCCCAGGCGGCCATACGTTGCGCGGACACAAGGTCGGTCACGTCGTCAAAGGCCAGCACATAGCCCTCAAGCTCGCCGTCTTCATTGCGCCGTTTGGCAATGCGCACGAGCAGGCTTTCCTGCTTGCCTTCACGGGCCAGGCGCACCTCTTGCTGCACGCTTTCACGCGTGGATCGGCTGAGTTCATCATACATCGGCTGGAATTCCGGCACGACCAAAGACAATTCATGTTCCTGCCCGGTTTCGTCGCGCACATCCAAAAGCTGCTCTGCCGCCCGGTTCAGAAAGGTCACCCGCCCCAGGGCGTTTAAACCAATCACCCCACCGGTGATCGAGCTAAGCACACTGTCAAACAGCCGTCGCCGTTCATCAATCTGGTGGGTATTGTCCAAAAGGCGTGCGCGCTGGCCTTTCAGTTGTTTGGTCATTTGGTTAAAGTAGCGCCCGAGCATTGCGATCTCATCATCACCGCGTTCTTCCAGAACCTGCACATCAAGATCGCCGGCCCCAACCCGTTTTGCCGCTCCAGCAAGCCGCCCCACAGGGCGCGCGAGGCGTTCGGCAAACCACATGCCCATCCAGACAGCGGCAAGGATCAGGATCAGCGCAAATCCCAGATAGATCAGGCCAAACTGAAACAGCCTTTGCCCCCGCTGGCTTTCCAACTGGTTATATAGTCGCGCGGCCTCTTGGGTTTCATCCACCAGATCCAGAATTTCGCCGTTCACTTCGCGAGTAAGATACAGCAGGTGGTCGGTGAATCCCTGCAATTGCAACAACACGCGAAACTCGTTTTGTGCCCAATCTTCGATCACCACGGTTTCCCCGCTCAGCGCCTTGGCAATCTGATCCGGGGTCGGCATGTCGAAATTAAACAGGTAAGAGCTGTTGCCGCGCACGCGGATCTCGCCATCGGTGTTCAGCACAAAGGCTTCGCTTAGCCCACGCTGAATGCGGTTTTGCGATTGGATCAAAAGCTGTGACAACTCGCCTTCGGTCAGCAAAAACTGTCGTTGACGCTCCACCGACAAAAATGAAGCGATGGCGCGGGCATCCTGCACCAAACCATCGCGACTTTCGCCCTTATACGCCTCGGCTGCCGCGCGCGAATTGCCAACCACCAAACGCACGCGATCAGAAAACCAGCCCTCCAGCCCCATATTCAGCGTCAGCATGGCGAAAACCGCCACAAGAACCGTGGGGCTGAGCGCAATAAAGGCAAACACGCCGGTTAGGCGAAGGTGCAAGCGCGAGCCGGCACTTTCCGTACGTCGGGCCGCAATCATCCGCATGATCCCGGCCAGAACCAGCCCCGCCACGATGATGATGTAAAGGATATCTGTCAGCAGGATCAGGCGCAGAGATTGACTCGTCGCCCCCTGGGCAAACGGGCCCAGCACAAGAAAAGTGGCCACCGCCAAAACCGGACCAAGCGCGATCAGACCAAAAGCAGAAAACGTCCGCAGCCTGCGCGTTTTGCGCAGGGCGAGATACCGCTCCAGGCTGGTTTTGCGCATCCTGCGCTCTGCCAACACATTGCCCCCCAAAAAAGCCAAACCGTGCAAAACCACTCTGTGTCTTTTACGCACAATTCAGCGTGGCGACCGAACCAACCGGCCAACATACATGGCGTGAATTGGCTGTGCCCGCAGAGGCACGGTGCCAAATTGCCACGCTTGTTGCCCTTTTACATCAACTTGCGACGGCGTGTCACCTCGATTTCGAGCTCCGTGATCTTTTTACGCAAGGTATTGCGGTTGATCCCAAGTAAATCAGCACATTTGGCCTGATTTCCCCCTGTGGCGTCCAAGGCAATTTCCAGCAAGGGAAGCTCAATTTCCCTTAAAATTCGTTGATACAGCCCTGACGGGGGCAAGCCCCCCCCATGCAAATCGAAATAATGCTTGAGATGGCGGGCAACCGAGGCGGAAAGCCGCTCATCCGGCGCACCAGACGGCGCACGCGCCCCAACATCGCCGGCCAAAGCGCGGTCAATCTCTTCGCCCGAGATGTCATTTTCGCCCCCTGTGACCAACAGCCGTGTCATCAGGTTTTCCAACTGGCGCAGGTTTCCAGGCCAGGGCTGGGCGCGCAACCGATCCTGCGCGGATGGACTCAACCGCCGCTCAGCCAATCCGTCACCTGCGGTGCGGGCAATGAAATGTTCTGCCAGCGCCGGGATGTCCTCCAAACGTTCGCGCAAAGCAGGTACGGAGATCACCACCCCAGCCAGCCGGTAGTAGAGATCCTCGCGGAAACTTCCGTTGTGGATGGATCCCGAAAGCAGCCCCTGTGACGTGGCGACAACCCGAGGGCCCGCGGCGCCCAGCCCATCAAGAAACCGGGCAAGCCGCGCCTGGGCGTCGCTGTCCAGATCTCCGATCCCGTCAAACAAGATGGTGCCCTGCCCGGCCCGCGTCATCAAATCTGACAATGCATCGGCAGGCCCCAGATCATCCGGCGTCGCGACAATGAAAGGCGCCTCCCGGCGGGACGAAAAGTCATGTATGGCCTGTGCGATGAGCGATTTTCCGGTGCCGCTTTCGCCGGTGATCAACACTGGCAAATCCACATTCAAAACCCGCGCGACGAGGCGATACAGCTCTTGCATCGCAGGGCTGCGGCCCACAAGGGGAAGATCAGAACCCGCGGTTTTCCCTAGGTTTTGATCCGCCTCTGCGGTGACGGACGGGCGCAATCGCTTGCGTTCCAACGCTTGTCCTACTCGTTTCATCAGGTCAGGAAGGTCAAACGGCTTGGGCAGGTAATCAAACGCCTCTGCCTCGGCCGCTTGAATAGCGGTCATGATGGTGTTTTGCGCGGAAATCACAATCACCGGCAAATCCGGGCGCATTTTGGCGATTTTGGGCAGGCTTTCCAACCCATTTCCGTCGGGCATAATGACGTCAGAGATCACCGCATCGCCGCGCCCCTCTTCGACCCATCTTAGCAGTGTGACCATCGACCCGGTGGCATGCACCCGACACCCGGCCCGCGTCAACGCCTGTGTCAGCACGGTTCGAATTGTGCGGTCATCGTCAGCAATTAACACGGTTCCGTCCATCGGTCAGCTCCTTAAGCGTCGCTCGAAGTTTGCGTTTTTGGGGTGGCCGTCGCGACAGGCAGAGACAGGCGAAACACGGTGTGACCCGGACGGCTGTTTACTGCGATCAGCCCGCCATGATCCGTCAGAATTTTTGACACCAGCGCCAAGCCAAGCCCGGTGCCGTTTTCCCGACCAGAGACAAAGGGATCAAACACTTGATCCGCAATATCCGCCGGCAAGCCGGGGCCATCGTCAATAATTTCGACCTGAAGCGGCAAAGTTTTCCGTTGCCCATCTGGCTTGCGAAGCCGCACACCAGGGTCATAAAATGTTCTTATCGTGATTTTACCCTTATTTCCAGCAGCTTCCGATGCGTTCTTCAAAAGATTCAGAACCACCTGCATCAGCTGATCTTCGTCCACATAGGTCAAAGGAAGCGACGGATCATAGCTTTCGGATATTTCACAACCGCCCGCAAACCCAACGCGTGCTGTCGCACGCGCGCGTTCCAAAATGTCGTGGATGTTCACGGGTTGGCACGCGGGTGGGCGTAGATCGCCAAATTGCTCCACCTGATCCAATAGAGCGACAATACGGCGGCTTTCCATAACGATAAGATCGGTCAGCTCGCGGTCTTCGGGGCTGAGGCCCATCGACAGCAATTGCGCTGATCCGGTGATCCCAGCCAATGGGTTTTTAATCTCATGCGCCAGCATTTCCGCCATTCCGATTGCCTGCCGCGCGGCTTTTGCCCCCTGAATCTGGCCAAGGTATTCGGCCTGACGGGGGTGAAGCAGCATCAACAGCCCCTCGCCCATCGGCGCGATTTGCACCGTGATGTCGCGCGGTGCACCGTGTTGGGGGGTGTATTTCACCTCACCCACATAAAGCGGCCCTTGCACCTGTGTAACCCGCGCCACAGCATCCTTCAGATCCAAGCCGAGCGACAGGGTGCGCGCACAGGATTTGCCACGCAAGCTGCGCTCTGACAGGTTCAAGAACACTTCAGCTGCACCATTGACCCGCAGAATTTCACCGTTCGGGGACAATTCCAACGCAGGGACAGGAAGGGCGGACCACAAAAGATCGCTCATGCGGCCTCTCTTTCCAAAAGCGCGGCGGGGATCAGGCCCAGCACCTCTTTTGGGTCGCGCGAGGACAGGATCTTACGACGCAGATCCGGCGCGCTTCCGGCGTGATCCATGTACCAACCGAGATGCTTGCGAATGACCCGCGCACCCAGATGCGCGCCATAAAAGTCAAGGCTTTCGCAGTAGTGCCCCACGACCATTTCCACCAGTTCCTCACCTTGTGGGATCCTTGGTGCGGGTGCGCCGTAGAGATCATGGGCCACCTGTTGCAACAGCCACGGCTGGCCACCTGCGCCACGCCCGATCATCACGCCATCCGCGCCGGATTGCTTTAAGGCCTTGCGCGCGCTGGCCGTGTCGATGATGTCGCCATTGGCAATCACCGGGATATTCACCGCATCTTTCACCGCGCGAATGGCCGACCAATTGGCATGCCCTTTATAGAACTGACAGCGAGTGCGCCCGTGAATGGTAATGAGCTGGATGCCTGCCGCCTCGGCCCGTGCGGCCAATTCAGGCGCATTCAGGCTGTCATCATCCCAACCAAGTCGCGTCTTTAGGGTCACCGGAATGTTTACCGCGCCCACAATCGCCTCGATCAATCGCAGCGCATGGTCGAGATCGCGCATCAACGCCGACCCGGACAGCCCGCCAACCACTTTGCGCGCGGGGCATCCCATGTTGATGTCGATGATCTTGGCACCATTTGCCTCCACCATCCGTGCGGCCTCACCGGCCCAATACACATCGCGCGCGGCCAGCTGCACGGCGGTGTTTTCCAAGCCAAAACCCAGCTCGGCCCGTTCCCGCACGCCCGGCTTGGCTTGCACCATTTCTTGACTGGCCACCATTTCAGACACAACAAGGCCCGCCCCGAAACCGCCCACAAGCTGACGGAACGGAAGATCACTTATCCCGGCCATTGGCGCCAAAATCACTGGTGCGTCTAATCTGATATCTCCGACCTTCAGCGTCATGCTTATTCCTTGTGCAGTCTGGAAAACTGTGTGCGTCCCCTTGCAAATCCACAAGAAATCACGGGGCGGGCGCGTGTTGAATTTCATATATGCACAAAAAATAGGCATTTTCCATGGGGCAAACACCCCCATTGTCACCTTTGTTGGCACGTCCTAAACAAAGGTATGAAACAACGACCTCTTAAGATTGCTGCCCTGATTGTTGCGGCGGGCCGTGGCACGCGTGCAGGCGCTGGGCTGCCCAAGCAATGGCGCGCGTTAGGGAATACCTCCGTCGCGGCCCAAACCGTTTCTGTGTTTCAAGCCCACGCCCAAATCACGGACATTGCGATGGTCATCCATGCTGATGATCATAATATCGCAGAGCAGATTTCGGGGGTGCGTCTGATCCATGGCGGGGCCACGCGCGATGCGTCTGTGTTGGCGGGGCTTGAGGGGCTTATCCCCACAAAACCTGACCTTGTGTTGATCCACGATGTGGCCCGCCCCTTGGTGAGTACACAGGTGATTAACGATGTGATTGCGGCCCTTATAACCGCCCCCGGAGCTGCCCCCGCAATTGCCGTTACAGACGCCTTATGGCGCGGCGAAAACGGTCAGGTCACGGGGACGCAAAACCGCGAGGGGCTGTATCGTGCGCAAACTCCGCAGGGATTTCATTTTGACAGGATCCTTGCCGCGCATCACGCCCACCCCGGCAGCGCCGCTGATGATGTTGAGGTGGCGCGGGCTGCGGGGCTTGACGTCGCCATCGTGCCGGGCGAGGAGCGGAATATGAAAATAACCACGCCTGAGGATTTCACCCGGGCCGAGAGCTATTTGAAAGGCTGACACATGGATATTCGGGTGGGACAAGGATATGACGTTCATGCGTTTGAAAGTGGAGATCATGTCGTGCTTTGTGGTGTAAAGATCCCACATAACAAAGCCTTAAAGGGCCATTCTGATGCAGATGTAGGCATGCATGCGCTGACAGACGCGATTTACGGCGCTTTGGCAGATGGCGACATTGGCCAGCATTTCCCCCCGTCAGAGGCAGAGTGGAAAGGCGCTGAAAGCCATATTTTTCTGCGCCATGCGATAAAACGCGCCACCGACCGGGGATACCGGATTTCAAACGTCGATGTGACCCTGATTTGTGAACAGCCCAAAATTGGCCCACATGCGATTGCGATGCGCGAAGCTTTGGCCCAGATTATGGGGATAGAGGTGGACCGCGTATCGGTCAAGGCCACCACATCTGAACGCTTGGGCTTTACGGGGCGCGAAGAAGGCATTGCATCTATGGCTGTCGCCACATTGATCAAGGATTAAGACATGCAGCACTCCACCGCGAAACTGATTGCAACGTTCTTTTATTCTGGGCTGTTAAAACCTGCGTCCGGAACGTGGGGCACTTTGGCCGCCCTGCCCTTTGCGTGGCTGTTGCACATCATCGGCGGACCCATTGCGCTGACCGGTGCCACCATCGCCGCCTATTTGATCGGGTTGAAAGCAACCGAAGCTTATACAGCGGAATCTGACGATCATGACCCATCAGAAGTGGTGATCGACGAAGTGGTGGGCATGTGGATCACCCTCTTCCCGGTGTCTTTTGGCGCGCAAATGATGGGCGCGGACATCTTGGCGCTTTACCCCGGTTGGATTGTCGGCTTTTTGGCGTTTCGCTTCTTTGACATCACCAAATTTGGCCCAATTGGCACGGCCGACCGTCGCGGGGACGCAACCGGCGTGATGATGGATGATGTTTATGCGGGCATTGCCGCCGCGATCACCGTGGTTGGTGCTGCCTATCTTGGCCATGCGATGATGTGATCGATGCAAGCCTCTGACCTTTTAGAACTTTGTCGCGCCAAATCGCTGAAAATTGCCACAGCGGAAAGCTGTACGGGTGGCATGCTTGGCGCGTGGCTGACTGAAGTGCCGGGCAGTTCGGATGTGTATGATCGCGGGTTCATCACCTATTCCAATGCGGCCAAACAGGCGATGATTGATGTATCCCCCGACACGCTTTTGCTATTTGGCGCGGTCAGCGAAGAGATCGCGCGCGAAATGGCGGCAGGCGCTTTGGCCAAGTCTGACGCTGATCTGACGGTGTCGATCACCGGCATCGCGGGCCCCGGCGGCTCAGAGCATAAACCCGAAGGCCGCGTGTGCTTTGGCGTCGCAGGCCCCAATGGCATCACAACAGAGACGGTGGAGTTTGGTGCGATTGGCCGCGAAAATGTGCGGGGCAAAGCCGCCAGTCATGCGTTGACCCTCTTGGCGAAAGTCGCAAGTGACGTTTGACCCCGCGTGATACCAGCGCACGCAATTGCACCAAACACCGATGGATCACGCTTATATTTTGGGCAGTTTGCAAAATATTGCCGTCATACCCTCACAAAATCTGCTTAGCCTTTCACCCTTCGCCCCGTTTCGCGCCAGAAAAACAGGCAAACGCGAAATAACCCTAAGGAGGGGATTATGAACGGGGCTGATACCGCCTGGATACTTACCGCAACGGCTTTGGTGCTGTTTATGTCATTGCCGGGTCTGGCGCTTTTCTATGGCGGATTGGTGCGCGCACGAAATGTGTTGAGCGTCTTTATGCATGTCTATGCCATCGCCTGTTTGATGAGCGTGCTTTGGCTGGTTGTTGGCTATTCCATCGCCTTTGGCGGTTCAGGTCACGGCGTCTGGGGCGGTTTGGGCAAGGCCTTTTTGAACGGGGTGACAGCCGACAGCCTATCGGGCAGCTTGCCGGAAATCCTATTCTTTGCGTTCCAGATGACCTTTGCGATCATCACACCGGCACTGATTGTCGGCGCTTATGTGGAGCGGGTTGGTTTTGGCTTTGTGATGCTCTTCTCTGGTCTTTGGATGCTGTTGGTTTACGCGCCCGTGGTGCATTGGATCTGGGGCGGCGGTATGATGTCAGATGGCGGTATTTTTGGCGCCGTGGGCACCAAGGATTTCGCAGGGGGCATCACCGTACATGAAACCGCTGGGATCGCCGCGCTGATCATCGCTTATGTGCTTGGTCCCCGCAAACATCGCACCACGCCACCACATGCGCCAGGTCTGGTGTTCATTGGCGCGGGTATGTTGTGGGTGGGTTGGTTCGGCTTTAATGGCGGATCGCAATTGGCCGCAGACGGCGGGGCCGCAATGGCGATCACCGTCACGCATATTTCCGCCGCCACGGCCTCGCTCAGCTGGGCGGTCTGGGAAAAGATCAAATATGGCAAAGCATCGCTGGTTGGCATCGTGACCGGCACCATCGCAGGGCTTGCCTCGATCACGCCCGCATCCGGCTTTGTCGGCCCGCTAGAAGCTTTGGTCATTGGTGCTGTGGCGGGGATCCTGTGCCAGGAAGCGGTCAATCTGGTGCGCAATAAGCTGCGGATTGACGACACATTGGATGTCTTTGCGGTGCATGGTGTGGGCGGTATCTTTGGCACCATTATGATCGCCGCTCTGGGCCACGGGGCTTGGGTTGCACAATTGGGCGCGCTGGTGATTGTTGGGGTGTTTACCTTTGTCATCACGCTTGCATTGGTCAAACTGGTGGCGCTGGTGACGCCCATCCGCGTTGATCTGGAAACCGAAACCAACGGGTTGGATCTGGCGGCCCATGGGGAGCGGGCTTACGACTTTATGTCCTGAAACGGACCCTTCCTCCAAGGGCCGCAGACGCGTTGCAGCACCCTAAAAGAGAGGCGTAAGACCCTCTCTTTCACACACCACTCACGGACGGCTGCAAGCAAAAGCGGGGATCCCAAGATGGGTCTCCGCTTTTTGCATAGGGTCCGTCAGGCCAGTCGCAGCAAGCGCGTAAGCGAGGACAGTTCCACCCCATCCCCACGCCCTTCAATTGCCGCCCATAAGCGATCGGCCTGCACCCCAAGCAAAGCCCGTGATTTGGCCCGCAACTTACGGCGCCGTGTGTCGATTTCAATTGGTGCCGCAAGGTCAAACTGCGCTTGTTTTCGCCCGTCTGTCGTGTCGATAACAAGGCGCACCTCGGTCTCTGACAGGGCGTCATTGCCAACCACCTCAACCTTTTGCGCAAGTGTAATGAGGGCGGGGGTATTGGCGATCTCATCGGTGAAACTTTCCAGCGCAGCAGTGTCCTGCCCCGCAATCACCAGCGCGGCCACATGCGCATAGGAAAACTTAACCTCCAGCCCTGATTTTGGCGCGCTTTTGTTGCAAACACTCAGCCAGCGCGGATGGGTTTCCAGATGCAATTGCAGCAGTTTTTCAGGGACCAACATCAAAGGCGACAACGCCTCGATCATCGCGTGGGTGCCGTGGCAACAGGCGTGGAATTTATGCGAGATGGATAGGATCTGCCACATGGTTCCCAGCCCCTCAAAGGCCGACAGATTGCCCTCTCCTGCGTGGGTTGGTCCAAAGCCTTGATCGCCTTCAAGTCCTTGTAGCGAAGAGATAAACCCAGCCTTCGCCGCCCGCGCAACCTCCACACCAGTTTGGGCGGCCATGCCCGCGTGATACGGCTTTCCCATCGTGCCAAACTGGCTTTTCAACCCTGCCGCACGGGTGGAACACAGCCCAAGCGCATGGGCGGTTTGCGCCGCAGTCAGGCCCATCAGGCGTGCCGCAGCAACCGTCGCCCCAAAGGCCCCTGCTGTGGCCGTTTGGTGAAAACCGGTCTGGTAATGCGCGCGCCCCAACCAGATGCCGACACGGATAGAGGCCTCGACCCCAACCAAAGCGGCCTGCAACATCTCTTCGCCAGAAAGGCCTTGCGCCTCTGCCGCCGCCAAGGCCGCGGGGATCACCGCAACCGATGGATGGCCAATATGGGCAAAATGTGTGTCATCGTAATCCAATGCATGGCTTGTCGCCCCGTTGATCAGGGCCGCAACGGGCATCGGTACGCGCGTGGCGGCGCCAATCACTGTTGCAACCGGTGCCCCACCGTCCGCCAAGCCCAATTCGCGCGTGATCTCGGCAACAGGTTCCCCCGCCCCGGCAATCCCCACAGACGCCCAATCCAGCAGCGAAAGACGCATCATTTCAAGCGCCTGCGTGGTCTTAGGGTCTTCAGACACGGGCGTATGGGCAAAATTCGCCAGCGCATCAATCACGTCGGGCATGGGACACTCCCTTGAAAACAACAGATTTTGTCCCCATAAGACCTATCAAAGATACAAAAGGCAAACCGATATGATCGACGCAAGTTTTTGGGCAACCGCTGCCGCCATTTTGGCGCTTTTGGTGCTGTCCGGCTTTTTTTCCGGCTCTGAAACGGCCTTGACGGCGGCGTCGCGTGGAAAACTGCGCGCGCGCGCTGACAAAGGCGAACGGGGGGCGGAGCGTGCGCTGAAAATAACAGAGGACAATGAGCGTCTGATCGGGTCGGTTCTGCTTGGCAATAATCTCGTGAACATCCTCGCGACCTCGCTGGCCACGGCCTTGTTTACAAGGATGTTTGGCGACAGTGGTGTTGCTTTGGCCACCCTTGTGATGACCCTTTTGGTGCTGATCTTTGCTGAAGTGCTGCCCAAGACCTATGCGATCACCCGGCCAGAGGCGGCGGCGGGATATGCTTCTGGCCCGATTGCAGCGATCATTCTGGTGTTCTCGCCAATAGTGGCCGCTGTGCGCGCCATCACCCGCGGGGTTTTGCGCTTGTTTGGCGTGCAGATCGACCCGGACAGCCACATTTTGGCCGTGCGCGAGGAAATTGTCGGCGCGATCACCCTTGGCCATTCCGAAGGGACCGTGGAAAAGGAAGACCGTGACCGGATTTTGGGCGCGCTTGATCTGGGTGACCGGGTTGTCGAAGAGATCATGTTGCACCGTTCCAAGATCGAGATGATCGACGCGGACGCGCCTGCCCTGACCGTGCTGGAACAAATCCTGGCCTCGCCCCATACCCGCCACCCGGTCTATCGCACCGACAAGGAAAACATCATCGGCGTGATCCACGCAAAAGACCTGAGTCGCGCCATGTATACCTTTCAATCTTCAGGGAAATCTCTGGATGACTTTGATGTGATGCAAGTGGTGATGGAGCCTTACTTCATCCCGGAAACCACCACGCTTGATGATCAAATGCGCCAGTTTCTGCGCCGCCACACTCATTTTGCGCTGGTGGTGGATGAATATGGATCGCTGGAGGGGTTGATCACCCTGGAGGATATTCTGGAGGAGATCGTTGGTGAGATTACCGATGAATTTGATCCCGAAGAAGAACATGAAATCGAGCGGTCCACCGACGGGCATTTCCTGATTGACGGCGCGATGACCATCCGCGATCTGAACCGCGCCACCGATTGGAATATGCCCGACGACGAGGCCAACACAATTGCCGGTCTGGTTATTCACGAGGCGCAAATGATCCCCAGCGAAGGGCAAGTGTTCAGCTTTCACGGCTTCCGGTTTGAAGTGTTAAAGCGAGATGGCAACCGCATAGCGCGATTGAAAATTCACCCCTTATGACACGAAAAATATGGATTTACGCCGGGGTGACGCTCATCATTCTGGTTGCAACCAACGCCGCAACCTACTGGACGACAAGAGAAAAATGGTATGATCTGGGTTTTGCCTCTGGTTTCACCTCGGGGAAAGTTGACGCGATAGAACTGTTTGCCCCTTATGCAATAACGGGCAAATGGCCAGCGGATCTCGACTTTCAAATGACGGGCAAAGCGTCCAGCCTGGGTGGCAAACGTATCGACGGGGGTGTGGCGCTGTTTTACGCCCCTTAACCCCCGCGATATTCCAAAGCCGTTACCGCCCTTTGAAAAGCGATCCAAAGATGCCACGGACAATGCGCCGCCCGGTGGTGCCTTTCAGCTCTTTTATCACGGCATCTGCCATTGCTTCGCCAAAGCTGCTGTCGGATTTGCGCGTGCTTTTACGAGAGGTGGAACGCCCGACCCGTGTGCCAGAATATCGCCGGCCTGTGCGGTGTTCGCGTTCGGCGGCGCTTTCCATTTCCTCCTCAGCACGTTCGGCGTCCTCAGCTTCCTTAGCCGCCTTATCCGCCCGCATTTTAAGGATTTCATAGGCGCTTTCGCGATCTTTCTGCGCCTCATATTTCCCCGCGATGGGCGAGGCGTTGATCGCCGCTTGCCGTGTGCTTTGTTCCAATGGACCAAGTTGCGAGCTGGGCGGACGGATCAGGGTCCGCTCAACCATACTGGGAGCACCTTTGCGTTCCAGAAAGGATGTGACCGCCTCGCCCACTCCCACATCGCGAATGGCATCTTCGGTCGAGAAGCGCGGATTGTCGCGATAGGTTTCCGCAGCCAGTCGCAGTTGTTTGCGGTCGCGCGCGGTGAAGGCGCGCAATGCATGTTGAATGCGGTTGCCCAGCTGACCCAAGATATCCTCTGGCACGTCCGCCGGATTTTGTGTGCAAAAATAGACCCCTACGCCCTTTGAACGAATAAGGCGGGCCACTTGTTCAACCTTATCCACCAGCACTTTCGGCGCGTCGTCAAACAGCAAATGTGCCTCGTCAAAGAAGAACACCACTTTGGGTTTGTCGGGGTCTCCCACCTCTGGCAGCTCTTCGAAAAGCTCCGACAACAACCACAAAAGGAAGGTGGCATACAGGCGCGGTGCCCCCATCAGCTTATCCGCGGCAAGGATCGAAATCCGCCCCCGCCCATCCGTATCCGTGCGAATGATATCGGACAAGTCCAGCGCAGGTTCCCCAAAAAGCTTGGAGCCACCCTGATTTTCCAGCACCAGCAAAGACCGCTGAATAGCGCCCACTGAGGCATGTGAAACATTGCCATAACGCAGGCTTAAATTCTTGCCGTTTTCCCCGACCCAAACGAGCAAGGCTTGCAAGTCTTTAAGGTCCAAAAGCGGCAGCCCCTGTTCATCGGCCACACGGAAAGCGATATTCAACACCCCCTCCTGGGCATCGGTCAGCTCAAGCATACGCGCCAGCAAAAGCGGGCCCATTTCCGTGACTGTGGTGCGGATTGGATGGCCCTGTTCGCCATAAAGATCCCAGAACGTGACCGGGAAGGCCTCGTAGCGATACTCATCAAAGCCGATTTTTTCGGCACGCGAGGTAAAGGCATCGTGCAGTTTGAAGGCCTCGGACCCGGCGGCGGCCAAGCCGGACAAATCGCCTTTCACATCAGACAAAAACACCGGAACGCCCTGTGCGGCAAAGTTTTCGGCCATGATCTGTAGCGTCACGGTCTTGCCTGTCCCGGTTGCCCCGGCGATCAGCCCATGTCGGTTGGCATATTTCAGCAAGAGACCTTGTTTTTCCGCGTAGTCTTTGCCGCCACCGCCAATGAAAATCGCATCGCTCATCTGTACTGTTGCCTCTGTTCTAATAACGTTCTCAAAAACAATACTTAATTAACCTATATACGCCAGAGTGAATTTATTCCCATGTGGCTTCGGCCCGGGAATACTTCCTCCCTGTCAGACTGCCGCGCCTTTTGGGCGCGGCTTTTTTTATGATCAAGACCAAAAACTGATCTTGACCGATCCGCCCTTGTGACTTAGCGTCGCGGCAGTAATACGCCGGTCAGTCCGGCAGGGAGAGAATTTGAAAAGGATCCGCGGAAGACGGGTCCTTTTCTTTTTCCTACCTCATATTTACGCGGCAAATCTCGATCATGGCTGTGGCCGTGTCACTGGTGGCAAACCCTCTCTTTTCAATCCTTTTGTAAAGCCAGCGGAATTCCCCACTTGGCGCCTTTTCCACCTGACACACACCGGGCTGCATGATATGCCGGGTCCAAACGGTAACTAGACGTTGGAAGACGGATGATGATGAAAATCGATATGATTAAACCCCTTTCCATTGCAGCCCTTTTTGCTTTGGGCGCCCCGGCTTTGGCGCAGGACAGCGGCACAGCTGCCCCGGAAGACACAGTCGAAACGCAGGCTCCTGAAGCTGAGATGCCCGCGGTTGATATGGGCACCGAGGTCACCGGCGAAGAACGCAAACCCGGCCAACCCTATGTCACCGAAGTGGTGGGCGATTGGGAAATGAAATGCCTGACCAATCCGAATGGCGATGACCCGTGCCAGATGTACCAATTGCTGAAAGACGAACAGGGCAATTCGGTTGCAGAAGTGTCTCTGGGAAAATTGCCCGAAGGTGGTCAAGCGGTCTCTGGGGCAACCATTGTGGTGCCGCTTGAAACACTGTTGACCCAGCAATTGACTCTGGCGGTTGATGGCGGCCAGACCCGCCGCTATCCCTTCCGCTTTTGTGCACAGCCCGGTTGTGTGGCCAATATCGGTTTTACCGGTGCCGAGATTACTTCGTTTAAAAAAGGTGCCAAATCCACAGTAACCATCGTGCACGCCGCGGCCCCCGCGCAAAAGGTCAACCTGACCATGTCATTGAAGGGCTTTACCGCTGCCTATGACAAATTGGTTGCACTTGAAGCTCCGGACGCCCCTGCCCAGCAGTAAGCCTTTGGAAAAGAAGAAAACGCCGCCTTGTTGAGGCGGCGTTTTTTGTTGGAGCAAGGATATTTACGGTGCTTTTCGCAAAGCCAAGACGGCGTTTAACCCACCAAAGGCAAAGGCGTTAGACAGGGTCGCGCCGACCTTTGCCTCACGCGCCTCATTGGGCACCACATCCAGCGCGCATTCCGGGTCGGCCTCCTGATAGCCAATGGTGGGCGCAATCACACCATCTCGAAGCGCCATCACACAGGCCAACAACTCTACGGCCCCGGTGCCGCCGATCAGATGTCCATGCATGGCTTTCGTAGAGCTGATCATCAGGTCATCCGCATGATGCCCAAACGCATCGGCCACCGCCGCACATTCGGTTTTGTCATTTGCGGCGGTGCCGGTGCCATGGGCGTTGATGTAACAGATGTCTTCAGGGTTCAGCCCCCCATCGCGCATCGCACCTGTAATGGCCCGCGCGGCCCCTTGTTTAGAGGGCATCACAATGTCAGAGGCATCCGAGGTCATGGCAAACCCAACGATCTCGGCTAGAATATCAGCACCACGTGCTTTCGCATGTTCGTATTCTTCGAAGACAAAGACCGCAGCGCCCTCGCCCTGCACCATACCATTTCGATTGGCTGAAAACGGCCGGCAGGCATCTTTCGACATCACGCGCAACCCTTCCCACGCCTTGATCCCGCCAAAGCACAACATGGCCTCAGACCCGCCGGTGACCATGACATCCGCCATACCGCCGCGGATCATTTGCATCGCCTGCCCCATCGCGTGGTTCGAGCTGGCACAGGCCGTGGCCACGGTGAAACTGGGCCCTTTGAGGTTCCATTCCATCGACACATGGCTCGCTGCCGCATTGTTCATCAGCTTTGGCACCACAAAGGGATGCACCCGGTTTTTACCGTCTTCATAGACCGAGCGGTAGTTTTCATCGAGCGTGTTCATGCCCCCGCCCGAGGTGCCCAAAACCACCCCGGCCCGCGTCGCAGCTTCGCCTGAAAAGCTCAGCCCAGATTGGCCAATCGCCTCAGAAGCCGCCAACATTGTGAACTGGGTGAAGCGGTCAAAAAGCGCGATCTTTTGGCGGTTGAAATGTGCCTCGGGATCATAGGCTTTGACCTGCGCGCCGATGCGGATCGACAGGCGCTCCACATCCTGAAACTCCAGCCGGCCAATGCCACAACGCCCTTCGCGCATTGCCTCAAGCGTTTCGGGGACGTTGCGCCCAAGGGCGTTGATGGTGCCCTGCCCGGTGATGACAACTCTGCGCATATGCTCAGCTGGCCTGCTGCGTCACAAGGGTTTTGACCGCCGCCACAATCGCCGCCACGGATGAGATATCAAATTCGCTTTCCGAAGGGTCATTGGCGTTAAAAGGCACCGAAACATCAAAGGCTTCTTCAATTGCGAAAATGCTTTCGACCAGCCCAAGGCTGTCGATGCCCAGATCCTCAAGCGTTTGATCCAGGCTGACATCTCCGGGTTCAAGCACGGCTTGTTCAGCAATGATTTCGATCACGCGGTTTGTGATTGTGTCCGTCATTTCTTTGGTCATCTTTGGCCCCATCTTTGGCCCCGATCAGCGGAGCGCTCTTAGGTCTTATCCACCAGGTTTGAAACAGTTTTTTGAAGGTCACGCAGGGTCTGCGCAAGACGTGGCAGGCGGCGCAATTCACGGCGAATGGCCATTTCCGTCTCGATCTTCACCGCGGGGCTGCCCAATACGGCGCGCCCGGCGGGCACATTGGTGTAAATATTGGTACCACCACCGGCGATCACATCGTCACCAATAAAAATATTGTCACTGACGCCGACTTTGCCGCCCAGCACCACGCGGTTGCCAATTCTGGCCGACCCTGAGACACCGACATTGCCGCACATCATCACATGTTCGCCGACAACTGCATTGTGGCCCACTTGAACCTGACAGTCGATTTTGGTGCCACTTCCGATACGGGTTGCACGAATGGTGCCCCGGTCGATGGTGGAGGTGGCGCCCACTTCGACATCATCGCCGATTTCAACCCCGCCCAGCGAATGCACCCGCGCCCAATGGGCGCTGCCGACAACTGTACTGGCGTCTTCGCCCTCGGCCATATTGCCGCGCAGGCTTTCCACAGCACTTTCTTTTTCAAGCGTGACAAAGGAAAACCCGTCCCCGCCGATCACCGCGTTGGATTGCAGCGTGAACCGATCGCCAATGATGCAACCATGCGCAATGCGTGCGCCCGCATGAAGCGTCACATCATCACCGATCCGCGTGCCGTAGCCGACCGAGACATGCGGGGCAATATGGGCATTTGACCCAATCACCACGTCTTTTTCAATCACCACAAGCGGACCGATGGCGGCACCGTCACCGATCACAGCGGTGGGATGCACAATTGCACTTGGATGGATGCCGGGTTCGATCCCAAGTCCGGGATCCAGCGCTTTGGTCAACAGAGGCATTGCCGTTTTGCCGCGGGCCAAACACACAGCCCCCTCAAGACCCAAAGCTTGCCAATCCGCGCCTTCCCACAAAAGGGCGGCGCGCGCCTGACCCTGGGCAAGCCCGTCCGCGTATTTGGGATCCATCGCCAGCGCAATCTGGTCTGGCCCCGCATCCGCAGGTTCGGCCGCACCGGTTAGAACAAGATCACCACGCCCAAGAACCTTGGTTCCCAGAGCCTCGGCAATATCGGCAAGTGTGAATTGCATTATGCTCTCCTTGTTGGATGACCCAAGGCAGGGAGCGCTCCCTGCCTCGGCATCTCTTATACAAGGATTTAGCCGCCAACGGCGCGGAGCGCCACCCCAGCTTTGCTTAATGCCGACCATACCTTTGCGTCACGACCATAAACATCACGACGATAGTTGGCGCGGCCTTTGGCTGGCATCACTGCTGTGCGATACACCAAATGCACGGGAAGCGGGGTTTTCAGGTCAATCCGCGTCTCATTTCCCGTATTCAACGCTTTGTGGAACGTGCCTTTGGGGTCAGAGGTTTGTTTGGCCAACAGTGCATAAGCAAACCCAAACGGGTCGCCCAAACGGATGCAGCCATGGCTGAACGCGCGCGTTTCGCGATCAAACAGGCTTTTGGATGGGGTGTCGTGCAGGTAAATGTTATGTTTGTTCGGGAACATAAACTTGACCAGCCCCAGCGCATTCCGGTTCGACGGCGCCTGTTTGATGGCAAAAGGGAACGTCTTTGCCGTGTATTGTGTGAAATCCACAGCCCCGCGATTAACGGTCCGTCCACGGCTGTCGATCAGCTTTAGATGCCCAACCGCATTGGGGTTTTTCTTCAACATCGGCAGGTATTCTTTGGTCGCGATGGAACGTGGAACATTCCAGGTCGGGTTCACGATCATGAATTCCATCGTGTCGGAGAACTCGGGGCTGCGACGGTCGGATTGGTTTTTGCCGATCACCGAACGGGTTTCAAAACTCACGCGCCCACCATCAATGATCTGTGCGGTGAAATCCGTAAGGTTAACCCAGATGTGACGTTTGCCGCGCTCGATATTCATCCAACGCTCACGTTCCATTGCGACAAGGATCGACGCGAGACGCTTTTCCGCCGGAACATTGATCTCGGCCATGGTGCCTGCGCCCGCAACACCATCATGCACCAGCCCATGATCAAGCTGGAAATCCTGTACGGCCTTCTGGATGGTCACATCATAGGTCTGGCTGGCCGAGCGTTTCAGATAGCCCATCGCAATCAAACGGTTCCGCAGCGCGATCACCGCATTGCCTGATTGGCCGGGCTTTAGCGATTTGGCGGGAACTTTTGCGCCCCATCCGCCTTTCGCCAACAGTTTTTCAAGGCGCAGTTTTTCTTTCATCAACCGCCCATATTCGGCCGATCTTGGGGGCAGCGATTTAAGGAATTTCGACGGGCTGGATTTGGCAAAGGCTGCCAAAAGCAAAGCGCGATCCCGGAGTGGGATTTGGCGCACGATACCCGAATCCACCCGCGACGGTGTCAACACACCGGTCTGCACATGGCGCGCATAGGTCAGCATCAATTTGGACATTTGCACTTCGAGCTTGCCCAGATCCCGTACCGACGTCACCTGACGCAGATTGGTTTTCAAAAGCTCGGTGTCATAGGCCGCAACCGGCAGACCATGATCCCCAGCCCCGGCCAATGCCTTCAATAGGGCCGCACGGCGCGAGCGATCTTTGGAGCCATTCCCGGTCCAAATCGCCTTGTATCCATTGGCTTTATAAAAGGCTGCAACACTTTCATCACGTGCCGCTGCCTCAGCCACCGCCTGTGCAAAAGCAGAGGGTTGGCTTTGTGCGACACCCGAAGACGACGTTGCAAAAATAGAAAATATGGCGGTCAATGCCCAGACAAAAAGGAGGTGCAGAAATCTTGCACGAATCCGTGGCAGCGTGTTCGTTGTCATCTCAATCCCATGCGTAGCAATATGTGTAGACCCCCTAGTAATCCGCAATCTGTTGTGGTGAGTCCATTCACAAATACGAAATACGCGACGCATTTGAACTTTCCTTGGCTATTGCCACCCAATCTGGCGCGTTTGGGCCACGATTAACCAAATTTTCGCGAATTTCAGCAAAATTCTGCCTATTCCGCTTGAATTCGTTAATCCCTCGAAAACTTCGCTTGGCCTGCGATTCGAGTTATGCCATAAAACAGGCGCACCGGGGGAGAATGGTGACAACAATATCTGCGTTAAGGGCCGCATAGTCGGGACAGCGCAGTGACAGGCAAGCGACGGGACACGCTGGACGATGACTGACAACCTTTCGACCACGCAGCAAGGTGGTATGCGTATGACGCGCCGCGGGCTGCTGGGTGCATTTGCAGCCACAACTGTGGCCGCCACCCCTCTTTACGCAAACGCAGCTGGATTTCTTCGCGGTGGCGGGGATGTACGGCGCATTGCCATGTTCTCTGGCCGCACCGGTGAATCGATCAACATGATTTATTGGGTTGAAGGTCAGTATATTAAAGAAGCCCTGAAAGAGATTAACTATTTCATGCGCGATTGGCGCGTGGATCAGTCTATCAAGATGGACACCCGCACTGTCGACATTATGGCCGCCGCCCATGGCCTGATGGATGTGCGCGAACCCTATATGATGTTGTCAGGATATCGTTCGCCGCAGACCAATGCGATGTTGCGCAGTAAATCACGGGGTGTCGCCAAGAATTCTCTTCATATGAAGGGGATGGCTGTGGATCTTCGGTTGAAAACACGTAACGTTGGTCAGATTTTCAAAGCCGCATCTGCCTGCCGTGCTGGTGGTGTGGGTAAATACTCCGGGTCCAACTTTGTACATATGGATTGTGGAACGGTGCGCACCTGGGGCCGTTAAGCCCGGTATGACCTGATCTGTAAATTATTAAGGCCCACCATTTGGCGGGCCTTTTTGTTTGTTTACATATAGCGATGCGTTCACCGCGGCAAAAGGCGCTCCGGCTCATTCGCTTCCAGATACGCTTCCTGCGCATCTGTTAAGTCCACTTCTTCATACCCGTTGATCATTGGCTTCACATGCTCGCGGAAGCCGTGGCCAATGGTCAGCAGGTAAATATGGATCACAACAAAAGCGGCAACGATGTAGCCCGCCAGAAGATGCAGGTTGGCGATGACATAAAGTGTGAAGGTTGCCCCCTCATCCGCAGCCCAGAAATTATAGGTCAGATAGAGCAGCCCCGTGCCCCAAATCATCGGGAACACGAACATCTTTAACCCGAAATACGCCAGTATTTGCAACGGGTTATGTTTACGCCAGTATAGTTTTTTATGTGGATGAGGCTCGCCTTTAAACACCCCGTAGCTGTAAAAGCGAAGCACCGAGATCATCCCATCAAGTTGTGGGACAAACTGCTTCCAGGTGCCAGTGGTAAACAGCCAAAAGGTCGCAAAAATCCACACAAGAAGCAGCACAAGCGCCGCGATTGTATGCACCATCACCGCAGGACCAAAGGGCATGAGCCCGTGCAAGCCATTTAGCCCAAATCCCGTCACCATCAGCACCATAATCAAAACCATCTGGGTCCAGTGCCACAGCCGTTCAAAGCGCGGATAGACTTTTACGAGACGCTTAGTCATGAGAGGCTCCTTTCGGTTTACGGCCAAAGAGACGCAGAATTGCATGGCCAGCGACGCCAATCAACGCCAGAGCAAATATTGCCATGCCCAACAGCCCCGCGGGGCCACGCGGGTTGGTGCCGGGCATATACACGCCCGCCAGTCCCTCTAACCGGCCCTCTTCTGCATGGCAGGCGGCACAGTCCAGCGCCTGTTCAGCGGGCGCAACCATGTGAGTGATAGGCCAATACATATAGGTGTCGACGAAATCAAAATTGCCCGAATACTCTTGCCCGGCCGCTTTCATTCCCGCTTCGATCGCTTTGGGCCAATCAAAATTGGTCCAGAACGCGGTGTCGGTGGTGGGCCCCCAGACATGAGAATACGCGAGCTTACTGCTGTCGGTGTCATATGACTGACGGCCAACCATACGCTTAAAGGGCCAGATCCGGCTGTCATTTGCACCGGGCGTGCCGTTCAGGCGGTTCACTTCGACCACGCCGGTTGGATCAATCACCTCGCCGGTGGCATATTCCACCTGGCCATTGAACCACGCGTAATGGGGGGTGACGTCCTCGCCATAATCAAAGATCCCTTTGGTGGACAGATAGGTGTGCAGGCGTTTGCCGTCGGATTGCACAAAATTATCCTCTGACATCGGTTTGCCATCCGGTCCCATCCGGCCCGCCGCCGACCAATCCCAGTAGGTTTTCGTGGCCACGCCGCCCTTGGCAAATTCGGGAATGTGACAGGTCTGACAGGCGAGCTTGTCTGTGTGGTCATTCAACTTCAGCCCTTTGATATTGGCCGGATGCGGATCGTTGGAATGACAGCTTTCACAAGACGCCGTTGCCCGCGCCGCCCCCGGTTTAGGCAGGCTCATATCCTTGGCCAAAACGTCATAACGCGACCCGGTCCAATTGTGTTTGTCCTCAACATGACAGGTCGAACAGGTGAAATTCAGCCCGTCTGTTGCCATATGCACATCCACATCTTTGGTCGGATTATACAATACAGAGCTAAGATCGCCGTGTTTCACATTGTCCCCACCGCCGCCGTAAAAGTGGCAATTGCCGCAGTTGTCACGCCCCGGCATGCCAACGGATTGTGCCGATTTGGTCAGATCCACCGCCCATGCCAATTTCCCTGTGATGGTTTTGGTGCCCGGCTTGACCGGATCCAGCGGCGGATGCCCTGCCCCGGTTGCGGTTTTGGTGTATTGCCCTGTCCGGTCGTGACAGACCAGACAATCGGGCGCGACCTTGGCCTCGACCGGGGTCTGCCCCATATCCTCCCAGCCATAGCCCGCGTGGCACGACGTACAGCGCGCTTCATTTCCCGCAACATTGCCGCAGAACGAATTGATCACATTGGATTTTCCAAGCGTTTGCCCGGATTGGCTTTTGTAATCCCAGGTAAAATGGATCGCATGCATCAGCTGGTTGTCCGCCTCGGTATGACAGGACAAACAGGCCTCGGTCACTTCGGGACCCGAGGCAAAACTGCGCTTTAACGCATCAAATGTGCTGTGATCCGCCGTAGAACTGGTTGGAATCGCCGGTGGTTTAAACGGAATTTCAGGGGATTGAGTTGCGGTTTCGGCCCATGCATTTGGCGCAAGAACAACCGAAAGCAGCAAAACAAACACCCAAGTTTGGATGTGTTTCATGGCTATAGTCTCCTCACCTCCGGTTCGCGCGGCGGAGGAACATATTCGCTAATTCTTATATTTGCTGATATTCGTGCAAATGAACAGACACCAAAATGCCGCAGCCCCGAACCCGCGATTGCCCTTGGCCGTCAATTCAGGCAAAGTTTTGAAAACAGATGAGGTCTTGATGAATCCCTTTTTAATTCTGCAATTGCGCCCAGAAACCGATGCTTCGGATGATGAATTTCAGGCGTTTCTGGATAAGGGGCGTTTGTCAGAACATGAGGTTCACCGCATCCGGCTTGATCAGGAAACACTCCCAGGGGGCCTAGATCTGGATGCCTATTCTGGCGTGATTGTTGGCGGCGGGCCCGGATGTGTATCAGACGCGCCAGACAAAAAATCCCAGCTTGAGGCCAAGATCGAGGCGGAATGCTTGTCGATCATGCCCAATATCACCGCACGGGACATCCCGTTCCTCGGGTGTTGTTATGGTATTGGGATCCTGGGCCACCATTTGGCCCCCGGCACCGTATCAAAAGAACAATATGGTGAACCGGTGCGCGCGAACCCGTGCCAGATCACCAAAGACGGCCTAAATGATCCTTTGCTCAGCGGTATTCCTGATCAATTCGAAGCCTTTGTCGCCCATAAAGAAGCCATGCAGGTGCTGCCAGAGGGTTGTGTGCATCTGGTCAGCGCACCTGAATGCCCATTTCAGATGATCCGCTTTGGTGAAAATGTCTATGCCACGCAGTTCCATCCGGAAGCCGACGCGCATGGTTTTGAAACGCGGATCGGGATCTACAAACATCACGGCTATTTCCCGCCGGAAGAAGCACAGGAATTGATCGAGATGTGCCACGCCTCAAACGTGACCCATCCCGCAACCATCCTTGCCAATTTTGTTAAGCGGTATCGGCGGTTCTGATCCACATCAGAACCACCCGCCGTTTACGCCGACAACGCCTGAAGCAATACATGTGCCTCGCGAATGGGCAGATCTTCTGCGCTCAGCTTGTCATAGACGATCGCGGCAAAGCTTTCTGAAACCTCAACCCCATGGCGCAGCGTTGTGATCTGTTCGCCGTTTTGCAGCCGTTCAAAAACATCCCTTTCCGCAACACCGATGTTCTCGGACAAGGCCCGCATCAAGGCCGCTTTGCGCACCCGCGCATCCTCATCCGCCAATGCCTCAGATATATACTTTGGGTCCGCCAGTACGGACACGCATTCCAGACGCACCATCGCGTCAGGATCAGAGCGAAGAGCCATCAATGCATCACGAAGCTCAGGCTGCGTGGCGGCCATCTGACAGGCCAAGCTGCGCGCAATTGCGGTGCGATCCATCAAACCTGCAGCGACGCGCGGCAGGTCTTCTGCTGCGACCAATCCGGCCTGATGACGTTTTGCCATGACTTGATAGGCCGCAATCCGCAGGTCATCTTTCACACATTCTGTCATGGACCGAATGGCCTCGCCAATGCCTGCAGCTGGCAAGTTCCCCATCATCCCAAGCGCAACGCGTGCCAGATCATGCGCCAGGTCTTCTGGCCCCTCAATGGCCTGACGTTTGTGTTCTTTTTTACCCTTTTTGCCCGGCTCTTTTGGGGCCACACGGTTGATCTGGATCGCTTCCAGCGTTGATCCAGTTCCGTCACCTTCGGTGGTTGTGGAAATCTCACCCTCTTTGGTGATATGCAATCGCGGGATCCCCTCTTCCTCAGTTGCCTGATCCTGAGGTCTGTCTGCAACATCAGCTTCATCCGAGGTCTGTTTGGGCGCAAGCAATGCACCCTCAGCCGCAACAACCAAAGCCTCACAGGCCACCTCATCCCCCTGCCCGGCGCGTGTCGCAAGTTGCGTAAGAACCACGGCGCGGATCTGTTGGGCTGGGTTTGACAGAAGTGAGATGAGGCGTTCGCAGCTTGCCGTGTCTTCAAGCTTTGCCAACCCTTCAACCGCCGCCAAACGCGCCTCAAGCGGGCGGTCTGTGTCACGGATCAAGGTGAGCAACGGATCATGGGACGCACCGTCCTGAAGCCGAAACCAATTGCGCGCAACTGAGGTGGCCAGCGCGCCGTCATCCGTCAGCAACCAAGCTTGCATATTATCGCCAAGCGCCTCGGCGAGATCATCGTCTAGTGGCAAGGTTAGATGATCCAAAGCCACCGCTTGCACTTCTTTTGATGGGTCAGATAGCGCCGCCACAACTAGATCGGGACGGGACGCTGCTACCATTTCCAAGGCCAGCGAACGCAAACTGGCCTCGACATCTTTATGGGCAATATAGGCAAGCCGATCATCATCCGAAGGCAACACAGTCAGCGCCAGGCGACGCACGGCGGCATTGTCATCCCCCAACAGGAAATCCACATGTGGACGCAAGGCATCCGGGTCAATTTTGGTCATCGCCTCAAGCGCGCGTTTGCGGGCCAAGCCGTCTTCGGTTTGCGCAACCGCCAAAAGCCACACCATACCTTCGCTGCCCATTCCCGTCAGGGCTTCAAACACCGGCAAGTCAAGGTTCTGGCCGAATTCATCATCGCGCGCAGCCAGAATATCCTTGATGGCCTCTTCGGCCCCAAATTTGCCAAGCGCACGGATGCAAGCGATCTGGATTTCCAGCCATTCATCCCACATTCCGGCTTCATCTTCCCATTCCACCTCATCTTCCGCACGGCCAAGGGTCAGCTTGCGGAACAAGGGAACAGAGGCGTGGTCTTTTAGCGCGGTGAGCAGGTCAATCGCCGCGAGCTTCACCTCGCGTACCGGATCTCCCATCAGGCTGTCGCGGATCTTAGGGGCGTCTTCAATATGCGCAAAATGCACCAGCGCATCCATCGCATCTGATCGCACATCGGGGTCTTGGTCCAACAATGCTGCCAAAAGCGCCTCTCGTGCGCGGTCATCACCGGGCACACGGGCGGCAATGGCGCGGATCGCATCGGTGCGAATTACTTCATTTCCGGTCTTAAGATGGGTCAGCAAGGTCGGAACAGGGTCAATGCCGCCTGCCTTCTTCTTGGGAGCCACATATTTCAACATCTCTGACCTCGTCGTGTTTGTTCTAAAAGGGAGCCAAGGCCCCGAAGGGCCAAGGCAATGTTCTTGAATGGTCTTGCGGGCACCCGACAGACCCGCCGGACACCCTGATATTTTCAATGCCTGTTACGCGATATCGCGACGGGCAAAGGACATGGAACGGAACTGCGTTTTATAGGGGCTTTCGCCCATTTTCCGCACTTTCCCGACACCCATTTTGTAGTTGTAGTTGCCCGAAATCCAGTCAACCACACGTCCCGACAAGGCATTCGCCGGCTGTGATGTGTGCAAGAAATCCATGTAACCCATGTTTTCTTTCACCGCGGGGGTCACAATCGCAACCGCCGTGATCGAGGCTTTTGTCAGCTCGATATGGCCGTTTTTCATCAGGCTGGCAAAGTCGAAATCATCGCCTTCCACTCCAACAATCGTGTCCTTCTGCACCGGGATCCGGTCGGAATAGACCTGAACGTAATCGCCACTTTCAATGCCGTGTTTTTCGGCAAATTTCGGGTGGATTTCGATCCAATTCTCCGGCCAACGCTGCACAATGTAAGGGCGACGACGGTCGTCATAGCCTGATTGCCAACGCTCGTTGATACGACCAGAGGTCATCCAGATCTCGCCTTCGTCCTCATGCGGCTTGAGCCATTCCCAATAAGAGGAAAACAGATCCCACGGCGCTTTTTGGATGTTGCACTTGCCGGTTTGGGTGTTGAAATGGGTCAACTTCTTGTTGAACATATTCGCCCCCGCAGGGCCAGACGCTGGCAATTTCCGCGTGGTGTCGTGCAGGCGTTTGGTGCCTTCAAGCGTGCCATCTTCATGCATAAGCACAGGGCCCTGAATGCCTGTTGTACCAAACTCACCCAGTTTCTCATGCAGGGTTTTGCCTTCGCGACGCGCCGCCACAAGAACCATATTAAAGTCCTTACGCGACCCGCGTGAATGGCGTGCGCCCTCTTCGATCACATCGTTTGAGTTTTGCCAATCGAAGCCTTCAAAGCCCATTTTTTTCGACAGCTCAGCAATGATCCACCAATCTGGTTTCGCTTCACCGGGGGCGTCGTAGAATTTGGGATAGACCCGCAGACGGCGTTCACCGTTGGCCCGCGTAAAGGTATCTTCACCCCAGCCTGACGCCGGGAAGACGATATCGGCATAACGCGCGCCAATGGGGTCCACCAGATAGATATCCTGATCCCAAACCACGGTGCCGCCACTGTCAGCACGGGCTTTCAGCGTGTCGATGATCTCTTGCTTATCAAAGGACATCACCTGATGCGGATTGCGCACGGTCAGCTCTTCGAATTTGGCTTGCAAGGATTGTGATCCACACATGGCCTGCACCCAAGTGGTGCCGATCACATGGGCCAAACGGGTGTGGCCGGACATGAAATAACGGTCACAATCCATGGCGCGCCGACGACGACCGGGGAGTTTTTCCGGCGACTTATTGCGCGGATAGCCCCCGCCACGAAGGCCCCCACGTTGGTGACCGCCCGCGCGACCAATGACCTGCCCCGGACGTCCGCCTGCCCCAACAGTGATGCCCAATGCGGAAATCGCCTGTGTGTTGCCGGTGTTGTTGGACCAGTAAAAGCCCTTTTCAATCATGATCGAGGTTTTTGGCCGTGTGCCGTCTTCTTTCGGTTTCGCCATCCATTCCGCAGCGGTGTAGATCTTTTCAACGTCGATCTGCGCAATTTCTGCGGCTTTGGTCGGTTCGGCATAATCCTGCGCCATCAGCCAGTCGACCCAATCGTCAAAGCCGTTGGTTTGGAATTTGCCCCAGGTTGTGCGCCACTGCCATGGGGTGTTTCGCGTGCCTTGGCCAAAGCCCGAGCTGCTTTCCCACTTGTTGTTGACCCACTTCTCGATCCACTCTTTGTCCTGCCAACCGTTTTCAACAATCACGCGAGCAATCGCCAGAACCACCGGAAGGTCGGTGCCCGGCTGTATGTCCAGAACCAGACCGCCATTGGCCTCGGCAAAGGCCGTACCTGATGAACGCCGCGGGATCATAAAGATCGCCTTTTGGCCGTTCTGGATGGCGGGCATGATGTAGTCGGTGAAGAGGATCGTCTTGGTTTCATAAGGATCCGTTCCGCACATCAACAGCGTGTCGGCTGATCCCCAATCCTCATAAGATGGCCCGAAATTGTCGAACCCAGCATCGCGGAAACCGGGGGTCGAAGACACATCCGACGGCGTGTCGTGGAAGGTGAAATTCGCCGTATTGATGTTGCCAAGCGCGTATTTCGTGATGGCATAGGTGTTTTCCATATAGCCATACGAGAAGGTTTTTACGCCATAAGCATTGGTGCCGTGTTTCTCAAGCACGTGCTTGCCGACCTCAGCCGCGATCTCTAGCGCAAAGTCCCAGGTCACGGGCATCAACACGCCAAACATCCGAACCATCGGCGACTTAAGCCGGTCACGGGTTGGGGTCTGCGGGTTATAGACCTTTTGTGCGATTGCACCGCCACGGATAGAGCTGTTGCCCAGCGGGTTCACATGTTCGGCGTCTTTGTCGGGGATGATCACCACGTGATGTGGTTCACCTTTGTGCAGCACGATGTTGTGCTGGTTTGGTGCAACCCAAGCGCCCAGGGGGCTCACCGGGAAATCCTCGCCAAAGGCGTTTTGTTCAGCGGCCGGGCCACCGTTCTTGCCGCCACGCACCGGCCAGCGGTACACTTTGTAACCACAGGCCACGATGCAGTAATCACAGGCTGTCGGGATCACTTCGGCATCAACCGGTGGCAGGGGCACACTCTCTTCGGGGACGTAATATGGTGTAGACATTTGGTTTCCTCCTAGCCCTGAAGATTGTCAAAACGGCCGTAAATCAGGCCAAACATGCCGACGGCGTAAATATCGTCGCCATCCACTTCTAAAAGCACCTGTGGCAGCGATTGATAGGCCTGTCCGGCAATGAAAATACCGTGGCGGGTCAGATCAAAGGTGGTCAGGTGAAGCGGACATGGACCAAGCGCCTTGTCGGCGGCTTTATAGGTGCCCTGAAGCGGCCCACCTTGGTGGGTGCAGGTGTAATTGAACGCAACAACATCGCTGTCAGGCCCAATACCACCGCCCGCTTTGGTGCCCAGTTTCACCAGAATGCTTTCCGCATATTGGCCCTCATCCGGGTATTCAAAGCTGGTGGGTTCATCCACTTTCAGCTCAGATAGCTTGCCCACGAGCTTGCGTTCATAGGTCGACACAACGGCCGGGGTTTGCGCCTCTGACATGCCCGGAATGCCCACCATTACAACCGTGGTGGTCAGGCCCGACGACAGCAAAAACTGGCGACGGTTCATCAAGCACTTGCGCGTGCCCGCCTTTGAGGCTTCGCCGTTTTCGCCATTGATGGCGGCAGCGATTTTCGGATCAAGATCGTTCATCTTTTTCCCTTTCTTAGTTTGCAGCCATAGTGGCAGGCAGCGGTTCCATAATTGGCAATTCTGGCTCTTCGATCAGCAACTCGTCACCCGAGAGGCTTTCAAGGAAGGCCACCAAATCAGCCTTTTCATCCTCCGTCAGACCCAAGGGTTGGATCAGATCGCTTTTGTTGGCCGCAAATTCGTTTTCACCACCACCGACGTTGTAAAATTCCACAACATCCTCAAGTGTCTCAATCATCCCATTGTGCATGTAGGGATAGGTGTATTTGGTGTAACGCAAGGAAGGCACACGGAATTTTCCTTTGTCCGCGGTCTCTTTTGTGCGGAAATAAAGGCCCGGATCATCCTTGGTTGAGCGGTACATGTCTTCGGTGGATCCTTTGGCATAGAGCTCAAAGCGGAAGGTGATCTGTGCGATCTCATCGTCTTCCCAACCGGAATAAGGCGGCACACCGAGATTGTAGTATTTCTCATTGCTGAGCATCGGACCCGAGTGGCATTGGATGCAATTTGCTTTACCCGCAAACAGTTCCAACCCGCGAACTTGGCTTTCCGACAGGGCCGCATCATCGCCACGCATATAGGTGTCAAACGGGGTGTCGGTTTGAACGATGGTCCGTTCATAAGCGGCAATCGCATCATAGGCGTGACGGATGTTTGGCCAATCATCGCCAAAAACATCCGCAAAGCGCTCGCGATACTCAGGAACAAACGCCAGACGACTTTCCATCATGTCGTCTTCGCCGTTGCCAGCCACACCGCCACGGGCGGCAGAGCGTGCTTGGTGTTCAAGTGAACCCGAAGATCCCGCCCAAAAGAGCTTGCCGTAGTAAGCCGAATTCACGATGGTTTGCGAATTGCGCCAGTGTGTCGTGCCCGGATAGCCAAAGCTGATCGGAGCCTGAATGGCCCAACCCGCTTCCGGCAAGTGACAGGCCGAACAGGGCATATTGTAATTGCCCGAAAGGATCGGATCAAAGAACAGTTTTTTGCCCAGTTCAATTTTTGCATCGGACTGGGGGTTGGACGCGGGAATGGGCGCGTCACCCAAAGGGGCCAACCCTTCGGGGCGTGGCATCTCGGCCAAAGCTGGCGTGGCCAAAATGGCGATGCCTGCGAGGATTGCGGTTGTATGTTTCATGATCCGTCTCCTCAATTTTTCACGTTGCGCCAGTCTTCGATCAACGCGTAACCGAAGTCATCTTCACGCCAGACATAGGCGTCTGTGTCGAAGCTTTCGCCTGACATGGCTTTGAGGTATTCCACCAGATCGGCTTTTTCCTCAGCGCTCAGACCCAAGGGGGCCAAAGCGGCGTCTTTCAGCGGATCATCCCCGCCGCCGGCGTCATAGAAATCCACGACCTCTTCCAACGTGGCGATTGTGCCGTTGTGCATGTAAGGTGCCGTGTAGGTCAGCTCGCGCAGGGTTGGGGTCAGGAACGTGCGTTTTGTGCTGTCTTCGTGGGTGCGGATATAGGCGCCCAGATCTTCGCGCAGGTTCATGTAGTTCTCGACACCCATGAATTTTCCGTAGGTGACAAAGGCAGAGTGCCGTTCAGGATCGGCAAAAATCTCTGGGTTTTGCGCAACACCAGTGTTGTGGGGTTGATCGTCGGTATAGCGCGGACCCGAGTGGCAGCTGGCGCATTGGCCTTTGCCCTCAAAGATCTCCTGGCCGCGTTTGGCCGCATCGGACAGATCGCCGGTATCAACCGGTGCCCCGCGTGAGACAATGGTTTTCATGAAATCCATCAAAGCATTGCGCGCGCCACCGTTCGACGGTTCTGACATGCCCGCGGCAGCGAACATCTCAACATATTTCGGATCTTGCTTCATGCGTTCTTGCATGATGCGCATGTCCATATTCATCAAATAGGTCTCGGTGATCATCTCACGCGCGACATCATTGAGGTTGGTGCCCAAACGCCCGTCATGCAACCACGCATCGCGGTATCCCACATTGGCCAGCGTCGGGCTGTTTCTAAAATGCATCGCACCAGTGTAGGCCGCCGACAGCGCTTCGCCGTCGGTAAACGCCTTATCCGGCGCGTGGCAACTTGCGCAGGCCAGGCTGGTGTCGCCTGACAGACGCGGGTCATAGAACATGCGCTTGCCAAGCTCGGCACGCGCGGCATCCACATCCATTGGCTGGATGGGCACAGCATCCTGTGCCATGGCCGCGCTGCCCGCAAGCAACGCCCCCATGGCGGCCCCCAAAGCAGTTGTCGTTCGGATCATTTTTGACCTCCTGTCCCGTTGCATCCCGTTTTTGCGATGCAACCATTGCAAAGTGACAAAGGCATGAAATGTCGCTGGCTGACGCATCAGATGCCTTTGCTCGCGCCCCGGTGCGACTCATGTCCCCCAGGCTGTTCTCCAAAGGCAAGTTACCCCCGCCGCTTGCGACAAGTGTTGCGCGCAGGGTTACTGAATGTCCTAAAATGTGATGGTTTGTGACGGCATGCCGCCTTACCCCATGGCTTCACTCAGGTTTTTATTTCATCCAGAGCGGCACGGATGCGCCGAGCAAGACGTGAGGGATCAACTGGTTTGTTCAGGATCATCGGGTCCGCGCCGCTGATCGAAATGGACGAGGGCGCATAGCCCGTACAGATAATCACCGGCATTTGCGGGCGCAGCGCGCGCGCTTGATTGGCCAAGGCTTCCCCGCTCAGATCCGGCATCACCATATCGGTCACCAAAAGATCTACCCGCCCCGGATCCGCCGCAAGCTTTTCTGCCGCAATCACAGGCGAGGTATAGGCCTCGACCCGGTAGCCCAACCGCAAAAGCACCCGTCGCCAAGTGGCCGCGATTTCGGTTTCATCATCCACGACCATAATCCGTTCACGGCCACGGGGAATGCTGGATGTGTCAGACACAATCCCTTCCGCCTCTGGCAAATCGGTGGATGGCAGAAAGATCGAGAATGTCGCCCCTTCGCCCGGTGCACTCTCCACCTCAATCCGGCCACCCATTTCCTCAACCAACCCAGACACAACCACCAGCCCTAAGCCGGATCCCTTGCCCATCGGTTTTGTGGTGAAAAACGGGTCAAACAACCGCGCGCGTGTTTCCGACGACATGCCCGGCCCATTGTCCGAAATCGTCAGACAGACCCAACCATCAGCCCGTGCGGCTAGCCCGTCGGGGGTGCCGGTGACATGCATTGCAGCGACATTGATGGATCCATCCTCTGCCCCAATCGCCTCAGCGGCGTTCCGGGCCAGGTTCATGACAATTTGGTGCAGATGGGTGTGATCCGCGAGCACCATCACTGTCTCGGTGGCGTCACAGGTGTTGATCCGCACCGTGGGCGGCAAAGACGCCCGCAAAAGGCGCGAAACCTCGTGCACAATGCCACAAAGGTTGACCGGTTGCGGTTGCCCCGGTTCGCGCCGCGCAAAGGTCAAAAGCCCATGCACCAGACTTTGGGCCCGTTTGGCGGCAATCTCAATCTGTTCAATCTCGCCAGCAAGATCGCTCCCTTCGGGCGCATCCAACGCGGCCAGATGGGTGGCGCCGACGATGGTGGTCAGGATATTGTTGAAATCATGGGCAATGCCACCGGCCAGCAGCCCCACCGCCTCAAGCTTTTGCGCACGCGCCACCTGTTCACGCGCTTGTCGCCGTTCGGTGATATCTTCGCCAATGCCGATAAAATTCTGCACGGTTCCGTCCGGCCCCACCAAAGGCAGGATCCGTGTGTCGGACCAATAGGTGCTGCCATCTTTCTTGCGATTTCGAAACACCCCTTGCCATTCTTCGCCGGCCGCAAGGGCGGCGCGCAATTCAGCATAGGTGCCTTCGCTGGTATCGCCGGATTGCAGAAACTTGGGCGTTTGACCTTCCACCTCTTGCCCGCTCCATCCCGTCAATTCGCGAAAGCGTTGGTTGGCGTAAAGGATCTGGGCCGAGGTGTCGGTGATCACAATTGTCGCGGGGCTTTGTTCGACCACACTGGCCAAACGCTTTTCGCTGGCTTCCGCATCGCGCCGCGCGGTCAGTTCGTCCGACAGACGCACCAAGGTCAGGCGCATGTCACGAAACATGTAATACAGCATCGCCCCAATGGCGGCCGCAGCCAGCACAAGTGCGACGATGGACATAAAGCCCACCCCAATCAGCGCCCGCCCCTCTCCGACGGCCGCGAAAATCCTGCGGGTGGAAATAGTACGCGAATCTGTCCAGATCGTTTCCAGCTTGGCCAAAGCCAGTTTGGCAGCATTGTCATCGACGCGGACCAGAGCGTCCACGGCGGTGATGTCCATCCCCTGCTCAACGGCTTTGCGCGCCACATCAATATTTGCGGCATATTCATCAATTGTGACCTTCACCGCGCGCAGCGCGCGTTGCTCCACAGGATCGTCACTTTCCTCAAGATAAAGCGTAACCACCCCATTAAACTGGCGCACTTGCGCCTCAGCACGATCCAGATATGCCTCATCCTGCCGCAGCACATAATTTTTGAAATTATGAATAATGCCGCCATAGCCCAAATGCCCGCGAATAGAGCTGATCCAAACGCCTTTTTGCCCGACATCCCCGTTATAATCGGTCCAACTCGCTTCAATCTCGCCAAACTTGCGCTGGGTCTCTGTCCCAAGGTAAAGTCCCAGAAGAACCGTCATCAGCAGCAGAAAAAATGCTGAAAACCCAATCAGATAGAACCGATTGGTGGACGTGATTTGAGTTGTCATAAGCTCAACACCTTGCGTCTGATTGGATGTGCAGTCATGTTACCGCCACCACAGAACACTGGAACATGAGATGGATCAAGCAATCCTCATTGTCGATGATGACATGCAACTGACGTCATTTTTGTCGCGCTTTCTCGGCAAGCATGGCTACAAGGTGCAAACGGCAGCTTCTGGGGGACAGGCTCGGGCTTTGTACAACATCCATTCAACCAGTCTAATTGTATTGGACTTAAACTTACCAGATGTAGATGGCTTTGATATTGCTAAAGAAATTCGATCTCAGGCACAAACCCCGATCATTATGCTATCCGCTCGGGACGAAGTATTTGACCGCATTGTCGGCCTGGAATTGGGCGCCGATGACTATCTGACCAAACCCTATGAACCGCGCGAATTGCTGGCGCGGATCAAGGCGGTGTTACGCCGTTTGGACAGCGCACCAGAGCCTCAGAAAGAGCAAAATTTCCAGCGCGCGCATTTCGCCGGGCTAGAGCTTGATTTTGTGACCCGCGGCCTCAGAAACAATGCAGACCAACGGGCGATCCCGCTGACAGGTGCAGAGTTCACCTTGCTTAAGGCGCTTGTTCATAAGGCCGGGCAGATCCTCGGCCGTGACCAGATCATGTCTGAACTATATGGGAATTCCGTCGCCATTACCGATCGTGCCGTGGACGCCCATGTCTCGCGTCTAAGACGAAAGATCGACCCCGAGAATGCCAGCAACTCGGTCATTCAATCGGTGCGCAGTGAAGGATATGTTTTGGCAGCTGAGGTTGAATTTCAATAGGGCAAAAGCCCCAAAGCCCCTCCCTAATACCACACCTGCAAACACCCGCTCTTCAACCAAATAGCGGGATCAATCAGGTGATTGTGTTGAAACCATGCGTTTCAGCACGCCGATGACCCGAATTCCCAAAGAGAATGAGTGCTTTTATATCAACTCTTTAGGGGAAAGCTTTCACAAGAGCATCACTGATGTTGGGGAATATGTGCAGGTATTAACTAATTATCAGGCTTATTCGAAAGAATATATACAGCAGAGTGATGCGCGACACGTCTCACGACCTGAATATTGTTTTCCGCCGGAGATTAAATACCTATGCTGAACCTAAGCCTTCTCACCCGCCCAGGCAACACCAGTTCAGTCGACGCCCTGGCCCTGCAAACCGTGCTGAACAATGTTCAAGCCCTGATCTGGTTCGACATGGATGGGACTGTTCTGGATGCCAACGAAAAATTTCTTACCGCGATGGGGTATACGCTAGAAGAGATCAAAGGGAAAAATCACCGCATTTTTGTTGATAAAAATGTTGCGGACAGCAAAGATTATGACGCTTTTTGGGACACCCTAAGACAGGGCAAAACCCATCAGGGCGAGGTGAGCAGGATCGCCAAAGACGGCCACACTGTGTGGCTGGAGGCCTCATATAATCCCATGCTTGACGACGCGGGGAAGCCTGTAAAAGTGGTGAAATTTGCCATCGACGTCACAAAGGCCAAAGAAAAATCCGCTGACGCATCCGGACAGCTCGATGCCATCAGCCGGTCTCAGGCTGTGATCGAATTCGATTTGGATGGCAATATCCTGACAGCAAACGATAATTTCTTAAATACGGTCGGGTATCGCTTGGATGAAATAAAAGGTCAGCATCACCGTATTTTTGTCAACAACACATATGCAGAAAGTGCCGAATACCAGAAATTCTGGGCAGAGCTTGCCGCCGGAAACTACCAGTCAGACGAGTTCATGCGATTGGCGAAGGGCGGGCGCGAAATTTGGATTCAGGCATCGTATAATCCAATTTTTGATCCCAACGGAAACCCCATAAAAATCGTGAAATACGCAACGGACATCACCGATGCAAAAATGGCCACAGTAGATGCCGCAGGCCAGCTTGACGCCATATCACGTTCACAAGCAGTTATTGAATTTAACTTGGACGGTACGGTTTTGTCGGCCAATGATAACTTCTTGAAAACGCTCGGCTACACGGTTGACGAAGTTGTCGGTCAGCACCACCGGATTTTTGTTGACCCGAAGGACGCCAATTCCGAAGAATATGTGGAATTTTGGAAAGATCTAGCCACGGGGAACTTCAGATCTGACGAGTACAGGCGGATTGCAAAGAATGGGAGCGATGTTTGGATACAAGCCACATATAATCCTATCCTTGGCCCAAATGGAAAGCCCTATAAGATTGTCAAATATGCAATCGAAACAACCACGAAGAAACAATCAATCGCAGCGATTTCCAGTGGGTTGACCTCGCTTTCCAAAGGGGATTTGTCAGCGCGGTTGACCCATAATCTGGACGATGAGTTTCAAGCCATTGGCATGGCGTTCAATGAGACGATGGATCGTTTGGAACAACTTGTCTTGGGCATTCAGGGCGCCGCAGAAAACATTGCAAACAACTCCGATTCCATCGCGGCAAACGCGGCCGATCTGGCGAAACGCAGCGAATACCAGGCCTCAACTGTGGAAGAAACCTCGTCGGCAATGGAACAAATTTCCGCATCGGTCTCTGGTACTGCATCAAATGCAGAGGCCGCATCCAAAGCCGCAAATGATGCCGCGCAACACGCCCGAGATGGTACGAAAATCGTCAATGATGCAATTATCGCCATGCAACGGATCGAGGCAAGCACATCCAAGATAGGCACGGTTATCGAAGTTATTGACAGTATTTCTTTTCAAACCAACCTTCTCGCACTCAACGCCGGCGTCGAAGCCGCGCGCGCGGGCGAAAGCGGTCGTGGGTTTGCAGTCGTCGCATCAGAGGTACGCGCTCTTGCCCAACGTACAGCAGAATCCGCGCGCGAAATAAATGGTTTGATCTCCAAAAGTTCCGCCGAAGTTAAGGAAGGATCCAGACAGGTCAGCACCAGCGGACAGGCCCTCTCGGAAATTGAAAATCGCGTTGATACTGCCGTCAAAAACATCTGCGGGATCTCGGACGCATGCCGCGAACAGGCTGTCGGCATCACAGAGGTGACACAGGCCGTGACAGAGATCGACAAAGTCACACAAAACACGGCCGCCCTTGCAGAAGAAAGTGCAGCCGCCGCCCAGGGGCTGGCATCTCGTGCGTCTGAGTTGCAGAAACTCATCCACTTCTTCAAGGTCTCAAATCCTCAGCAAATGACCGGGGAAACTCCTGTTGCATTAGCGGCTGAGTAAGCAGCATTATCAGTTCCAAACGCTGCGCAAAGCGCATGGGCAGAAAACCCTTGGGTGTTCGGAAGAGGCCTTTCGCAAGCTTCGCTTTGGCAGGTTTTGAGCCACTGATCCCCCATCGATCACCCAGATCGGACCAAAGCAGCTGCTATCACCACAAGCGTTCACGGTTTTCTATGGTGCTGATGATTTATACGGTGTGGACATTCATTTCGATCGATACTCTTTGATGATCAATACACATCAGTGAGTGAACAATCCGGCGCACGTTCAGCAAAACACACCGAACAAAGCATCGCGCCCTAAGCAAATCGTTAACACATTTGAGCCAAATGGCGGAGGAACAGTCCCCCTCATTATTGCGTCAATCATTTAAAATCATTTAGGTATTTTTTCCTCTTTGAAATTCACACCACACTTAATACCACATTAGGGTTCAAATTGCTGTGAACGGCGAAGTAAAAACCTACCAGTGTGGCGGAACAAAAGTCGCCCACTTTGCGTGATGGCAGCTCAGGTGTTTTCAAATGGATTGCGGGTTTTGTTTGGGTGTGCGCCCTGGAACGCGCAGCTCTCATATAGCAAGCGTGTTCCAGGGCGCATTGGCTTGTGAAGCAACAGGTGGACCCTCAACAGCCATTCGGACCTTGAGTGCGCGAGCGGCACTCTGCGCGAAAACCAGGCCCGCAATCCCCCCTATACCTTTTCCTGATCCAATAGCTCTTCATCGCAAATCAAATCAAACTCCTCTTGTGTCTTAGGAACTTGCCCCACGAACTCACTCGCCAGTGGACCGGAAAAGAAATGCTCCATCACGTGGTTCACACCAAATTGGTTCACACCTCGCAAATCTGGCTCAAAGAAACTTCCCCGGAAAGGGTGCGTGGAAATAATCTCATAGGACGGGAAATAAAAAACATCGTCAAAATCTGCAGCGAGATCGCCTGCGACAGAGCGGAGTACCGATTTTGAGTATGTCGTTGCAACAAGAACATGCTCCTCGCTAGCCGTCGCCATCAACGGAACAGGTGATACCGTTAGGAGAATTCTTGCAGATGGATTGACGGATTTCAGGCGCTTACGAAATTCCACCATATCTTGAAGAACATCATTGTACCTCAAATTCCGAAAGCGATACTTGCTTTTATCGTACTCCCCCGCAGCTGTGCCTGGCGCAATTGGGTACATGGTTTGATCCGCGACGTTTTCCCATCCCTCGGTTAACCCCATCGTAAAAACGAACAAATCGAGCGTTTTAAACATTTCAGCCACAGCCGAGAGATGGTGTCTCTGTTTTGTAACGTCCTCAACAGTTGCGTTCCCGACAG